>Ga0079224_100017282_pt1 | contig 10161 bp, 9 predicted proteins | sample Stecom2015_FD_80414 | JGI IMG/M metagenome (GOLD analysis project Ga0079224, IMG submission 80414) | Agricultural soil microbial communities from Utah to study Nitrogen management - Steer compost 2015 | ecosystem: Environmental > Terrestrial > Soil > Agricultural land | place: USA: Utah... | reverse complement strand
CATGCGGTGCGCCCGCCATCCCCGAACCAAGTCCGTATCTGTATTTTTTATGATGTAGAAACGCTTTACCTGCGTCATGTCGAAATCGTTGACAAATCTAATCTGTCCCCGATGATCTTTAGCTATTCCTCCTATGATGGATTTCAGAATATTTTCTTCCATGATTATATTGTTGACACTGTTTTCTCCACGTATTTCCGAATTACTCCTGTTTTTATAACCAGATATAATATACTCAAACCACCTAGCAGCAGCAGCGTAAATATCCACTGCGTAGTGACATCCTTATTGGCGAAGTGGATTACAGCCAGCCCGATAAGAAGCTGCATCGCTCCGTATAAGAAAGAAATCAGCAGTTTATTGACACCGGCTTCGTTACCCAAGAACTGGTAAAGGTGTGAGCGGTGTGCTTCAAAGATGTTTTCTCTTCGATATAGGCGGCGGACAATCGTCCACACCGCATCAATACCATATACAGTTAGGAACAGGAAGTATAGCAGATTGCCCGTTTTAATAATGAGTGCTCCGAGAGCGAAAAGTAAAATGTAGGCGATAGCTACGGACCCCACATCGCCGGCAAAGCATTTTGCTTTCGTGCGGAAATTGAAAAAGGTAAATACCAACACGCCCAACATGGTATAGGCCAGTAAATCCTGCGCAACAAACCCTACTTCCTTATTTACCAGCATCAATAAACCTCCGACCGCCAGACTATAACATGCCGTGATACCGTTAATACCATCCATAAAATTGTAGGCATTGATCACCCCCACTACGACAATAAAGGTGATCAGCAGAAAATACCAAGGCATCTCAAATACTTCCAACTGATAGGCCATCAGTAATACCGAGCCGAAGTGAATCAGCAAACGTATCTTATTGGAAAGTGTAAAGACATCGTCCAAGAAAGAAACGACGGTCATTAGAGTCAACCCGAGAAAGAACCAAGGGTATTGAAAACCCGAAAGAAAAAAGTAAATTAAGGCTCCCAAGTAAAAGATAATACCGCCGCCACGAAGGGTAATCGCCGTGTGCGACGAACGCTCGTTGGGCCTGTCAATGATGTTCAATCGATCCGCTACTTTAAAATAAAGCAGCTCTAAAATAAATAATGCAATGAATATAAGAAGGTATATCATTTTTATGATTCGTTGTTCGTGATTAGCCTCAAAACTACCACCCGACTTCCAGTCCTTTGAAATCAAAATTTAAGACGGATCCAGGACGGTCTCCGTATATTTGTACCCGCAACAAACTTAGCGTTGCCGGTTTTGCCTTTATTCCCTCAAACTTAATCAAGAAAGAGTACGGAACATCTGCCGTAACCTTTTGCAGAAAAACCTTTTGGGATTCCTCTTTCGGTTTGACTACTTTATAGGTTTCGTAGGTGCTACCCTCTGGGTCTACCACTTGCTGCTGCACAAACTGCAAATTTCTACTTTTCGAACCGTGATAGGTGATTAGTCCCTGCGCACGCAGGTCGCCACTTTCGGCATCGTGCCGTAGCGAAGTGATACGGATGGTCACCTCTTCCTGCTTCATTTCTTTGCCTCGCTCTCGCAGATCCAATGCACCTTTTAAAATGGTATTTCTTTCAATCTGCTCGCTTAGTTGTAGTTCCAATTGGTTAACCTTTTTCTCTAAGTCGGTTTGTGCCATCCCCGAATAAGAGAAAAACACAATTGCTAAAAAATATACGTACTTCATTCCTTTATATATAATTGCTTTTTGTGATTCGTAAGTTATTTTTCGTTTGTCTTAATTTCCAAAACTCTTGATCGTCTTCTCTAAGCCCTCTTTTGCTGTCAACGGGAGTTTTTCAATACCGAGTGCCTGTTTAACCTTAACATTTGATACAACATAAGATTCCGTTAGCTTTTTGAGTCTTTCAGAATTTAAGGGTAATGGCAATACATCTCCGATTTTGACGGTGCCACTAATCAGCCGGGCCGGGATATACCATAACTTTGGCTTCTTGCCCAGCGTTTCGGAAATCAAGGACACCAGTTCATTGGTAGATAATACATCATCGTCTGCAAAATTATATACCCCAGACGGCAGTTCTGTCTGGATCAACATTTGCTCTATGAGGTAACTCAAATTGTCTATGCTGAGAAACGATCGTTGGTTATGAAAAGCCGCCAAAGGCCACGGGATACCTTTTTCGACCACCTTATATAATAGATTCAAATTCCCTTTATTTCCCGGGCCATGGATCATACATGGCCAAATAATAAACAGTCGCTTGCTTTCGGGCAATTGCTGACTTAACAGATACTGCTCTGCTTCCAGTTTCGATTTTCCATAGGGTGTATATGGCCTACCCTGCACATCTTCATTCAATACGCCGTCAACCGTATCAGCCACCGCTTTGACGGAAGAAAAGTAAAAGAAATCGCGGATGTTCGATTTTAGGAACAAGTTGAACAACTCTATGGTTAAATCACGATTCACTTTGAAGTATTCCTTATCGGCGGAGGTGTTTGCAGTATCGTGCGCTTTTCCTGCTAGATGTACGATAGCGACCGCATCCTGCCCGACGTGGTTCTGCCAGTTTTCATTACGCAACGAAAGTATCTTGATTTCATATCGTCTCTTCTTTAGATAATCTTGTAGGTTCTGCCCGACAAAGCCAGTGGCTCCGGTGATCGTGATTTTCATATGTCCTATTAATATTGTGCTAATAGATAAATTCCACTACATTATATGTATTGCAACATGGTTTTAGCCATTTCGCTGTTTACATTGTCCCTTCTGAACTTATCCACGAAGGTTTTCCTAACTAGCTGCTTGTATTCATAATGCTCCATCTTTTCAACAAGCTGCTGCACATTGCACGGGCTAAATAAGATGCTATTTTCGATATTATCCCGAACAAAATCAGCGGAAAACCCGGCTAACCCAGCGATAACAGGCTGCGGAAATGTTGCGAGCTCAAATAATTTGGAAGGCAATACTTTCTCGAACGCTTTAAAATCATTGAGGTGAGCAAACAAAAAGTCCGCTTTTTTATAAATCGCAATAAGCTCATCCCGTTTCACAGGGTCTCGTAGTTCTACATTTTTCACATCCAGTCGTTGTAACTCCTCCTCTAATTTTCGTTTCGCCCCGCCATCTCCAATAATTACAAATCTGACACGATCTTCCATCGCTTTGGCCGCCCCAGGTATTATTTTATGTAGGCCCTGCCCTTCTCCGATATTTCCTGCATAAACAATTGTCCTGATTTCTGATTTTTTTTCATCTTCACCTTGAGGAATTGCATTGGCCTCAATAAAAATATCATCTATCCCATTAGGGTAATAAGAATATTCAGCATGCTTGTAAGGATCAAAATAAGGTTTAAATCCCCCCGAAATCAAGTTAATATGTTTGGCATAGCTAAAAGTTCGTTTCTCGATCTGCTTGATGACAGGTAGTGCCATTTTTTTAACAATCCCATCTTGTAGCACATCTTCCAAGGTATCATAAAAGATGTCCCGGATATCCAAATACAGGGGAGCCCTAAGCTTCTTCGCTATGGAGTAGCCCAGATATGCAGTAAATAAACGAGAGGAAGAAGCCACAACCAAATCGTATTTCTTGCCCTTTACTAATTTTTTAGCTTCCGAATAATAGGTCTTAAACGAAATCACCTGATCTTTCATCCCGCTCTCATGCTTCGGGATTTCAACACGATGTATTGTTATATTATCTCGTTCCTCGTATTGTGGTGCATCCACTTCAAACGTACTGTAACGATTGGGGAGAGTCGTAATCACATCGATAGTAGCTTTCCCTTTTGCTTGCGCTGCCAATTCCTTTAATAGCGGACTATTACGAAAAGAACCAGCACAAAGGTCGGGCTCAAAATAAAATGTTAGATAGAGTATCGTTTTCATGTTAATCATCAAAAAATATCGTAGTAACTAAATCATGTGAAAACGGGACTGCAAGTCGCTTAGCAGATTTGTATTGATTATATTCTTCGGCATAATCGTAATCTTGAATACCTATGGCAGCTGCCCCTTCAATAGAAATTACGATATTGCCGTCGATGGAGAATTGGCACTCATTGATTTTAGAAAGCGTCCGATTTGGGTGGATATGTAGATAAAACATAGCATCCCCTTTTTGGGATAACTTATCTATTACCTGCATTTTTCTTTTGTCAAGAATAAACTTCCTGTCATGTATAATACCATATTTCTTATATCCGTCGTGACTAGCCTTATAAGTACTTGAAGACTCCTCATGTACTGTTGTTCTTGCTCTTCTACCAACCCTGAATCCTCCCCAAACTTCAGATTGATTCTCCCCATTTACCACAATGGTATTGTGCGCTTCTGTTGAACGCTCCAAATTCCTTCTTTTGCCAATTTGGTAAGTAGACGTTCCTTGTTCTACAAATAGAGCTTCTCCTTTATAATATAAAATGAAACTCAACGCATCGGCATGGGCATGCCCTGGCTGATAACTCGCTCCAAGTTGTGCAAAGTCTATTTTAATCTCATACAGATCATTCTTAAATGACCGATAACCAGAAACGCCAAGAGTACGATTAGATCGACTTATAGCAAGATCCTCTGCATAACCTATCAAAAAAGAAGGTGTATAGGCTATTCCTTTAGCAGCATCATTAAATAAAGGAATATCATTATTTTGGAATTTGATATTTTCTAACCACCCTCTCATCAAAGATGCTTTTTGTCTACAGAATTTTAAAAAGTCTTCGTCACGGAGGTCGTAGCTTCTGTACCAATCAATTAACTCCAATAATCTAAAAAAAATAATGTTATGGTACATCGGACTCAACTCAAAATGGGCTCCATCGGCAAGTATTTGCTCATCTAATTCCCGTCGAAGTATTTTGATCGCTCGGTTATGCCAACTTCCATTTGAAAACAAAGCCCCTCCTAAACAAAGCGCAAAGGCATTCTCCAAAAGATGATTCCCGAGGATATGAAACTCGAGTCGACTAGACAAAAAAGATAACTCAGTGTATAGCGACTCTAAAATATTCGGGTCGTTAACTTTATCTGCACATATAAACCTGATAACATTTATGCTCCTTAGAGAGACAGGATAGGGTTCAAGAACTAAATCGCCCGCCTGCAATGCCCCGTACAGTGAATGCAATAAGTCTATCTTTTCTTGTTTTGGAATATCATTCTGTAATATATAATGTGCATATTGTAGATTATAATTCCATAGCTTGCCAAATTTTTGAAAGCCCCAATCAATTTTCTTTTCGAATTCAAATTGAATATTTAAAAACGAAAAGTTGCTATGTCTCAAATAAGTTTTATATATAGGTACATTTCGAGCAAATACAAATGCATCAATATTTGTTGAGCCAACGGCTTTTCGATATTTATCGAATTTTCTCACTTGCTTTAACCTATACAAAATCTGATACCTTATTTGAACGGGTTTCAAATATTTGACTGTGGACAAGACAAGTTTTATTTTACCAATCATTAAGGAAGTCCAATTTGTGACAGATGATCGATTATTTTTTCAGTTGTATTCCCATGACATTGCAGCATTTCTCCTCCGCACTTCCAGTTGCCAGAAAACAATCTCTCGTTTGGATTAGTTCCAGCCACTACTGTTATTATCATATTTACCTATTTAAATCGAGATCCAAGTTCCTTGTTTCAAACTTTCAACTGCTGCAAAGCTAGCCTCAGTCGTATTGATAATTTCACCCATGGGTATAATCGATTCCCCTCCCTTTTTTACTACTTCTATTAATTTTCGGAACTGATTAAGATGCCCTTTATCTTGACCAGAGGATGCATTAGAAAACCCATTGAAACCATATCCTTTCAGTTTTCTCCAGTTGTCCATTACCAATACTCGTTCTTCGTGAAAAACCTCAACCCTTTCCTTCGCATAGGCTTTGCTGCCGTTGGCAAAATAATTTATCACTGCGTTCGTACCGTTCTCATATTTTAGAAGAATGCTTGCATTGTCGGTATTTTCAGCGGGATTTTTGCCCATTGCGTTCATACATACTGCACTTACTTTAGAACCCGCAAGAAAAGTACATAAATCAATAAAATGGCATGCCTCTCCAATAATTCTCCCCCCCCCGATCTCCATATCCTGAACCCATGAACTAGCGGGAATAAAACCGGCATTCATAGTAGCAACAATATTCATAGGTGTATTACCCGAACCAAGCAACTGTTTCATCTTCACTGCCAATGGTGCAAATCTCCTATTGAACCCCACATTTATAGTTTTCTTGTATCGCTCATAAAACTCCTCAACTTCTCTTAATTGTTCCTTATACAGAGCTAAAGGCTTTTCCACAAACACATGTTTTCCTGCCTGCAATGCTTCTCTCACCATACTCGCATGCGTATCATGTCTTGTAGTTATGAGTACCAGATCTACGTCAGTATCTGACAATATCTCTTTATAATCGGTGGTAGAAAGAGATATACTATATTTTTTCGCTAGTGTTGTTCCTGACAATCCTCCAGAACTAGCAATGTATTTCAACTCTGCTTCCGTTTTCCTCAAAGACGGAAGAATCATTGCGCTTGTAAAGTTTCCTGCTCCAATTATTCCTACAACTCCTTTACCACCTGCAAAATTGTTGTTGTTGATGACGACCCTTCGAGACCAACTATCATCGGTTTCTGGGTAAACAAGAATGGATGCAACAGAACGCGATCCTTTCATGTTACCGTAAATCTGGCCGTAATCCTGCAAATCAATTCGTTCCGTTATTAAACGATCAACGACTATACTCTTCCTAGCTATCGCTTGTAAAATCGCTTCGAAGTTTCGTTTTTCTGTCCAACGTACATATGCAATAGGATAATCATTTCCTTTTTGTTCATAAGTTTCATCGTAACGCCCCGGCCCGTATGAACAGGATACCTGGAATGTTAACTCTTTCTCGTAAAAATCAGCGCGACTAATGTCTAGTCCAATAACTCCAATCAACACTATACGCCCTCTTTTCCTCGACATTTTAGCCGCCTGCGAGATGATCTCATTACTCTTATTAGATGCTGTAATAATCACCGCATCTGCACCAATACCATTGGTATAGGATTCGACAAAATGTATTTGGTCGGTACCTTCTCCTGGGTTGACTGCAACTATACCTAATTCGTTAGCAAGTGTTACTTTTGAACCATCGTAGTCGAAACCTATAACTTTGCAGCCATTGGCCTTTAATAACTGCGCGGTCATCAAGCCAATCAATCCAAGGCCGATTACAACCACTGTTTCTCCCAGAGTGGGCTGAGCTAGCCTTAAACCTTGAAGACCAATAGCTCCAATGACTGTAAACGCAGCTTCTTCGTCTGATACCCCTTCTGGAATCTTAGCTACAAGATTCTGAGGTACTGCCACAACTTCCGCATGAGGACCATTGGAAGCGACTCTATCACCCACCTTAAAGTCCTCTACACCTCTACCGATAGCGATAACACGTCCAACATTACAATAGCCTAATGGCAAAGGTTGTCCCAATTTATTGAATACTGCGTCTAAAGTAGGCTTAAGTCCATCGGTCTTTACTTTATCGAATACTTGTTTAACCTTATCTGGTTGTTGGCGCGCTTTCTCTATAAAATTAGCCTTACCAAATTCAACCAACATCCGCTCCGTACCCAGCGAAACCAAAGAGCGAGTTGTCTGGATCAGAACTTGTCCTTGGGCTACACGTGGAGCGGGAACCTCTTCTAATATAGTTTGTCCATTTTTTAAATCTTGGATAATCTGTTTCATATAATAATTTATTTAACGAGTAAACTTAATTTCCCTGATGGTGTCCTTATAGGCTCGTCGATTTGTTTAAAGTTGATTTCAAAATCTAAGTTTGAACTATCAAATAGTTGATTCGCTGGTCTTACAAGTTCTTTACCTACAAAAAGAACTTCAATGCACCCTTGTTCAATTTGACGTATTTGCATATAATCGATGAAGTTGAAAAGTTCATGATGCCGTCCAAAAATCAATGCGGTGAGATTAATTTTTTTCCCTTTTTTATCAATCACATATTCTCCTTCTCTTCCTTGCAATATTTTAAAAGACTTCAAAATTCCGTCGTCCGACAGGGGCTCTTCGATAGTATCTTGTGTATTGTATCGAATTAGTGGCGAAGCACGATTGTAGTATGATGTACTAATAAGATCATAGTTTCCATCCATGTTGCGTATTGCCTCAGTAAAACCGTACGACAAAAAGGGGCAATACTTAAATTGTTCATTTGCTTCATAAGCCAAAACCGCTCGTTCCGTATGTCCATACCAAGAAATCGTAGCGATTTCAAAAACCTTCTCTATTATATCCCGATATAGTTTCTGGGGATATTCAGATCCCAAAAACACTCCTCGTAATGTCTTTCTTAAAAGATTTCGCAACTTATGGTTATGATTTTCACAATATAGTGCAAAATCATAAATAGAAGACGGATAACCGTGCAAATATCGGATATCGTATTTATTTACTAACGGAATCAATTTAGACGATAAAACCTCATAATCTTCATATATATCTATAGCAAAATGATTTCTCACAACATCATAATCTACTGTATGTTTGATATCACTTCTCCCACCAAACAGTAGCTTAAAATCTGTAACATGATATCCTAAAGTTTTCCATATCGTATGCATATGTGCCCATTCGTGCCCCATGGAAGAAGGTTCTATGTAAAAGGAAAAAGGTGTACCGGAAGAACCTCCAGTGTTTACTATATAACGATTACTAGCGTTGAAACTTCTATCCTCAATATCATAACGATTCAGCATCGACTTCGTTATAATAGGTATATCTTGGATATCTTCGAAATGCATCAACTGAGATGGTGAAAAACCATTCTTGTCGTATATATCTTTATAGAATTTAATATTTTTATAAGCAAAACTCACAAGACGCTGCATTCTTTCTAGAACGAATTGTTGCTTCTGAGTAGGAGATAGAGTTTCTAGCTCGTCAATTTCACGCAATCTCTGCCTATAGACTTTTCCAAGGCCAGGTCGCATCTCGTAGGGAACGCTGTTTATAAGCTTACCCAGACGAGGTGGAAAATTTTTTAGATTCTGCTTTAAAAACAAGCCTATACTCATGTTATCTGAATTTTAAATAGACAGAAAGTAAGAAATCTCTAATCTTATTTGTTTGATTTTTCATAGCGACTTTCCAATAACTGTCATTCCAATAATAAATAGGAAGTCCTCTATTTTTATGGTAATGATTCTTTCTATACCAATTACAGTACTCCTCATCTGATAAACCACCGAACTTGGTATATTTATTTGAGATTTTATTAAGATCGTGTGATGATTCAACATAAGAAACCACATGTTCTTTCTTGTCATATTTGAAAAAATGGAAAGTCATTTCGTTAGAATAAAAGTCCCACTCAAATGCAAGTTGTTCGTTACAAAAATCAGGGAAATTTAATTTTCCAGTATGGTAATATCCTTGACGAAATGCCCAATTTCCCAAACTATATATAATTGGCTTACCATTATAAAATTCTATGCCCCCTATCCGGTGTGGATGTGCCCCGATAACTCCTACTACCCCTAAATCAATAAGTTTTTTTGCTAGCTCACGCTCGAATGGCTGTGGTTCGGCTTCCAATTCGTAACTCCAGTGGAATACCGGTAAAACCTTTTTGTCTGGAAACCGTCCTATTAAATCACGCACGGTGTCTAGTACATGTTGTTTACGTAAAGGGTTTACACCTTCCTTAGAGTCACTCGCAATTTTACATTGAATGACCTCCCAACCAAAATTAACTATCACCACTTCTACATCGCCTTCGTTTAAAATAAAAAATTTATTGGCATCATCAATATCAGCTCCAAGTCCGGCGAATTTCACTTTCGATTCAGCTAAAAAAGTGATTGTATCTTCTCTATTCCCAGTATCCAATATGTGATTATTCGCTAACAAAAGCGCCTTAAAATTATAATTCATCAACAAATCAGAGATAGCGGCATCCTGATTAAACACGGCGTGAATCCTAGGTTGAGATTTCTTCACAATAGCTCCCTCCAGATTTCCAATCCAAATCTTTTCTTTAAGACTTGCAGGAAATCCAACAAAATTAATAGCCCCAGCGTAGGGTATTGCTATATCTCCCACGAAAATCATAACGATAGTTGATTAAAAACTTGTTTATATTTCTCTACATGCTCATTG
>Ga0079224_100017281_pt1 | contig 10161 bp, 5 predicted proteins | sample Stecom2015_FD_80414 | JGI IMG/M metagenome (GOLD analysis project Ga0079224, IMG submission 80414) | Agricultural soil microbial communities from Utah to study Nitrogen management - Steer compost 2015 | ecosystem: Environmental > Terrestrial > Soil > Agricultural land | place: USA: Utah... | reverse complement strand
GTGAATTTTGTACAGGATTATGAGGAAATAAGTAATCTTGTGTATGGTAGAGTTACATTTACTGACAATGTACGCACAGATGTTTTTTTGGAAGACGAAGATTTTGAACAATTTCAGTTTGATGAAGAAACAGATACCTATTCTTTTGAGGGTGAAATCTATGACAGTGATTGTGAAATATTAGAAACATTATTGGAAAGAAAAATTCGCCAGCCCTAAGGATTAGGGCTGGCAGCGAAAAGACGCATCCTTCCGTTGGACGGAACCGTCTTTTCGCATTTCAAATCGGAGCAAGCACTTTGCAAAATGCTCCGCATCACGCAAACAGCTTGCGAAATATTTTGACGGATTTATGAATCCGTGTATTTGAACTGCATTTTTAGTGCAAAAAAACAATTTCTTCCGATGATCAAAAACGTTTTTTTACTAAGTATGGAGCAACCACTTTGATAAAAATGTTTACTCCGTCATTTTATCAAACAGGTTGCAAATTATTTTCATGGGATATTCGGTATCCCAATATTTGATTTTGGATTGACATCTTTTCTTTTCACACAGCGACCAAAGAAAAGAGGTGTTAATTAGCCATTTTATCTGTCTTTTTAGGTAATCAATGAAGGATTAATTCGTTAATTTTGTTATTTTAATACAGCTTTTGCAGATTACGAAAAGTATTCATTCACAACATTGATTTTTGAACTTGATAAAGCTTTAAAAAAGAACCAATGTCAAATCATGAAAATTTTTATTGATGTCATAACAAGGACAAAAGAGTTTAAAAATTAATGTAATAATTGTCATACCTTGTAGAATTTAAGATATGAGTATTTTTACAATCGAAAAGAATAGATAAAACAGACGAAAATTTAGCAATAAGATATGAGTTTAGATACACAAACCCTTCAACCTATCATCAACTTTATATGGACGGTTGCAGACGATGTTTTGATTAATAAATTTCTCGAAAATCAATACCAAGATGTAATTCTTCCGATGACAGTTTTGAGACGTTTGGATTTAGCATTGGAAGCAACTAAAGATAAAGTTCTAAAAACACATGAAGCGTTTAGAGATAAAATCGATAATTTATCAGGATTGCTTACCAGTGAACAGCATGGTACAGGTTTAGCATTTTACAATACTTCACAGTTTACAATGAAAAAACTGTTGGCAGATCCTAAAAATATAGATGCTAATTTTTTAGATTACCTGAATGGCTTTTCTGAAAATGTACAAGATATTATTAGCAAATTTAAATTTAGAAATCAATTAGAAACATTTGAAAGTACAGGCATTACATTCTCATTACTTGAGAAGTTTTGTAATCCAAAAGTAGAATTAAGTCCAGATAAAATATCACCTATGGCAATGGGTTATATGTTTGAGGATTTAATACGTAGATTCAACGAAAAAACAAATGCTGCGGCAGGTCGTCACTTTACACCTAGGGAAATTATAGAACTGATGACGCATTTGGTGTATCTTCCTGTAAAAGACAAAATTCAACAAGGAACGTTTTTGGTGTATGACCCTTGTGTAGGTTCAGGTGCGATGTTGACACAGTCAAAATTATTTGCGACCAATCCTGATGGAGAAATAAAATCAAAAGCAACTTTTCATTTATACGGTCAAGAAAATACAGGAGAAATGTATGCAACCTGTAAATCGGATATGTTGCTGAAAAACGAAGACCCTGACAAAATAAAGTTTGGCTCTACATTGAGCGAATACGGATTTGATCCCGATTTGAAATTTAATTTCATGCTGACTAATCCTCCGTATGGAACTACTTGGAAACAAGATATAGAAAACTTAAATGTAGGAACAGCAAAAAAAATAAGCATCGTTGATAAACGCTTCAATCTGCCTATCAAAAACTTCAAAGGCGAATTAGAAGAAACGTGTTTGACTTCAAGAAGTAATGATGGACAGTTGATGTTTATGTTGCATATGCTTTCTAAAATGAAAGATCCGAAAGACGGAGGAAGTCGAATAGCTTCGGTTCACAATGGTTCTGCATTATTTACAGGAGATGCAGGGAGTAGTGAAAGTGGTATTCGTCAATACATATTGGAAAATGATTTATTAGAGGCTGTGATTGCATTACCATTAGATATTTTTTATAATACAGGACAACCAACCTATGTTTTAATTCTTTCAAATGTTAAAGACAGTTCTAGAAAAGGAAGAGTTCAATTAATTAAAGCTGATTCCTTTTTCAAAAAAATGACCAAAGGTTTAGGAAATAAGAAAAACGAATTAACATCTGAACACATAAATTTTATCGTAGAGTTTTATTTGAATAACGAACAAAATGAATTTTGTAAAATTTTCAATAATGAAGAATTCGGTTTTTATTCATTAAAAGTAAAACATTCTATAGAAGATTTTGAAGAAAATATTGACTTTAAGGATATAGAATTCATACCATTGAAATATGATGTTCATAAATATATTTCAAATGAAGTTCTGAAATACACTCCAAATGCAAAAGTTGATTTTAAAAGTATAAAAACAGGATACTCTATAAATTTCTTAGAGCATTTTCATCAGGCGAATTCATATCGGAATTTGGATGCAGTAATTAAAGATATTCAGACATTAGAAGAGAAAAGTAACGGGCTTTTAAACATTTTACTACGATGAAAAAAAGAAATAGTATAAAACCTTCAAATATCTCATGGATTGGTGATATACCTAAAGAATGGGAAATTAAAAAAGTTAAACATATTTTATATGAGATTTCTAATAAGTCGGAATCTGGGTTAGAGGATTTATTATCACTTTCACAATATACAGGAGTTGAATTAAAAAGAGATAAAAAGAAAAATGAAAATGATAATTTAACTAATGCGAAATCACTGATTGGTTATAAAATTGTTAAACAAAATCAATTAGTAATAAACATAATGTTAGCATGGAATGGTTCAATGGCAATCTCTCCTTACGATGGAATTATAAGTCCAGCATATTGTGTATATAAATTTCGGAAAAACTTTAACCCTAAATTTTTTGAATACCTTTTCAAAACGGAGATATATAAGGCGGAATTTAAAAGAAAATCCACAGGAATAATTGAAAGTAGGCTGCGTCTATATACTGACCAATTGTATAATATTCATTGTATAGTTCCACCATTAGAAGAGCAAAATAAAATTGTTGAGGTTATTGAATTTAAACAAAAACAAATTCAAAATTTAATTAAGTATACTAGTGTGATTTTTGGAAAAACTAATCCAAAAACAGGTCTACTTCAGGAATATATTAATACTTTGATTTTTAATTTAGTTACAGGAAAAGTTGATGTTAGAGATTTTGAAATTTATGAGTTAAATTTCGAAGCAAAAGACCTTGATAAATTTAGCTATTTAGAAGAAGATGTAGATGAATTAGCAGAGAATTTTGCTTTAGATGAGTAAATTAATTGAAAAATATCAAAGATTTAGATATGAGTTATTTAGCAGATATAGGGATTTTAAGTGCAGTAGTTGATAAACTTTTACAATACAGCGATAAGCACAAAGTAAGGGTAAATGATGCAATTACATCAATATCTAAAGCTTGGAGTTATACCTATAATTACTTGAGAAATGAGAATGGTGAGTATGTTGCTAACCAGCAATTATCGGATTTATGGAACGATGCAGCCTCTAAAACTCGATTAATAGATAGAGAGTTGGCGCGGCAACTAAGTGATAAATCAAGATTTTGGATACATCCGGATATGCCAAGACAACAAAGAATACTATTATTAACTGAAGTTACGGATGAACTAGAACGTCTAAATAAGAAATTTGAATAATGAGTAAACAAACAGATACCACCGAAAAAGGCTTGGAAGCTCACATATCTCAATATTTGGTTGAACAAAACAAGTATGTGTTACGTGAAAACAAAGCATATGATAATGTCTCTTGTTTAGATAGTGAGTTACTTTTTCAATTTTTAGAAGCGACTCAACCTAAAGCTGTTGCAAAACTTAAAACGTATCATAAAGAACTGTATAAGCAGAAAATAATAAAACGCTTAAATGATCAAATACAGGCTAAAGGTATTATAGAAGTGCTTCGCAAAGGCATTATAGACGGCTTTACAGATACTAAACTTCGTTTGTTTTACGACAAACCTGTTTCTGGATATAATGCTTCTGCCAACGCTTTATATCAAGCTAACCAGTTTTCTGTAATGCGCCAGGTTTACTTTTCTCCAAAGGATAAAAAATCACTAGATCTGATGATTTTTATAAATGGTATTCCGGTGATATCATTCGAATTGAAAAATGAGCTTACCAAACAAAATGTACAACATGCGATAAAGCAGTACAAAAATGATCGAGATCCAAATGAGGAGCTATTTCGTTTGGGTAGATTAATGGTGAATTTCGCGGTAGATACTGAGGAAGTATGGATGTGTACACAACTCAAGAAAGAGAAATCTTACTTTTTACCTTTCAATAAAGGATATAATAACGGCGCAGGAAATCCGCCAAATGACGGTATCAAAACCGATTATCTATGGAAAGAAATTTTAACAAAAGCGAATCTAACTGATATTATTCAGAACTTTTGTCAATTGATATCAGAAGAAAAGGAATATTTGGACGAAAAAGGAAAAATCAAGACTCGAAAAGAGAAGAAAATGATTTTTCCACGCTATCATCAATTACTTGCAGTGCGTAATTTATTAGCCGATGCGCAAGTAAATGGTTCAGGACAAAAATATTTAATTCAACATTCAGCAGGATCTGGTAAATCAAATTCGATTTCTTGGTTGGCACATCAATTGGTTGGTTTGCACGATAAAGCTGGAACTGATAATATTTTTGATACGGTAGTTGTAGTTACCGATAGAAGGGTTTTGGATGCCCAAATTCGAAACAACATTAAGAAGTTTCAACAAGTAAACGGAGTGGTTGAAGCTATTACTGAAGGAAGTAAGCAACTAAAAGAAGCGTTGGAAGAAGGGAAAAAGATCATCATAACTACCATTCAGAAATTCCCTCATATCGTTGAAGAAATTGGTGACTTGCCTGGTGTTAACTTCGCTATTATTATTGACGAAGCTCACAGTAGCTTGAGTGGACAAATGGCGAGAAAACTAAACGAGGCTTTGGCAAAGCCAAATGAAGACGATGAAATAGAAACCGATGATTATGATACTGTAACAGGTGAAGATTTAATAACAGATTTGATTAAGTCAAGAAAGTTATTGCCAAATGCCAGTTATTTTGCTTTTACAGCAACACCTAAAAACAAAACCTTAGAGTTATTTGGTGTTCCTTTTACAGAAGGCGATAAAACAAAGTTTAGAGCATTTCATTTGTACTCAATGAAGCAAGCTATTGAAGAAGGTTTTATTATGGATGTATTGCAGAATTATACGACCTACCAAAGTTATTATGCATTACTCAAAAAGATTGAAGACGACCCTGAATACGACAAGCTAAATGCCCAAAAGAAATTAAAAGCCTATGTAGAAAGTCACGATCACGCCATTAAGAAAAAAGCAATTCTAATCATTAGTCATTTTATAGAAAATGTTGTAAAGAAGAAGCGAATGGGTGGTTTAGCAAAAGCTATGCTGGTAACAAGCAGCAGAGCCAATGCGGTAAAATATAAACGGGCATTTGATGATTATTTGACTAAAATAAATAGTCCTTACAAAGCAATTGTTGCATTTTCAGGAGAAATAGACGGGGATACTGAAGCTAGCTTAAATGGATTTTCAAGTGCAAATATTCCTTCTGAGTTTGAGAAAAATGAATATCGTTTTTTATTGGTCGCTAATAAATTTCAAACAGGGTTTGATCAACCACTTTTACATACTATGTATGTAGATAAAAAATTGGGTGGTGTCAATGCCGTGCAAACACTTTCAAGACTTAACAGAAGTCATCCTTTAAAGAAAGAAACATTTGTTTTAGACTTTGCGAACACAGCTGAAGATATTGAAAAGGCATTTAAACCCTATTTTGAAAGTACAGTTTTAGGAGAGGCAACAGATCCAAATAAATTATTCGATCTGCAAGATGCTTTGGATAATTTTCAGGTTTATACGAGAGAACAGGTTGTTGAATTTTCGAATAAAATATTAGAAAGTGTTTCTGTAGATCAATTACATGCAATGCTCGATAATTCTACTGCTATTTTTAGAAACGATTTAGAAGAAGAACAGCAAGCCGATTTTAGAGCAAAAGTTAAAACCTATGTTCGCTTATATATTTTTCTTTCTCAGATTGTTCCTTTTGAAAATCCATATTTAGAAAGATTGTATATTTTTCTAAACCATTTACAAAATAAATTAGGCAGTGAAACTCCTACTGATTTAGCACAAGGTATATTAGATAATATAGATATGGACAGCTATCGTTTGCAATTGGAAGCAACGACAAATATTGCGATGGAACAAGGTGAGGATTTAAAACCAATTCCTACAGATATGCGAGGAGGTAGTTCTGAAGCTGATATTGATCGACTTTCAAATATATTACAAACGTTCAATGATCGTTATGGAACTCAATTTGAAGATGCGGACAAGGTACGCCAAATGGCAGAAAATATTGCTAGTGATGTAGCTAAAAACAAAGAATTGATAAGTTCTATTCAGCATTCAGATGACCAAAATGCAAGAATTACTAGCGACAAAGTTGTAGGAGAAGAATTGTTAAAGCACATAACCACCAACTTTGATCTTTATAAGCTTTATTCCGATAACAAGGATTTCAAAGAGGATTTTTCGGCTATGATGTTCGGTGTAGTGAAAGAACTGATCAATCGAGGAATTAATGCGCAGAAGTAGAATGTGTAATTAAGTATCATTTAACTGACAATCAATGAAAGAAATATCAATACCTAAAAATATCACACCTAGTAAAATGGAGAATTTATATAGGGAATATATAAATAATCAGGAGCTAGATGATATAACATTAAAATTACCAAGTTCTATAGATAAATACACTTATGGTTTACTAGGGAATTTATTAAAATTTGTTATAACATTAAACACAAGATCTAACATCAAAGCTGTCATCCTAGATGATGAAGTTTCGAGTATCGATAGCTTTTATGACCATGAATATGCGTATCCAATTATTTCTTTATTATGGAATAAAGTTGCGTTTTCCGACAAAAATAATATTAATATCAAGGGAGTTTTAAGGGAGAGGCAAAATGAATACTTTATAAAAATGAATTCATTGTCAAGATTGAAAGGTACTAAATACATCTTTACAAACACAGATCATTTACCACAAAGTAAAGGCTTAATAAAGTTGTTTGAAAATCAAAATGGGTTTAACGACGACGAAAATCAGATTAAAGAAAATATTAAGAAGATATTTGATGAGTATATTTTGACTTTTAACAAAAATAATCAAAAGGAGTTTGAAAGCATTCTTGATGATATTGGTGCGATAGTTTACGAATTAACTAAAAACACCTATGAATGGGGAAGAACAGATGAGAAAATGATTGAAATTTCCGAAAGTATTCGTGGTGTTTATTTTAGGTTTCATAAGAATAAGATCGATACTATTCTAAATGAATATGAGGGTACCGCTATTCAGTCTTTTTTCAAACATCCATTCATTGAACAGAATTGTTTAAATGAGCTTAAACAGGTTTACTATTTAGAAATCTTAGTATTTGATTCTGGTGTAGGTTTTATTGATAAGTTTTATCAAAAAGGAAATTGTACTGATCTTGAAGTTATTAAGAAGTGTCTGGTCAAAAATCAAACCTCTTCAAATTCAAACTTAAGATCCAAAAAAGGTATGGGGCTTGATCGAATTTTGAATATACTTAATAAAAAAGGGTTTGTAAAAATACTTACCGACAAATATTCCGTTTATAGAGATCTTATAAAAGATAACTATCAACCAATAGATATAGATAAACTAGATGATTTAAAGCTTGAAGATTGGAATAATAACAGTTTTCACACTGACAATATTGCTAAATCACAGGGTTCTTATATCAGTATTCTATATCCTTTTAAAAACAATCAATAATGGGGAAATTTTACATTTATAACTCAACGATTGAAGATAAAAAATATAAGAATGCTACAATAATTTTTAACCCAAATATTGAGTTTGACTTTGGGGCTTTGAAAAAAGAGCTAACGGAGCATTTTAGACATTTTCATCAAACTAGTGCACTTGTTTTTTTTCATTGTTCAACCAATCTTTCAGCTCAAAAAGAAGTTGAGGAAAAACTTGAAGATATTTTCAGAAGTATTCCTAGAGTGGAAGAAAATTCACTAAGTGAAAGTCTTTTTTACGCGGCTTACAACCGAAATGAATTTACTTTCTCTAGTAATACAAGTTTTCTAAAAAAAAATATTAAGGAAATTGTTAATCAAGGATTGTCGAATATTTTTATTTTAAATGGAGGCTTAGTCGAAAGCAGCGGAATTTCTCATCATTATGTATTCCCTTCTGGAAAACATTCCTCGAAATTTTTAAGGACAGCAAATGTATTAGTTCAAAAAAGTGAGATTGATTTTATTGGCTTGAATATTTTGCACCAGTTTAAAAATCAGACAATTAAAAATATTTATTGTGATACATTATCAATTAATGTTATAGGGTACTCAATTAACCAATATTTGAAACGTTTTGAAGATTTAAATGATATAAATATTCAATCTTTTAAATCTTACGATGGCATTTATAGTAAAGAGACTGTATTTGATAATGATTCAGTTTTTTTAATTTCAGCCTCTACTTCAGGTGGATTGGTTCATTATTTAAAGGAAAATCATCCAGAAATAGATTCAAAAGATATTTGTGTTCTTTACTATCTTCCAATAGAAAAACCTTCAAACCTTTCTCTTGAAAGAGTGCTTTGTAATTTAGAACGTAATGAAAAGCTCGGATATGGGTTAGATGTTTATAAACAATTCAAAGTAGGTGAAAAATGCATGTTTTGTGAAAATCAATCCACTGCAATTAAGATTGTTGGTGATTCCTTCAGTTTGGATGAACCTATCGTAAATACAAGGAATATAATTGCGAGTAAATATATAAACAAATCCTTAAAAGATTTTGTAGAGGTATTTAAATTTAACGAGGCTACTGATACTTCCTTAAAAGTTTCATTTAGCGAAGATACAATCAGTAGGAAGAAATACAACTTATATATTGATTACGAGAATATTATCAAAAATATTGAAAACAAACAATTTGGAAATCATAAAGACAAGATAGATGCTTTTGTTAATCAGTATGTACCAGCCTCGTTAAAATATATAATCCATTTAAACGATAAGGGATCAGAGTTATTAGCAACGTACATTTTAGGAAAGACAACTCCCTTCTCTAATAATTCAATTGAAGTGATTAATCAATCCGAATTAGCGGATAAAAAGATTTCTGAAGACGAATCCGGTTCCATTTTGATTGTAGCTTCTTGTATAACAAATGGTAAAAACTTACTTTATTTAAGTAGATATTTTAGAAATTACAATAATATTAGACTTATCTATTTTGTGGGAATTAATAGGATTAGCGATTCTGATAAACATAAAGAGCTTAAGAGTAATATTAAATTTGGTCTATATGGTGCCGAAAATAGTTCATTTGTCGAAATAGAAACTATTAATTGTGATAATTCGAATATAGCAACTCCATGGGAAGTAGAGTTAGATCATTTAAAAGAAATTCAAGAAGACATGGATGAAGCATCTAGTTTTGTAAATGAAAGAATAAAGACAATAACTAGTTTTTCAAGTAAATCATTGAAAGGTGGCGCACAAAAAATTTTTTATCCTGACATTCTAGGAAATGAATTAAAAATACGAAAAAATTCTGCCTTCTTTAATGATAACGATTACTTTGAAAATGTAACTCAATCGGATGTTTATTTTACAATTTCTTGTGTATTAAACAATATGAGAAACAATAAAGTTGATGGACTTTATCAGACTAATTTTGTCAAAAATTTACTCGATCCATTTATTTTTAATCGTTTCAATGATGGGATCATTCAAGCAGCAATTCTTAGAGCGGCAAAATCTGAAGAACTAAATTATTCATTTAGTCGCAAGAATTCTGAGGAGATGTTAATGCTTTTAAAGACTTTTGCAAAACATAGTAATGAATATCAAGGAGAAGCATTGTTAGAATTTCTACACGCTATGGCAATTGGAAAGTTACGT
>Ga0079224_100017280_pt1 | contig 10161 bp, 5 predicted proteins | sample Stecom2015_FD_80414 | JGI IMG/M metagenome (GOLD analysis project Ga0079224, IMG submission 80414) | Agricultural soil microbial communities from Utah to study Nitrogen management - Steer compost 2015 | ecosystem: Environmental > Terrestrial > Soil > Agricultural land | place: USA: Utah... | reverse complement strand
GGCGGGGGCGGCGCTGCCGCGGCGGTAGGCCTCGAGGGTCACCGGGATCGACTGCCAGGGCTCCAGCGCTTCGATCAGCGCGCGCGTGGTCTCGGGGATCACCTCCTCGGACTCGTTCAGCACGAGATCGCACAGCAGGTCGAGGTCCTGCGGGATCTCGGCGTCGACCACGGCGGAGGGGCGGGGCACGGTTCCGGTCTCGTCGTGCTGCGGGCTGCGGCCGGTCAGCGCCCGGTACAGCAGGGCGACCAGTGCGGCCGTGTCCTGGAAGGAGGCGGTCTCGCGGGAGCGGTCCAGGCCCGAATGGGTCGCCGCCTCCACCCCGACGCCCAGCACGGTCACCGCGCCGCTGCGGGTGTCGACGAAGACGCGGTTGGAATCCACGAACTGGTGGCGCACGCCGCGGCGACGCGCGGTCTCGAGCCCGGTCGCGGCCTCGCCGATCACGGCGCGAGCGGTCTCCGGGTGCAGGGGGCCTTTCGCGAGGAGCGCGGCGAGCGGCGGCGCCGTCGGCATCGGGTACTCGACGACCGTGATCGGCCCGGTTTCCTCCCCGTCGGCAGAAGGGCCGTCCGTCTCCCGCGGATCGTCGAACACGACGATGTCCTGCACCGGCACCAGGTGCGGATCCTCCACGAGGTAGGCGCGGCGCACCGCGTCGGCCGCTTCGAGTGCGGTCTCCCCGCGCACGATGAACAGCACGACCTGCTCGCCGGTCTCCACGGACCGGGCGCGGCGCCAGACCGCCCCCTCGGCCACGCCGGACAGCGGGATGCGCCCCTCGAGGGTCCACCGGGACCGCAGTGCGTCCTGCTCAGGGTTCGTGTTCACGGACCGTCCTTCATCGTCTCCGGCGAGGGGTCCACCCCCGCGTGCCCGACCATGCTACGAGGTGACCGCCCGTCGGCGGCGTGTGAAGCGCCCGGTGAACCGGCGCGCGGCGGCGATCAGCTGGCGCACCTCGGGAACACCCAGCAGACACGCGACCGCGATGAACACAGCGGTCATCACCGCGCCGATGATGCCGCCGAGGATCACCGCCATCGCGCGGTGGCTCCACATCAGATCGCCCGCGAGCATCACCATCCCGGTCCCGAGCGCCCAGCTGACCAGCGCGGCGACGCCCAGCTGGAGCGCGAGCGCGAGGCCGACGGCGAAGCTCGGCGCGGGCGTCCCGGTGCGGGCGGCGAGGCGGCGCAGCTGCCACATGCCCATCGCCCAGGCGGCGAGGTTGCCGAGGCTCGTGGCGCCGGCGGCGCTGACCGCGGCGTACATCGGGTCCACGAGCGTGAGGATCACCGGGACCGAGGCGACGGTCACCACCGCGATCGGGATCTGGTTCATGAAGGGGGTGCGGGCGTCCTCGTAGGCGTAGAACACCCGCTTGATGAGATAGAGGGAGGCGAAGGGGACGAGCCCCAGCATGTAGGCGACGAGCACGGTGCCGTTCGCGCGCGCCCCCACCTCGCCGGTGCCGCCACCGATCACCCACATGATCGGGCCGGACAGCGCCACGAACACGGTCGTGCACAGCACCATCGGCACCGCGAGCATCCGGTTGGTCTCGCTGTAGCGGGCCAGCGCCCCGGCGTGATCGTCCTCCGCGGCGTGGCGCGAGATCGTCGGGAACGCGGCGGTGACCAGGGTGACCGCGATGATGCCCTGCGGGATCATGAACGCGAGATAGGCCCACTCCATCGACAGCAGCGCGGGATAGCGGGCGGCGAGGTCGGGCTGGTCCTGGTAGTGCTCGGTCATCCGCACCGCACCGCCGGTCGCCCAGCGGGACGCCCAGATGCCCAGCTGCCCCAGGCCCAGCATCGCCAGCGACCACAGGCCGATCCGGCTCAGCTTCCCCAGGCCCAGGCCGCGCAGCCCCCACTTCGGGCGCAGCCGCAGGTCCAGCTTCTTCACGTACCAGAACAGGAACAGCACCTGCGCGGCAGAGCCGCCCACGTTGATCAGCGCGATCGCGATGATCATGTCCAGCGACCACACCGAGGGGTCGCCCACTGCGCCCCACAGCCCCAGGAACAGGGCCGCACCGAGGATGCCCACGAGGTTGTTCACGACCGGCGCCCACTGGTACGGGCCGAAGGAGTCGTGCGCGTTCAGCAGCTGCCCGCACATCACGTACAGCGCCGAGAAGAAGATCTGCGGCATCATCCAGTAGCCCATCTGGACGGCGAGGGCGTAGGTCGCCGGGCCGAGGACACCGCTGGTGAGGGTCAGCAGGAGGGGTACCGCGAGGAGACACACCAGGGTGATGCCCAGGGAGACCGCCGCGACCAGCGTCATCAGGCGCGAGACGTAGTCGCTGCCGCGGTCCGGCCGCTTCACGGCCCGCACGATCGCGGGGACCAGGATCGCGTTGAGGGTGCCGCCGCCCACGAGCAGCCAGATCGTGTTCGGCAGCGTGTTCGCGGCACTGAACGCGTTCGCGGCCGCGGACATCGAACCGCCCAGGATCGCGCCGAACAGGAAGTTCCGCACGAAGCCCAGCAGGCGGGAGATCATCGAGCCGGCCGCCATCACCACACTGGCCTGCAGCAGCTTCGAGCGGCTGGAGGGGGTGCCGTGGCGGCGGTGGCGGGGGACGTGATGGACCCGGCGGGTCGCGCTCATGCGGGGTCGTCCTCGGTCGTGTCGGGGGTCGGGGGCTTCTCGTTCCGCGGAGGAGGACCGGGACTGCCTGGAGACTGCGCAGTGCTGTGGCCTGCGCGCTCGAGCCAGGCTCGCTCGGCGGGATGCGTGTCCGGGGTGGAGCGGCCCGTGAGGGAGAGCTCCTCGGGATCCTCGGGGCCATGCACGGCCGGTGCGCGGGTCGAGGAGCCGGTGCGGCGCGCCCGCAGGACGCCCACGACGACCAGCAGACCCATTGCGATGACGAGCATGAGGGTGGTCCAGTTCTCCCACGACGGGTTCACCGTCAGAGGCACATCCACCGGCTCGGTGAGCGGCCGGCCGTCCTCGGTGGTGACGGTCGTGGTGAGGGTGACGGTGCCATTGGCGACCGCCTCCACATCCACGGCCGCGTCGACCTGCCCGCGGGCAGGGACCTTCACCACCTGCGGCTCTCCGATCCGCACCAGCGGGGTATCGGAGGTGACCGCGACCTGCACCGTGATCGGGGTGTCCAGCCGGTTGGAGAGGCGGATGGGGACGTTGACCTTGTCGGAGATGACGTTGTAGCCGGAGGCGGGGACCACCTCGATGCGGCCGCGCAGCTCGGCGGCGGACGCCGCGGCCTCGTCGGCGCGCGCGGCGGGGATCTCCGGCGAGGTGCGCCAGCGCTCGCCCGTCGCCGCGAGGATCTCGAGTCGCGGCGCGTCCAGCGGGGCGTCGTCCTCCATCGCGGCGGCGAGCACGTCCACGTCCTCCCACGAGTCCTGCAGGCGGCCCAGCACCTCTGCATCGAGCGGGCCAGGCGCCTCGGACTGCGCGAGCGGGGCCCAGGTGCTGTCGGCCGCGGTGGTGCCGGGGCGCACACCGCCCGCGTCGACGGGCCCGATCGCGTACAGCGCACCGTCCTCGCTGCGCGGATCCGCGGTCCAGGCGTCCGCGGCGTCCAGCAGCGCGCTCGTGCGCCCCGCCTGGATCCAGGGGGCATCGGCGAAGGCGTCCAGCACCGCGCTCGCGGCCGACGGGTCCAGCGCCGCCTGGTCCGCGGGCATGATCAGCAGGTGCCGGGGCGCGGTCGCGTACTCGGAGGCGATCGTCGCGGTCTCGGCGAGGAGCCGCTGCCGCGTCAGCTCGGTATCGCCGTCGGCCGTGAGAAGAGAGAACTGCGAGGAGAGCACCTCGTCCGGGGCCAGCAGGTCCAGGGTCGCGCCGTCCTGCGAGGCGGAGCGGTAGGAGCCGATCGAGCTGGGCGTCACCGCGGAGTTCGGGTCCGCGCGCAGGGAGGAGGAGGGCACGATCGCGGTGGTGACACCGGCGGCGAGCAGCGCCTCGAGCGCATCCGCCTCCGCCCCGGCACCGTCCACGCGCTGCGCCTCGGCGCGCGGGATGATCCCGCGCTCGTCCCAGACCACATCGCCCCGCGCGCGCACCGCGGCGGTGAGGACGTCGGTGCCCGCGGCGTCCAGGCTCACCCTGTCCGCGCCGGCATAGGGCATCGCGAGCACGGTCCGCTCGCCGACGGTCTCGTCGAGCAGGTCCGCGAGCTCGACGGACGCGGGGTCCTCGGTGTAGGTGCGCACCGGGGCGGGTGTGGGCGAGGCGGACTCGTCCCCCTCCTGCGCGGGCTCCTCGTCGACGGGCAGGCGCGGCGGGTCCAGCAGCGAGGGATCCAGCCACCAGTCCACGTCACCGCGCGGGGCGAGGGCCTTCACTGTGGCGAGCTGCCCCTTTTCGAGGGAGGCGGCGCGGGCTTCCGGGTCGGCGACCACGGCGGCGGGATCCTCCGCCGTGACCGGCAGCAGCACGGACTGGGTGATCGTGTCCTCGGCGTCCTCCGGCCGCCACACCACGAAGGTGCGCAGCGCGGCGAGAGCCTCCCCGTCGGAGGTGACGGTGAGAGCGATCCGGCGCGTCCCCCAGTAATAGGACTCCTCGGAGTACCCGAGCTCGTCCGCGTCCACCCGCACCGTGAGCACCACGGACTCGCCCGGGGCGAGCTGCTCGTGCTCGGCGGAGGTGGTCAGGGGCGCGCCGGTGGTCTCCGGGGAGGTGTCCGCCTGCCAGTTCGCGATCACACCGCGGTCGGTGACGCGCGCGGTGCGAGTGCGCAGCTCGAGAGCGAGTGCAGGCAACGGCTCCGAGGAGGTGTTGGTCACCTCGACCTCCGCCTCGAACGTCCCGCCGGGGGCGAGGGAGGTGGGGGTCAGGGAGACGAGATCCATGGTCAGCGGCGCGTCCGCGGGCGCGCCCGGCTGCGGTGCGGGCGCCGCGAGGGCACCCGGCAGCAGGGTCGCTGAGCCGCTCACCAGCACTGATGACGCGAGGAGCAGCACCGTCAGCAGCGCCGCGAGCACCGGGCGCACGGACGGCGGGGACAACGGCATGGTGACACTGTATGCGGCCGCTACCGTAGAGGCGCTGAGGGGGCACGACACCTCCACACCCCGTTTCTAGAACAGGACCGCCCGTGAACGACTCCGCAGACGAGACCGCCGAGCGCCTCTCCACCGCCCGCACCCGCGCGGCCTCCATGTTCCAGGCCCTCCCCGAGGAGATCCACGAGCTGGGACGCCAGTTCGAAGCGGCCGGACACGAGCTCGCACTCGTGGGCGGACCGGTGCGCGACGCGGTGCTGGGACGCTCGAGCTCCGACCTCGACTTCACCACCTCTGCCCGCCCCGAGCAGACCGAGGAGATCCTCCGCGCCTGGACGAAGGACGGCGCGATCTGGGACATGGGCCGCGACTTCGGCACCCTCGGCGGGATGCGCCATGGGGTCAAGGTCGAGATCACCACCTATCGCACCGAGTCCTACGACCCCAGCAGCCGCAAGCCGCAGGTCGAGTACGGCGACACCCTCGAGGGCGACCTCTCCCGGCGCGACTTCACCGTCAACGCGATGGCGGTGCGCCTGCCCTCCCTCGAGCTCGTGGACCCCTTCGACGGACTCGCCGACCTCGCCCGCACCGTGCTGCGCACCCCGGTCGCGCCCGCGCAGTCCTTCACCGACGATCCGCTGCGCATGATGCGCGCGGTCCGCTTCGTCTCCCAGCTCGGCTTCCGCATCGAGGACGCCACGGCCGACGCGATCGAGCAGCTCGCCGAGCGGATCACGATCGTCTCCGCGGAGCGGGTGCGGGAGGAGCTGGTCAAGCTCATGCTCGGCGCCGACCCCCGCGGCGGCCTCGAGATGATGACGGAGCTGGGGCTCGCCGTGCACGTCCTGCCCGAGCTGCCCGCCCTGCAGCTCGAGATCGACGAGCACCACCATCACAAGGACGTCTACGGGCACTCCCTCACCGTGCTCGACCAGGCGATCGACCTCGAATCCCCGACCGGGTCCGGTGGGCCCTGCGAGAAGCCCGACCTCGTGCTGCGCCTGGCCGCGCTCATGCACGACGTGGGCAAGCCCGCCACACGCCGCTTCGAGGAGGGCGGCGTGGTCACCTTCCGCTTCCACGAGACCGTGGGCGCGCGCATGACCGCGAAGCGGATGAAGGCCCTGACCTTCGACAAGGACACGACGAAGAAGGTCGCGCGCCTGGTCGAGCTGCACCTGCGCTTCCACGGCTATGTCGACTCACCCTGGTCGGACTCGGCCGTGCGCCGTTATGTCACCGATGCCGGGGACCTGCTCCAGCACCTCCACCGCCTCACCCGCGCGGACGTCACCACCCGCAACAAGCGCAAGGCCCGTGCCCTCTCCCGCGCCTACGACGAGCTCGAGGAGCGCATCGACAAGCTCGCGGAGCAGGAGGAGATCGGCCGGATCCGCCCCGATCTCGACGGGAACCGGATCATGGAGCTGCTGGACCTGCCGCCCGGTCGGGAGGTGGGCGAGGCGTACAAGCACCTGCTCGAGCTGCGGATGGAGCATGGACCGCTCGGCGAGGAGCGCGCCGAGGCGGAGCTGCGCGCCTGGTGGGAGGCCCGCAGCTCGTCCTGAGCAGGGCTCCTGCCTGCGGCGGAGCCCTGTGCGTGCCCTGTTCGATCCCTGGCTGTGCCCGCGCCGAGGGCATGAATCGGGGACGGCGCAATGGGTCTGCGCTGGACGATGTGAGGGTCCGGTGACGGTCCGTGCACCCGGTGTGAGCGGCGCCGCACAGCTCGTGGACACCCTGTGTGCTTCGCCGCCGGGGCATTCCGCCGTGCAGGGGCACGTGGTCATACTGAGGAGCTGGGCACCGCTGTGCCCGGGCCCGTCCGTCCCTCGCAGGACCAGGAGATGTCATGAGCGAATCCCGACGCTCGTCCCGCGGCCCGTCGAAGAAGTCGACGGGCTCCGGTGCGCGCCGCGCTGCTGGCGTGCGCCGCACCTCCTCCGGCAAGCCCGCAGCCAAGCCGGCAGGGAAGTCCTCCGCGAAGTCGTCTCCGGACGGGAGCAAGGGCACCAGCCGCACCGGCCGCACCGCGGCGTCGGCCGGCGCGGCGAGGTCCGGCACTGCGAAGACCAGTGCCTCGAGGTCCGGCGCCGCGAAGCCCGCTGCCAGCCGCGCCGGTTCCCCCAAGCCGCCCACCAGCCGCACCTCCGTCGGCGCCCGCCATGCGGGTCGCTCGACCGCCGTGGCCGGCCGTGGCCGCGGCACGAAGGTCGCGGCGACGAACTTCCTGAACTATCCCCGCGCCGGGGCGAAGAACCCGTGGCGCTGGATCCCCTCGCTGCGCATGATCGTGGGCGCGATGGCGCTCATGGTCCTCGCCGGTCTCGGCTTCGCCGCGTGGATCTACAACTCCACCGAGGTGCCCGAGCCCTCGGACTTCGCGCTCGCGCAGACCTCCCGCGTCTACTACGCCGATGGCAAGACCGAGATGGGCCAGTTCAGCGAGATCAACCGCACCGAGCTCCCGGCCGACGAGATCCCCGACTCGATCAAGCAGGCGGTCGTGGCGAGCGAGGACTCGACCTTCTACGAGAACCGCGGCGTCTCCCCGCGAGGCATCATCCGCGCACTGGTCAACAACCTGAGCGGCGGCGCCCGTCAGGGCGGCTCGACCATCACCATGCAGTACGTCGAGCGCTACTACACGGGCACTGAGACCTCCTACGTCGGCAAGGCGAAGGAGGCCGTGATGGCGCTGAAGATCGACCAGGAGCTGAGCAAGGACGAGATCCTCTCCCGCTACCTCAACACCATCTACTTCGGTCGCGGCGCCTACGGCGTGCAGGAGGCCTCTCAGGCCTACTTCGGCAAGGACGCGAAGGACCTCACCGAGGCGGAGGCCGCGCTGCTGGTCGCCGTGATCCCCGGCCCCTCCGCCTACGACCCCGCGAACAACCCCGAGAAGGCCGTCCAGCTCTGGGACCGCGTGATCACCCGCCAGGTCGGCCAGGGGCAGATGACCCCTGCCGAGGCGGACGCGATCGAGTTCCCCGAGACCATCGACCCGAAGTCCGAGAACTCCCTCGGCGGCACCAAGGGCTACCTGCTCTCGCAGGTCCGCAAGGAGCTGCTCGCGCAGGGCTTCACCGAGGACGAGATCAACACCGGCGGCTTCACCATCGTCTCCACGATCGACCCGAAGGTGCAGGAGAGCACGGTCGAGGCCGTCGAGAACCTGCCCGATTCCCGCCCGGACAACAACCGCGTGGGCACCGTGACCCTGGACCCCTCCACCGGCGCGATCCGCGGCATGTACGGCGGACCGGACTACGTCTCCCAGGCGCAGAACGACGCGACCCAGTCCCGCATGCAGGCCGGGTCGATCTTCAAGACCTTCACCCTGATCGCCGCGCTCGAGGACGGCTACCCGCTGGATTCCCGCTGGGACGGCAACTCGCCGAAGACCTTCCGCGGCGGCTGGGAGGTCAACAACTTAAACAACATCGACTACGGCCGGGTCACGCTCGCCAAGGCGACCACCAACTCGATCAACACCGCCTACGCCGAGGCGAACATCGAGATCGGTCCTGAGCGCACCCGCGACACCGCGGTGAAGCTGGGCCTGCCCGAGGAGACCCCGGGCCTGACCTCCGACGCCTCGAACGTGCTCGGCTCAGCCTCCCCGACCGTTCTCGAGATGGCCGAGGTCTACGCGACCATCGCCTCCGGCGGCGTGCACCACGACTCCTACATCGTCGAGTCCGTGACCCGGCCCGACGGCTCCACCCGCTTCGAGCACGAGGACAAGGAGACTCGGGCCATGGACGAAGACGTCGCGACCAACGCGACCGTCGCGCTCCAGGGCCCGCCCACCGAGGGCTCCGCCCGCTCGCTGCAGGGCGTCATGGACGGCCGCCCCGTGGCCGGCAAGACCGGCACCTCGGAGAAGTTCCGCTCGGCCTGGTTCGTGGGCTTCACCCCGCAGCTCGTGACCGCGGTGGGCATGTTCCAGCCCGGTGAGGACGGCTCCGAGCAGACCCTGACCTCCTTCGGCGACGTCCAGAACATCACCGGCGGCTCGTACCCGACGGACATCTGGGGGGACATCATGTCCGCCTCGCTGGAGGGCGAGGAGTATCTCGACTTCCCCTCCGAGGTGACGCTGGACAACGAGGACCGCTCGCGCAGCTACACGCCGCCGCCCGGCCCGGACCCGACGACCACGCAGGCTCCGCAGCCCACCGAGGAGCCCTCGGAGGAGCCGTCTGAGGAGCCGAGCGAGGAACCGTCGGAGGAGCCCTCCGAGGAGCCGAGCGAGGAACCGTCGGAAGAGCCCTCCGAGGAGCCCAGCGAGGAGCCGTCTGAGGAGCCGAGCGAGAAGGCCACGGAGCCCGTCGAGAAGCCGACCGAGAAGCCGACCGAGAAGGACAACGGCAACGGTAATGGCGGCGGGGACGACGCTGACCAGCCCGTAGAGGGGGACACCGAGGCCGGCGGCACCCAGCCCGGCAAGAGCGGCAGCGCACCCGGACGAGGCGGCGGCGGCTGATCCTCGAGGCGGGTCGGGAGTGAGAACGGGGTCGGGCCGAGAGGCCTGGCCCCGTTCCTGCACTGCGCGGTTCCACCAGCGAGCGCACGGAGCACAGCACAGATGGCACGATCGGAGCCATGCGTTGTGAACAGTGCAGGCGGAAGATCCGCGGCCGCGGACACACCTCGATCACCGGCCGGAAGCTCTGCGATCGCTGCGGCACCCGGCTCCACGGCCGCACCGCGGGCGCCGTCGCCGGCGGCGGGATCCCCGGGGCGCGCGCCGTCTCCGGCTGGTACGCCCGCGCCAAGCGCGCCATGGGCCGACGCGACTGAGCCGCGCGCACTCGGGCGGCGGACCTCCGGGGCCGACGGGCGGCGCACCCGCTCGTCGGCTGAACGGCCGACCGCCCGCCGGTGGGCCGCCGACCCGTCGGCCGCTGTGATCCCCCGCGCACGTCCCGAGGTCCCCTGGCCCCCGAGGGGACCCACCGGTAGGCTGGGCCGGTCCGTGACGTGCATCGCCGATGCCCGTGCGGATGGCATGAACCCTCCTGCCACGGAAAGACCGTGGCCGCAGAGACCACAGGAGGTGGGTACCAGAACATGCGCAAGTACGAAATGGTCGTGATCCTCGACCCGTCCGTCGATGAGCGGACCGTCACCGGAACCTTCGAGAAGCTCGTCC
>Ga0079224_100017279_pt1 | contig 10161 bp, 10 predicted proteins | sample Stecom2015_FD_80414 | JGI IMG/M metagenome (GOLD analysis project Ga0079224, IMG submission 80414) | Agricultural soil microbial communities from Utah to study Nitrogen management - Steer compost 2015 | ecosystem: Environmental > Terrestrial > Soil > Agricultural land | place: USA: Utah... | reverse complement strand
TTGCCCTATTACTTTTGCCTGTTGAACCTGGCATCCGCCCACGCCGCATGGCGATATGTGAGGGGTGAGAAGCAGGTTATCTGGGCGCCTCGCGTAGGGTGACGAGCACGATGACTATTAAGGTACTGCATCTGATCGACAGCGGGGGATTATATGGGGCTGAGATGGTGCTGCTTAATCTGGTGGAGGAACAGGTTAAAGCAGGCCTAAGTCCCCTGATCCTCAGTGCGGGGACACCGGATATTGATGAGAAGCCTTTAGAAAGAGCAGCCCAAGAACGTAATCTCCCAGTGTGTAAGTGGAGAATGAAAGCCGGATTTAACTTGCCAGAGGCTCTAAAAATCGTCCGCTTTGCTCAGCGAGAGGGTGTGCATGTCATCCATTCCCACGGCTATAAATTCAACCTGCTAATGGGAATCTGGCCCAAAAGTATCCGAAAAATTCCGGTCATAACGACAGTACATGGCTATGTTGTCGCTCCCAGGTACAGCAAGATGTGGCTGTACCAGAAGCTGGATCGGCTGATCTTGCCGCGGATGGACAAGGTTGTCTTTGTCAGTCGTGCAATGTTAAACCAGAACTTTTTTAAAGGTCTAAACCTCAAAAATTACGTTGTAGTAAATAATGGACTTAATTTTGAGGCGGAATTAAATAAGCTGTCTGAACAGCTGAATCAGCCGCACGAATTGATTTCTAAATTTATCGAAAATAGAAAAGGTCCGATAATTGGTGCGATAGGCCGACTAGCCAAGGAGAAGGGATATAACTTTCTATTGGCAGCGTTTAAGGAATTTTTAGGGGACTATCCAGACGCGCTTCTCGTTATAGTGGGAGAGGGCCCTGAACGTAAAAATCTGGAAGACGCTGTAGATGCTCTTGAGATAAAGAAGAGTGTTTTATTGGCCGGTTTTCAAAACCAGGTTTATAGCTTTCTAAAATCTTTCGATCTATATGTCATGCCATCTTTAACGGAAGCGATGCCCATGGGGATTCTGGAAGCAATGTTGGCAAAATCACCCATCATCGCTTCCTCTGTAGGAGGGATCCCTGAGTGCTTGGAGGGTGGTAAAGCGGGTGTATTGATTCCGCCGGCTGAAGTATCAGCACTTACCAATGCATTGAGAAGTCTTTGGGAGACGGCTGAAAAAAGACAAGAAATGGCTGAGATGGCCAATGAGCTGGTATGCTCACGCTATTCAAGCAAGTCAATGTCAGAGAATTACCATCTGCTGTATAGGCAAATTATAGGGGAAATGGTCGGCCTAACCGTATGAATGAGAAAATGATATCAATTGTTGTGCTGACTTATAATAGAAAAGACGAAATCAAGCGCAACCTAAGTGAGTTAAAGAAGATCAATTACTCCCCACTTGAGATAATAGTCGTAGACAATTGCTCGGAAATTCCTGTACGCAGCTTTATTGATGACGAAACCATCAATATCGTCAGGATGCCTCAGAATCTGGGGGTGGCGGGCCGCAACGAAGGCGTGAAAGTGGCGCGAGGGGAAATCGTTGTTACGTTAGATGACGATGTATTCGGATTCAATGATCAGGCTATTACCGAATTGAACCGGATCTTTCAGGACTCAACAATTGGTGCTGTGAACTTCAAGGTAATTGATGACCTGACGGAGAATCAAGTCAATTGGTGCCACAAGCGCAAGGTAGAAGAGTACGGGGATCAGACATTTGATACTGTGGAAATCAGTGAAGGAGCGATTGCCTTCAGGCGTGAGGCAATCACTGAGGCTGGCTTATATCCAGAGTATTTCTTCATTAGTCACGAAGGTCCTGATCTTGCGCTTCGGATTATGAATTTAGGGTATCGGGTCATTTATTACCCTAAAATTGTTGTGCGCCACTCTCATGCCGTAGCGGGACGTCCAGGATGGAGAAGGTACTATTACGATACGCGGAATCAGATATGGCTGTTAGCGCGACTTTTTCCCATCAGTATTGGTTGGCGTAAAGCTATTATCGGCTTGGGATCCATGTTTGTTTATGCGATAAGAGATGGGTATTTTTTATATTGGGTAAAAGGTGTTCGGGACGGACTCGGTGGTGTACGGCGTGCATATAAAGACCGAACCAGTATCGATGAGGAAACTTGGCGACGATACAAAGCCATACAGAAGCATAATGCAGGATTCCTGTATATGGTCAAGAAGCGAATCTTTCGTCGGTCAGTAAGGATATAGCTTAACCTTTCGCTCGTATACTCTATATTTTTAGTTTGTTTTTTCTCTATTGAAGATTAAGTTTGAGGTGTTGTTGTCACGGCTAGCGCAATGCTGCCTTAAAAAGACGAAAGCTAATATAAAGAAGACGTCAAAAGGTGGATGGAATGAAAAGGATTTCAGAATTTATTTTCTATTTTTTATTCATGACTTATTCAAATTTTGCTTCGGCAATACTGATTGAGCCTGATCATTATGCGCCAGGCACAGACCTTTCACTAATATCGCCCTATGTAAAACTAAGTACAGTATCTGGTTTACCTGTCTACAGTTCAAATATAGGTGAAGGGGCTGCAGGTGGACATCCGACTGGACCTCTCGGACAACGAGTTTTCTCGTCAAGTCCGTCAACCAATAGCGAATGGTACTACTGGCGGGACGAAGACGAAGATGGTGGTCTAATGATAACTTTTTATCAGCCCGTCGTTGCATTTTCACTGATTTTTGCTGAGATTTTTCAGGACGCAGGATGTTGTGTATCAGATCCTATTTATTTATATCTTTTTTCCTCTGATGACACACTCATTGACGTTGTTTGTGTGGACTGTGAGGCACCCCAGTATTTAGGCAATGCTGCGGATCCTGATGACGCCTGGCCATATTGGCACTTCAAGTACCAGGGGGACAACGTTGCAAAGGTAATCGTGGGTGGGGAGAGTGAGCCGACGACGATTGATCGGCTAGAGTTTTCTGTCTCAGAGCCGCCTATGCTAGGGCTTTACGTGTTGGGTCTCGTTCTAATGTTCGGAAGACGAGTCTTAACGACGGGCGGACTTCACCTAAAGCAGTTGTAATTATTTTGTTGTGTTAACAGTAGAATGCTGTCTGTTTTCATAAAAAAGAGGCACTTGAAGTGCCTCTTAACGAGCTTCTACTACTGATTTGCGACTTTGAGCACCGGTGCAACGGGAGGGGATGCAGCATCCCCAAGGGGTATACCTTTCGAAACGTTTCCATCTTTATCGGTGACGAAAACGTAGAGGCCATTCAAGCTTGAGAAGGTTCCTTTATTGAGATTGAATTTAATCTCACCGCTTGTCCAAGAAGAATGCATTTGTAGCTCTAAATGAGTCACATCCTTATAGTTGGGTGCATTTCCAATTTCGACCCGGGCAGCCGCATTGCTTCCTACAGCTAAATAGACATCATCGTAAACAATTTCAGTGTTCGGATCTTTTACAGATCTGATCCAGCCAGGGATGTTTAGTTGCTTATATTGTTTTGGAAAAACATTGTTATTGTTAAATATCGATTCTTTGGATGTAACCTCAAACAGCCCTTTCTCTTTGGAGAGAGCTTGGAACAAAACTTTACCTGGTTGGAGTGGGTCTGACTCATTTGCTTTCAGCCACACTGTAATACGCATCCAGTTGTTCCAGCTCCACCAACTATTGGTGATATTGGTAGAAAGGTTGTGACTATTGCCTGCCAGCATGAAACGGCCATTCCCAACGTGGGTGGGCAAGCATAGGTTCGGATTCTCTCTTCCTCCGTCAGTTTCCATTAGCCAAGTAAACTTCCACGAACTATCTGTTGGGAACTGGCGAGGACCAGGCACATTGTCGCCGGGGAAGTAATCGCCATTCAGTTTTACCCAGTACGAAAGAAAGACTTCCTGGGTAGCAGGAAATTTTTTCGTCAATGGTTGAGGCTGTCCTTTTTCATGACTCCAGGCGCGAAATCCGAATTTTCCGGAGCGTGCTGTTGCAGTGTAATCAGCACGATAATATTGATTTGCTGAAGTCCATGAACCGATTGGGGACGCTGACAATGGGATGTCCTCTCCTACACGAGCAGTACTGGCTTCGAAGTCATCGTACAGTTCTACCTTTGGGCCTGCGCCGAATCCTGAACCGATGATTGTGACCGTGTTCGCAGATTGGTCGTAAGATGTCGAGTTGACAGTTGGTGCCGCCCATACAGTTGGTGAAAGAGCCATTAGGGTAGAAATGGTGATAGAGAGTTTAGTAACCTTCACTGAATCTGTACCTATGTAAGTGAGCTTATTTCAGTCTAGTAGTGGTATTTGAGTGCATCAATATCGTAGAGGTGGAGAGTATAAAAATTTGAATCACAAGTATGTGAATTCCTACCAAGACTGTCTGAATCGGCGACTAAGATAGCTTCTGCGCAGAAGCGATTCTAGATTTGACTGTAACGGATGGTAAGTGTGTGTAAGTTGCTGTGCGCCTAGTAAATATTAACTACCAATCGATGGCTTTCCGTAGATTGCATCTGGTCCGTCGGCTTGCCGAGGTTACTATTAGTTAATTTCACTCAAAATCTCCGTTCTGACGCTTCGAACTCTAACATGTAATGGTTAGAGTTCGATAGACAATGTAATGGTCTAATCCTACCGGACGCCTCGCTAAGATGGTAAAGCGATCCGCCGAGTTGAGAAATGGCCACAACAAGAAAGCGTCTGGAATTTGAACCGGAACTCAAAAAAAGAAGCCGTTGCGCTGGTGAGCGAGCACGGCTATTCCATTGCCAAGGTCGTACAAGCGCTGGGTATCAGTGAGAATAATCTCAGGCGTTGGAAGAAGGAGCTTGAGCAGGAAGTGGCGGGCGAACGATTATCGTCGGATGAACGTGCTGAGTTGATAAGGCTTAGACGAGAAAACAAAGAGCTGCGCCTGGAGAAAGAAACCCTGAAAACCTCCGAAGGAGCGCGCTTCTGCCCTGTGTATAGAAACTCAAGCCAACCCGCCGCACTCTAATCAAGACCGACGGGAGCGACCGTTGGCCTTTTGGTGGTTCACCCCCGTTAAAAAAACGTGGTCCAGAGACGATTGCGGACTCGACACTGGTGACACCCTAGTCCTACAGCTGCAGTTCTAACTGTATCCATAGGGAGAATGGATTGCAGGGGAACGAGTCATGGTCGCGAACATTCAGCACAGGCCAGATGAGCTGGAGGCTCTCCAGCAGCGTATTGCATCACGATTCCAGCGCCCGGAACCCCACCGTCGCGCACTGGGTTACCTGCGCGGATTGCTGTCCACTTGCGAGCGCAAGAATGGCTGCTAACTGGCCGAATGCCTCGGGGAGCTCACTGCGCCTCCTGAATCAGGCGCGCTGAAGTGCCGACGACGTACGCGATGATCTTCGCGAATATGTCCGGGAATCTCTTGACTCTGAACAGGCCGTATTGATTCTGGATGAAACTGGCTTCCTGAAATAAAGGCTCCCACTAGGTGGGTGTCAAGCGGCAATACAGGCGAACTGCTAGCAGGGTCGAGAATTGTCAGATTGACGTGTTTCTCTGCTATGCCAGTCCTGACGGAGCGGCCTTGATTGATCGTGAACTCTATTTGCCCAGGGAATGGGCTTTGGATGGAGAGCGTCGAAAAGAGGCCGACATTCCCGAGCACGTCGGTTTTGCCACCAAGCCTCAACTGGGTGTGGCGATGCTGGTGCGTGCCTTAGCGGCGGACCTGAGGGGCGCCTGGGTGTTAGGTGATAGCGTTTACGGAAGCGGTCGTCGCTTGCGCAGGTTTTTGGAAGAGCAGGGCCAGCCTTTTGTCCTGGCGATACCTTCCAACGAGCCGCTTTGGTGGCAGGGCCCCGAAACATGGAGCGCCCGTACGATTGTCGCTGCATTGGCGCCCGAGGCGTGACAAAGGCTATCGGCGGGAGACGGCGCGAAGGAGGCGCGACTCTATGACTAGGCGTGGACGGAGTTATGGCGGTTGCAACTGACGCCAGAAAAATCTGTCCGGGGCCATTATTTGCTTGTGCGCCGGTCTCGGGAGAATGTCTCGGACCTGGCCTATTATGTGGTGCACGCGCGCCGGGAAGGCCTAACTCTGGAAAGACGGGCCCAGGTGGCCGGTCGACGCTGGGCGATTGAAGCGGACTTCAAGATGGCCAAGCAGGAATGTGGTCTGGACGAGGATGAGGTTCGCAAGTGGCCGGCTTGGTATCGCCATATCACCTTGTTGTGCCCATGCTTTCCTGACGGTTATGCAGGCCCAGGTGCGAAAAAAAGGGGGCGAGGAAGAAGTCGGTGGGGGGGACGAGCTGGCGCCAGTGACAGTCCCCGAGGTCCGCCGGTTCCTGTGGCATCTGAATCAGACGCCGGAACAGATCCTTACAGAGTCGAGGTGGCGAAGACGCCACCAACGACGGGCACAGAAGAGCCATTACCGGCGGAGGTCGAGGCCATGAACTGCGGCTGCAGGACTACACACCTTCAGCGTGTAATCAGGGGTTCATGCTTCGCTGCTTTGGAGTCTCGTAACTTGAACACTTTTCATTTGACCTGTTGTTCAACTGTTCAGGCCTATCAAATGCAAGTAGAATCTCTGTCTGCTTCTAATGATGCTTCATTTTCAGAGTGGCTTTGGGGAAGGGGGGGCGGTATCGCCTCTTAAAGGCTGGTTTAAGCAGAGAACAGAAAGGGGATTTCGGTGTGGTTTCTGCCTTAGTGAGTGTCATTATTCCTGCCTATAATCGGGTCAAATACATCCAGCAAGCTGTTGATTCCGTTTTAAAGCAAACCTATCGTTCTGTTGAGTTGATTGTTGTTGATGACGGTTCGACAGATGGGACGTTTGATCTGTTGCAAGGTTATGGTGACCGGATTCTGCTGATCCATCATGAGCGGCGGGTAAACCGTGGGCAGTCCGCTTCTATCAATTTGGGATTAACTAAAGCGAAAGGGAAATACATTGCTATTCTTGACAGCGACGACTATTGGGAGTTGAACAAGCTCGAAGTACAGGTCACTTTCTTGGAAGCAAATCCGGATGTAGGTCTTGTCTATACAAATGGTTATTGTGTGGATGCGGAAGGGCATCGCCTATATGCCTATCATTCCCGGGATCACGTAGAGCACAACGATCCGAACCTCGTTTTGCTCGATTGCTACATGGCTCTTCCTGTTAATTCGTTGGTTCGGAAGGCAGTCTATGACGAAGTTGGCTTTTTTGAAGAGTCATTTCGTGCGGCTCAAGACCATGACATGCTGATTCGGATGGCGGAAGTTACAAAATTTGCTTATCTGCCTGACTATCTGTTTTATTATCGTCGTCACCAGGACTCAATTAGTAAGAAAAAGCTGGATGTACGTTGGAAGACAGGATTTGAAATCCTGCGAAGAGCGCAGCAGCGATATCCCTACAGGGTAGCCACTATCAGAAAACGCAAGGCTGTCCTGAATTATCGTCTGGCAGTTGAGTATCTTAAAAATGGTCATTATGTGACAGCTTTTTCTCGTTTTGCCACTGCTGGATTGCTCGACCCGATGCGGTCGACGCGTGTTTTATTAGGTATTGAAAAGAAAGATTAATTAGGATCAGGACCAAAAGGATGTTCAAAGCCAGGAAGGTGCTTTTCATTATCGACCGATATAAAAATCCCTATGCTGGTACGGAAGGGCAGTTATATAAACTGATAAAGTACCTGCATGAGCGGGGTGTAGAGTGTCATCTTCTCGCGTTTTGCTCTTCCGATTTTCTGCGTAATCACACCTTCCCGTGCCCTGTCACCATACTTGGGCATCATAGGCTGTCTTCGTTTGCAACTTGGGTGGCGTTATGGAAGGCAGCCAGAAAGTTCAAAATTCTGGGTTTTTCTGTTGCACATATTTTCTTTAATGATCCATCGATTATCGGGCCGCCCATTCTTTGGTTAAACGGGTTCAAGGTGCTTATCTCCCGTCGTGACATGGGGTATTGGTATACCGGCACCTATACAAGGCTTCTCAGAATCAATCGATTTTTCTTATCCGGCGCAGTGACAAATAGTACCGCTGTGAAGCAAATCACTTATGAGGTGGAAAAAATCCCTACTTATAAGATCCATGTGATCTATAACGGATATGAGGATCTGGAGTTTCCCCAGAGCTCTCCTGGAGACTGGGCTGAGTTTGTAGATCCCGGTGATTTCGTAATCGGAATGGTCGCTAACATTCGGCCCATCAAGCGTATGGAGGATGCTATTGATGCGGTGGCGGCAATTTATCCCATATATCCAAACGTGAAACTCATGGTGGTCGGTGAAGGGGACTCTGCTCCTCTTAAGGAGCAGGCAGAGAAACTGGGTGTTTTCGATCGAGTGCGCTTTATCGGAGCGAGAAGTAATGCGGTTGATTATATTCGCCATTTTCATGTGGGGGTGCTGTGTTCGCAGTCGGAAGGGTTCTCCAATGCGCTCATCGAATACATGCAGTGCGGTAAGCCTGTAGTTTGTAGTCGGGTAGGAGGAAATCCTGAAATTGTGCAACACGGGCTTAACGGTTTTTTGTATGACGTGGGCGAGACAACTGCATTGGCTAGTCATTTGCAATATCTGATCGAAAAGACAGAGGCGCGCGAGGAAATGGGAATGAAAGCTCAGGCAACCGTTCGTGATCGATTCTCCATGCCAAAGATGATTGATGGACATCTTGAGCTTTATGACCTAGTGTTAAATATGAAAGGAGTGATTTATGCTCAGTAAATCATAGATCGTCCGTATGCTCGGACTTATTGGGCTGTATGGTTTGGCGCGAATAGTCACTAGAAATCAGCCAAGAATTTTGATGTACCATCGCTTTTCGGAATTCTCCACGCCGGGGCGTGTTTCCCGGCGAGCATTTGAATCTCAAATCCAGCATCTCGCCCAATACTACAGCCCCGTTACAATGACTGATCTGGTGAAAGGGTTGCGCGGAGAGCTTCGCCTTAAGTCAAACTCCATTGCCATCACTGTCGATGACGGATATTACGATTTCTATACGGTTGCTTACCCCATTCTCAAGAAATACCAAGTGCCTGCAACGGTATTTGTTACCACAAAATTCGTGGATGGCGATTTCTGGCTATGGCCAGACAAGATTAGTTATGTCCTCAATTCGCTATCAGAAATTCGTGACGAGATACAACTTGGCGGACGTCAACTGCCTCCAGGCCTAATGACGCCCGCTTATAAGAAGATAGTTTGGCAAGCGATAGTGGAGTATCTGTTGACCAGGCCGGAAAATGAAAAGCTGGAATGGATCAACAAATTTGCTTCACAGCAGCATTTAATCATTCCAGATGCTCCGGCCGACGATTATCGGGCGGTTACGTGGGAACAATTAAGGGAGATGGAAGAGGAGGGTATAGATATTGGGGGGCATACCGTCACTCATCCTTCTTTGGGGCGTGTGAGTAGCTCTCAGTTGAGGGAGGAAGTGGTTAACTGCAAAAAAGAACTGGATCAGCAGCTCATACTACGTGAGCGTCAGTTCTGCTACCCAAACGGGCAGCGACAGGACTATACCGACGAAGCCAAGACAGTAGTTTCGGAAGCCGGGTTTGGATCTGCTGTAGTTGCTTTTAATGATAGCAAGTGCTTATCGGATCTTTATGAATTAAGGCGATATACCTCTTCAGAAGATCAGTTTCAGTTTATGAAAGCAGTTTCGGGAGTAGAATTCTTAGCAAGCATCATTAATAATTCGAACAGCAGGCTATCATGGAGTTATTAACTGCAAAAGTTGATTCTAAGAATTATATAAAGGAAAAGAGAAAGGAGGTTCGAGTTAGCTCCTTTTGCTTTTCGATTTATATATATTTTCTAATTGACTTCTTTCTGCATTTGTCAGCTCGGATACCTGGCTACGGTGTTCTTCGTCCAACTCTTCTTTTGGTTGCGATAATAAGTATATCGCTAATAATTCAGAGGGAAAAATTAAAGGACGTCAGTAAAAATCCGGCCTATAAGGCTATTCTGGTTTTAATAGCTTATATCGCTGTTTCGATGCCTTTTGTTGAGTGGCCAGGAAGCGTTATAAAAAATAATATTCCTGAGTTCGTAAAGGCGGTTGTGTTCTTTTTCTTTACTGTTTTTATTATAGATTCGGAGCGGCGGCTAAAAGTATTTTTGGTAGTGTTTGTTGGGTGCCAAGTGATAAGAGTGTTGGAACCCCTTTATTTAAACTTAACTCAAGGATA
>Ga0079224_100017278_pt1 | contig 10162 bp, 6 predicted proteins | sample Stecom2015_FD_80414 | JGI IMG/M metagenome (GOLD analysis project Ga0079224, IMG submission 80414) | Agricultural soil microbial communities from Utah to study Nitrogen management - Steer compost 2015 | ecosystem: Environmental > Terrestrial > Soil > Agricultural land | place: USA: Utah... | reverse complement strand
TCAAAACCTTTTTCCACTATGCGTTTTGCCAGCTCAATTACGCGCACTTTATCGCTGTGGCGCACTCAAAGCGAGGCTCTTCCACCAGTTGGTATTAAGGTGCTGGCACCCAGCTGCCCCTTAGCAAAGGCTTGTTCGAAAGTATCACCCACGCCCATCACCTCGCCGGTAGAACGCATCTCAGGGCCTAAAATAGGGTCTACGCCAGGGAACTTGTTAAACGGAATAACCACTTCTTTAACAGAGAAAAACGGTGGAATAATTTCTTTTGTCACGCCCTGCTCAGCGAGTGATTTACCCGCCATACAACGCGCGCCGACTTTAGCAACAGCTACGCCGGTGGCCTTGGAAACAAATGGCACAGTTCGCGCAGCACGTGGGTTTACTTCAATTAAGTACACTTCGTTATCTTTCACGGCAAACTGCGTGTTCATTAAGCCTACAACACCCAACTCCAGCGCCAGCTTGCGTACCTGCTCACGCATCACATCCTGGATTTCTTTACCCAGGCTGTGTGGTGGTAAAGAACAGGCCGAGTCACCAGAGTGCACGCCCGCTTGCTCGATATGTTCCATAATGCCGCCGATAACGACTTCTTTGCCGTCACAAATGGCGTCGATATCCACTTCAATGGCGTCATCAAGGAAGTTATCCAGCAGTACCGGCGAGTCGTTTGATACGCTAACCGCTTCGGTCATATAGCGGCGTAAGTCCTGCTCGTCGTATACAATTTCCATGGCACGGCCACCCAGTACATATGACGGGCGCACCACCATTGGGAAACCAATTTCCGGTGCTTTGGTAATCGCTTCCTCTAAGCTGGTCACAGTAGCATTTTTCGGCTGTTTCAGGCCTAAACGCTCTACCGCCTGCTGGAAGCGCTCACGGTCTTCGGCACGGTCGATAGCATCTGGCGAAGTACCAATAATTGGCACGCCGTTCGCTTCCAGCGCACGGGCCAATTTCAGCGGCGTCTGGCCGCCGTATTGCACGATAACGCCTTTTGGCTGTTCTTTACGCACAATTTCCAGCACGTCTTCCAGCGTGATCGGCTCGAAGTACAAACGATCTGAGGTATCGTAATCGGTCGACACGGTTTCCGGGTTACAGTTAACCATAATGGTCTCATAACCGTCTACACGCAGCGCCAGCGCCGCATGCACGCAACAGTAGTCGAACTCAATACCTTGGCCGATACGGTTCGGTCCACCACCGATGATCATGATTTTATCGCGATTAGTCGGCGCGGCTTCACACTCTTCGTCGTAGCTTGAGTACATATAGGCTGTGTTAGAGGCAAACTCGGCGGCACAGGTATCCACGCGCTTGTACACAGGGTGGATTTTGTAGCTGTGGCGCTGTTTACGCACTTCGTTTTCACTCACTCCCAGTACATCAGCGATACGTTTATCAGCAAAACCTTTGCGCTTTAACCGTTTTAGCCGTGCTTCATCCAGTGCGGCGAAGCCATCTTTGGCCAGCGACTGTTCTTCTTTGATCAGATCTTCAATTTGTACCAAGAACCAGGGGTCAATTTTGGTCAGCTGGAAAATCTCATCCATGCTCATACCAAAACGCATGGCGTCGGCAATATACCAAATACGGTGTGAACCCGGCTCTTTCAGCTCACGGATGATTTTATCTTTCGATTCAGGCAGGCTGATGTCGATAACCGGATCTAAACCACAGACGCCAATCTCCAGGCCGCGTAACGCTTTTTGCAGTGATTCCTGCTGGTTACGGCCGATTGCCATCACTTCACCGACTGATTTCATCTGGGTGGTTAAGCGATCATTAGCACCGGCAAATTTTTCGAAGTTAAAACGCGGTACCTTGGTCACCACATAGTCGATGCTTGGCTCGAACGATGCTGGCGTTTTGCCACCAGTAATATCGTTTGCCAGCTCATCCAGCGTGTAACCAATCGCCAGCTTGGCTGCTACCTTGGCAATTGGGAAACCGGTCGCTTTTGATGCCAGCGCTGACGAGCGTGATACGCGTGGATTCATTTCGATAATTACCATGCGGCCATCTTCCGGGTTGATACCAAACTGTACGTTTGAACCACCGGTTTCAACACCAATTTCACGTAACACCGCCAACGAGGCATTACGCATAATCTGATATTCTTTATCGGTCAGTGTTTGCGCCGGGGCTACCGTGATAGAGTCGCCGGTGTGCACGCCCATAGGGTCGAAGTTTTCAATCGAACAGACGATGATGCAGTTGTCGTTTTTATCACGCACCACTTCCATCTCGTACTCTTTCCAGCCGATTAATGACTCGTCAATCAGCAGCTCTTTAGTTGGTGATAAATCCAGACCTCGGGTACAGATTTCTTCAAATTCTTCTTTGTTGTAGGCGATACCACCGCCAGAGCCACCCATGGTGAAAGATGGCCGAATGATACAGGGGAAGCCAATGTCTTCCAGTACCTGATAAGCCTCTTCCATCGAGTGCGCTAAACCTGCGCGTGGGCAGGCTAAACCGATAGAACGCATGGCTTTGTCAAAGCGGCTTCTGTCTTCTGCTTTATCAATTGCATCAGCAGTGGCGCCAATCATCTCAACATTGTATTTCGCCAGTACGCCATGACGCTCTAAGTCCAGCGCACAGTTCAGCGCCGTCTGACCACCCATGGTGGGTAAAACCGCACACGGGCGTTCTTTCTCAATAATTTTTTCTACTACCTGCCAGTGAATAGGCTCGATGTAGGTGGCATCGGCCATCTCAGGGTCGGTCATAATGGTGGCCGGGTTAGAGTTCACCAGAATAACGCGGTAGCCTTCTTCTTTTAACGCTTTACAGGCCTGAGCGCCTGAGTAGTCGAACTCACAGGCCTGACCAATCACGATTGGGCCAGCGCCTAAGATCAGAATACTTTTTAAGTCGGTACGTTTTGGCATTGCTGCGATGTCTCCGTAATTCGTGTTTGCTTAGGCTTTATGCTGTTGCATCAGCTCGATAAAATGGTCGAACAGCTCAGAGGCTTCATGCGGACCGGGGCTGGCTTCAGGATGGCCCTGAAAGCTGAATGCCGGTTTATCCGTACGATGGATGCCCTGTAAAGTGCCGTCAAACAACGATTTATGGGTGGCGCGTAAATTGGCCGGTAAGCTGGCTTCATCTACCGCGAAACCGTGGTTCTGCGCAGTGATCAGTACGCGTTTGGTGTCCAGATTTTGCACCGGGTGGTTACCACCGTGGTGACCAACCGGCATTTTCACTGTTTGTGCGCCGCTGGCCAGTGCCAGTAACTGATGGCCCAGGCAAATACCAAAAACCGGAATGTCAGTGTCTAAGAACGTTTTGATTGCGTCAATAGCGTAGGTACAAGGTGCCGGATCGCCCGGGCCGTTGGATAAGAAAATACCGTCCGGGTTCATCGCTAGCACGTCTTTCGCCGGTGTTTGCGCAGGCACTACTGTCAGCTTGCAACCACGGTCTACCAACATGCGCAGAATGTTGCGCTTAACACCATAATCGTAAGCTACAACATGAAACTTCGCATTGTCGGGTGTGCTGTGGCCTTCACCCAGTGTCCAACTGCCCTCGGTCCACTGATAAGGTGCTTTAACCGTCACTTCTTTGGCAAGGTCCATACCTGATAAACCGGGAAAGCTTTTAGCCAGTTGCAGCGCTTTAGCTTCGTCCAGGTTATCGCCAGCCATCAGGCAGCCATTTTGCGCACCTTTTTCACGTAAAATTCGGGTTAACTTGCGGGTATCGATGTCGGCGATGCCGAGAATATTGTTTTGTGTTAAATACTGACTAAGAGAAAGTTGGTTACGGAAATTACTGGCAAGAAGTGGAAGGTCTCGGATTATCAGGCCCCTGGCCCAAATTTTGCCGGATTCTTCATCTTCAGTATTGGTACCGGTATTGCCAATATGTGGATAAGTGAGAGTAACGATTTGTTCTGCATATGAGGGATCAGTCAATATTTCCTGATACCCGGTCATTGAAGTGTTAAACACCACTTCACCTACAGAAACTCCTTCAGCGCCAATGGCTGTACCGCGAAATACGGTGCCGTCTTCCAGTACGAGCAGGGCGGACTTAGTCAAGATAACCTCCAAACAGCAAAAAACGGGCGAAAACTGACACTGTTTTACAACCCGTTTTGACCCAAAATGTGATACCCGATTTGCCTTGGGCAAACCTGCTTATTCTAGGCGATAAGAGGCAGATTAGCTACGATTTTTTTGAATTTTATTATAAATGACAACTTTATCGTCTTTTTAACCTTAATAGTGCAAAAATCTAGCTTAACTGTGCCAAACCTAACACTTGTTGCATAGAATAAAGTCCGGGCTGTTTATTTTGCAACCACAGAGCAGCACGCAGAGCACCTTGGGCAAAGGTCGATCGGCTGGATGCTTTGTGGGTTATTTCCAGTCTTTCACCTAAATCTGCAAATAAGGCGGTGTGGTCACCAATAATATCGCCGCCGCGCACTGTTGCAAAGCCTATAGTCTGCTGCTCACGCTCGCCGGTCATCCCCTCGCGTCCATATACTGCTACCTTAGCCAAATCACGGTCCAGCGCTTTAGCTATACTGGCGCCAATCGCCATGGCGGTGCCTGAGGGGGCATCTTTTTTAAAGCGGTGGTGAGCTTCAATAATCTCAATATCTGCAGTTTGTCCCATCACTTTAGCGGCCGTTTGCACCAGATGCAGTAGCAGGTTAACACCGACACTCATATTAGGTGCCCAGACGATGGGAATATGTTCCGCCGCCTGCTGCACCTGCTGATATTGCGCATCCGTTAAACCGGTGACACCAATCACCATGGCTTTTTTAGCAGTTACAGCCAGTTGCAGATGCTCCAGCATAGGCTCAGGCATAGTAAAGTCGACCCAGATATCTGCGTTACTGACACTTTCGGCTGAAGTTTGTGTCAGCGGCACATATACTTTACCGCAGCCGGCTAGTTCGCCAGCATCTACCCCAATCAACTCAGAGCCGGCACGCACAGTGGCAGCGGTAAGGTTTAACTGTTGCTCTTTGGCAACGCTGACCAAAGAGCGGCCCATACGGCCGTTGGCACCAAAAATTCCAATTGCAGGCATAATCTGACCCGGTATAAACATCGCAAGGCAGTTATTAGAGCAAAAGCTGCTGGCTGAAGAAAGAAAATTAGCCATTAAGATGGCTAATTTTCGTTACAGACTACGCTGCATCACCACGCAATAACCGCACCTGTCGCTCCAGCTCTGCTGCAGTTGCTGCAGTAGCCGGTAATGCCTCGCTGGCGTGCAGCTTTATTTTAGACCAAAACCGGCCTTTAAACTTAAAAGCACCATTGCCATGATGACTAAAAAACGAGCCCCATAGACCTTGCAGAGCCATGGGCACCACCGGCACCGGTGTTTCCGCTAAAATCCGCTCTATGCCAGGGCGGAAACAGTCAATGTCACCGGTTTTGGTCAGGCGGCCTTCCGGGAAGACACACACCAGATTGCCTTGCTCCAGCTCTCGTTTAATGCTGGCAAAAGCGGCCTCGTATACCTGCTCGTTTTTCTGCTTGCTACAAATCGGAATAGTCCGGGCGGCTTTAAACAGCCAGTTGGCCACCGGCAAATCATAGATCGCCTTTTCCATCACAAAACGTACCGGCCGGCGCACCGCGCCACCAATCAATAACGCATCGACATAACTAACATGATTCGCTACCAGCACGGCAGCGCCTTCTGCCGGTATATGCTGCAGCCCGTGGCTTTGCACACGGTACATGCTATGGCTGAGCAGATAAATAACAAAACGCAGCACAAACTCCGGTAACTGGCTGTATACATACAGCGCAACCACTGCATTCATTATGGCTAATATCAGAAAGTATTCCGGGATAGCTAAATCCAGCACGGTTAAAAACACTATACCGGCGATAGCACTGACCACCATAAACAGTGCATTAAAAATATTATTCGCAGCTATCACCCGCGCCCGTTGCGTCGGTTCAGCACGTTGTTGCAACAACGCATATAACGGCACGATAAATAAGCCGCCAAACACCCCGATCAATGTCAGATCTGTTAATACCCACCAACCATAAGCCGTTGCCAGAAACTGCGGCAGACTTAACAACTGCTCTGGCAACTGTGCCGGGCTGCTAAAATATAAACTAATGCCAAACAGCGTTAGACCAACAGAGCCAACCGGCACTAAGCCAAGCTCAACTCTGTCGCCGGATAAACGCTCGCACAGCATAGAGCCGATACCCACGCCAACCGAAAACGCTACCAGCAACGCCGTGACGACAGTGTTGTCGCCGCCGAGCACGATTTTAGTAAAATTGGGAAACTGGGTTAAATAGCTGGCCCCTAAAAACCAGAACCAGCTAATGGCCATAATCGACAAGTACAGAGTTCGGTTGGCATAACTGATACTAATAGTGGCCTTAGTTTGTTGCCAGGGTGCAAAACGAAAACGCTCGGCGCCGGTCACCAAACCAACCGATGGGATCTGGCGGCTGACCAGATAGCCCAATACTGAAAACAGCACCACCACAGCGCCAATCCACAAGGGCGCTTTTGTCAGACCCACTAGCAAGCCGCCGGCAATGGTCCCCAGCAAAATAGCCACAAAGGTGCCCATTTCTACCCAGGCGTTGCCTGCCAAGAGCTCTTTATCACTCAGTAACTGTGGCAGGATGGCATATTTTACCGGGCCAAAAAACGCCGACTGGCTGCCCATTAAAAACAGCAGTCCCAACAGCATTAAGTACTGCTGGAAGTAAAATGCCAGTGCGGCCAGCAACATTAGGCCAATTTCCAGCAGCTTAAGTGCACGGATCAGTTTGGTTTTACACATCGCATCAGCCAAAGCACCGGCGGTGGCGGAGAACAATAAAAAAGGCAGAATAAATAAGCCGGCTGCCAGATTCATTGTCAGATCCGTGTCCCACGGCAAAGCATTCGCTGCAGTAAACGCCAGTATCAGCATCAGCGCATTTTTAAATACGTTGTCGTTAAAAGCGCCACTGGCCTGGGTCAGGAAAAACGGCAAAAACCGGCTGGAAGCTATTACTTCGTGCTGTGACATACCCACTCCGTTGAAAAACTCCGTACAAAACAGTTGCCAGCATAATCAACTCAGGTAGCTTATACCAGAAGACAAAATAACAAGCGCAAATTGACAGGACGTCTAGCCATCTATATATTGCGCAACCCATAAGGCTGAGTAACAGCCAGATTTTTATAAGGTCACGTTATGAACCACTCTGTTCCGGCGGCCAAAGGGGCAAAACGCTCATTGCTGCCATTGTTGTTTTTCGTAGCACTGTTCCTGGGTACCGGGCTGTATCTGCAAAGCCAGGAGGTTGCCTATGCTTTTTATCAGCTTCCTGGCCATGTCGCTATTATTCCGGCACTGATGCTGGCTGTTTGGTTACATCGCGCGCCGCTGCAGCAATCCATTGATGTAATGGTTAAAGGCGCGGGCAACAGCAACATTATTACCATGTGCATTATTTACCTGCTGGCAGGTGCGTTTGCCAGTGTGGCAACAGCCACCGGCGGTGTGGATGCAGCTGTTAATGCTGGTCTTAGTCTTGTCCCGGCGCCCTGGCTATTACCCGGTTTGTTTGCTATAGCTGCCCTTTTCTCAACTGCCATGGGCACCTCTATGGGTACCATAGGTGCGCTGGCACCTATCGCCGTGGGTCTCGCCCGCCAAGCTGGGTTAGACCCAGCGTTGGTAGCCGGCGTATTGTTAAGTGGCGCAATGTTTGGTGATAACCTGTCGATTATCTCTGATACCACTATTGCTTCAACCCGTACTCAGGGTGCGCGCATGGCAGATAAATTCCGTGAAAACATTAAGATCGCACTACCAGCAGCAGTACTGACACTGGTGCTTTATGCACTGCTGGCAAGCGAAGGCGCGCCGATAGCAACTGCCGCCGTTAACTGGACCGGCGTAGTACCTTACGCTGCTATTTTAGTGCTGGCTGTTGCGGGTCTGAATGTGTTTCTGGTGTTATTACTGGGTATAGCGTTGGCTGCATTGCAAGGTGCCTGGTTTGCCAATTATGCGCTGGCCAACCTTGGGAAAGATATTGCTACCGGTTTTGCCAATGTGCAGGAGATCTTTATTCTGGCGATGCTGGTCAGCGCCTTAAGTGAATTTATCAGGCAACAAGGCGGCTTGCAGTGGATAGCGGACAAAATTCAACAGTTAGCCAGCGGCTTAAAATTGGCGGGTAACAAGGCGCAGCAACTCGCGATTGCCGCACTGGCTTTCATTAGCAACCTGTGTATTGCAAATAATACTGTTGCGATAGTGCTTACCGGCGATGTCGCCAAGACGCTGGCACAGCAGCATCAGATATCCCCTCGGCGCAGCGCCAGCTTGCTGGATATTTTTGCCTGTATCAGCCAGGGCTTAGTGCCTTACGGTGCTCAGGCATTGCTGTTAGGCGCCAGCTTCGGCATTTCCCCCTGGCAGGTGGTAACGCAAAGCTACTACTGTCTGCTGTTGTTACTTATTGCGGTAATGACAATACTGCTGCGCAAAACAGCAACTGCGCACTAATCCGCACCGCATGTACCGCTTCAACCCAGGCGTTGAAGCGGTACATGCGGCAAAAAGTTAACGTGAGCACTTCGGTAAAGCAGATACGGCTTTACGTTCGTTAAATGTTTTCATTGCTTCCGGCATCTTGGCGCGCAAATCTTTAATTCGGGTTTCCGGTAATGGATGCGTCGACATAAACTCCGGCGTGCCACCGCTGCCAGCAGCCGCCATGTTCTGCCACAGATTAACCGCCTGACGTGGCTCAAAACCAGCCTTTGCCATTAAATCCAGGCCAACGATGTCAGACTCGCTCTCGTGCGCGCGGCTAAAAGGCAGCGCCACACCATACTGAGCCCCCAAACCAAAGGCTGTCATCAGTTCCTGTTGGTACTTCACGCCGTAGGCTTTCAAGCCAGCATCACCCAGCGCCAATACCGTCTGCAGCGCCTGATTAGTCGATAAACGCTCGTTACTGTGTCCAGCGATAACGTGGCCAATTTCGTGGCCGACCACGGCAGCCAGTTGGTCCTGATTTTCAGCCACTTTTAATAAACCGGTATAAACACCGATTTTACCGCCGGGCAAAGCAAAGGCATTGACCTGCTCAGACTCAAATACGACAATTTCCCAGTTTTGAGCCCTTAAATTATCAGGTGTTACTGCCAGCAGATTGTTTGTTACGCAGTTGACATAAGCATTGGTTTTCGCATTTTTGCTGATGGGTGTTTCTGCTTTCATGCTTTCAAAAGTCTGGGCCCCCATTTTGCTCAACTCAGTGTCACTGAACAGCATAATCTGGCGCCGGCCGGTTGGAGACTGTGCGCAAGCAACAATAACAAGGGCACAGGTAGCGGTGATAAACAGCTTCTTTAACATGAATATTTCCTTTTCTGTAGCCAAAACGTAGTTTTACGACACTTAGCTTTATTGTATCCCTGAAATAGCAAAAAACCACCCGCAGGTGGCTTTTCGTTTCAGATTAGCTGGTTAGATCATCAAAGAACTTTTTCACACCATCAAAAAAGCCTTTCGATTTTGGCCGGTGTTTCGCTTCACCGTCACCCGCCATGCTGTCGTCCAGTTGGCGTAGCAGCTCTTTTTGCTTGTCGCTTAAGTTAACCGGCGTTTCAATCACCACTTTGCACACCAGATCACCTACACCGCCACCACGCACAGACTGCACGCCTTTACCGCGCAACCGGAACATCTTGTCAGTCTGCGTTTCCGCCGGTATTTTCAGCTTCACCCGGCCGTCCAACGTCGGCACATCAATCTCGCCGCCTAAGGCTGCCGTGGTAAAACTCAGCGGCACATCACAGTACAGGTTGTTGCCATCGCGGACAAAAATCGGGTGCTCTTTCACATGCACCTGTACGTAAAGGTCACCTGCAGGTGCGCCGTGCATACCAGCCTCACCTTCACCGGTTAAGCGGATGCGATCGCCGGTATCGACACCGGCCGGAATTTTCACCGACAGCGTTTTGGTTTTCTCTATGCGGCCTTCGCCATGACACTTAGTGCAGGGCTCCGGAATAATTTTACCGCGGCCATTACAGGTCGGGCAGGTTTGCTGTACGGCAAAAAAGCCCTGGCGCATGGTAACCTGGCCGGCACCATGACAGGTTGGACAGGTTTCAACATCGT
>Ga0079224_100017277_pt1 | contig 10162 bp, 9 predicted proteins | sample Stecom2015_FD_80414 | JGI IMG/M metagenome (GOLD analysis project Ga0079224, IMG submission 80414) | Agricultural soil microbial communities from Utah to study Nitrogen management - Steer compost 2015 | ecosystem: Environmental > Terrestrial > Soil > Agricultural land | place: USA: Utah... | reverse complement strand
TTCCTCGCTTTCGCCGTGTTGCACCGGGGCCCCTACCCGGTGCGCGGCGGTTCACGGGAGGCCGTCGGCCCTCCCGGCGGGGCGGAAGGTCCCGTTCGCTGTGGGCGGAGTCACCTCCGGCATGCTCGGCGGGCCGGGCGTGTTGTGAGCGGTGTGGAAACCGAACACGGGGCCATGGACGCCTACAGCAGGATCGTCACCGCCGTCGCCGAGCGGCTCAGGCCGAGCGTGGCCGCCCTGTCCGTGCGCGGCCCCCGCGGGACGGGGGCCGGATCGGCGGTGCTGTTCACCGCCGACGGGCTGATGCTCACCAGCGCGCACGTGGTGGAGGGCGTGCGGGACGGCACCGCCGTGTTCCAGGACGGTGTCGGGTCCCGGTTCGACGTGGTCGGCGCCGACCCGCTGTCGGACCTGGCGGTGCTGCGGTGCGCGGCGGCGGAGGCGCCCGCCGCGGAGTTGGGGGACGCCGACCGGCTGCGCATCGGGCAGCTCGTCGTCGCGGTCGGCAATCCGATGGGGCTGGCCGGCTCGGTGACCGCCGGGGTGGTCTCCGCGCTCGGCCGCGCGCTGCCCGCGCGCGAGGGCCGCCACATCCGGTTGATCGACGACGTCATCCAGACCGACGCCGCACTCAACCCGGGCAGTTCCGGCGGGGCGCTGGCCGACGCGCACGGCCGCGTGGTGGGGGTCAACACGGCGGTGGCGGGCTACGGGCTCGGCCTGGCCGTCCCGGTGAACCCGACGACGCGGTACATCATCGGGGAGCTCTCCGCCGCCGGGCGGGTGCGCCGCGCCTGGCTGGGGGTGGCGGGGGTGCCCGCGCCGCTGTCGCCGGAGGTCGCCGAGCGACTGGGGCAGCGGACGGGGCTGCGCGTGGTGGAGGTGGTGCCGGGCAGTCCCGCCGGAACCGCCGGAATCTACCTGGGCGACGTCCTGGTCTCCGCGGCGGGACGGAAGCTGGACGGCGTCCAGGTCCTGCAGCGGCTCATGCTGGGGTCGGCGATCGGTGCCCGGCTGCCCGTCACGCTGCTGCGCCGCGGCGCGTTCGTCGACGTGGTGGCGGTGCCGGTGGAACTCGCCTCCTGAGGCTTCCGAGGGGGCCGGACGGGGGCATCTCACAGCCATAAATCTTTCCAGGAAGATTTTTTCTGGATAGACTTATGGCTGGTTCGCCACGAGGAGGAGATCATGACCGCCGCAGAGACGCCCGAGAAGTTCCCCGTGCTCTACTTCGGCCACGGAGCGCCGCCGCTGGCCGACGACGAACTGTGGACCGGCCAGTTCGCCGCCTGGTCGGCGGAGCTGCCGCGGCCCCGGGCCGTCCTCATCGTCTCCGCGCACTGGGAGTCCGCCCCCCTCACCATCGGCGCGACCACCACGGTCCCCCTGGTCTACGACTTCTGGGGCTTCCCCGAGCGCTACTACCAGGTCACCTATCCCGCCCCCGGGGCGCCCGACCTCGCCGCCTCGGTCCGCTCGATGCTCGGCGGCTCCGGCATCCCCCTCGCCGAGGCGCCCGCGCGCGGCCTGGACCACGGCGCCTACGTGCCGCTCAAGGAGATGTACCCGGACGCCGACGTGCCGGTGCTGCAGATCTCCATGCCCACCCTCGACCCCCGGCAGCTGTTCGACCTGGGCCGCCGCCTGGCCCCGCTGCGGGAGGAGGGCGTGCTCGTCATGGGCAGCGGCTTCCTCACCCACAACCTGTCCTGCGTCGACATGAGCCGGGGTCCCGACCACGAGCCGCCGTCCTGGTCGGCCGAGTTCGACGACTGGGCCAGCCGCGCCGCCCAGGCCGGAGACGTCGACGCCCTGCTGGACTGGCGGAACAAGGGACCGGCCGCCGCCATCGCGCACCCGCGCAGCGAGCACCTGGCCCCGCTGTTCGTCGCCCTGGGCGCTGCCCACCAGACCACCGAGACCGCCCGCAGCGTCATCGACGGCTTCTGGTACGGGCTGGCCAAACGCGCCTTCCAGTTCGACTGACCCCCGCCCGGTTCCGGCGCCGGGCGGGCCGTCCCGCGGCGCCGGGACCGTCGCGCGGGCCTCAGCCCTCCTCTTCGATCCCGCCGGCCAGCAGCGGTTCCATGAGCAGGTCCGGGTGGTCGCGCTGGATGACCTTCAGCCGCCACTTGTTGTGCACCAGCACCAGCAGCTCCCCGTCGGAGCGGCGGGTGAGCACCTCGGCCCCGGACAGGCCGTGCAGCACGGGCGCGGAGGCGGCGTCGGTGCGCCTGGCCACGTTGTAGTCGAGGGGGGACAGCTCCACGGGGGCGCGGAACTCGTGCTCCATGCGGTGGGTGACCACGTCGAACTGGAGCGGCCCCACCGCGGCCAGGACCGGGGCCTGCTCGCCGCGCACGTCGGAGACCAGGACCTGCACCACGCCCTCGCTGTCGAGCTGCTCGATGCCGCGGCGGAACTGCTTGTAGCGGCCCGAGTCCAGGGCGCGGGCCACCACGAAGTGCTCGGGGGCGAAGCTGGGGATCGGCGGGAACTCCACCTTCGGCCCCTCGTACAGGGTGTCGCCCACCCGCAGGGACTGCGCGTTGACCAGCGCGATCACGTCGCCCGGGAACGCGGTGTCCAGGGTCTGGCGCTCCGCGCCGAACACCGCCTGGCTGTACTTGGTGGCGAACGGGCGACCCGAGGCGGCGTGGGTGAGCACCATGCCCCGGTCGAAGCGGCCCGAGCACACCCGCACGAACGCCATCCGGTCGCGGTGCGCCCGGTCCATGTTGGCCTGCATCTTGAACACGAACCCGGAGAACGGCGCGTCCACCGGGCGCGGCGTGCCCGAGGCGTCGAGCCGGGCCGAGGGGGCCGGAGCCAGCGTGACGAGGGCGCGCAGCAGGTGGGAGACCCCGAAGTTGGGCAGCGCCGCGCCGAACAGCACCGGCGAGGACTTGCCCGCCAGGAAGGACTCCTCGTCGTAGTCGGCGCCGATCTCGTCCAGCAGCGCCAGCTCCTCCACCGCCTGCTCCCAGGCCGCGCCCTCGACCTCGGCCGCCCGCGCGGCGTCCAGGGGCTCCTCCAGGGCCCTGGTGGCCCCGCCCGGGGTGCGGTGCAGCTTGGTGTAGGCGTCGCCGGCGGTGCGGTCGATCAGTCCGCGGAAGTCCCCGGCGATGCCCACCGGCCAGTTCAGCGGGGTGGGGCGCAGCCCGATGCGCTGCTCGATCTCGTCCAGCAGCTCCAGCGGCTCCCGGCCGGGCCGGTCCCACTTGTTGACGAACGTGATCACCGGGATGCCCCGGCCGCGCGCCACGTCGAACAGCTTCAGCGTCTGCGGCTCCAGGCCCTTGGCCGAGTCCAGCAGCATCACCGCGCAGTCCACGGCGGCCAGCACCCGGTAGGTGTCCTCGGAGAAGTCGGCGTGGCCGGGCGTGTCCAGCAGGTTGAGCACCCGGCCGTCGTACTCGATGCGCAGCGCCGCGGAGGTGATGGAGATCCCGCGGGCCTGCTCCATCTCCATCCAGTCGGAGGTCACGCCTCTGCGGTCGCCCTTGCCGTGCACCGCCCCGGCCGAGGTGATCGCCGCCGCGTGCAGCGCCAGCGCCTCGGTCAGCGTGGACTTGCCGGCGTCCGGGTGCGAGATCACCGCGAACGTGCGCCGTCGCGCCGCCTCGCTGGTGACCTCGTTCTGTCCGGTGGAGGTATGCGCTGCGACAGACACCAGATCCTCTCCTCGTCGAGTACCTGAGCGAGGCTACCCCACCCGTTCTGAACAGCCCGCCTTGACGAAACCGGTCGGTAGACGATTCACTCACTACCGACCAGTCGGTATCCAATGGTGTGGGAGGCGAACGACGGTGAGAGCGCTGCGGGTCCACGAACTGGGCGAACCCAAGGACGTCCTGCGCCTTGAGGAGACGCCCGTCCCCGAGCCCGGCCCCGGCCAGGTCGTGGTCCGGGTGCTCGCCACGGCGGTCAACTTCCCCGACGCGCTGCTGTGCCGAGGGCTCTACCAGGAGAAGCCGCCGCTGCCCTTCACCCCCGGGGTGGAGCTGTGCGGCGAGGTCGTCGCCCTGGGCGAGGGCGTCACCACGGTGGCCGAGGGCGACCGCGTGATCGGCTCCCCGGTGCTGCCCCTGGGGTCGTTCGCCGAGTACGCGCCGATGGACATCGGCCGGGTCTTCCCCGCGCCGGAAGCGCTCACCGACCCCGAGGCCGCGGCGCTGTTCATCGGCTACCAGACCGGCTGGTTCGCGCTGCACCGCCGCGCCGCGCTGCGCGAGGGCGAGACCGTCCTGGTGCACGCCGCCGCGGGCGGGGTCGGCAGCGCCGCGGTCCAGCTGGCCAAGGCCGCCGGCGCGCGGGTGATCGGCGTCGTCGGAGGAGAGGCCAAGGCCGAGTACGCCCGCCGGCTCGGCGCCGACATCGTCGTCGACCGGCACGTCGAGGACTTCGTCACCGTGGTCAAGGAGGCCACCGACGGGCGCGGCGCCGACGTCGTCTACGACCCCGTGGGCGGCGAGTCCTACACCCGCTCCACCAAGTGCATCGCCTTCGAGGGCCGCATCCTCGTCATCGGGTTCGCCAGCGGGACCATCCCCACCCCGGGCCTCAACCACGCCCTGGTCAAGAACTACTCGCTGCTCGGACTGCACTGGGGCCTCTACAACAAGCGCAACCCCGCGCTGGTGGCCCGGTGCCACGAGGAGCTCACCTCCCTGGCCGACCGGGGCCTGATCAAGCCCGCCGTCAGCGAGGTCCTCAGCCTGGAGGAGCTGCCCGACGGGGTGCAGCGCCTCGCGGACGGCAGCACCGTGGGACGGCTGGTGGCCACCCCGCACGCGGACCGCTGACCTCCCGGTCCCAACCGTGGCGGCCCCGCTTCCGGGCGCCGTCTCCCCACCGACGCCCTGACAGCACGACCTGCGGGCGGACCAGGCCCGCAGGGGTCACAAGAGAGGAAGACCCATGGGGAGACCGTTCACCTTCCCCGACCGGACGATCGTCGTCACAGGAGGCGCGAACGGCATCGGCTACGCGCTCGCGGAACGCTTCCTCGCCGAGGGGGCGGCCCGGGTGGTGATCGCCGACCTGGACGGGGAGCGCGCCGAGAGCGCGGCGGCCGAACTCGGCGAGCGGGCGCGGGGCCACGCGCTGGACGTCACCGACCCCGCGGCCGTGGCCGCGCTCGTCGAGCAGGTCGAGCAGGACGGCCCCATCGACCTGTGGTGCTCCAACGCCGGTGTGAGCACCGGCGGCGGCCTGGGCAGCGACGCCGACTGGGACCTCACCTGGCGCGTCCACGTCCAGGCGCACGTCCACGTCGCCCGCCTGCTGCTGCCCCGCATGATCGAACGCGGCAGCGGGCACCTGCTCATCACCGCCTCGGCCGCGGGGCTGCTCACCAACATCGACTCGGCCCCCTACTCGGTGACCAAGCACGGCGCGGTCGCCCTCGCCGAGTGGCTGGCGATCCGGCACTGGGAGGACGGCATCGACGTGTCCTGCCTGTGCCCGCTCGGCGTCAACACCGCCATGACCGCCAAGGACGGCCCCGACGCGGCCACCCGCCTCGGCGGCGACTACATCGAACCCGCCGACGTGGCCCGGTCCGTGGTCGAGGCGCTGGGCGAGGGGCGCTTCCTCATCCTGCCGCACCCCCAGGCCGCGGTCATGGAGCAGCGCCGCGCCTCCGACCGCGACCGCTGGCTGTCCGGCATGCGCCGGGCCAAGGCGCGGCTCAAGGGCGGCGGCTGACCGGAACCTCCATCGGGGAGAGCACGTCACAGACGAGGACGTCGAAACCCCTCCCCGGTGAAGGAAACGCCATGAAATCCTCCTTTGACAGCTCCGGCTCCCCCCGCGGCATCGGTTCCCTGGTCCTGGGGGGAGCCGGAGTCGTCCTGCTCCTCCTCGGCGTGGTCTTCGTGCTCGTCGGCGGCGCCGACTACACCGACTACACCGGTCGGGCCGACGCGGTGGTCGTCGAGCGGGACGTCGACCACCGGCGCTCGCCGAACGGAAACAGGCGCAGCGAGGTCGACGTCTACGTCAGCTACCGGACGGAGGACGGCACGCAGGTGGAGCACGCGGAACTGGGCGGGCTCAACCCGTCCGAGCACGAGGAGGGCGAGCGGCTCCAGATCGCCTACCACCCCGACCGCCCGGGGGACCCCGTCACCGTGCGCAGCACCGAGGAGGGGGCGTTCCACGTCTTCCGCGTCCTCGGGGCCGTGCTGGCCGCGGTCGGGGCCGGCCTCGTGGTCTGGGCCGCGGTCCTCTTCCTGCGGAGTCGGTTCTCCTGAGTGCGGACGGCGCGCAGGGCGTTCCCGCGCGCCGGGCCCGGCTGGAGCAGAGGCGAAAACCTTTCACGAGAATTCATGATTTTTGCCGGATGAGGTGAACCTTCCGGCGCGGTGCGGCGTCGCACAGGATGTCGCCCCTTCCCGCCGCCGCGGTCCCCGGCCCCCTTCCGACTGCCGTACGGGTCCCTGACCGGCGCGTTCGATATGTTCCTGTACCGGGACGCGACGTTGGGGAGCAAGGCGGCGCACACCGGTGTGCCGTGCCCTGTTGTCCACGGTGGTCCTGAAGACCCCTCGGGTTCCGGTCAGGTTTACAACAGATCGCAAAAAGGCCGGTTGTGGCCAGTCGCACCGCGCCGACAGGCCGCGACAGCGCTGGAAAAGGTGGGATCGGTTTGTTGACAGAGTGCTCGCCCGGCAGTCGCGTGTCCTCCATCCACGCAGATCAGCAAAGGTTTTCCGGACACCTGAAGGAAGCGGTCGGCCGTCTTTCCGCGTGGGTCCGGCGGCCGGAGCCGACTTGGGACGATCACCGGAAATCGCGGTTTTGGACGGGTATCATTTCCCCTGTCGGCAAGCACTTCTCCCCAACGTCCCATTCTCCCGTCACTCCACTCTCAGGCCAGGTCGGAGACGTTCCGCTGCTCCGGGAGCCGGGAATGCGCATGTACCGTGCACGGGCAGGTTCGCAGCACTGATGGCCACAGTGTTCCGGTTTCCCGAGGACCCCGGTGCGTCCTCGTCCGTGTTCTGCCCGACCATTCGATTCGGACCGGAGGCGTCATGAACACCAGTGGCACTCCGCGTTTCGGACCGGAGACCGCGGTCATCGTCATCGCCCCCGACGACCTGAGCGCCGAGGTCTTCATCCAGGACACCCGACAGGTCGTCCACGGCGCCGACGCCAAGGCGACCCGCCGGGCCGCGCTCGACTACGTCGCGGGATACGCCACCCACATCGGCCGCCCCGTGCTCGTCGAGGCACGCGACGCGTTCGGCGTCCAGCGGCTGGAGGCGCTGCCCGGGGGCGTGGTCCGAGGGGTCGCCGAGACCCCGCCTCCGCCCGGGGCCGGAGGCAAGCGGCAGCGGAGCGGGGGCAGGGCACTGCTCCTCGCCGCGGCGGGCGGTCTGGCCGTGGTCGTCCTGGTCGTGGCGGCCGTCGTGCTCGTGGTGCCGCGGCTCGGCTCCGATACGGCGACGCCCCCCGGCGAGACGGTCGAACCCACCGAGACCGTCCCCCTCGAGGCGCGGCCCGCGCCTCCGGGATTCTCGACCGAGGCGCTGTGGAGGATTCCCGTCACCGACGGCACCCGTCCGGCCGTCGCCGACGACGGCAGCCGGGTCGCGTTCATCGGAGCGGACGGGAAGCTCGCGGTCGCCGGCCCCGAAGGGGAGCGGCTCTGGGAGGCGGAGCTCCCCCTCCAGCCCGCCGAGATCGAGGGCCCGGTGCGTTTCGTCGAGAACGGCGACGAGTGGCAGGTGGCCGTCGCGGGCTCCCAGACGCTGTGGATCTGGCCCGCCGACGGCGGCGAACCCGTGGAGTACGGGCTGCCCGAGGGCGGCGTGGTCACCTTCGCGGGCTCGGCCCCGCTGGTCACCGTCGACGACAAGGCCATGCTTCCCCGCGACGGGGAACTGGTCGAGGTCGAGGTGCCCGAGGGGACCGGCGGAATGCTCGTCGACGGGAACGAGGTGCTCCTCGCCTCGGCCGACGGGCCCTGGTACTGGGCCGCTCCCGGCGAGGAGGCGCGGAAGGTCTCCGCGGTGGAGCCCAAGGGCTCCGAAGGACTCGACCGGGTGATCACCGCCTCCGAGAGGTACGTCATCGTGCGGTGGCAGAGCGAGAAGGAGGACCGGGTCGTCCTCGCCGCGCACGACGCCCACGACGGTTCGGTCTTCGCGGAGACGGAGGTCACGGCGGGAGAACTCGCCGACGCCACCTGGATCGAAGGAGAGACGGTGGCCGCCTACGGACCGATCCTGGTCGACCTGGGCTCCGGGGAGACCCAGCTGCTGCCGGGGTTCGGACCGCTCAGCGCCACCGGCGGCGTGGTCTACGGCGAACTGGAGGAGAGCCAGGTCGCGGTGAACGCCGCAGGAGAGATCACCGACATGGAGCCGGACACCGCCCGGCCGTGGGGCCTGCTCGACGGCAACGCGGTGGTGCTGGCCGACGCCAACCTCTATGCCCTACTACCGGGTTAACCCCCCACTTCAGTGAGGAGATACATGTCCTACAAAGCACGCGCCATCGGCGTGACGGCCGCGGGCCTGCTGGCCTTCGGCTTCGCCTCGGCCCCGGCCGCCGCCGCGGAAGCGGACCTCGAGGTGGACCTCGGCATCGCCACCGCCTCCCTGGACCTCAGCATCCTCAGCGGTGAGAACCCCGAGCCCGAGCCGCAGCCGGAGCCGGAGCCGCAGCCGGACCCGGAGCCGGAGCCCGAGCCGCAGCCCGAGCCGGAGCCCGAGCCCGAGCCCGAACCCGAGCCGGAGCCCGAACCGGAACCCGAACCCGAGCCCGAGCCCACTCCGGAGCCCGAGCCCACCCCGGACCCGGGCACCGGTGGCGGGGACCCGGACGACAAGAACCCGGGCCAGCGGCCGGGTGACGGCGGCAACGGCGGCGGCGACACCGGCGGTGACGACGGCGACGACACCGCCGGCGGCAGCGGCAGCAGCGACGACGACGGCGAGCAGGACGAGGCCGACGAGGAACTGCCGGTGACCGGCGTGGACCTCAGCGGCTTCGTGCTCGGCGCCTCCGTCATCACCGCCGTCGGCGCGATCACCGTCTTCGCCTCCCGCCGCCCGGCCCAGGTCCGCAACTGACCGCTGACCGGACCCGATCGACCGTGATCGGACCGTGACCGCGGAGCCCCCCGCGTGCGCGCACCGCGCGGGGGGCTCCGGCTTTCCACCGCACCGCTCCCACCGGCGACACGGTGTCGTCCCGCACCGTTTCAACTACTCTGCGTTACTCTCGTGCTGTCTGAACGGGATACGACGGGGAGTGGCGCGCATGACCGTGCGGAGCAGCACCGCCGCAGCGGTCCTCGGAGGACTGGCCGTGCTCGCCGCGGTGCCGTCCACCGCCGCGGCCTCGCCCTCCCCGGAGGACGCCGACACCGCACGCAACGGCGGGATCGCCCTGACCGTCACCGACTCCCGCGACCGCCTGGCCGTCGGCGAGGACACCGCCTACACCGTCACCGTACGCAACGAGGGCCAGGAGGCCGTCGCCGACCTCCTGGTGGCGCAGACCGCACCCGCTCCGCTCGACTTCCACGAGGCCGACGGAGGAGGCGTGGTCGAAGGCGACACGGTGGTCTGGCTGCTCTCCCTCGACCCCGGCCAGGAAGCGGCGCGCACGGTCACCGCCACCCTCGTCGAACGCCCCGACCAGGACCGCGTGGCCACCACCGTCTGCGCGGGACGGCCGGACGAGCCCAACCCCCTCGTCTGCGTGGACGACGAGACCGCGGTGGCCGCCGAGGACGGCGGAATCCCGCTCCGGCCCTTCCTCACCGGCCTCGCCGTCGCGGCCGCGATCGCCCTCCTCGCCGGAGTCGCCGCCCTGCTCCTGCTGCGCCGTCCGCGCAGATCCCGAGGCCGGCACGCGGTCCGCAGACGACCCCGCCGCGGCAGGACCGCGGCTCGGGAGCGCCCCCCCGCAGCAAGGCGGTGACACGCCGCCGTCCACTCGGGGGAGGGCCCGATTCCGGGGGAGGGGCGAGGACGCCGGCCGGCGGCGGACCGGCGACGCGGTGGTCGCGGCAGGCGGTGCGAGCGTCCGGTGCGGAACGGGCAGACCGTGGGGCGCGAGGTTGTGGAAGACGGCGCCGCGGACGTCCCCGGGCCGGGTCGGAGGGGGCAGCGGACCCCGGTCAATCCCGGTGGAACGACAG
>Ga0079224_100017276_pt1 | contig 10162 bp, 9 predicted proteins | sample Stecom2015_FD_80414 | JGI IMG/M metagenome (GOLD analysis project Ga0079224, IMG submission 80414) | Agricultural soil microbial communities from Utah to study Nitrogen management - Steer compost 2015 | ecosystem: Environmental > Terrestrial > Soil > Agricultural land | place: USA: Utah... | reverse complement strand
TACTGCCTGCCCAAGGACACCAAACAGCTGCTGGCCAACTACAGCTTCGTACCCCAGCACCTTATCCGCGCGATCGTGGACTCCAATCGCACGCGAAAGGACTACATCGCCGACCAGATCATCGCCCGGAATCCTCGCATCGTAGGCGTCTACCGTCTGGTCATGAAATCCGGATCGGACAACTTCCGCGCCTCGGCAATCCAGGGTGTGATGAAGCGCATCAAGGCAAAGGGCATCGAGGTGATCGTTTATGAGCCCGTTCTGGCGGAGCCCGACTTCTTCCGTTCCCGGGTAGTCAATGACCTAGCCAAGTTCAAGAACGAGGCAGATGTGATCGTTGCCAATCGGGTTACACCCGATATCCAAGATGTCGCAAACAAGGTGTACACCCGGGACCTTTTTGGCGCGGACTAACTAACGAAAGCAGATCCCATGAAGATTCTCGTCACCGGAGCGGCAGGCTTCATAGCATTCCATGTGATCAAACGCTTGGCGCCAGCCGGGCACGAGATCCTTGGGATCGACAATCTGAACAGCTATTACGATGTCCGACTCAAGGCCTCTCGGCTTGAGCAACTGAAGGCACATGACAACTTCCAGTTCCTGAAGGTGGATTTATCTGACCGGTCCCGTATGGCTGAACTCTTCCGGACGGAACGGTTCGATGTTGTGATCCATCTGGGCGCCCAGGCCGGGGTCCGATATTCGATCGAGAACCCCTTCGCCTACGTGGATAGCAATGTCACCGGCACGCTGACGGTCCTCGAGGGCTGTCGTCGCCAGGAGGTGAAGCACCTCATATATGCATCGTCCTCGTCGGTTTACGGCGCCAACACGAAGCAGCCTTTTTCGGTAGAGGACAGAGTCGACTCGCCGATATCTCTTTACGCGGCCACGAAGAAGTCAAACGAGCTGATGTGCCGCACGTATGCACATCTCTATGGCATTCCAAGCACCGGGCTCCGCTTCTTTACGGTCTATGGCCCATGGGGTCGCCCGGATATGGCTTACTTCAAATTCGCCGATGCGATCATGTCCGGACGTCCCATAGAGATCTACAACCATGGCGACATGCGTCGGGACTTCACTTATATCGACGACATCGTTGACGGCATCGAGGCCCTCCTCCTTCGGGGAGCGCCGACACGTGATGGATCCCATCCACCGCACAGGGTCTACAACCTGGGAAACAACCGTCCGGAGCAGCTCACGAGCCTGATATCGCTACTGGAGTCGCACTTGGGGCGAGCCGCGATAAAGAAGTATCTCCCTATGCAGCCAGGTGACGTCCAGGCCACATATGCCGATATCAGCGAGTCGAGCAGGGACTTCTCCTTCCAGCCCCGTGTCACGCTGGCGGACGGTTTGAAGAGGTTCGCCGATTGGTACTTGGGTTACTGCGCATCCCCGGCTAGAGAGTTGGAGAAGCTGGTCCAATGACGAGGCATTCCAATCGCGATTTACCCCTCTCTTTCGTCGGCGGCTTTCCGACGGCCGCTCTTACACGCCAAGAGCTGGCGAACATCATGCTTGACGACTGCATGAAGGCTCGCGACGCCGGCAGTGCATGGCGCCCGAAGGCAGTCTTCTCTTCAAACGGTCAAGGTATCGCGTTGGCAGGCCAGGATCCAGCTTTTGCCGAGGCCATGGCACAAGCTGACATAGTGCACGCGGATGGTATGTCCGTGGTCTTCGCGAGCAAGCTGACCAGTCGCCCCCTCCCCGAGAGAATCGCAACCACGGACTTCTTCCACGATGCCGCTGAGGCAGCCGAGACCCATGGTTTGCGCTTCTACATGCTGGGGGCAACTGAGGCACAGAACCGTGCGGCGGTTGAGGCCATCAAGGCCGCATATCCCCGCGTCGAGATCGTCGGCCGCCGCAACGGTTACTTCGCCCCATCGGAGAACGATGCGGTATGCGAAGAGATCCGGAACAGCGGAGCGGATGTCCTCTGGGTCGCGCTTGGCAAACCCCGCCAGGAATTCTGGTCCATCCAGAACCGGGACAAGTTGAGGGGCGTCGGCTGGATCAAGACCTGCGGTGGCTTGTACGCGTTTCTGGCCGGAGATGCTCCGCGAGCTCCGCAGTGGATGCAGCGCTGCGGACTGGAATGGGCCTATCGCGGCGCTCAGGAGCCGCGGAGGTTGGGTTGGCGGTACCTCACCACCAACCCCTACTCCGTGTACAGGCTTCTTCGCCATACCAAGTATGCGTACTGACTCATGTCCAGCCACCGGCCATTGGCGAGCGCAATGCCCGCTCCAATAGGGAACGATGAACTCAGGCGCCGCACCCTACGGGGCGGAGCCGTCAGCGTGGCCGCCCAGGGCGTCAGCGTTCTGCTGCAGATCGTATCTATCGTAGTCTTGGCCCGGCTTCTGCTGCCCGAGGACTTCGGCCTGATAGCGATGATCCTCGCCATCACCGCGTTCGTCGGGCTCTTCAAGGACATGGGGCTTTCCACTGCCTCGGTCCAGAGGGTTTCCCTGCCAGCGGAGCAGGTAAACGCCCTGTTCTGGGTGAACGTGGCAGTTGGGGCCCTGCTGACCACGTTGGTACTCGCCGGGTCTCCACTTATTGCCTGGTTCTATGGTCGCCCGGAACTTGTGCCCGTTGCCGCGCTCCTTTCTCTCACGTTCCTGATCAGCAGCGTTGGTGCCCAACACGCAGCAACCCTCCAGCGGGAACTGAGGTTCCTGCCGCGTGCACTTGCCGAGGTGCTTGGCGCGCTCTCCAATCTCCTGATCGCACTGGTGCTCGCACTCCATGATTTCGGTTACTGGTCTCTAGCCTGGGGGACGCTTGGCGGGACCACTGTCACGACCATCATCTATTTCACTACATCCGGCTTCCGCCCTGGAAAGCCCCGTGGTGCAGCAGGACTGAGGTCCCTCATCGGATTCGGTGCAAATATCACCGCCTTCGAGCTCGTTAACTACTTCCACCGGAATCTCGACAACATTCTCATCGGTCGGGTCTGGGGAGCGGGAGCGCTTGGACTTTACAGCCGCGCCTATCAACTCATGATGATGCCGATCAACAGCCTGCGGACTCCGATCAATGCGGTGGCGTTCCCCGCCTTGAGCAGGCTTCAGGGTGACCCGCCACGGTTCCGGCATTACTACAAGAGAGTGGCATCCGTTCTAGCATTCGCATCGATTCCCCTCATGGGCTTTTTGTCCGCGAACGCGGAAGCGGTCGTCGGAGTTGCGCTGGGCCCGAGCTGGAAGGAGCTTTCTCCGATCTTTGCACTGCTCGGATTGACCGGGCTCATCCAGCCTGTAGCGAGTCTTCGGGGTCTCGTGCTTCTTAGCCTCGGGAGGTCACAGCGATACCTGGCCTGGGGAGTGATCAATGCGATAGCGGTCAGTGTGGCATTCCTCATCGGTGTCCAATGGGGCCCGATTGGCGTTGCTGCTGCTTACGCGATCTCCAACTACCTAATCCTGTATCCCTCGCTTGTCTTTGCGTTCAAAGAGACGCCGCTTCACCCTCTGGATTTCTTCACGACCATCGCGAAGCCTCTCGCCGCTACGGCCGTCGCAGCGCTCGCTTCCATGTTCGTGTCTACGGGCCTCCTGGAGCACGGTCCGACTACTTCTCTGATCGCTGGCGCGTTGGCCTTTACTGTCGTCTTTGGCGTCTGTTTTCTCCTGCTTCCGGGCGGCCTGCGGGAAGTGCGGGATTACGCAGGGCTGGCCTCCAGCATCTTGAAGTCAAAAAGGGGCAGCAAGTAGATGAATGCCATAGTCAAGAGCGCAAAGCGCAAGGTGCGCAGTCTCCTCAAGCGAGCGCAGACGCTCGTGATCAGAACGGCATCGCGCTCCCGGATTGGCTCGACGCTGTACTACGCCTTCGAAGGAAGCTTCGGGCGTGAGCATCGCGCGACGCTCGCCGGCAAGGTGATGTATCGGGAGAGCGTGACCAGGCCGCAGGGAACCTCAAGCCTTCTACGGCGCAACGTCCATCGCATAGAGAAGGGCCTGATCATGCGGCCCAGACGTACTCCGTTCGGGCTCAACTACATCAAGGAGACCGTTGACGCGTACGTCGCTGCGTGCCGCGCGAATGTCGACACCGCAGAGCTTGCCTGGGCGCGTGATGTCCTGAGCGAGTACATGAGTGTCAACCCACCCCATCCTGTCATCGATCCGCTACGCGATGCGGTCGTGTCGATCGGGGATCCTGCGCCCGCTGAGAGCCGCGCTACCCGGCGCACTCCGTATCGAAGGGACCCCTCCCAGGCGCCCTCCATTTCTTACGACGAGTTCCTCAAACTCGCCCGATTTAGGCGTTCGGTCAGATGGTTCCTTCCAAAGGCCGTTCCCCGTGACGCTATCGAAAAGGCAGTTGTGGTTGCTGGCTACTCGCCTTCAGCTTGCAATAGGCAGCCGTATCAGTTCCGCGTATTCGACGATCCCGAACTCGTAAGACAGGTCATTGAATTACCGATGGGAACCGGCGGCTTTGGGCATCAGGTTCCTGCCGTAGCGGTAGTCGTGGGACGACAGCGATCCTACTTCAGCGAGCGTGATCGACACCTCATATATATCGACGGCGCCTTGGCCAGCATGTCGTTCGTGTATGCGTTGGAGGTTCAAGGCCTTGGGTCTTGTTGCATCAACTGGCCGGACGTGGAGAGTCGCGAGGCGAAGATGGCCAAACTGCTGAAGTTGGCGCCAGACGAGCGCCCAATCATGCTCATAGCGATCGGATATCCGGATCCAGATGGTTCCGTGCCCCACTCTGTCAAGAAGTCGGTTGCGTCAGTCTGCAGGTTCAACTTCGAGTAATTCTGGATTCGGTCTGAGGTGAAAGTGAAGCTTATCGAGATCAAGGGAATAGGAATTCCCAACAAGGGTGCCGAGTTGATGCTTCACGCCATCCTTCAGCACTTCCGCGACCGTGGTGACGACGTCCGCTTTGTAGTAGAGCCGACATCCGATTTCCTTGCCCGCGCGAGGTACGGCCTCTTGCAGAAATCGAGCTTCGTTGTCGGTGGGCGTCCGGTTGACATGTCGGGGCCGCTAGCCTTGGTGCCCAGAAAGCTCCGTCGACAATACGGTGTCATCCTCGACCGTGAAATCGACGTCATCCTGGACGCATCTGGCTTTGCCTACGGCGACCAGTGGGGCACGCAGAAGGCCAAGGTCCGGCTGGGCAAGAACATCGCCAAGTGGAAGAGGCAAGGAAAGAAGGTGATCCTGCTTCCCCAGGCATTCGGCCCCTTCAAGAAGCCTGGCATGAAGGAAGTGATGGAAGAGATCCTGCACCATGCAGACTTGGTCTTCGCTAGGGACAGGAGTTCATTCTCACACCTCGAGGAGATCGCCCCGGGTAAGGCAGTCATGTGCCCGGACTTCACAAACATAGTCCGTCTCCCCCGTAATGAAACTAGCGAGCATCTCACAGGGAGGACGTGCATCATCCCTAACAGCAAGATGATCACTATGGGGCGTACGACGCTGGACGACTACGCCAATGCATTGGCGAAGGCCGTTTCAATCCTGATGAGCCAGGGGAAGGATCCGTTCATCCTGATCCACGAAGGGAAAGGCGACCTGGAAGTGGCGAATGCCGTGGTCTCGCGGTTGTCCTCCTCCATCGAGATCGTCAGTCCTGATGACGCGCTCGAGATCAAGCACCTGATCGGAAAGTGCTCGCTGGTTGTAAGCGCTCGATTCCATGGGCTCGTGAGTGCGCTGTCCCAGGGCGTGCCCGTCATCGCCATGGGCTGGTCCCACAAGTATGAGGAGCTCCTGCACGACTATGGCGTGCATGATCTACTCGCCGATCCGAACTCCCCCGCCGATCTCGAAGCGAAGATCAGGGCCATTCTCCAACCCGGCACCTACTCCGAGATTGCGAGCACTATCGCCGCAAACATCGACAACCAGAAGGAGAAAGTCCGCGACATGTGGCGACTGGTCGATGTGGCGGTATCCCATTGATCTCCGGACCAACTTACCAACCTCCGAGCATGAAGTCGGTATCCATCATCGTGCCCACATATCGGGATGAGGGACTTCACGAGTGTGTGCAGTCCCTGCTGGCCCAGGATTACCCAGGCAACTTGGAGATCCTTGTGGTCAATAACGACCCCGATCATCCCGTAGCTCTTCCAGACCCAAGGGTCAGGGTGATCGAGGAGGCCGTACCGGGGTCATACGCTGCGAGGAATTCCGGACTGGATGCCGCGACAGGCGAGATAGTCGCGTTTACGGATTCGGATTGTATTGCCGAGCCGGATTGGATATCGAAGGCGGTTGCGGCCATTGATGCGACTGGGGCGGACAGGATTGCTGGTGAGGTACGCCTGTTTAGAACCCGGGATTTCCCCAGCCTGGCGGAGATGTACGAGATCTCAACCGGCTTCAATCAGCGGCGGAATGCAAGCAACGGAGTGTCGGTAACAGCCAATCTGGTAGCCACACGGAATGTCTTCTCGCATGTTGGCAAGTTCGATTCAGGCCTTTTGTCGGGCGGCGACATCGAGTGGAACCAGCGCGCGACGCGGGCCGGCTACTCGATCGTGTATGCCCCTGACGCGATAGTTCTTCACCCTGCCCGCGCGACAGTCGCTGAGCTGATGAGGAAGGCGCGTCGCATTGCCGGCGGCAGACTCAGCATGAAGACCCGGAGGGAGCTGAAGCTGATCAGGCTGGCGATTCCTTCCCCAGGCCTGATCAAGGACATCCTCGTCGCCAAGACCATGCATCCGCTTTACAAGCCACCGGTCATCCTGCTCGCATTCTTCCTGCGACTTTATGCATTCGCTTGCGGCTTCCTGATCTATATCGGCATTGCCAGTCCCCAACGCAGCTGACGGAGCAAAAGAGTTGTCCGGAAAGATCATTCACGTGATAACCCAGATGGAGGCCGCCGGTGCCCAAGGGGCTGCCGTGCGGAACGCCAAAGCTATGCGTGCGGCCGGCGTTGATTCGCACACTGTATTTCTCTACGTAAAACGCCCAGCCTATCTGGGCGAGCCTGGTGTGGTGGCGCTTCTTGATCACAAGCCAAGAGGCGTCGCTGACCTGCTGAGGATCCTTGTTCGCCTGTTCCGCCACTTTCGCAGGAACAGGGACGCCGCCGTGATTGCGTACACCCACTACGCCAATGTCATCTGCGGAATCGTAGGCCGACTCGCCGGGGTACGAAGAGTCGTGGCTTCGCATCGCAACCCCGCCAACACCTATCCGGGCTGGTGCCGCAAGGTGGATCTGGCACTGGGCACCCTGGGGGCATACAGCTCCGCGATCGCCGTGTCGGAGACCGTCTATGAATCGTTCCGTGACCATCCGGCGCGCTACAGAAAGCGCCTGGTTGTCGTCCGCAATGGAATCGAGATTGGCGGGTATGCTCCCGACAAGGAGCGCACCGAAGATCACGCCGGCTCTCACGAGCGGCCAATAAGATTTGTCACAGCGGGGCGTCTCCACCATCAGAAGAATCAAAGCGTCATCGTCCGCGCAATTAAGAGCCTGGATAACGCCTCCCTCGTTATCGCAGGAGAAGGCGATCTTCGCGCCGACCTCGAGAACCTGATTCGGAGTGAGGGGCTGGAGTCTAAGGTAAGTCTGATCGGCGAGATAAAGCCCAGCGAAGTGCGCGAGCTCCTCGCCACGGCAGATGTTTTCCTGTTCCCCTCGAAGTATGAAGCGTTTGGATTCTCTGTAGTGGAGGCGATGGCCGCTGGCTGCCCTGTGATATGTAGCGACATTCCTGCGATGCGCGAAGTGGTGGCAGACGCGGGACTCCTTGTACCCCCGTTTGACGTGCCGGCATGGGTGGAAGCCATGCAGAGGGTCGCGATGGACACTTCCTTGCGAAAGGAGATGCGGAGGCGTTCGATTGAGCGCGCGCGACTCTTCTCCTTGGGCACGATGGTGGAAGGCTATATGCGGGCAGCAAGGACGGCGCCTGCAAGTTCACCCGTAAGCGTTTCCCCCTAGTTTTTCAGGAATGAACGGAACCACTTTTAGATGGCGATGCAGTTAGTCATACGGCGGCGCCCGCTACCCAGCTCTATTTTCTTCTGGGGGCTTGGGATCCTACTGGCACTGGGCTGGCTGCCTCGGCTCTTGCGCATATCCGACGCGGATACCCTGCTGGATATTGTATTCGCCGCGACGGCGATATCTGTATTCCTGCGTGGATGGATTCGCCGCACCAATTTGATCTGGTTCGCTGGAGTCGTTGTCTACACCGCCATCGGAGCAACCTTGGCGGTCGTACTTAGGGGCGCAAACCTGTATGACTTCCTTCTAGCTTATAAATTCTGCTGGTATGTAGCATTGCTTTTTCTCGCGTCCGCCCGCCCATTGCTCGACGAAGCATCGCTCGACCGCCTCTTGAGCTTTTCGTTGCTTATGTTTGGGCTTATTTATCTAGGAAAATTCGCTACGGGAGACGGAAGGCCGACATTCTTCACGGAGAATAATTTCGAACTTCTCCTACTCTGCCTGCTGTACTTCGCCACCCATGTTGCGCATGGCAAGTCGAAGCCGTGGCATACCGCGGCCCTTCTAGCTCTCTCGGTTATATCCGGTTCCCGTTCCGGGGCAGCGCTAGCCGCGGTGACAGTCCTGTTCACTTTTGACATGAGCCGCATTAGGCGTGCGAGCACGTGGGCTCTGCTGGCGCTCGGTGCGGCAGGTGCCGCCGGTGCGTACTACGTCTTTGCCACTAGGAGCGGAGCCGGTGGCCTGGAGGAGACAGACCGCTACCGGTTTTTTCTGAACTTTCTCCGCGCGACCGAGGGCTGGGGTACCGCAGACTATTTGTTTGGCGCAGACAGAATATCCCCACTGCCTGAATATATCTGCGATCAACTGGTCTTCTACGGGAGACTTTTTAGCTACAGCGGCGACGGGTCCTGCTATTCCGTAATCCTGCACTCGTTCAACTTGCGAATCCTCTACGACCACGGTGTTCTTGTTACTGCGGCGCTCTGCATCGCCATCTGGCGAATCCTTGGCCCGTGCTCGTTCAAGCAGAAGGCATGCGTAGTCCTTCTGCTCTTCATGAATGGAATGTCGGTTTCATCCTTGAACAGTGTTTATGCGGCACTGGGCATTCTTCTGGTCGCTTCCGCAGGCGCAATGAGACTCGGGAAGGCAGGGCTTCCCGCTGATGGGCTGAAATCTTCGTCCGCACGAGTCCCTTCCTATGAACGACTCGCTCAAGGCCCTGATCGCCGGTAGAGCGCGCCGCTCGCAGGGAATCCCTACGCCGCCGGATGACTCGGGACGTACGCTTTCGTAATGGCGCCTAATGCGACTCCGGCGCAGCGCTCGCTGATGCCGACGAGTAGCAGATGCCAAGGGCAAGCGCTCCCAGACAAGCACCGCACATCATGCCCGCAACAAACATCAGCATGCTGCCCCCCCCCCTTACGCCACGACCCTTTCCGTGCGCTTATCCTCTCAGGTGTAGGGCGCGTGAAATAGGGACGCTCATCACATATTTCGCCTTCTTTCGACCAAAGATTCCGAACCAGACAGCTTTGCACCCAGCTTCGCAAACCATCGCTCGCTGGAAAGGCCGGAGATGTGGCTGGGCGGGATAGCAATCCAAAGAGCCGTCGCGAGGAGTATTAACGGGGTGAAGGTGGGAGGCGGAGCGCTGCGCCCGAGGGCACGCGCGGCTGGGACCGCTGCGAGGCAACCGAGCAGGGCGCCGGCGATGACCTCTGAAGCCGGATGGGCGCCCAAGGGAATACGGGAGTAGCCGATGAGGCCACCAAAGGCGGCGCCTGTAATTGCGCCCACGAGACGCCAGCCAGGGCGATTCAGGGGTATGAGGAGCGTCAGTACCACCGGCCATACAGCCACCGACAACGCCGTATGGCCACTGAAGCAGGTCAGATCCCAAGCTCGAATGCCAATACCCCAACCGTAGAAGGAGATCTTGCTGGCCGCGACCAGTACACACACGCCAGCCACTGCCGCCCACCAGCGAAGTACGGCATTAGTTGCGGTGCGGTCACGCAAAATCACAGCCCCACCTACCAGCAGGACTAGTGGGATTAGATAGATGGCGCTGCCCGGGGCCACGAGCCACTGCCACTTCATTGGCTCCTCCGTGTCGAGCGCCCCCCCCCCCAAAGGACGCTTTGTGCGCCCGCAGCATCTCACGCATTGCGGGGCAGCCGGTA
>Ga0079224_100017275_pt1 | contig 10163 bp, 7 predicted proteins | sample Stecom2015_FD_80414 | JGI IMG/M metagenome (GOLD analysis project Ga0079224, IMG submission 80414) | Agricultural soil microbial communities from Utah to study Nitrogen management - Steer compost 2015 | ecosystem: Environmental > Terrestrial > Soil > Agricultural land | place: USA: Utah... | reverse complement strand
TTCCGCAACGAGATCACGCCCGGCAACTTCATCTTCCGCACCCGCGAGTTCGAGCAGATGGAGATGGAGTTCTTCGTCGAGCCGGGCACCGACGAGGAATGGCACGAGTACTGGCTCCAGGAGCGCTGGAACTGGTACGTCGACCTCGGCCTCGCCGAGGAGAACCTGCGCCGCTACGAGCACCCCAAGGAGAAGCTCAGCCACTACTCGAAGCGCACCGTCGACATCGAGTACCGCTTCCGCTTCGGCGGCAGCGAGTTCGGCGAACTCGAAGGCGTCGCCAACCGCACCGACTTCGACCTCTCCACCCACGCCACGCACTCGGGCGCCGACCTGTCGTACTTCGACCAGGCCAAGGGCGAGCGCTGGACGCCGTACGTCATCGAGCCCGCCGCCGGACTGACCCGTTCGGTGCTGGCGTTCCTGCTGGAGGCATACGACGTGGACGAGGCCCCCAACACCAAGGGCGGCGTCGACAAGCGCACCGTGCTCCGCTTCGACCCGCGCCTGGCGCCCGTCAAGGTCGCTGTGCTCCCCTTGAGCCGCAACGAGAACCTCTCGCCGAAGGCCAAGGACCTCGCCGCGCGGCTGCGCAAGCGCTGGAACGTCGACTTCGACGACGCCGGAGCGATCGGCCGCCGCTACCGCCGCGCCGACGAGATCGGCACGCCCTACTGCGTCACCGTCGACTTCGACACGCTCGAAGACCAGGCCGTGACCATCCGCGACCGCGACTCGATGAAGCAGGAGCGCATCGCGCTCGACCAGGTCGAGCGCTACCTCCTGGAACGCCTGTGACCGGCCGCCCGGGCCGGGGGACGGCCCCCGCGGCCCCCACGCCCTAGACTCCGGGGCCGATCTCGCTCCTGTTGAGATCGGCCCCTTCCGGTATGTACGCCAGAGGCAGGTCGACGTACTGCAGTGAGACCCCCGGAGGGATCGAGCGGTAGCCGCCCATGCTCGCGCCGCCGCCGAACGGGTCGCCCCAGCCGGGCATGCCGCCGACGATCGCCCCCTCGCCGTCGCGGAACACGAGCGTGATCTTCACCGTCTCGAGGTAGTCGAGCTCCCAAGCGGCCTCGATCTGATAGCTGATCCGGTACCCCTCGGGACTGAACAGCGGCTCTATGTCCACCATCTCGATCCGCGGCTCGCGGTAGCCCTCCATCCCCGACGCGTACGGGTCCGCCTCGGCGGCCCCCTCGGGCGGCAGCCACATCTGCGCGTTCTCGACCGTCAGGTAGAGCGAGTCCACGTCGATCCTGCCGGGCCGCTCCAGAAGCACGTACCCCACGGGGACCGACGCCTCGGGCGGGATCACGTCGAGGTAGACCTGCTCCACCCGGTAGGGCGCCCCCTGCTCGTCGGTGCCCATCACCGTGAGATCGCTCGAGATGACCATCGCCCGATGGGGGTTCCGGATGATCGCCCCGAGACTCAGGCGCTCGCCGCCCTGGTGGTCAACCACCGCGCCGAACCCGTACTCCACGATCTCGAGCGAGGCGGGGGCGGCGACGGCGGGATCGCCCGCGTACTCCGGGCCGTCCTTCGACAGCGACAGCTCCTCCACCTCGGTGACCGACGTGTCGTGGTCCGGTCCGGTCTCGATCACCACGAGCAGCGTCAGGACCGCCACTGCGAGGGCGAGGACGAACGGCAGCGTGGGAAGACGATCGGTGCGGTCGTGCACTCGGACGGCGAATCCGCGCAGTGAGTGCGCGACGCCGGCGGTCCAGCGAGGCAGGCGCATATGAGGGGTCCTTCGTGAGAACGCTACACTGGTGTTTCCAAGGTAGCAGTCTCATCCCAGGGAGCCATGGCCTCGAACTCTCCGGTGCCTGAGCCGGCCTCGGACATCACCCTCGACCTCGACGACGGTCCCGAGCCTGAGCCGGAGCGCCCGCCGCTTCCTCGGATCTCCAACGCCGCCTTGGCGTTCGCCACAGCCCTGCTCATGCTCGCCGCCGGAGCCGCGGCCCTCGGCAAATGGCTGCCCATCGGCGACCGGGCGGCGGAGGAGACCGTCAGGTCCTTCCTGGAGGCAGTGCGCGCGGGCGATGTGGACGGAGCGCTGGCGCTGGTGAGCGAGGACCGCGGCGCCGAGGGGTTCCTCGTCGCCGAGGCCCTCGACGACCGCTGGAAGATCACCGAGATCGCACAGGTCGCCTACGACGAGACCCCCATGGGCTCGGTGGCGCAGGTGTACGCCGAGATCGAGGCGTACGACGGCACCCGGATCGGCCATCGCTACCGGGTGATGCTCGACGACGGCCCGGTCATCGCCGACGCGATGGGGCACGCCACCCCCGCGGAGGGCGGCTCCCTCTCCCTCGAGCTCAACGGCCACATACCCGATCTCGGCGAGCACACGGACGTGCTGATACTGCCCGGCCTCTACGTGCCCTACGAATCCCAGCCCGAGACCCTGGACCTCGGCATGGACGCGTTCCTGGCGCTCGGCGACCAGTTCCTCGAACTGGGGGCCGAGCACTCCTCGCACTGGGCCGCCACGGCGTGGCCCGACCTGTCCCGGCTCGGCCAGGAGGCCCTCGACCGTTCGGTCAGGGCCTATCTCGACGACTGCGCGGAGCGCGCGCCGGCCGACGGCTGCCCCTTCGCGCCTCCGCCCGAAGACGACCGCATCGCCGTCCCCGCCGAGGCGGCATGGGAGATCACGATGTATCCCCAGGTGAGCGCGTCGTATACGCATCGCTCCGCGACCGTGGGCCATGATTTCGACCTCGTCACCACCGAACCGGGCTCGATCGAGGTCGAGGCGGTGGTCACCGACGCGGGCGGGGTCGAGCGGCGGACCAGGTTGAGCTGCGGGCTCTGGATGGAGAACGTCGACGCCGTCTTCGACGCCGCCGGCGGCGTGACGCTCACCTGGGGGGCCTCATCGCCCGGGGCGTGCGAGACGATGCTCGAGGTCGAGTGAGGACCGTGGGACGTCTTGGAAGCGGCCGCCCGGAGCCCGCGACGAATCGCCCGTGCCGACCGGGGACCGAGAGCCCGGGCCGCGCCGACGCGGCATGCGAAACGCGCCGAAGGGGACTCGATGTCGCTTCGGCGCGTTCGATCTGCGGTGACTTCCCGAGCGCCGCGCGGCGCCCGGCCTCGGTTCGGGAATGACCTGCCCCGCCGCCGGCGCTCTACGAGGCCGCCGGGCGGCAGGCGGTCGCGGCTTGCTCAGCCGAGGTGAATGACGCTCTCGCAGTCGATCCAGGCGCGCGCGTCGCCCTCGTCGATGCGGGTGATGGAGTAGTGGGCCTTGCTCTCCGACGCCCACAGTGATGCAGGGCCGGTCGGGACGTCGACTTCGGTCGAGGGTCGCTCGCCGGACAGGTCCTCTTCGGGCGCCTTGGTAGAGGCGATCTCCACTTGCTGGGCCATTGCTGTCATTGCTCCTTCGTTTAACGAGCTAAACGCCGGAGGTGCTCGCAAGGTTTCGGTCCTGAGAGCAGTCTCACAGCACACTCGCTCCCACTAGGGTAGCGCTACTCCGCAGTCATGGTGTAACGAATACTTCCCTCGGCACCCCTCGGAAGCCTTGGCGGCCATGAGAATGTCCGCATATTCGGTGATTCGGGGGGTGTGGCTCATCTCTCAGAGTCAGGGAACCGACACTCAGGCGCTCGGGGTGAACGCTCGCAGGCACCGTCCATCACTCCAGGTGTGCGAAAACAGGACGGATGGAGCAATGCATCGTCGGGAATGCTCCGGCCCTCCCATGAGTTGACACCAGGACAGGGACCAGAACCCCGGGGCCCGCATAGAGCCGCACCGCGGCCCTCAGCGGCCCCGCACACCACCCAGAGGGGAGCGCACCGTGAAACAGCACCTCCATCCGGACTACGGCCCCGTCGTCTTCCGCGACAAGGCCGCCGACCACGCCTTCCTGACCAGGTCCACCCTCGCCTCCGACGAGACGGTCGAGTGGGAGGACGGCCACACCTACCCGGTGATCGACGTCCAGATCTCCTCGGCCTCGCACCCGTTCTGGACCGGCAGGGGCCGCGCCCCGCGCGACGGGGGCCGAGTCGCCGAGTTCTACAGGAAATACGGCGGGACGCCCCAGGAGTGACGACCAGGGCGCCGCACAGTCGAAGGGAGCCTCCCGGCACCGGAGGCTCCCTTTTCCACGCCCGGAACCCGCCCCGACGCGCCCCTCAGCCGCCCGAGGTGTCGAGCTCGGCGCCCTCGGGCACGGTGACGTCCTCGCGGTCGTCCAGCCAGCCCTCCGGAAGCGTCACCTTCCCAGGGCTGTTCGTGCGCCCCCGCGGCTTCCCGATCGTCGACTCCGGGAACGGCGCCTCCGCGTCGAGCTTGCCCAGCAGGTCGTCGAGCTCGGCCAGGCTCGAGACCATCGACAGCGATCGACGCAGCTCACCGCCCACCGGGAACCCCTTGAGATACCAGGCCACATGCTTGCGGAACTCCTTGCAGCCGTGCTCCTCGGCCGGGATGTTGCGGCGCGCCTCGTACGTCTCGGCGTTCGCGATCCACTCGACCAGCAGCGACGCGTGCCTGGCCATGATCGCGGCCACCTCGCCCAGCCGCGGGAGCCGCCGCTCCACGCGACCCTCCCCGGGCGCCGCCGACCGGTTGCGGAACGCCGCCTCCAGATCCCCGAACAGCCACGGCCGCCCCAGGCACCCGCGCCCGACCACGACGCCGTCGCAGCCGGTCTGTTCGACCATCCGGAGCGCGTCATCCGCCTCCCAGACATCGCCGTTGCCCAGCACCGGGACGTCCAGGGCCTCCTTGAGCGCGGCGATCGCCTCCCAATCGGCGGTGCCCGAGTAGCGCTCGGCCGCGGTGCGCCCGTGCAGCGCCACCCACGCCACCCCGGCGTCCTCGGCGATCCTCCCCGCGTCGAGATAGGTGAGGTGCTCGTCGTCGATGCCCTTGCGCATCTTCACCGTGACCGGGATGCCGGCCGGAGCCGCGGCGTCCACGGCGGCGGTCACGATCCGGCGGAACAGCTCCCGCTTCCACGGAAGCGCCGAGCCTCCGCCGCGGCGGGTCACCTTCGGCACCGGGCACCCGAAGTTCAGATCGATGTGATCGGCCAGGCCCTCCGCCACCACCATCTCGACGGCGCGGCGCATCCCCTCCGGGTCCACCCCGTACAGCTGGAGGCTGCGCGTCTCCTCCTCGGAATCGAACTCGATGAGGCGCATCGTCTTGGGATTGCGCTCCACCAGCGCCGCGGTGGTGATCATCTCGCACACGTAGACGCCCGCGCCCTGCTCCCGGCAGAGCTTGCGGAACGGCAGGTTGGTGATGCCGGCCATCGGAGCCAGCACCACCGGAGGATCGACCGGCCCGCCGGTCGGCGAAAGACGCAGGGAGGGCTTGTCCACGGATGAGAGCTGCTTGGTCACCGCTCGATTATCCCAGCGTCCACCCGCCGCTCCAAGCCGAGCGCACCCGGAGGTGACCGGCGGCGGCGCCGGAAGCGCCCTTCACTCCAGGTCGAGCGTCACCGAGGCGCTGAACGGCTTCCCCTGCACGGTGTACGCGCCGCCGTACGCGAAGCCCTCGCCGCCGATCGCGGCGCCGGCCGGAAGCGTCGCCTCGCCGACCAGGTACGTGTGCAGCGCCCCGCCCTCGAAGTCGGAGACGAGCAGCACCGTGGCGTCGCCCGCATAGCCCTGCGCGTCGAGCGCCGGCGTCTCGGAGGCGCAGACGGCGTCGGTCAGGCGCGCGTCGGCCAGCTCCTCGACGACTTCTCCGCCGGAGACCCAGCTCACCGCGGAGTCGCCGCGAGTGGTCGCGATGAACTGCCCGCTCTGCGCCCCCACCACCAGGCAGGTCGGGTTCGGCCCGACCTCGACCACGGAGGTCTCGGACAACGCGGCGTCGAGTTCGTGGACGTGGCCTTCGCCGGTCGCCACCGCGAACACGTCGCCGTTGACGGCCACGTCGGCCACCCCGCCCTCGAAGACCGCGGGCTCTGAGGCGGCGGCCTCGAAGGCGAACTCGGCGCCCTCGATGTGCTGCGCCGCCAGACCGGTGAGGACACCGGTCAGATCGACCGTGACGACCTGGCTCTCGCTGAGCGAGCCGACCACGGCGTGCGCGGCGGTCGCCACGGTGTCCTCGGGTGAGGTCTCCTCGACCGTGGTCCTCCCGGTGGTCATCGAACCGGACGAGTCCGACCAGGCGTCCACCGACGTGGGCGCGGTCACCGGCAGCTCGACCTGGCCGACGATCTCGGCGGCGCCGAAGTGCCCCGGGTTCGGCAGCCCCGGATAGGACTCCGACCAGCTCGAGTTGTAGGAGCCGGCCTTGTCGGCCAGGGCCACCACGACCAGCGCGCCGGTCTGCGACTCGGCGTTCCAGGTGGTCACGAGCGCCAGTTCGTTGCCGTCGGTGAGGGCCACGTCCGTGGGGACCTGCCCGGCGGGAAGCTGAAGGCAGGTGCCGCCCTGCGCGCCGCTGATGCCGGCGGTGGCGAGGACGCCGTTCGCGAAGACGATCACCGAGTGGGCATCGATCTCGCCGCTCTGCTCGGGCCGCGCGAGCGCGACCGGCGCGCCCAGGCCGCCGAGCCCTTCGACGCAGTCGGCGGTGGAGCCCTCGACGAGTTCGAGCTCGGGGACGCCCTCTTCGGAGAACCGGCCGCCGGCGCGGGGCGTGATGCCCAGCAGCCCGTCATCGGCCTCCAAGACGGAGACGTGGTCGACGCCCGACAGGCCCGCGTCCTCGGTCACGTAGGCGAGCTGGCCCTGGACGCTCCGGTCGGCGTCGCCGAACAGCGGATCGGCGGTGACGGTGTCGCCTTCGACCTCGGGAACCTCGCCGTCGGCGGTGTTCTCACCGGCCGTGCCGTAGCGGTACTCGAACCACGCGTCGGTGCCCGCGGCGGCGGCCAGCTCCGCGTACTCCTCGGCGCTGAGCGCGCCCTCCGTCGCGCCGCCCTCCCCGGAGGACGTCTCGTCCTCGTTCGAGCCCCCCTCGGTCGGCTCGTTGCTGGGCGGTCCGCCGAGCATGACGACGATGGCGATGATGAGCCCGAGGGTGATGATGCCGCCAATGCCGTAGATCGCGTAGCGGACGCCGGCGTGGGTCGGCGGCGGGGTCACCTTGTTCGAGCTCGGCGCGGGCTCCTCCGCGGCGGGTTCGGCGGGCCGAGCCTGCGTCGCGGCCGGAGCCCGGACCGGCTCGGCCCGGTGCGGCTCGCTCGGCGCGCCGGCCTGCGCGCCGTCCTGGTAGGCGCCAGCCGGGGAAGGCGGGGGCGGGAAGGGCTCGGGCCGCCGCGCTCCGGCCTGGTGCGGCGCGGGGTCGAGGGTCGGGGCGGGAGGCTGCTCTGCCGACGCCTGTGGTGCGGGGGGGACGTCCGGTCCCGGCCAGGCCGCACCGCCGTTCTGAGCCGAACCCCATCCGCCGGTGCGCGCCTGCTGGGTGATCCAGTCCTGGTTCTCCCGCGGCGGCCATTCACCGCTCATGTCCGGCGGCTCGCCCCACTGCTGCTGACGCGGCATCTCGGGCTCGGCCGGCGGCGAGGGGACCTCGGGGGGCCGGTTCGGGAGCGGCGGCTCCGCGGTGAGGTCGGCGAAGGCGTCCGGAACCGGAGCGGGCTCGGGAGAGGCCGCTCCCGGGGCGTCGTCCTCCGGCTGCACGGAAGGCAGATGCCCCACCCCGCGCGCGGTGATGCGGGGCGGATTGGTGGGTGTGGCCGCCGGCTCGCTGGCCGGGGGCCAGGAGGGCGGCTGCTCGGGCGTTGGGTCCGGCATGATAGGCGACTCTAGCGGATTGCGGTGCACTACCGCGCGGAGTGGTCGGCGCATGATGGACTGAGGAGCATGGTAGAAAGCGGCGGTTCGCTGGAAGCCTTCCGCGACATGGTGTTCCCACAGGTGCGGTGCGCCTCGCCGGGACGCGGGGCTCACATGCCCCGGCGGCTGTGACAAAGGCGTCGGCCTCAGGGGGCAGAATGGTGTCGTCTTCGAAAAGAGGTGAACAGTGGCGGGCCGGATCCGGGACGCTGACATCCAACTGGTGCGCGAACGCGTGGACATCGCCGAGGTGATCGGCGAACGAGTCACGCTCCGCAACGCCGGTGGCGGGAACCTCAAAGGGCTGTGCCCGTTCCATGACGAGCGCTCGCCGAGTTTCAACGTCACGCCCGCCCGCGGCGTCTACCACTGCTTCGGCTGCGGCGTCGGCGGCGACGCCATCACCTTCCTCACCGAGCTCGACGGGCTCACCTTCGTCGAGGCCGTCGAACGCCTCGCGGCCCGAGCCGGCGTGAAACTGACCTATGGGGACATCGACGGCCGGGTCAGCCGCGGCCCGAGCCACCAGCCCGGCCTCAAGCAGCGCCTCCTGGAAGCCCACACCGCCGCCGCGGCCTTCTACACGAGTCAGCTGCTCAAACCCGAGGCGCAGATCGCCCGACGGTTCCTCTCCGATCGCGGCTTCGACCGCGAGGCCGCCGCCACCTTCGGCTGCGGCTACGCCCCGGACTCCTGGGACGCCCTCACGAAACACCTGCGCGCCAAAGGTTTCACCGCCGAGGAACTGACCGGCGCGGGGCTGGCCAAACCCAGCCGCAGCGGCAGCCTCATCGACCGGTTCCGCCGCCGCCTCGTCTGGCCGATCCGCGACTCCTCGGGCGCGACGATCGGCTTCGGCGCCCGCAAGCTCTTCGAGGACGACCAGGGGCCCAAATACCTCAACACGCCCGAGACGCCGCTGTACAAGAAATCCCAGGTCCTGTACGGGATCGACCTGGCCCGCCGTGAGATCGCCAAGACCGGGCGCGTGGTCATCGTGGAGGGCTACACCGATGTCATGGCCTGCCACCTCGCCGGCATCCCCGTCGCCGTCGCCACCTGCGGCACCGCGTTCGGCGCCGAGCACATCCGCATCCTGCGCCGGTTCCTGTTCGACTCCGAGAGCGCGAACGGGCGCATCATCTTCACCTTCGACGGGGACGAGGCCGGTCAGCGTGCCGCGCTCAAGGCCTTCGACGAGGAGCAGCGGTTCGTCTCACAGACCTACATCGCCGTCACTCCCGACGGCCGGGACCCGTGCGAGCTGCGTCAGCAGCGGGGGGACGCGGCGGTGCGCGAGCTCGTCGAGCGGCACACGCCGCTGGTCCAGTTCGCGCTCGACCGGGAGATCGCCAAACACGACCTCGACACCGCGGAGGGCCGCCTGCACGCCACGCGCGCCATCGCGCCGCTGCTGGCCCGTGTGAAGGACCGCGGACTCGTCGACGAGTACATCGGCGACTACGCCGGACGGCTCGGCAAGGAGAAGGCCGAGCTGCGACGGGCCGTGGCAGGGGCGGCCACCGGCCAGGTCGCCGAGCAGGTGCCCGCGCCGAGGCGCAGTCGGGACGCCGACTCGACGCAGCTGCGCGCCCAGCGAGAAGTGCTCAAGCTGGCGCTTCAGCACCCGCAGGTGGCCGGGCCGTATTTCGACGTGGTCGACGCGACGCCGTACACCGATCCGAACTACCGGGCGGTGCGCGAGGCGATCGACGCGGCCGGGGGAGCGGCGAAGGCCGCAGCGGGGGCGAACTGGGTCGCCGCCGTCGCCGGCGCGTGCACCGAGCTCGCGGCGCAGGCCCTGGTGAACGAGCTGGCCGTCGAGGAGCTGCGGATCGATCGGGAACCGGACGCGGTCTATGTCCGCACGCTTCTGGCCCGCATCCAGCGGCCGGTGGTGGAGGCGGAGGTGGCCGACATCAAACGCCGTCTCCAGCGGATCAACCCCAGTACTGACAAGGACGAGTACATGAGCCTGTTCGGCAAGCTCATGGGCCTGGAGCAGCATGTGCGTTCGCTGAGGGACCAGGCCGCGAACGCCTTGGAGTAGCGTGGAAGTCCGCGATACGGCTCCGAGCGCGGGGTGGTGCGCGCTCGGCCTTTGAGGCGGCGGCTGATCGGAGAGCCTTCGGGCGCTTTGTCGACATGATGCAAAGGACCCCGCCCCGTTTATCCTGGCTCTCTTCCTCTCTGTCTGCAATTCAGGTACTCATACTCAAGACACGAGGCACTCGGTGGTGAGCGAGATAGGGGCGTGCCCGGGCGTTCGTCCGGTTGTCGGGGTGCGTCTGGGGCGGGCTTCAATCCGTCAGCGACGACGAGGTGAGTGAGTAGCTGGGGTCGGTGCTTCGGTGTTCGGGTGGTTGTCGGTTCGGCTTC
>Ga0079224_100017274_pt1 | contig 10163 bp, 8 predicted proteins | sample Stecom2015_FD_80414 | JGI IMG/M metagenome (GOLD analysis project Ga0079224, IMG submission 80414) | Agricultural soil microbial communities from Utah to study Nitrogen management - Steer compost 2015 | ecosystem: Environmental > Terrestrial > Soil > Agricultural land | place: USA: Utah... | reverse complement strand
TACGCCGAATCTAGCATTCGTCGCGAGCCGATCGCCGCCGAGGACATCCTGCACGATCTCGCCGCATTCAGCATGATCTCGTCGGCTTCGCAGGCGATGGCGCGCGTGGGCGAGGTCGCGCTGCGCACGTGGCAGACGGCGCACAAGATGAAAGTGCAGCGCGGCGCCCTCCCCGAAGACACGGCGGACGACGACAACACCCGGATCAAACGCTACATCGCCAAGTACACGATCAATCCCGCGCTCGCGCACGGCATCGCGCACGAGGTCGGCTCGATCGAAGTCGGGAAACTCGCCGATCTCGTGCTCTGGCGCCCGGCATTCTTCGGGGTGAAACCTTCACTCATCCTGAAGGGCGGCATGGTGGCCGCCGCCCCGATGGGCGATCCGAACGCCTCGATCCCCACGCCCCAACCGGTCCACTACCGTCCGATGTTCGGCGCCCTCGGCCGCGCACGCAGCTCGACGTGCATGACGTTCCTCTCGCAGGCGGCCTACGCAGCGGGCGTGCACGCCACCCTGGGCCTGCAGCGCAGCATCGGCGTGGTCCGCGACGTACGGAGCGTGCGCAAGCGCGACATGGTCCACAACGCCGCGATGCCGCACATCGAGGTCGACCCCCAAACCTACGAGGTCCGTGCCGACGGGCAATTGCTCGTCTGCGAACCAGCGCGCGTCCTGCCGATGGCCCAGCGCTATTTCCTGTTCTGACCCGACCCATGCTCGAACTCACCGTACGCCTCCCCCCCGATCCGTCCGATTGCAGCGCCACGATGACCCTGCCGTTCGACCAACGGCAAAAGAGTCGCTTCCGTGGGCAGCTGGATCGTGGAGACGAGGTGGCCGTGCTGTTGCCGCGCGGCACGGTGCTGCGCGACGGCGACATCCTCACCACCGAGCTCGGCTACCCCAAAGTCCGCGTCATCGCGGCGCCCGAGCTCCTCAGCGTCGTGCGCGACGACGATCCCCACGCCCTGCTGCGCGCCGCCTACCACCTCGGCAATCGCCACATTCCGCTGCAGATCGAGCCCGGCGAGCTGCGCTTCACCGCCGATCACGTGCTCGACGAGATGCTGCACGGCCTCGGCATCCACGTCACCCGCGCCCAACTCCCGTTCGAACCCGAGGCGGGCGCGTACGGGGGCGGCCACGGCCATACCCACGCCCATCACCACCACCATGACTGAACCGTCGAGCGCCCCGGCCCTGTTGCGCCTGTGCAGCCCTTCGCTGCCGATCGGGGCGTTCGCCTATTCGGGCGGCATGGAGTCCGCGGTCGAAGCCGGGTGGATCACCGACGAGGCGAGCGCCCGAACGTGGATCGATGCGCTGCTCGACCACCAACTCGGTCACGTCGACCTCCCGCTGCTGCTTCGCCTGCATCGCGCACGCACGCAGGGCACCCCCAGCGAGTTCACGGACTGGCACGATTGGACGAGCGCCTGCCGTGAGACGGACGAGCTACGGCGCCAAGACGAGCACCAAGGCGCCGCCCTGCGCCGCTTGCTGCTCGACCTCGGCCACGACGAGCTCACCGCGTGGCTCCCCGAAGATTGCACATTGCTCGCGGCATGGGCCTGCGCCGCGGTCGCGTGGCGCATCGGCTCGACCGACGCGCTCCATGGATTCGCCTGGAGCTTCTGCGAAACGCAGGTGCACGCCGCGATCCGCCTGGTCCCCCTCGGCCAGACCTCGGGCCAACGCATCCTCGGCGACCTGGTCGCGAAGATCCCCGCCGTCGTGGATCTCGCGCTCGCGCTCCCCGACGACGACATCGGCAGCTCGCTCCCGGCGCTCGCGATCGGCAGCAGCTGGCACCCCTGGCAATACACTCGGCTCTTTCGCGCTTGATCTCGGAGACACGTACGATGCACCCAGGTCCTCTCCGCGTTGGTATCGGCGGCCCCGTAGGTTCGGGGAAGACCGCATTGGTCGACGCACTGTGCAAAGCCATGCGCGATCGCTACTCGATGGCGGTCGTGACCAACGACATCTACACGCGCGAGGACGCCGATTTCCTCGTGCGCAGCCAAGCGCTCCCGCCCGAGCGCATCGTCGGCGTGGAGACCGGCGGGTGCCCGCACACGGCGATCCGCGAGGACGCCTCGATCAACCTCGCGGCCGTCGAAGCGCTGAGCCGCCGCTGGCCGCTCGATCTCGTGATCATCGAGAGCGGCGGCGACAACCTGGCGGCGACGTTCAGCCCGGAGCTGTCGGACCTCACGATCTACGTGATCGACGTCGCCGGCGGTGACAAGATCCCGCGCAAGGGCGGCCCCGGGATCACGCGCTCCGACCTGCTCGTGATCAACAAGACCGACCTCGCGCCGCACGTAGGCGCCTCGCTCGAGGTGATGGATCGCGACGCGAAGAAGATGCGCGGCGAACGTCCGTTCGTCATGACGTCGGTCCGCAACGCGCAAGGCGTGGCGGACGTGGTGCGATTCATCGAAGTCCAGGGAATGCTCGATCGAGGGGACCGCTCGTGATCGTCGCGCTCGGCTCGTCGCTCGTGCTGGCGAGCTTCGCCCTCGGGCTCGCGCACGCGTTCGACCCGGACCACCTCGCCGCCGTGTCCGCCTTGGCCGCGGAGCACCCCACGTGGCGACGCGCGCTGCGTTGTGCGGCGCATTGGGCCCTCGGCCACGGCATCGCGGTCTTGAGCCTCGGCCTGCTGCTCCTCGTGAGTCCCTGGGGCGGCGCCTTGCAAGGCACCTACGCCGACGTGGTCGTGGCGGTCTCGCTGATCGTGCTCGGGCTCTGGACGGCATGGACGGGCGCACGCCCGCCCTCGCCCACGACCCACTGGACGAGCGTGACCGCGAGCGCGTTCGGGATCCTGCACGGCACCGCCGGGGTCGCCACCGTCCTCGGCCTCCTCGGTCTGACCGGCGCCTCGACGACGGTGGGCCTCGCGAGCCTGCTCGCCTTCAACGCGGGCGTGTTCGCAGCGATGTTCGCCCTGGCGCTCGGCTTCGGTGCGCTGTACGAGAACGTTGCCCGGCGCTCCCGCTGGCGCACGATCGTCCGGATCGTCATCGGCGGCATCACGATGGTCGTCGGCGTGTCGATGCTCCGCGGCTGACGAGGCTCATCACGTGCGCGCGCCGGCCTCGAGCGCGCGATCGAGGCTCCGCGCGAGCCGCTCCACCGCCGTCGCGAGCTCGCATGGGTCGTGCGGCGCGAAGCCCAAGCGCATGAACGGCGCCGAGCGTCCGTCGAAGCGGAATCGGCTCGCGGCATCGAGGGAGAGCGAGAGGGCGCGGGCGTGCTCCACCCACCGCTCGGGCTTCACCCCGCACGTGATGCGAGCCCACAGCGCCAGGCCTCCGGGCGGCGGCGTGAAGCTCAGCGCCCCCGCGAGTCGCTCGCGGAGCATGCCGTGAAACAGCGTACGCCGCTCGCCGTAGATGCGATGCATGCGACGGATGTGCGCGTCGACTTCACCGTCTTCGAGCAGATGGGCGAACGCCAGCTCCAGGGCGTGGTCGCCCTGCCGATCGATGAACCGCCGGTGCGCGGCCATGCGCGCGACGATCTCCGGCTGCGCGACGGCATAGCCGAGCCGCATCCCGGGTGCGAACACCTTGCTCAGCGTGCCGATGTGCACGACCACGCGACAGGCATCGGCGCTGGCGAGCGGCAACACCGGCCGCCCCTCGAAGTGGAACTCGTGATCGTAATCGTCTTCGAGGATGCAGCAGCGATGATCTTGCGCGAGCCGCAGCAGCTGCATGCGTCGCGCGGCGCTCATCGTCACGGTCGTCGGATACTGGTGGTGTGGCGTCGTATAGATCGCCGCTACCTCCCGGCGCTGCACGAGCTCGGCGAGATCCGCGACGAGGAGCCCCTCGTCGTCGACCCCGACGGGAACGAGCTCGGCCCCCGCGAGGCGGAACGCCTCCCACGCGGGGCGATAGCCGTAGCGCTCGACGGCCACGGCCGCCCCCGGACGTACCACGCTCTTCGCCGCGAGGTAGAGCGCCTGCTGACTGCCGCGCGTGACGAGGATCTCGTCGGGCGCCGCGACCACCCCGCGCGTGTCCCGGAGGAAGCGAAGCAGCGCCGCACGCAGCCGCGGTTGCCCACGCTCGTCGCCGTAGTCGAGCGTGGTCGCAGAGCTGCGCAGCGCGGCACGATAGGCTCGCGCGAGCGCCCCGGTCGGCACGTGGCGCAGGTCGGGTTGCCCCCCGACCAACGCGAAGCACCCGGGGCCGCGTTCCAACACCGGCGAGAGCGTTGGCGCCTCCGGCAGGCGCAACCGCAGCGGCTCCGTCCGCGACGGACCCGAGCGCGCCGGCACGCGCTCCGGCAACGCCTCGGTCACGAACGTCCCACGCGCGGGACGAGTCTCGATGTAGCCCTGGCGATCGAGCTCTTCGTAGGCGGCGAGCACCGTGTTGCGATGCACCCCGAGCGTCTCCGCGAGCCCGCGCGACGACGGCAGCTTCTGCCCGGGCGCGATGCGACCGCGACGGATCTCGCGGGCGATCGCTTCGGCGATCCGCTGGAACATCGGCAACCCGCGCGGCACGGCCGAGAGATCGATCGCCAGCGGAGGACGGGTGCGCGCCATGACTGGTCCATACGATATCTCGAAACTGGAACTCTTCGGTAGACCAGTTTGACCGCACGCTGAGCGCGTGAGACGGCAGAAACGCGCTTTCGAGAGCTCCGAAGCCTGGGCTTGGCTCGCCACCCGTCGCGTGGTGCACCTCGCCACGACCACCCCCGCGGGCACGCCCGTGCTCCGCGTGCTGAACGCGGCGGTGCACGACGGCTGGGTCCTGTTCCACGGCGCGATCGCGGGCGAGAAGAGCCTCAGCCTGGATCGGCCCGCGGTGGTCTCGGCCCATCACGACGTCGCGCTCGTCCCGAGCTACTTCGTCGACCCCGAGATGGCCTGCCCCGCCACGACGTATTACCGCTCCGTGCAGGTCCACGGCATGCTCCGCGACGTCGACGATTTGGCGCGCAAGGCCGCGGCGTTGGCCGCTTTCATGGCGCACCAGCAACCCGAAGGCGGCCACGCGCCGATCCGCGTGGAGGACCCGCGCTACGCCAAGGAACTCCGTGCGGTCCGCGTGTTCGGGGTCGAGGCCGAGCGCATCACCGGCAAGGAGAGCCTCGGCCAGGATCGCCCACCCGAGCGCACGCAGAAGGTCGTCGAGGGCCTGTGGCGCCGCGGCGACCCGGGCGACGCCGAGGCGATCCGGATGATCCTCGACCGCAGTCCCGCGGCCACGCCCCCGTGGCTCCGGCCACCACCGGCGCTGGCCGAGCGCGGCATCACGCTCGTCGTCCACGTCGGGCCCGACGAAGCGGCACGCGCTGCCGAGGCGCTCGCACGGACGTACTGGCGAGCGACCGACGCGGTCGACGACATCCGCTTGTCCCTCCTGCGCTCGCCCTCCGTGGTCGCGGCCCTCGACGCCCACGGCGAGGTGGTCGGCGTCGCGCGGGGGCTCGGCGACACGGTCTCGCGCGGGAGCCTGCACGACGTGTGGGTTGCCGAGGCGTACCGCGGCCACGGGCTCGGCCGCGCGCTCGTCCGCCTCGCCCTCGATCACCCCGCATTGCGTCGCTGCGCGCAGATCCAGCTCGCGACGAAGGACCGCGCCGACTTCTACGCGCCCTTCGGCTTCGTGCCTTGGAACGGACCTCCCGAGCACACGTGGATGATGCGCCACACGGCGCGCTGACCCACGAGGGCCTGGTCTCGCGCCCATGGACGTTCGCACGAGGTTGGCGGCGCCCCTGCTTTTGTACGAAGCTCGCGCGGCCCACATGCTGCTCCTGATCACCCTTCCCTTCGTGGGCGCGTTACTCGCCGTGTTCGGCTTGTCCCCGCATGCGCGCAACGCTGCAGCCGTCCTGGCCTCCTGCGTCGCGCTGGCGAGCATCGCCCTCATCGTGGGGCCGTCCCCCGAGGTGATGGTCGGCAAGGTCCTCCGCGAAGAGGTCGCCTGGTTGCCGTCCCTCGACGTGAACCTCGTCTTTCGCATGGACGGCCTCGCGTGGATCTTCGCGCTCCTCGTGATGGGCATCGGCGCCTTGGTCGTGCTCTACGCGCGCTACTACATGTCCGCCGAAGACCCGGTGCCGCGGTTCTTCGCGTTCCTGCTCGCATTCATGGGCGCCATGCTGGGCGTGGTGCTGTCGGGCAACCTGATCCAGATCGTCGTGTTCTGGGAGCTGACGAGCATCTTCTCGTTCCTGCTCATCGGCTATTGGCACCACAACGCGAATGCGCGCACCGGGGCGCGCATGGCCTTGACCGTCACCTCGCTCGGCGGATTCTGCCTCCTCGTCGGCATGATCCTGCTCGGTCACATCGCCGGCAGCTACGACCTCGACGTGGTCCTCCAGCGCGGTACGGCGATTCGATCGGATCCGCTCTATGTGCCGACGCTCGTGCTCGTCCTCGCCGGCGCATTGAGCAAAAGTGCGCAGTTTCCCTTCCATTTTTGGCTGCCGCACGCCATGGCCGCGCCCACCCCCGTGAGCGCCTATCTACATTCCGCCACGATGGTGAAAGCCGGCGTGTTCCTGCTCATCCGATTGTGGCCCGTGTTCGCCGGCACGGACACCTGGTCGCTGCTCGTCGGGGGCGCAGGCATGACGACCTTGTTGCTCGGCGCCTACGCGGCGATCTTCCAGCACGACCTGAAGGGCCTGCTCGCCTACTCCACGATCAGCCACCTCGGCCTCATCACGCTGCTGCTCGGCATCGGGAGTCCGCTCGCCGCCGTGGCGGCGATCTTCCACACGCTGAACCACGCCACGTTCAAGGCCTCGCTGTTCATGGCCGCGGGCATCATCGATCACGAGACGGGCACCCGCGACCTCCGGCGTATCAGCGGTCTGTTCCGCTTCATGCCGATCACGGCCACGCTGGCGATGGTGGCCGCCGCCGCGATGGCCGGCGTGCCGCTCCTCAACGGGTTCCTGTCGAAAGAGATGTTCCTCGCCGAAGCATTCGCCCAGCGAGCGAACTCACGGCTCGCGCTCGGCCTGCCGATCCTCGCCACGATCGCGAGCACGTTCAGCGTGCTCTATTCGCTGCGCTTCATTCATCAATCGTTCTTCGGTCCGCCGCCCACCCAGCTGCCGAAAGTGCCGCACGAGCCCCCCCGCTGGATGCGGTTCCCGAGCGAGCTCCTGGTGCTCACCTGCTTGCTCGTGGGCATGGTCCCCAGCCTGACGATCGGCCCCGTCCTCGCCGTCGCGGTGTTCTCCGTGTTGGGCCCCGAGATGCCGCCCTACGACCTCGCGATCTGGCACGGGTTCAACCCGGCGCTCTACATGAGCCTGGCGGCGCTCGTCGGCGGCATCGTCCTCTACGTCGTCTTCCGCGATCCGATCAACGGGAATCCTCGCGGCGCACCGCCCGTGATCCATCGATTCCGATCGCGACAATGGTTCGATACGACCTTCGCCGCGCTGACGTGGGCGGCGCAGAAGGTCGAACGGGCCTTCGCCACCCGGCGCTTGCAGCCGCAGCTGCGCATCCTCGTGTTCACCTCGGTGCTGGCGGCCGTGCTGGCCGCGAGCGGGGGCAGGCTCGGCTTCGACGCGTCCGCGCACCGCCTCTCGCCGGTCGATCCGGCCTTCCTCCTCTTGTGGGTCGTCGGCTGCACCTGCGCCGTGGGGGCCGCCTACCAAGCCAAGTTCCACCGCATGATGGCGATGGTCCTCCTCGGCGGCGCGGGCCTGGTCTGCTGTCTCACCTTCATCTGGCTCTCGGCGCCGGATCTCGCGACCACGCAGCTCCTGGTCGAGATCGTCACCACCGTGCTCCTGCTCCTCGGGCTGCGCTGGTTGCCCAAGCGCAACGAGACCGCGAACGCCTCGGGGGCCAAGCTGCGCACGCGCGTGCGACGAACCTTCGACCTCGCCGTCGCCTGCATCGCGGGTACCGGCGTGGCCATCCTCGCCTACGCGGTCATGACCCGCCCCCGCAACGGCAGCATCGCCGACTTCTTCCTCGAACGCTCGTACGCGGACGGGGGCGGACGCAACGTGGTCAACGTGATCCTGGTCGACTTCCGGGCGTTCGATACCCTCGGCGAGATCACGGTGCTCGGCGTCGTCTCGCTGACGATCTTCGCGCTGCTGCGCCGCTTTCGTCCCGCGGCCGACACCCTGCGCCCCCCCGAGCAGCAGCGCCGCCAGAACGCCTACGACGCCGCCCATCGCGACCGCACGATCGGCACCACGCTCCACGAATACCTCGGCGTCCTCCATCCCATCCTGCGTCTGCTGTTCGCCGTGATCCTCGTGCTCGCCGTGCACCTGTTCCTGCGCGGCCACGACCTCCCCGGAGGAGGCTTCGCGGCGGGCATCGCGATGTCGCTCGCGTTCATCGTGCAGTACGTCGCCTTCGGCGTGCGTTGGGTCGAAGCGCGCCTTCGCATCCTGCCCGTCACGTGGATCGCCGTCGGCCTGGCGATCGCCCTCGCCACGGGAGCCGCCTCCTGGGTGTTCGGCTATCCCTTCCTCACCGCGACGTTCGAATACGCCGACGTGCCCATCCTCGGGCGCATCCCGCTGGCGAGCGCGGTGCTGTTCGACCTCGGCGTGTTCCTGCTGGTCGTCGGCGCGACGGTCTTGACCCTGATCGCGCTGGCGCACCAATCGATCCGTACGCCGCGGGTCACGAAGGAGCCCTCGGAGAGCTTCGCCGAAGCCGACGCCGATCCGGCCCCGGATCCGCGCGCCTCGTCGCGGAGCTCCTCGAAATCGCATCCGGGAGGGCACGTCTGATGGAGCTCGTCCTCGCCATCGGCATCGGGGTGATGACCGCCTCCGGCGTCTGGTTGCTGTTCCGGCCGCGCACGTTTCAGTTCATCGTCGGGCTCTCGCTCGTCTCGTTCGCCGTCAATCTGTTCATCTTCGCCATGGGTCGCCTGCAGGTGGACGCGCCGCCCGTGCTGCGACCGACGGAGCCCGTCGATCCCACCCTCTACACGGATCCCGTGCCGCAGGCGCTGGTCTTGACCGCGATCGTCATCGGCTTCGCCATGACCGCGCTGTTCTTGGTGCTGCTGCTCGCCCTGCGCGGAGCCACCGGCACCGACCACGTCGACGGCGAGGAGCCCGAAGCATGACGCCGGACCATCTCGTCATCCTCCCCATCCTGCTCCCGCTGATCGCCAGCGTGGTCTTGCTCTTGCTCGGCGAGCGCCGTCGTCGGGCGCGGGTGGTGACCAGCTTCTCGACGACGCTGGTGCTCGTGCTCGTCGCGTGGGCGCTGCTGCAAGCGAGCTCCAGCGGCGCCCCGGCGCGCGTCTATCCGCTCGGCGACTGGCCCGCGCCGTTCGGCATCGTCCTCGTCGCGGATCGCTGGTCGACCATGATGCTGCTGCTCGGCAGCGCGCTCGGGCTGGCCGCGCTGCTGTTCTCCTTGGCGCGTTGGGATCGCGCGGGACCCAAGTTCCACACGCTGTTCATGCTGCTGCTCATGGGCGTGAACGGGTCGTTCCTCACCGGCGACCTGTTCAACCTGTTCGTGTTCTTCGAGGTGCTCCTGGCGGCGTCGTACGGGTTGGCGCTGCACGGCTCGGGCACCCCGCGGATCAAAGCGGGCCTGCACTACGTCGCCGTGAACCTGGCCGCCTCGTCGCTGTTCCTGCTCGGTGCCGCGCTCGTCTACGGCACCGCCGGCACGCTCAACATGGCCGACCTCGCCGTCCGCGTCCCCGCGATCGCGGCCGCGGACCGCACGCTGTTCGAGATCGGCTGCGCACTCACGGGCATGGCGTTCCTGACCAAAGCCGGGATGTGGCCGCTCGGCTTCTGGCTGACGCCGACCTACTCCGCGGCTTCGGCCCCCGCCGCGGCGGTGTTCTCGATCCTGACGAAGGTCGGGATCTACGTCGTCGTCCGCCTGTCCACGCTGTCGTTCGGCCCCGACGCGGGGGCCTCGATGGCCTTCGGCGATCGCTGGCTGTTCTTCGGAGGCCTCGCCACGATCGTGTTCGGCGCCCTCGGCGTGCTCGCCTCGCGCACGCTGTCGCGCATCGCAGGCTGCTGCGTGTTCGTGTCGTCGGGCACGTTGCTGGCCGTCGTCGGCACCCGCAGCGAGGAGACCCTCTCGGGCGGGCTCTACTACCTCGCCAGCTCCACGCTGGCGGTGGCCGCCTTCTTCCTGCTGATCGAGC
>Ga0079224_100017272_pt1 | contig 10163 bp, 9 predicted proteins | sample Stecom2015_FD_80414 | JGI IMG/M metagenome (GOLD analysis project Ga0079224, IMG submission 80414) | Agricultural soil microbial communities from Utah to study Nitrogen management - Steer compost 2015 | ecosystem: Environmental > Terrestrial > Soil > Agricultural land | place: USA: Utah... | reverse complement strand
GGGGAACATGGATCCTCCTGTGCCCGTGAGGAAGCGGGACTGTTATGTTCAAGCGCGGGCGACTGCCGCGAGAATCTTTGCCTTGAGGTCGATATATATCGCTGCATCTGCGATGATGTGGGCATGCTGAAGATGGCCATACTCGGATTCCTGCGGGACTTCCCGCTCCACGGCTACGATCTCAAGAACCGGGTCGCCGCTCTGGCCGGCCACGTCCGGCCCATCGCCGACGGCACCCTCTACCCCACCATCAAGAAGCTCGAAGAGGCCGGCTGCCTCACCCGGCGCACCGCCCCCGGCTCGGTCGCCGCGCCCCGCCACATGCTCGAGATCACCCAGGAGGGCACCGATCAACTGCGCCGCTGGCTGCGCAACCCCGAGCCGGTCTTCATCACCGACGACAACAAGTGGTATGTGCTGCTGGCCTTTCTCCACCACCTGGACAATCCGCGCGAGCAGTCGATCGTGCTGGCCCGACGCCGCGAGTACCTCGACCAGCCGACGCAGCTGTTCTTCGACGAGCAGGGGCGGCCCGTGCCCACCGAAGAACTCGAATCACCGTTCCGCAAGGGCCTGATGCAGATCCACCGCTCGGTCAACCTGAACGAGATCGACTGGCTCGACGCGCGGATCGCCGAGCTCGACCGCCGCGCCGGCTACACGGCCTCGGGGACGACCGGCGACCCGTGACCGCCGATCAGTTGAGGATGTTGGCGAGCAGCACGAAGAAGACCACCAGCAGGATCACCACGACCGCGCCGGTCACCAACACCGCCGGCTCCTGGTGCAGCGGGCGTCTGCCGACGGGCTGCTGCCGCGTCATCGGCTGCGGAGAGGACTGCGGAGGATGCAGGATCGGGTTGCGAGGAGGCAGCATCTGCGGCGCCTGCACCGGCGGCCGCGGCGCCGAGGTCATGGCGCCCGAAGGCGAGACCGGCCCGCCCGAGGTCGGCCCCGTGGGCGGCAGCTCGGTGGGCGCAGGGCCGGTCGAGGCCCGGACGGCCCCCTCGACCACGACGGTCTCGGGCTGTTCGAACGACTGCGGCGGCACCCCCAGCTTCGTGTGGATGAGCTGGGAGATCATCGGGATGCGCGAGGAGCCGCCGACGAGGAAGATGCCCACCAGGTCCGCCGGGTTCATCCGCGCGGCGCTCACGGCCTTCTGAAGACAGTCGACGGTGCGCTCGAGGGGCGGACGGGCGATGTCCTCGAACTCCGCCCGGGTCAGGTGCGCGTCGACTTCGAGCGCGGGCAGGTGGATGTCGGCGCTCGCGGTGCGCGAGAGCGTCTCCTTGGCGCCCCGGACGTCCTCGTAGAGCATGCGGCGGTAGCGGCGGTCGCGGTCGTCGGTGGGGTTGAGCAGACGCCGCCAGTCCTCTGGGTGCGAGGTGCCGTAGGTCTTGCCGAGGTGCTCGACGATGCCGTGGTCGAAGTCGAGGCCGCCGATGTCGCCCAGGCCCTCTTCGGCGAGCACCTCGAAGCCGGTCTGGGTGCGGCGCACCACGGTCGCGTCGAAGGTTCCGCCGCCGAGGTCGTAGATCGCCAGGCTGCGTCCGGGCGGGACGGCGGTGACGAGCACGCAGGTGAAGTAGGAGGCCGCGGCCACGGGCTCGGGGATGAGCTGGGGGGCGGGCAGTCCGGCCAGGCGGGCCGCGTCGACCAGGATGGAGCGGCGCCGCTCCCCCCATCGAGCGGGGTGGGTCAGACGGACCTGGCCGGGCATCTGGCCGGCCTGGCGCTGGGCTTCGAGGGCGATCTGCTGGAGGACGTAGGCGAACACCTGGGGCACCGGGATCTCGGAGGTGCCGAGGAAGACCGATCCGTCGTCGATGCGCCGCTTCGGGTTGGGCTCGAAGCGCGACGGGTCCATGCGGGCGTTGCGCTCGGCGTCGCGTCCGACGAGCATGCGGCCGTCGGAGTTGTAGTAGACGGCCGAAGGCAGGATCGGCGCCCCGTCGAACAGCAGCGGGCGGACTCGGCCGTCGGCCGAGCGCAGCACGGCGACGGTGTTCGAGGTTCCGAAATCGATTCCAAGCACGTGCATGTGAGAACTCCTTGTCTGCCCACACCTTACTGGTCGCGCTCCTCCCCGATGCGACCCTGGTGGCGCCCGGCGAGCCCCGGGGAGTCTTCCGGGGATCGCCGAGGGGCGGGCCCGTTCGCACCCGGCGGCCCCGCTCCTCCCAGCCGCTTCGCCGGGGAGGGGGCTCGGCGAGCGGCCCCGGGGCCCGCGCCGGACGGCGGTTCGTCACATGGGTGACATCGCACATCATCGTGGCGGAATTGTGACGGTGTTGTGTCACACTTCAAGGGGACGGCCATGGCGGCAGGAGTCCTGTCGCGTCACACTTGGGGGTCGCGTCAGGAAACATTCGGCCGGGCCGCGACGTTGAGAACAGTGGGAACTCCGCGATTCGGCGTGATCGGCGGAGGCACTGACCAGGTCAGGCGTTTTGCAGGGCAAGTGCTCGAGAAAGTGCAGGGGAACATGGGCGACAGAATGCTGAGGGGCTCTCGCCTCGGCGCCGTCAGCTACGAATCCGACCGGAACACGGAGCTGGCGCCGCGCCAGACCCGCGACTACGTGTGCCCGCAGGGCCACCGCTTCGAGGTGCCCTTCGCCGTCGAAGCCGAGATCCCGTTGACATGGGAGTGCAGGCTCGACGGATCCACGGCCAAACTCGTCGACGGCGAAGAGCCCGAGGCGAAGAAGACGAAGCCGCCGCGCACGCACTGGGACATGCTGCTGGAGCGCCGTTCGATGGAGGAACTCGAGGACATCCTCGACGAACGCCTCCAGGAGATGCGCGCTCGCCGCGGCGAGCGCTGACCCACGGCGCTCCGGCGACGGCCGCACGGGCTCGCAGGCCTCATGAACGAGGCGTGCGGGCCTTTTCCTCTGCCCGGGGCTCCTCCGCCGCTCCCAGGGCCGGTCACTCGATGGAGCGGCGCCCGCGGTCGCGCCCCGGCTCGGGGCCGGGCCCGGGCTCGTCGAGCACCTCCCCCTCGATGACGTCGCCGCGCCCGAAGCGCACCGGAGGCGTCCTGGAGGCGATGTAGCGGCCCAGGCCGCGGAACAGCGGCCGGGCGGGCGGGAAGATCAGGAGCAGGCCGATCAGGTCGGTCACGAAACCGGGGACGATGAGGCAGAACGCCCCGGCCACCGCATAGCCGTTGGGCATCTCCCGCGAGGGGTCGCCGCCGGAGTTGAGGTAGTCGCGCGCGGCCCGGAGGGACCTGGCGCCGACATATCGCAGGAGCACCCCGCCGATGAGGCTGGTGCCGAAGAAGATCAGCAGCGTGTAGAGGAGACCGATCAGGTAGACCAGGCCGAGGAACGCCGCCGACTCGGCGATGATCCACACCGCCAGCGCGACACGGATGGGATAGGGCGCTCTGGCGGCGTGCGGCTCTCGGCGTTGCGTCACGCCTCAATCCTGCCACGGCCGAGCGCCCGCCGCAGTTGCCGCGACCGGTGCGCCACACCCCAGCGGGTCACATTGCGCAACGCCTCGACGGTGATCGACCGGTTCATCTTGGAGGCCCCGGCGCGCCGCTCGGTGAAGGTGATGGGGACCTCGGTGATCGTCAGCCCGGCCTTGACCGCCCGCCAGGTCAGGTCGATCTGGAAGCAGTAGCCCACCGAGGTGACCGTGTCCAGATCGAGTTTGCCGAGCGCCTCCAGGCGGTAGGCCCGGTAGCCGGCGGTGACGTCCTGGACGTCCAGGCCGAGCATGAAGCGGGTGTACATGCCGGCGCCGCGCGAGAGCGCGAGCCGGTGGAAGGGCCAGTTGCGGACCTCGCCGCCGGGCACGTAGCGCGAGCCGATGGCCAGATCGGCCCCCTCGTCGACGGCCCGGAGCAGGCGCGGCAGGTCGGCGGGGTCGTGAGAGCCGTCGGCGTCCATCTCGACGACGGTGCGGTAGCCGCGCCGGGCGGCCCACTCGAACGCGGCGAGGTAGGCCGCGCCCAGGCCCCGTTTCTCGGGGCGGTGGAGGACGTGGACGCCCCCGTCGTCCGCGGCGAGCGCGTCGGCGAGGTCCCCGGTGCCGTCGGGCGAGTCGTCGTCGACGACGAGCACGTCCGCCTCGGGGCACGAGCGGCGGGCGGCGGCGACGGTGTGCTCGAGGTTGTCGCACTCGTTGTAGGTGGGTACGGCGACGAGCGCCGGGCCGGTCTCGGGGGGGCCTGTCCGGTCCGGTGTGGTGCTCATGGCGGTGCTTTCTCTGCGGGTCACTGCTCCCCGGGCGAGTCTGCGGCAGTCTCGGCCCGGCGGTGCCGGAGGTTGAGGGTGACCGCGGCGGCCAGGGCGGCCAGCGCGGCTGCGGTGAGGATCGCTTCGGGCAGGATACCGGCTCGGGTGGCCGGAGTCGCGTCTGCGGACCGGGTGAGTTCCTTCTGGATCACGGCCGCGGTGTTGAACTCGGTGGCCTGCGAGACCGCTCCGGTGTGGTCGGTGAAGGCGGAGATGCCGACGGTGGAGGCCATGAGGCCGTCGCGTCCGTGCTCGATGGAGCGCAGCCGGACCATCGCGAGCTGCTGGCCGGCCTCCTTGTGGTCGAAGGTGGCGTTGTTGGTCTGGACGGCGAGCAGTTCGGCGCCGTCGCGCACGGAGTCGGCGGTCTCGCCGTCGAAGGCGATCTCGAAGCAGATCAGGCCGGCGAGGGTGATGTCGTCGACTGGCACGATGCCGGGCTCGTCGCCCGCCTCGAAGCCGGCGACGGAGTCGATGCCCTCGGCCATGCGCGGGTCGATCCAGCCGGCGACGGTGCGGAAGAAGCCCTTGTAGGGCACGTACTCGGCGAAGGGCACGGGGTGTCGCTTGGCATACATGAAGACGGGGCCGTCCTGCGGGTCCCACACGATGCTCATGTTGTAGCGGGTCTCGCCCGCGCCGTGGACGATGCCGCCCAGGACGATGGGCGCGCCGATCGCGTCGGCGGCCTCGCTGATGAGTGCGTAGGCGTCGGCGTTGTTGACGGGGTCGATGTCGGAGGCGTTCTCGGGCCACACCACGATGTCGGGGCGTTCGGCCTCGCCCGCGGCCACGGCGGCGGCGAGGTCGAGCGTGCCCTGGACGTGGTTGTCGAGGACGGCGCGGCGCTGCTCGTTGAAGTCCAAGCCGAGGCGGGGGACGTTGCCCTGGACGACGGCCACGTCGACCACCGGCCCCGCGGGGGCGGTCGCATCGAGCGGGAGGGCCGCCGGGGCGACGGTGGCGACGGCTGCGGTCGCGACGAGCGCGGCGCTCCGGCGCCAGTCGGGCCGCCGCCACAGCGCGGTGAGGAGGAGCCCGCCGGTGAGGGCGACCACGAAGGTGGCCAGGGGCGCGCCGCCGAGCCAGGCGGCGGCGGCTGTGGGCGCGTCGGCCTGGCTGAAGGCCAGGCGGCCCCACGGGAAGCCGCCGAAGGGCTGGCGTGAGCGCAGGGCCTCCTCGGCGACCCAGGCGACGCCGGTCAACGGCGCCCAGATCCAGCGATGGCGGTCGATCAGGCGCGAGCAGAGGGCCAGCCCGGCGCCGAGGACGCCGGTGCCGAGCGCTTCGAGCGCGGACAGGAACAGCCAGGGCCACTGGCCCACCTGTGTGGAGGACCAGGCCAGGAGCGGCAGGAAGAACGCCAGGCCGTAGACGAAGCCGAGTCCGAGGCCGCCGCGCGGGCGCCTGCGGTGGACGGCGAGGCCGAGGCCGGCGACGGAGACGGCCGCGAGCGGCCACCACCCGTAGGGCGGGAAGGCGAGCACGGCGAGGCCCCCGGAGGCGAGGGCGAGGACCAGCGCGGCGGGGAGCGTGAGGCGGCGCCCGTACGGCGAGTCGACGACGAGGGCGTGCCTTCGGCGGTCGGCCCTCAGGGGCTGCTCGTCCGTTTCGCGGTCCATGACGGTGCTCAAGAGGCGCTCCTCGCTCGTGCGGTGCCCGCCGGGGCGGCGTCGGCCCTCGGTGCGGCTCGGGCGGGCCCTGGGGAGGCGGCGCCCGGGGAAGGGTCGCTCAAGCCTACCCGCGGGCACGGCAAAGGGGCGTAGCCGTGTCTTGCTACGCCCCTCGCACGGGTTTCTCCCAGTCCCTGTACGGCCGGTGTCCCCTGCGGCGGCGGCTGGTGATCTTCGGACCCACCGGCAGCCCTCCGGCTGAGCGGCGGCGAGTTGGTGTCTAGGGGTCACCTACGTCTGCTGCGGGTCCACCACCGGCGACCGGCTCGCCTTTCTCCGCCGACCCCCGCGATCTGGACCTGGCCGCCGGTGGCGGTGCGGCCGCGCCGCCACCTTGTCCAGTCTGCGTGGGAGCAAAGCAAGTCGAGTCGCCCCCGACGTTCGGCGAACTTCCCGTTCCGGGTCGTTCACCGAGGACCAGACCACCGTAAGCCAAACAGTGCCACCGGCGTCAACCGGGTCGGAATATTGATCGAGTATTTTTTCTCGCATTCTTCGGAGGTGTTGTCCCGCCGCTGATCAGGCGTGCTGGTAGATGCGATGCCCCGCTGCGACGGTCGCGAGGCAGCGCGGCGCGGGGGCCTCCGGGTCGCTCAGCTCGGGCAGGGCGGGGCCGGTGAGATCCCACACGGCGAAGTCGGCGCGCATGCCCGGGCTCAGGGTGCCGGCGTCGTCGATGCCCAGGGCTCTCCAGCCGCCCCTGGTGGCGGCGGTGAACGCGGTGGCGGGCGCGAGGCGCAGACGCGGGTTGTGGTGGTGCACCGCGGCCTTGACCCCGCCCCACGGGTCGAGCGGGGTGACCGGGGAGTCGGAGCCGAAGGCGAGCGGAACGCCGACCCCGGCCAGCGCGGCGAAGGGGTTCGCCTCCAGGGCGGCGGCGCGGCCGAGGCGGGCGGCGTACATGCCTTCGGCGCCGCCCCATGCGGCGTCGAATGCCGGCTGGACCGAGAGGTGGACGCCGTGGTGGACCAAGCGGGCCTTCAACTCGGTGTCGAGCAGTTCGGCGTGCTCGATGCGGTGGCGGGCGCGGCGGATCTCATCGAGGCCGATGATGCGCTCGGCGAGGTCGAGGCCGTCCAGGACGGTCGCGACGGCGGCGTCGCCGATGGCGTGGAACGCGGCGCTCAGGCCGACGCGGTGGCAGTCGGCGAGGTGGGCGCGGATCTGCTCCTCGGTGAGGTACCGGGTGCCCCGGGTGGATTCGTCGTCGCTGTAGGGGGCCCTGAGACAGGCGGTGCGGGCGCCGAGAGAGCCGTCGACGGACAGGTCGCCTCCGCAGCCGTGGGCGCCGAGGTCGCGGGCCTTCTCGGCGGCGCACAGCTCGCCCCACCAGCCGTAGACGGCGGGGCGGCCCGCTTCGGCGCCCAGTGCGATCAGCCCGGCGAACTCGTCCTCGGCTCTCGGATCGGTGGCGACGGGGACGGTGTGCTCGACCAGCGCGGCGATGCCGAGGCTCGCGGCCCGATCGAGGGCCGCCCGCGCCGTCTCCAGGCGCTGCGATACGGGGACGGCGGCCTGGAGGAGGCCGCGGGCGGCACGGTGCGCCATGCGCCTGAGCAGGCCCGAGCCCGTGTCGTGGTCGAGGGTGTGCAGCTCGGGGTGTTCGGCGAGGACGCGGGGGCCGGCGATGCCGACATGGCCGCAGGCTCGGGAGAGGTAGGTCGGGCGGCCGCCCGCGGCCCGCTCGACTTCGGCGGGACTGGGCGGGGTCGGGTCGTCCCAGGCGGTCTCGTCCCAGCCGTGGGCGTGGACGATCGCCTCGGGAGGGAGCGCGCGGGCGAAGCTCGCGACCGCGTCGAGCATCTCCCGGGCCGAGCCGAAGCCGGCCAGGTGGAGGCCCTCCAGGGAGGCCCCGGTGCCGGTGAGGTGGACGTGGGAGTCGACGAACGCGGGCGTCGCCAGGGCGCCGTCGAGGTCGACGGTGCGGTCGGCGCTCGGGGCTTCGCCCTCGGGGCCGACCCAGGCGATCCTCTCGCCTTCGACGAGGAGGGCGGTCGCGTCCGGGCTGGTGGGGCTCAGGACGCGGCCGCCGCGCCACAGTGTGGTGGGGAGACTCATGCCTCCAAGTGTGGCAGCCTCAGTCGACCGGATGCAGCACGCGGTGCAGGAAGCTCTGAGCGCGTTCGGTCTCCGGTTCGGTGAGCATCCTGGAGGGCGGGCCCTGCTCGACGACGACCCCGCCGTCGAGGAAGACGACGCGGTCGGCGACCTCGCGGGCGAAGCTCATCTCGTGGGTGACCACGAGCATCGTCATGCCGTCGGCGGCCAGGCCCTTCATGACCGAGAGGACCTCCCCGACCAGTTCGGGGTCGAGCGCGGAGGTCGGCTCGTCGAACAGCATCAGGTCCGGGTCCATGGCCAGGGCTCTGGCGATGGCGACGCGCTGCTGCTGCCCGCCCGAGAGCTGCGCGGGTCTGGCCCGCTCCTTGCCCTCCACGCCCACTTCGGTCAACAGGCGGCGGGCCTCGGCTTCCGCCTCGGCGCGGGAGCGGCCGAGGACGCGGCGCGGGGCGATGGCGACGTTGTCGAGGATCGACAGGTGGCTGAAGAGGTTGAAATGCTGGAAGACCATGCCGATGTCGCGCCTGGCGGCGTCGATGTCGACGTCGGGGTCGGTCATGTCGTGCCCGGCGGCGTTGACGGTGCCGGAGGTGGGCGGCTCGAGCAGGTTGACGCAGCGCAGGAGCGTGGACTTGCCCGAACCGGAGGGGCCGATGAGGCACACCACTTCGCCTTCGGCGATGTCGAGGTCGATGCCGCGCAGCACCTCGTTGTCGCCGAAGCGCTTGTGGAGGCCCCGGATGGTCACGATCGGATCGCTCATCGGCGGTCCCCCTTGTTCTCGAGGCGTCGGGCCAGCGCCGAGAGCGGCACGGTCAGCAGCAGGTAGAGCAGGCCGCCGACGAGCAGCGGGGTGGCGTTGGCCGTGGAGGTCAGCTCCGATCGGGCGAACTTGGTCAGCTCCATGGTGGCGGTGGTGACGCCCAGGACGAACACCAGGGAGGAGTCCTTGGTGAGCAGGACCAGTTCGTTGGTCAAGGGCGGGACGACGATGCGCAGCGCCTGCGGGAGCACGACGGTGATCATGGTGCGGGTGTGGCTCATGCCCAGGGAGCGGGCGGCCTCGACCTGGCCGGGCGGGACGGCCTGGATGCCGGCGCGGACGCTCTCGGCGATGTAGGCCGAGGAGGTCAGGCCGAGGCCGATGGCGACCTGCCCGTAGACGCCGCCGGGCCAGGTGACGCCCGGGAACGCCTGCGGGACGGCGAAGCCGACCAGGAAGAGCACGAGCAGGGCGGGGAGGCCGCGGAAGACCTCCACGTAGACGGTGGCGAACCACCGGTAGGCGGCCAGGCTCGAGACGCGCATGAGCGCGATGGGGACGCCGACGAGCATGCCGAAGACGAACGCCAGCAGGGTGTACAGGACGGTGTTCCCGAAGGAGGTCCACACCCGGGGGAACATGTCGGCGGCGACGTCGAGCCGCAGGAAGGAGTCCGCGATGCGGCCCCAGTCGGCCAGCGCGGCGACGGCGATGACGGCGGCGGCGAAGACGCCGTACTGCACAGCGCGGGACAGGCGGCGCCGCTGGCGCGCCGTCAGCCCGGTTCGCTCCCGGGAGGCCACTAGTCGGTGAGGTCCCCGGTGTAAGGCTCGCCGATCCATTTCTCGTAGATCTCGGCGTAGTCGCCGTTGGCGAAGGCCTCGTCGAGCATGGCGTTGACCTCCTCGAGCAGTTCGGTGTCGTCCTTGGCCACGGCGAAGGCGTACTGCTCGTCGGTCTCGATGGACTCGGTCAGGACCAGGCCGTCGGCGACCTCGACCATCTCGGTCCAGGTGGCCAGGTCGGCGATGGAGGCCTGGACGGTGCCCGAGGACAGCGCGGAGGCGATCTCCCCCATGGTCTCGAAGGAGCGGACCTCGAAGCCGTACTGCTCGGCGATGGACTCGGTGTAGGCCTCGCCGGTGGTGGCCGACTGGACGGCGACCTGGGCGCCCTCGAGATCGTCCAGGGAGTCGATGTCGGAGCCTTCGACGGTCACGAAGGCCTGCAGTTGGGTTCTGAGCGTTTCAGGTTCGAGTCTGGAGAGAGAGACGGTGGAGACTGCCAGCCGCGTCGGCTTGCGGCTGATTTCCAATTGTCCATCGAAGACGGTGTCCTGATAGTTGAACCCCAGTCGGAGCTGCCGGCCTGACGTCTCTGCCGCCTCCTGCAGATTCCGCAGATCCTCGTC
>Ga0079224_100017271_pt1 | contig 10164 bp, 7 predicted proteins | sample Stecom2015_FD_80414 | JGI IMG/M metagenome (GOLD analysis project Ga0079224, IMG submission 80414) | Agricultural soil microbial communities from Utah to study Nitrogen management - Steer compost 2015 | ecosystem: Environmental > Terrestrial > Soil > Agricultural land | place: USA: Utah... | reverse complement strand
GGCGCCGGTGGTGGAAGCGATCCGGCTGATGGCCGAGAAGTCGATCGGCGCGGTGCTGGTGCTCGACGGCGCGGCACTGGCGGGCATCCTTTCCGAACGCGACTACGCCCGCAAGATCGTGTTGCAGGGGCGCTCCTCGGCCGATACCCCGGTCAGCGCGATCATGTCCGCGCAGGTGGTCACGGTGGATCCCGACACCGCGGTGCCGCGCTGCATGCAGGTGATGACCGAGCGCCGCATCCGCCACCTGCCGGTGATCGAGGACGGGCGGGTGGTCGGGGTGATCTCCATCGGCGATCTGGTCAAGGCGGTGATCGCCGACCAGCAGGCCGAGCTGGAACAGCTGCAACGCTACATCGCCGGCTGAGCGCCGCACGCTTCGCCCCTGCGGTCTTGCCGGCGGATGCGTCTGGTGAAACCGGGAGCCGATGAGGCATCCGTCTCTACGGTCGCCGGCAAGACCGGCTCCTGCAACGCGGTGATGCAACGCCTGCTCAGCGCGCGTATTGGCCGCCGCAATCGCTGTCCTCGCCGGGGCCGGTTTCGAAGGTGGCCAGCAGCGCTGCCGGTGGCGCGATGCTGCCCAGCGCCAGGGCGACCGCGCCGCGCAAGCCGAGCGCACCCATGTCCGGGCGGAAGGACGGATCCTTGAAGGTGCCGCCCACCCGCAACGGCGAGCGCAGGGTGAGGATGCTGCGGTCCTTGGGCCGCGGCTTGAGCAGCAGGTCCAGGCGCTCGGTCGCCAGGTTCACCGTGCCCTCGCCGACGATGATCGTGTCGGTGCTGTCGAAGGCCAGCGCGCGCGAGGTCATCACCCCGTCCTCCACCCCGAAATCGGCGAAGGCGCAGCGGATCGGCACCTGCCGGTCCTTGGTGAGCAGGAACTTGAGCGCCTCGGCCACATCCAGCCCGGCCAGTTCCATCACCAGGTTGCTGACCCGGCCACGGCCCATGCCCAGCGCTATGTCGCCGTCGGCACTGCCGAAGATGGCCGCGATCGAGTTGCCGCTGCCGCGCACCTTGATGTCGCCGCCGATGCGGCCGGCCGAGCCCTGCGCCAGTTCGGCATTGGCGAACAGCCTGGGAAGCTCGACCCCGCGCACCGCGATCGAGGCCCGGGTATCGATTGGCGCCTTGCGCGCGTTCATGCGGATGGTTGCGCGCACGTCGCCACCGGCCACGCCGAAGTTCAGCGGGTCCAGGCGCAGGAGGCCGGATTCCAGCAGCAGGTGCGCATCCATGTCCTCGATCATCGGCACGGCGGGGGCGTGGATCCGGCGCGCGCGCCAACGCACGTCGGCGTCCATCGCATTGAGCTTGGCCAGGTCGTAGGGCGTGTCCGGCAGCAGGCGCGGGCTGGCTGCAAGGCGCTCGGCCTGCGCCTGCTGCGCGGTGTTGGCGGTTTCGTCCGGGCCGGTGGACGGTGGGGCGCCGAGGAAGCCGGCCAGGTCGTCCAGGTCCAGGCGTTGGGACAGCAGCCGCGCGGTGAACACCGGCCGGGTGCCGGTCACGTCCACCTTGACGTCGCCGCCCAGGTCGCTGTCACCCACCTTGCCCTCGAAGCCCTCGTAGTGCCACAGGTCGCCATTGCGCAGCAGGCGCCCGTCCAGGCGGTACGGCGGCGACGGCGGCAGGGCCAGGCCAAGCAGCGGATACAGGTGCTCCAGGTCCTGCCCGGACAGCTGCATCCGCAGGTCGAAGGTCTGGAAGCGGAACGGGTTGGTGAGGGTGCCGGTGGCACTGGCGCGGGTTGCCCCGGCGCGCGCATCCAGGTCGATGCGGTAGGGCGTGTCGGTGTCGGCCAGGTCCAGTGGCGAGGCGGCCTGGCCTTCCAGGCGGAAGGTCGCGCCGCGCCAGTGGCCGCTGCCTTCCACCGCCACCGGTGCCTCGGCCCCCGGTCGTGCCTTCGTGTCGGCAGCGATGCTGGCCAGGCGGATGTCGATGTCGGTGCTGTCGGCTGCATCGGTGAAGCGCAGGCGGCCGTCCTCGATCCACAGCCGGTCCAGGCGCCAGCGCGGCTGGCCGCTGTCCTGGGCGGCGTCGCGCTTGTCGAAGGTCCAGTTGCCACCGCTGCCTTGCGGCGCTGTCTCCAGCCAGATGTCCGGGCGGACCGCGCGCACCTCCTTCATGCGCAGGCGCAGTGCCAGCAGCGGCCACGGCGCGATGTCGATCTCCACCCGCTCGGCGCTGCCCATGCGCTCCTGCTCCGACCACGGCGCATTTGCCAGGCGCAGGCGATCGGCCGAGACGGTGATGGTGCGGCCCAGGTCCACGTCCAGGTTGCCGTCGATCCGGAACTCGCGGCCGGTCACGTTGCCCACCGCGCGTTCCAGCGGCGGCTTGAACCAGTTCCAGTCCCACAGCAGGAGCAGCAACAGCAAGGCCGCGGCCATCACGCCCAGCACGATGCCGGTGCGTCGCGCGGGACGCCATTGGCGCAGGCGCCGCATGCGGCCGGTCGCGGGCAGGCGGGGTTCCATGCCGCCAGTATCGGCAGCAGGCGTGGACAGGATGCGAACGCCGGCGGCGGGCGTTCATCGACGGCGCGTGCGCGCCGCGGTGGTCACAGCACCTGCTGGGTCACCGCCACGAAGTGGCACACGCTGCCGCCGATCACGAACATGTGCCAGATCGCGTGCGAGTAGCGGATCGATTCACGGTGGTAGAAGTACGTGCCCAGGGTGTAGGACACGCCACCGGCCAGCAGCCAGGCCAGGGTCCAGCCCTCCAGCGACTCCACCAGCGGCTCCATCGCTACCACCACCAGCCAGCCCATGGCGATGTAGATGGCGGTGGACAGGCGCTTGAAACGGCCGGTGTAGAACAGCTTGAACACCACCCCGGCCAGGGCCAGGGTCCAGATCGCGGCAAACAGGCCCCAGCCCCACGGCCCGCGCAGGCCGATCAGGGTGAAGGGGGTGTAGGTGCCGGCGATCAGCAGGTAGATGGCGCAGTGGTCGAACACCTTCAGCCGGCCCTTGGCCACCGGGTGCTGGATCGCGTGGTAGAGGGTGGAGGCGACGTACAGCAGCAGCAGCGCCACCCCGAACACGATCGCCCCGGCCAGCTGCCAGGCATCGCCATAGATGGCGGCCAGGGTGATCAGCACCGCGCCGGCCGCCAGTGCGGCCATCGCGCCCAGGCCATGGGTCAGGGCGCTGGCGATTTCATCGCGGATATCCACCAGGTGGTCGGCGCGCTTGCGCGCGCGCAGGATCCGCAGACGGCTGGAGTCGGTCATGGCGCGGTACGTTACCGCATGGACGCGGGCCGGTGGGGCATGCCCGGCGACGTGGTTCAGGCGCCGGATCAGGCCGTGGCCACGGTGTGCGCCGTTTCCCGGGTGGCCAGGAATTCCACCTCCGGCGCGCGCTCCTGGGCCAGTTGCAGGTTCACCCGGGTCGGCGCCAGGTAGACCAGTTCGCCGGCTGCATCGATGGCCAGGTTGTTGGCGTTCTTGTCACGGAACTCCTCGAGCTTCCTCTCGTCGCCGCAGCGGATCCAGCGCGCGGTGGCCACGCCGATCTGCTCGAAGCTGGCATCCACGCCGTACTCGGCCTTGAGCCGGTAGGCGACCACCTCGAACTGCAGCACGCCCACCGCGCCCAGGATCAGGTCGTTGCTCATCAGCGGGCGGAAGAACTGGGTCGCGCCTTCCTCGGACAGCTGGGCCAGGCCCTTCTGCAACTGCTTGAGCTTGAGTGGATCGCGCAGGCGCGCGCGCCGGAACAGCTCCGGGGCGAAGTTGGGGATGCCGGTGAAGCTGAGCGCCTCGCCTTCGGTGAAGGTGTCGCCGATGGCCACCGTGCCGTGGTTGTGGATGCCGATCACGTCGCCCGGCCAGGCCTCGGCGGCGATCTCGCGGTCGCTGGCCATGAAGGTCAGCGCGTTGGCCAGCTTCATGTCCTTGCCGCTGCGCACGTGCAGCACCTTCATGCCGGCGCTGAAGCGGCCCGAGCACACCCGCATGAACGCCACCCGGTCGCGATGCTGCGGGTCCATGTTGGCCTGGATCTTGAACACGAAGCCGGTCAGCCTGGGTTCCTGCGGTGCGACCTCGCGCCCGGTGGTGGCGCGTGGCTGCGGCGGCGGCGCGTGCTCGACGAAGAAATCCAGCAATGGCTGCACGCCGAAGTTGTTCACGCCCGAGCCGAAGAACACCGGGCTCTGCTCGCCGCGCAGGTACTTGCCCTGGTCGAAGGTATCGGCCGCGCCCTGCACCAGTTCCAGCTCCTCGCGCAGCTGGGCCAGGGTGTCGGCACCCACCCGCTCGGCCACGCCTGGCGCGTCCAGCGACGGGAAGATGGTCGAATCCTGGCGGGTGAAGTTGCGCCCCGGCTCGTACAGGTGGACCTCGCCGCTGATCAGGTGGACCACGCCCTTCAGGCGCTGGCCCATGCCGATCGGCCAGGTCACCGGCGCGCAGCGGATGCCCAGCACGGTCTCGATCTCGTCCAGCAGGTCGACCGGGTCCTTGCCCTCGCGGTCGAGCTTGTTGATGAAGGTCATGATCGGCGTGTCGCGCAGCCGGCATACCTCCATCAGCTTGATGGTGCGCTCCTCCACGCCCTTGGCCACGTCGATCACCATCAGCGCGCTGTCCACCGCGGTGAGCACGCGGTAGGTGTCCTCGCCGAAGTCCGCGTGGCCGGGGGTGTCGAGCAGGTTGACGATGCGGCCCTCGTAGGGGAACTGCATCACCGAGGAGGTGACCGAGATCCCGCGCTCCTGCTCCAGCTTCATCCAGTCCGAGGTGGCGTGGCGCGCGGTCTTGCGCGACTTGACCGAGCCGGCCATCTGGATCGCCCCGCCGAACAGCAGCAGCTTCTCGGTCAGCGTGGTCTTGCCCGCATCGGGGTGCGAGATGATCGCGAAGGTGCGCCGGCGCGCGGCTTCGGTGGAGACTTCGGGCATGGGGGCGGGCGCCGGGACGGCGCACATGAAGATGGGTAGCCGGCAATTATACGGGGCTTGCCGAAGCCTCAGTGCGCGGGGCTGGATGCCTCGCGCGCGAACTTCAGTTCACCCAGCGCGCCGAACACCCGGATCGGGATCGCCTCCAGGTGCATGCCGCGGTTGACCTGGACCACGAAGTGCAGGTGCGGAGCGGTGCTGAAGCCGGTGTTGCCGGACAGGGCGATGCGCTGGCCCTGGCGCACGCGCTGGCCCGGCCGCACCAGCACGCCTTCCGGCTGGAGGTGGGCATACAGGGCCATGCTGCCGTCCGGATGCAGGATGCGCACGTAGTTGGCGCGCCCGCCGTAGCGCTCGCGGTTGAGGCCGGCGCGGGCGAAGTCCGACTCCACCTGCAGCACCACGCCCTCGCGCGCGGCCAGTACCGGCGTGCCTTCGGGCACGGCGAAGTCGATCGCGTAGCGGTTCTGCGCGTCGTTGTGGCTGAAGCTGCCGCCGAAGCCCTGGTCCACCCGCACGTGCGCGTAGTCGAAGGGCAGGCGGTATTCGAAGTCCAGCGGCCGCGCCTGCGGGTCGCCGGGCAGGTAGTCCAGGACCAGGTCGAAGCCGCTGCTCAGGCGTGGATCGGTCGGGTAGATGCGAGCCACCAGGCCGTGGCCATCGGCGGGCACGGTGGTGCGTGCGGGCAGCGCAGGGGCCACGGAGATGTTGTCTCCATGGCGCAGGCGCAGTTGCACCTGGGCCGGGCCGGGCAGGCGGTTGTCGGCCCAGGCCTCGTAATAGTGGCCGCGGCTGACCATGCGCAGCGACACCGGCGCGCTCGGTTCACGGCGGAAGCTCTGGGTCTGCGCGTCCTCGGCCACGGCGTCCGGTGGCGGGCGATCGCCGTAGTGGGCCACCCCTTCGGCATCGCGCCAGTGCCACAGGCGGGCGGCATCGGCCGGGTGTTGCGGCAGCAGCATGGCCAGGCCGGCCAGCAGCAAGCCGGCCGGGCGGGAGCGGGGTGCGGTCATCGTGAGCAATCGGCCGGGCCCGGCGGCGCGTGCGCGACTGCGGGCAGGCCGGCGGCGGGCAGTGCGCATGCGCGCACAGCGGCGTGGCCGCCCACACGGGTGGTGCCAGCGGGCAGGAGGGGGCGGAAGCGGGGCATCGACATCCGGCGATTATCCCCAGCCACCGGCCGTCGCGGGAAGGGCGGGATTTCATCGCTGCATCCGGATGGAGCGATTGACAGCGCGACGGGCCACTGGCAGTCTGTGGCCGCCATCGAGACCGGCGGAGGGACAGGCCCTTTGATGCCGGGGCAGCCCGTGAGCGCGCAAGCGCACGCGTAGGTGCCAAATCCTGCGGAGCGCCACGCGCGCTCCGGAAGATGGTTCGTACCGCGCAATGCGCGCGACGAACACGGGCTCCTACAGGCTCGATGGCGGTTGCAACCCGACCCGCCGCTCGAGTACCCACGCCGCCGTGCAGCACGACCCCGCCACCGCCGCCATCGCCACGCCGTCGCCCGGCGCGGTGCCGCCTGCGCGTCGCGGCCAGGTCACGGTGGAACTGCCCATGCGCCACGCCGGGACCCGCACCGTCACCCTGCATTACGAGTTGCAAGGCGTGGCCGATGCACCGGTGGTGCTGGTGGCCGGCGGCATTTCCGCGCACCGTCACGTCGCTGCCAGCGAGGCCTTCCCCGAGCCGGGCTGGGCCAATGCACTGGTCGCGCCCGGGCGCACGCTGGATCCGGCGCGATGTCGGGTGCTGGCCTTCGACTATGTCGGTGCCGACGGCGGCCTGGACGTGCCGATCGACACCTCCGACCAGGCCGATGCGGTGGCCGCGCTGCTGGATGCGCTGGATATCGCCCGGATGCAGGCATTCGTCGGCTATTCCTACGGCGCGATGGTCGGGCTGCAGATGGCGCTGCGCCACCCGCAGCGGCTGCAGCGGCTGGTGGCGGTCAGCGGCGTGCATCGCCCCCATCCCTATGCATCGGCCTGGCGCGCGCTGCAGCGCCGCGCGGTGGCGCTGGGCCAGTTGCAGTGCGCCGATGCGCAAGGCCTGGCCCTGGCGCGCCAGTTCGCCATGCTCAGCTACCGCACGCCGGAGGAATTCGGCGAGCGTTTCGACGTTGCCGCGCAGATCGTCAACGGCCGGGTGCGCTGCGCCGCCGAGGACTACCTGGACGTGGCCGGCTCGCGCTACGTGGCGCGCACGCCGGTCAACGCCTTCCTGCGCCTGTCCGAGTCCATCGACCTGCACCGCCTGGACCCGGCCGGCATCCAGGTGCCGGTGACCGTGGTGGCGGTGGAGGGCGACCGCCTGGTGCCGCTGTCCGACTCTGTATCCCTGGTCGAGGGCCTGGCCGGGCGCGGCCAGCTGCGGGTGCTGCGCTCGCCCTACGGCCACGACGCCTTCCTCAAAGAAACCGACCGCATCGACCTGATTCTTGCCGCCGTCCTGCGCGGCCCCGGAGCCCCCGAATGAGCCACGACCCTTCTTCCGCCCGCCGCCCGGCCACCATCGCGGTGCGCGCCGGCATCGACAGCGATACCGCGCATGGCGCAGTGACGCCGCCGATCGTGCTGTCGAGCAACTTCAGCTTCGACGGCTTCGGCAACAAGCGCCAGTACGACTACACCCGCAGCGGCAACCCCACCCGCGACCTGCTGGGCCAGGCCCTGGCCGACCTGGAGGGCGGCGCTGGCGGCGTGGTCACCAGCACCGGCATGGCTGCGATCAACCTGGTGCTCAATGCACTGCTGCAACCGGGCGAGCGCCTGGTGGTGCCGCACGATGCCTATGGCGGCAGCTGGCGCCTGTTCAATGCGCTGGCGGCCAAGGGCCATTTCGAACTGGTCACCGCAGACCTCACCGATCCGAGCGCGCTGGCCGAGGCCCTGTCCCGCCCGACCAGGCTGGTGCTGGTGGAAACCCCGTCCAATCCGCTGCTGCGCATCACCGACCTGCGCGCGGTGATCGATGCGGCGCACGAGGCTGGCGCGCTGGTGGCGGCGGACAACACCTTCCTTTCGCCGGCGCTGCAGAAGCCGATGGCGCTGGGCGCGGACCTGGTGATCCATTCCACCACCAAGTACATCAACGGCCACAGCGACGTGGTCGGCGGCGCGGTGGTGGCGCGCGATGCCGAGCTGCACCAGCAACTGGTGTGGTGGGCCAACGCGCTGGGCCTGACCGGCTCGCCGTTCGACAGTTTCCTCACCCTGCGCGGGCTGCGCACGCTGGATGCGCGCATGCGCGTGCACCAGGAGAACGCGCAGGCCGTGGTCGCGCTGCTGGACGGGCACCCGGTGGTGGAGAAGGTCCACTATCCGGGCCTGGCCACGCACCCGGGGCACGCGCTGGCCGCGCGCCAGCAATCCGGTTTCGGCGCCATGCTCAGTTTCGAGTTGAAGGGCGGGGTCGAGGCGGTGCGCGCGTTCGTCGATGCGCTGCGCTGGTTCACCCTGGCCGAGTCGCTGGGCGGGGTGGAGAGCCTGGTCGCACACCCGGCAACGATGACCCATGCGGCGATGAGCCCGCAGGCGCGCGCCCAGGCCGGCATTTCCGATGGCCTGCTGCGCCTGTCCATCGGCATCGAGGCCGGTGCCGACCTGCTGGAGGATCTCACCGCCGCGTTGGGCGCCGCCGAGCGCACGCTCGCCGGCGCCGGCCGTGCGCCGGTGGAGGCGTGAACGCGGCGCTGGGCCTGCAGCCGCGGGCGTCCGCTGCGCGCAAGGGCGCGGCGGCCTCGCAACCGCGCCTGGCATTGCTGGGCACCGGAACGGTCGGTGCCGCATTCGTCAGCCGCTATCGCATGCTGCAGGAGCGCAACCAGCGCCTGCCGCGGTTCGCCTGGCTGGCCAACTCGCGCACCGTGCTGAGCACCGGCGCCGCACTGGAGGCCGCGCTGGAGCAGGCGGTGGCCGCGCCTGCACGGGCCACGGCGCTGCAGGGATGGGCCGAGGCCGAGGCCCTGCGCGAAGGCGACATCGTGGTCGATGCCACCGCCAGCGACCTGGTCGCCAACTGGCACCCGGAATGGCTGGCGCGCGGCGTCAACGTGGTCACCGCCAACAAGCTGGGCCACGGCGGCCTGCTGGCGCGCTCGCAGGCCATCAGCGAGGCGCAGGCGGCCTCCGGTGCACGCTATGGCGACGCTGCCACCGTCGGTGCCGGGCTGCCGGTGCTGCGCAGCCTGCGCGCGCTGGTGGCCGGTGGCGACCGCATCCATGCAGTGGAGGGCGTGCTGTCCGGGTCGATGGCCTGGCTGTTCCACCATTTCGACGGACGACAGCCGTTCTCTGCGCTGGTGGCGCAAGCGGCCGACGCCGGCTACACCGAACCCGACCCGCGCGTGGACCTGTCCGGCGAGGACGTGCGCCGCAAGCTGCTGGTGCTTGCGCGTGCGGCCGGGCTGCCGTTGGAAATCCGCCAGGTGCAGGTGGAATCGCTGGTGCCGGGGGCACTGGCCGCCGCGGATGCGGCATCGGTGCGCCAGGCCCTGGCGCTGCTGGACGCGCCGCTCGACGCACGCCTGCAGGATGCGCGCGCGCGCGGTGGCCACCTGCGCTTTGTCGGGCGCTTCGATGCGCAGGGCGCACAGGTGCGCGTGCAGGTGCTGCCGGCCGACCACCCGCTGTGCGCCGGCAGTGGCACCGACAATCGCGTGGCGATCAGCAGTGACCGCTACACCGCCCGTCCGCTGCTGATCCAGGGCCCGGGCGCGGGCGCCCAGGTCACCGCGGCGGCCTTGCTGGACGACGTGCTGCGGATCGGCGCCGGCTGACGCGGCGCGTTGCCGCGCAGCTGCGCCGCACCCGCTCAGCGCGTGGCGCCGACCCGCTGGATGGCCACCATGTGTTCGATGTAGGAACGGCCATCGCTGGCCAGCATCGACTCCAGTGGCGTCACCACCACGCCATTGAGCCGGCCGCCGGCCGTGCGCCCGTCGCCCTGGCGCCAGCGGCCGTCATGGATGTCGTGGATGACATGGGCCACGCCATCGCGATGGCCAACGGCCATCATCACGTGGCCGGGGATGTAGACCAGGTCGCCCGGCTGCAGCGCGCGTACCGCGGCCAAGCGCGCGGCATGGCCATCTTCCGGGCCGAATGCGATGCGCTCCGGCGCCGGGCTGGCTGCCTGGTCGCCGGTGTTGCGCGGCAACAGTACGCCGAAGCTGCGATAGACCTCGGACACGAAGCCGCTGCAATCGCGGGTGCCGTGCGCATGGCCCCAGCCATAGCGTTCGCC
>Ga0079224_100017270_pt1 | contig 10164 bp, 9 predicted proteins | sample Stecom2015_FD_80414 | JGI IMG/M metagenome (GOLD analysis project Ga0079224, IMG submission 80414) | Agricultural soil microbial communities from Utah to study Nitrogen management - Steer compost 2015 | ecosystem: Environmental > Terrestrial > Soil > Agricultural land | place: USA: Utah... | reverse complement strand
TGGCGCCGAGCGGGATCCCGCTGACGTTGCGGCCGAGATCCGGATCGTCGTCGTCATCGTCGTCGTCGTCGTCGTCGAGCGCGAGCTCGAGCTTGGGCATGGTCCGCGCGACCTCGACGACCTCGCCGAGCAGCGCCTCGCGGGTGTTCTCCTTGGCGCCTTCGGGCAAGAACAGACCGGACTCGAGCCGATCGGGATCCTTGACGATGCGCACGAGCACCCGCGGCCCGAGGGGCTGCACGTGGCGCGTGACCCTCGGCGGCGGGGGCGGGAGCTTGGGATCTTTTCGGTCGCGTCCGTCCGACGACATCGCGGAGATTCTACGGGCTCGGCCGCCGACGCGTTTGCTCGTGTGTCGATTGTGTGAAGAAATGCCGGGCGCGCGCTCCGCGGGCGCCAAACCGGTCGATCCCGCTGGCCAAGCGGCGGGAGGGTTGCTAGGAGCGTTCGCGGAGCTTCATGGCCACCGACGACGACTTCCGCCACGAATCGGTGCAAGACCGCCGCTCGATCGTCAAGTATCTGCAGGCGCTGACCGCCGGGATCGAGAACGGCCACCTCGAGCTCGGCACCAGCGAGCACATGCTCGAGCTCGAGCCCGGCGGGCTGCTCGAGCTCGAGGTGCTCGCCAAGCGCAAGGCCGGCAAGGTCAAGCTGGTGGTCAAGCTCCACTGGCGCGAGCACGACGACGAGCAGACCAGCGAGGCGCTGCAGATCAAGGGTTGAGCCGGTGACGACCAGCAGCGAAGCCATCGCGGTCGCGGGCGTGCGCGAGAACTTCCGGTTCCTCGCGCTCGAGGTCGGCAAGCTGCTCGAGGACACCCAGCGGCTGCTCGCCGATCCGCGCAGCGAGGTGATGTCGAAGATCTCGGCCCGCGACGACTATGTCGACAACCTCAAGAGCATGATCGAGAACAAGTGTTTTCGGCTGCTGACCAGCGAGGACCTCGACGAGGGCACCATCGATCTGATCCGGGCGATCAACACCGCGACCAACAACCTCGAGCGGATCGCCGACTTCGGGGTCAACATCGTCGGCCAGCTCCGCTACCTGTCCGACTTCGACCTGCTCCATCGCTTCGACCCCGACCCGTTCTTCAAGACCATCTTCGCCGCCCTGGCGATCGTCGAGGACGCGCTGTTTCGCCGCGACATGTCGCTGGCCCTGAAGATCTGCCGGGCCGAGCTGGAGATCGACGAGCTCTACGCGGACGTGTTTCGCCGGATCATGGACGATCTGCGCCGCGACGATCCGCCCGAGGATCTGGTCACCACGCTGTTCATCTATCGCTATCTCGAGCGGGCCGGCGACTCGCTGCTCAACATCGGCGAGGCGGCGATCTTCGCGACCGTCGGCGAGAAGCTCAAGGTCAGCGAATTTCAGGCGCTCGAGGAGACGCTCGGCAGCGAGGCCGTCGGCCTCGATCTGACCGAGGTCGACTACCAAGGCATCTGGGAGACCCGCTCGGGCTCGCGGATCGGGATGGTCCGGGCCCACGACTCGGGCAAGCGCTCGGTCGTATTCAAGGAGGGCCGGACCAACAAGGTGCTCGAGGAGAAGCTCGCGCTCGAGCGCTGGGAGCAGCTCGAGCCCGGGCTCCCGCCGCGGGTGTTCGGCTACCACGATCACGGCGAGAAGGCCTCGCTGCTGCTCGAGTACCTGCAGGGCGACACCTTCCAGCGGCTGATGCTCGACTCCGACGGCCGGGTCTGCACGACCGCGTTCATGATGGTGATCGAGACCATCGGCCGGGTCTGGAATTCCACGCTCGAGCAGGTCCGCTGCAAGCCCGCGTTCATGCGGCAGATCGCCAGCCGGCTGCCCGACGTGGTCAAGGTCCACCCGGAATTCCAGACCCCGACCACCCGGCTGTGCGCGCTGCAGGTGCCGGGCTTCGAGGCGCTGCTGCGCGAGGCCAGGTCGCTCGACGCCCAGCTGGTCGCGCCGTTCACGGTGCTGATCCACGGCGACTTCAACACCGACAACATCATCGTCAACCTGCCGCAGCGGCGCGTGCACCTGATCGATCTGCACCGCTCGCGTGCATTCGATTATTTGCAGGACGTGTCGGTGTTCATCGTCTCCAATTTTCGCCTGAAGATCTTCGACCCGGCCCCGCGCCGACGGCTCGATCAGGTCAGCCTCGAGTTCTTCGCGTTCGCCCGCGAGTTCGCCGAGGCCCACGACGACCCGGGCTTCGAGGCCCGGCTCGCGCTCGGGCTCGCGCGCTCGCTGCTGACCTCGACCCGCTTCGAGATGGACCCGCTGTTCAGCCGCACGATGATGCTCCGCGCCCGCTACCTGATCGAGCGGCTGCTCGCTCATCGGGCGGCGCTCGGCGTCGCACCCAACACCCCGGCCGCGCAGATCGACTGGAGCGGCTTCGTGCTCGATCCCGCCACTTTGGTCCCCTGAGGAGCACCCACCCGTGAACGACTTTCGGATTGCAGTGATCGGCATCGCCGACGGATGGTCGACCCAGCGGCTGCTCGACGCGGTCGAGGCCCGGACCGGCTATCGGCGGCTGGTCGAGATGCAAGACGTGATCCTCGACCTCGAGCACGGCCGACTGCTCCATCACGGCGTCGACCTCGCCGAGCTCGACGCGGTGATCGTCAAGAAGATCGCCGTCGACTACAGCCCCGACGCGCTCGACCGGGTCGAGGTGCTGCGGATGCTCGAGGGCCTCGGCGTGCGGGTGTTCTCGCGGCCCGACGCGATGTTCTCGCTGATCGATCGGCTGTCGTGCACGGTCAAGCTCCGGCTCGGCGAGATCCCGATGCCGGCCACGGTCGTGACCGAGAGCGTCGACGAGGCGCTCGCGACCGTCCAGCGCTTCGGGGCGCTGGTCGCCAAGCCGCTCTACACCTCCAAGGCCCGCGGCATGAAGGTGCTCGACGCCCGGCTCGGCGACTGGGCCACGCTCGAGCCCGAGCTGCGTACGCAGCTCGAGGCCTTCGCCCGCGACAACCGGGTGATGTATCTGCAGCAGCTGATCGATCACCCCGGCCGCGACCTCGGGGTCGTGTTCCTCGGCGGCCAGTATCTCGCCACCTACGCGCGGGTCAGCGGCGGCTCGTGGAGCACCTCGACCAGCGAGGGCGGCAAGTATCAGCCCCACCAGCCGAGCGCCGAGGTCATCGAGCTGGCCCGTCGCGCGCAGGCGCTGTTCGAGCTCGACTTCACCTGCGTCGACGTGGTCGAGACCCGCGACGGGCCCCGGGTGTTCGAGGTCTCGGCGTTCGGCGGTTTTCGTGGGCTGCTCGACGCCTGCAACGTCGACGCGGCCGCCTGCTACGTCGACCACGTGCTCGCGTGCTTGCTCGCGCAAAGGCAGGCGAGCGAGCACCTGATCAATCCCGGGCCGGTGGTTCATCATGCCTGAGCCGCGCGCGGTCGAGTCGGTCGCCACGACCGTCGCCGCGCTGCGAGCCGAGCACCCGAGCGTCGACGGACGCGGATGGAACTTCGACGGCTTTCGGGTCTGGGTCGACAGCAACGAGCCGGGCCTGCTCGACGCGCTCGATCGCTACTTTGCCGACTTTCGCCGGCTCGACGCCGCCTCGCTGGACGCCGCGCGAGCGAGCGGGCCGGTCACGCACATCAGCGCCATCCAGGCCGCGCCGCCCGACCTTGCCGCCGGCCGCACGCCGACCGTCGGCGAGCACAAGCCCAGCGTCAGGGGCCCGAAAGAGGCCTATTTCGACGTGATCGACGGCCGCGTGGTCCACAAGCTGCGGACCGGAATGTGGTTCCTGTTCGGCCAGGACTGGCACCTGGCAATTGGCCCGTGCACCGACAATCCCAATCAGGTCATCAACTTCATCAACAATCGAATGATCCAGTGGGCGCTGCACCGCGGCGCGCTGCTCGGCCACGCGTCCGCCGTCTGCCGCGCGCGAGCCGGCGCCCTGCCCCGAGCGATCGCGATCGCCGGATTCTCGGGCATGGGCAAGTCGACGCTGGCGCTGCATCTATTGAATGATCGCCGCGTCGATTTTTTGAGCAACGATCGCGTGATGATCCATCCGCGCCGAGCCGACGAGGCGCCCACGATCGAGGGGGTGCCCAAGCACCCGCGCATCAACCCTGGCACCATCCTGCACAACCCCGACCTGGCCGGGATATTGAGCGCCGACGAGCGCGCCCGGTTCGCGGCCCTGCAGCCGGCCGAGCTGTGGCAGCTCGAGCACAAGTACGACGCGGTGATCCGCGAGTGCTTCCCCGAGCAGCACTTCTACCTGCGGGCCGAATTCGCCGGCCTGGTGCTGCTCGACTGGCACCGCGGCGGCGGCCCGACCCGCGCGACCCGCATCGACGTGGTTGAGCGCCGCGAGCTGCTGCCCGCGCTGATCAAGGAGCCCGGCCTGTTCTATCGGCCCGGCCCCGCACAGACGGTCAGCCGGAGCGAAGATCGCTACATCGAATTTCTCGCTGGCGTCCCGGTGCTCGAGCTGTCCGGCGGCGTCGACTTCGACGTTGGCCGGGCCGCCGCGCTCGAGCTGCTGGACCTGTGAACTCGCCCCGTCCTGGTCGATCATGCCGCCCGTAGTCCCGCCGTCCGAACCGACGATCCCCGAGGAGCGTCGCCGGCAGATCACGCTGACCCAGACCCGCAAGGTCCCGGACGCGATCCGGTTGGCCCGCTACCTGCGGGCGCCGGAGATCGGCCCGACGGTGCTGTTCTTCTCGGGCGGCTCGGCGCTGCGCCACACCAGCCGGGTGCTGACCGAGTACACCCACAATTCGATCCACCTGATCACGCCCTTCGACTCGGGCGGCAGCTCGGCCAAGCTCCGCGACGCGTTCCCGATCATCTCGGTCGGCGATCTTCGCAACCGGCTGATGGCGCTGGCCGACACCCGGCTCAACGGCCACCCGGAGGTCTACCGGCTGTTCGACACCCGCTTCGCCACGCATGTGGATCAGGCCGAGCTGCGTCGGCAGCTGGCCGAGATGATCGCCGGTAGCGATCCGCTGGTCGCCGCGGTCCCGCTGCCGCTGCGCAAGCTGATCCGCAACCACCTCGGCTACTTCAGCGAGCACATGCCGGCCGGCTTCGACCTGCGCGGGGCCAGCGTCGGCAACCTGATCCTGGCCGGCGGCTACCTCAACAATCGCAGCGACATCGACGCGGTGATCTTCTTGTTCTCCAAGCTGGTCGCCGTGCGCGGGGTCGTGCGGCCGGTCGTCGACAGCAACCTGCACCTGACCGCCGAGCTCGAGGACGGCACCGTGCTGGTCGGCCAGCACCAGATCACCGGCCGCGAGCACCCGCTCTCGGCCCCGATCCGCGGGCTGCGGCTGACCGAGGCGATCGAGGCTCCCGAGCAGCTCGCCGAGGTCGAGATCGACGACCGCACCCGCCAGCTGATCGACGAGGCCGAGCTGATCTGCTTCCCGATCGGCAGCTTCTGGACCTCGGTGATGGCCTGCCTGCTGCCGAGCGGCGTCGGCCGGGCGGTCGCGCGAGCGGGCTGTCCAAAGGTCTACGTGCCCAACCTCGGCCGCGATCCCGAGGAGCTCGGGCTCGCGCCCCACGATCAGGTCCGGGTGCTGCTCGAGCAGCTGCGCCGCGACGCGGGCGAGCACACGCCGACCGATCTGCTGCTGCACTTCGTGCTGGTCGATGGCGAGCGCGGCGAGTATGTCGGCGGGCTCGACATCGACGCGATCGAGGCGCTCGGCGTCGAGGTCATCGACACGCCGCTGGTCAGCGACGAGACGGCGCCGCTGATCGAGTCGCGGCGGCTGGTCGAGCTGCTGCTGTCGCTCGTGTGACCCGAGGCCGCCGACAATTCGACGACCGCTCAGCGAAGCCCGATGAAGCTGAGCTGCTGACCGATGCCGGCGCCGTCTCGTCGGAAGGAAAAGTAGAGCTCGGGCGACGCGTGGGTGCATGCGCCCACGCGTTCGATCTGCTCGCCCGGCACCCCGGCACCCTCGAGCTGGGCGCGAACGCAGGCGACGAGGTCGACGTGGGGCCGGGCGTAGCCGACGCGGACGACGAAGCGCTCGTCGAACTGCGCCGCGACCTCCTCGCCGACCTCGAACGCGTCGAGCTCGATGCACGGGCCGATCGCCGCGAGCACATCCCGAGGATCGGCCCCGGCCCCGCGCAGGATCTCGACGGCCCGCGCCGCAATGTTCGCGACGGTGCCCCGCCACCCGCTGTGAACCGCCGCGACCATCGTGCCTCGGCGATCACACAGCAAGATCGGCACGCAGTCGGCCGTCATGACGCCCACCACCCGACGCGGCCCCGGGTGATCTCGATGGCGCCACAGCGCGTCGGCTTCGCTCTGCTCGCCGACCTCGTGTGCCGCCAGCACGGTGTCGCCGTGGACCTGCCTGACCCGCACGAGCTCCCCGGGCGCGAAGCCGCCGAGCTCGGCGACGCGGCGGAGGTTCTCGGCGACCGCCTCGGGATCGTCGTGGCGACTGCCGAGGTTGAGCGAAGCGTGGCGGCCCTGGCTGACCCCGCCCTTGCGCGTGGTGAAGCCATGGGTGATCGCGGACGGAAACAGCTGGCCGCGCTGGAGCATCGGCATTGGGGGTTAGCCTGGGTCCTGAGGCTTGGGCAGAAAAAAGAAGCGACAGTCCTCGGCATCCGGTCCGAGGTTGGCGAACCGGGCCCACGACCGCACCACGCCTTCCTCGACGAGTCCGCAGCGCAGGAGGACGGCCCGGGACACTTCGTTCGCGGCGTGGCAAAAGGCCCAGACCCGGAAGATGCCCGGCACGCGGTAGGCCACGGCGCCGAGCGCCGGCGTGGCTTCGTAGGCGATCCGGTGGCGCCCCCACCTCGGCGCCACGACGATGCCGATCGAGGCCCGGCCGTGGCTCGAGAACACGCCGATCGAACCGCAGACCTCGCCGGTCTCGCGCCACACCATCGCGTACTCCTTGCGGTCCCCCGCTTCCCAGCGCGCGATTGATTCCTCGATGTAGCGCAGGGTGTCCGCGGGTGACTCGTGGGCCACCGAGCCCAAGAAGCGCAGATGCTCGGGATCCTCGTACGCCTCGAACAACGCGTCCGCGTCGGTCAGCTCGAGCCGGCGCATGTCGAGGCGATCCGTGGCAAAGTGTTCGGGAAATTCTGGGTTTGGCGAGGACGTTGAACTCATCGGAAGGGAGCTCCCGCGGGGAAGTGGTCGGCCACGGTCTCACCGCGCAGGGCGAGATCGATAGCATGAATGGGCCATCCGACGGCATCGGTGAGCTTGCCGGCCGGGCAAGCGGGTCGCCCTGGTCGGCGAAGGTCCACCCGAGCGCCCGCGTCCGGGCCCGAAAATTTACGCTCCGCGTGCAAATTACCCAGGAACCTTCACACTTGCTTTACGTTCGTCGAGCACCGTCGCCATGCCGAGTCACCGATTGGTCACGCTGTCTCTCGTGCTCTCGTCCCTCGCCTGCGCGGCGGCTCCAGCCGCGGACCCGCCCGCTCGGGAGCCGATCGCAGCGGTCGCCGAGCTCCCGATCGGGCCGGTCGCCGAGGCGCCGGACGAGCCGGTCGAGCCGGCGCCGTCGCTGGCCAGCTCGGCGATCCTCGAGTTCGACACCCCGCGCGCGGACGCGCTCGAGATCGAGGAGGCGGTGATCGACTCGCCGTTCATTCGCGCCCAGGTCGACGTCGAGCGCTACGACATGGGCGGACCGTCGATCACCAAGATCCCGCTCGGCGCCCCGCAAGAGACGATCGTCGCCGCGCTCGCCGAGGTCGAGGGCATCCGCGAGCTCAACCTCGGCGGCACGCAGATGGTCGATCTGCAGCACATCGCCCGGCTCGACTCGGTCGAGGTGCTGATCTTGTGGGACACCTACGTGGTCGACCTCGCGCCGATCCGCGGCTTCGACGAGCTGCGGACCCTCGACGTGCGCGGGACCGGAGTCGACAACCTCGCGGCGATCGAGGGTGCGGTCGAGCTCACCAAGCTGCTGGCCAGCGAGACCAACGTTCGCAGCCTGACGCCGCTGGCCAGGCTGCTCGAGCTCGAGACCCTCGATCTCGCCAGCACGCCGGTCCGCGATCTCTCGCCGCTGGCCAAGCTCGATCAGCTGCGAGTCCTGCACCTCGACAGCACCTCGGTCAGCAGCGTGCGGTCGCTGGCCAAGCTCCACCGGCTCGAGGTCTTGACGCTCGACGGCACCGCCGTCAGCGACATCCGGCCGCTGCTCGGGCTCCATCGGCTCGAGACCCTGAAGCTGTCCAACACGCCGCTGACGAACATCGAGCCGCTGGTCGCGATGACGTCGCTGCGGACCCTCGATCTGCGCGGGACTCGAGCGAGCTCGCAGCAGATCATGAAGCTCGAGGAGGCGATGCCCAACACCCTGGTGCTCGACGACGCCTGGAAGCGCGAGCTCGAGCGGTGATCGGCGGCGATCGTTGATGCGCTGACGCGAGTTCGGTAGGGTCGAGGCTCGCGATGCCGACCTCGCAGCTCTTGCTGATGATCCTGAGCTTCGCGGGGATGTTTGGGTTCGCCGGGATCGCGGTGTGGCTGTGGATGCGGCAGCGCGAGGCTCCGCCTGCGGCTGCAACGAAGATCGGCGAGCCGGTGGTCGAAGTCAGGCCCGCGCCCCAGGCTCAGCCCGCGCCCGAGCCGGTCGAGGTCACCGAGTTCGTGGCGCTGCCGGGTCGGCGTGAGGACGACTCACCGCAGCCGCACCTGCACGAGCGGGCGGCCGCGACCCGGGCCGGCGGCGACGACGCGTTCGAGCGGACCGAGTCCATCCCCGCGCCCCTCGAGCTCACCGGGCGACGGCAGACGCAGCGGCGCGAGCCGGAGCCGGAGCCGGAGCCGGAGCGGACCGAATTCATCCCCGCCCCTCTCGAGCTGACCGGTCGCAACCATGCCGGGGCGAGCCAGCCCGATCGCACCGAATTTCTGGAGCCCGACGAGCGGACCGCCTTCGTCGAGCCGCCGAGCTTCGCCGCGTCGCCGAGCTTCACGGCTCTCGAGCACGCGCCCGCGCCCACGCCCGCGCCGAGCGACAGCTCGGTCGCGCTGCGCGAGCACTTCGAGCTGGCGGCCGCCTCGCTGGCGCAGCTCGAGCGCGGCGACGATCCGCAGCAGGCGACTGCCCTGCACGGCCACCTCGAGGTGCTCGCGTCGGCGCCGATCGAGCCGCTGCTCGAGCTCCTGCAGCCCGAGCTCGCAACCCCTGATCCGACCCACGCTCGCTGCGGCGCAGCCTGGCTCGCACTGCTGCACCACAAGACCTGGCCGGCCAGGCGAGCGCTGCCGCAGCTGCTCGCCGGCCTCGATCCGATCGGTCGTACCGAAGGACTACGAGCGCTGGCGTCGTGGGACGATCCGCGCGCGCCCGGCCTGGCTGCCGCGGGGCTCGAGCACGCGACCAGCGAGGCCGAGCGCGTGGAGTGGCTCGAGCTGTTCGCCGACCGCGGCTGGGATCCGGGCGACCCGGCGATCGATCGGGCGCTCGGCTCGACCGAGCCCCGCGTGTCGATCGTCGGGCTACGCCTGGCCGGCTCGCGACCGGTTGATCGGGTCCGCCCCAGGGTCTCGGCCCAGCTGTTCGCGGCCGATCCCGCCGTGCGGATCGAGGCGATCGAGACCGCGCTGGTCTTCGCCGAGCAGAGCGCGTGGCTGGTCTGTCGTCAGCTCGCACGCAACCCGACGTTTCCTCGCGCGGCCGAGCTGGTCGGCTTGCTGGGCTCCGAGGGCGAGCTCGCTGCGCTCAGCCAGGCGGCCGGCGTCGGCGGCTCGGCGTCGCTGCTGTGGGGCCTGGGCCTGTCGGGGCGCAAGGTCGCGCTGGAGGTCTGCGCCGCGGCGCTGGACGATCGCGAGCTGCGAGCCGCGGCCGGGGCCGCGCTGGCGATCGCGTGCGGTCGCGAGTTCGGGTCGGCGGACGAGGCCCGCGAGTGGCTCGGCGCGCGAGCTTCGAGCACGCGGATGATCGGCGGAGCGCCGCGGACCCTCGCGGCGCTCGCCCGGATCCTCGCCGAGTCCGAGTCGCTGCCGCTTCGCCGAGCGCTGGCCCGCGAGCTGCGGATCCGCGCCCGCGGCCGCGTGGTCCTGACCCCGCAGCTGCGAGCCCAAGCCTGGCGACGGCAGCTGGACGCCCTGCTCGAGCTCGACGTCGATCTCGACCGCGATTTCCCCTGGCACGGCTGATTCGGGGTTACCATTCGCGCA
>Ga0079224_100017269_pt1 | contig 10164 bp, 12 predicted proteins | sample Stecom2015_FD_80414 | JGI IMG/M metagenome (GOLD analysis project Ga0079224, IMG submission 80414) | Agricultural soil microbial communities from Utah to study Nitrogen management - Steer compost 2015 | ecosystem: Environmental > Terrestrial > Soil > Agricultural land | place: USA: Utah... | reverse complement strand
GGCCTCGTCCGCGAACTCGCCGGGCGGATCGCCGCGGGTGAACCGGGCATCACCGGCCTGATGATCGAGAGCTTCCTCGCCGAGGGACGACAGGACCTCACCCTCGGCAGGTCCGCCGACCTCAACTACGGCCGCAGCATCACCGATGCCTGCCTCGACTGGGACACCACCGCCGAACTGCTCGACCGACTCGCCGCCGGAGTGCGCGCCCGCCGCGGCTGACCGGCCGGAAACGGACCCGGTGCCCCGCGGCCGTTCAGTCCGCGAAGCCGGCGCGGCGGCGCACCTCGTCGATGACCTTCCACCGCGCCAGGTTGTGGCGGGCGTCGGCGAGTGCGTCGTGCGCGTCGGCGGGCGCCTTCGGCAGCGTGGGTTTGCCCACGTCCTCCCACCGCTGACGCAGGTCGCGCGTGAAGCGGGGCAGCTGGCGCGGCAGCTTCGGCATCGGACCCCACAGCTGGGCCAGCGCGACGTGGTCGTACGCGGCGTACCAGGCCCACAACTCGATACCGTCGGACGGCTTGCCGAAGAACTCCAGCAGGTCGTCGCGGATCCGCTGTCTGCTGCGCCAGGCCGGGTCGGCGGGTTTGGGCAGCTTGTCGAGCACGTGCTCACGCACCCACTTGCCCGCCTTGCCCGGGTCGAACTCGGTGGACACCGCGTAGAAGCTGCGGCCGGTCTCGTCCACGACACCGATCGACACCAGGTCGATGGTCACGCCGTCCTCGATGAATTCGGTGTCGTAGAAGAATCGCACCGCAGCACCGTATCGGTGCCCTGCCGGCGGCCGACACGGGTGGGGCCGGCCTGCGCGGTCAGCCCGCGCGCGTCTCCGGCATGCGTGCGACGTCGCCCGCACCCGGCCCCTCGGCGGGCGTGGACAGGCTCACCGCACCGGCGAGTTCCTCCTTCGCCTTCGCCGCGTAGACGTCGACGTACTCCTGACCGGACAGCTCCATCAGTGCGTACATGATCTCGTCGGTGATGGAGCGTTCGACGAAGCGGTCGCCCGCGAGTCCCTCGTAACGGGAGAAGTCCAACGGCGCGCCGAACCGGATCTCCAGGCGGCGCGGCCACCACATCTTCGAGCCGATGGGGTTGACCTTGTCGGTGCCGATCATCGCCACCGGGATGACCGGCACCTGGGCCTCGAGCGCGATGCGCGCCACGCCCGTCTTGCCCTTGTACAGGCGGCCGTCGGGCGACCGCGTGCCCTCGGGGTAGATCCCGAGAAGGCGCCCCTCCGCGAGCAACCGGGCGCCGGTGTCGAGCGCGGCCTGTGCGGCCGACGCCCCGGAACGGTCGATCGGGAACTGGCCGGAGGCGGTGAAGAACCACTTCTTCAGCAGCCCCTTGAGCCCCGGCGAGGTGAAGTACTCCCGTTTGGCGGGAAAGGTCACCCGGCGCGGCACGTACAGCGGCATGAAGAACGAGTCGGCCACCGCCAGGTGGTTACTCGCGATGATCGCGCCGCCGCTGGCGGGGATGTTCTCCAGCCCCGTCACCTTCGTCGGCCAGAACAGGCGCAGCAGCGGTCCGAGCAACACGTACTTCAGCAGCCGATACACCACCGGGCCACGCCTCCTCACGTTCTCGGCCGATCGGCCTCACTCGATCAGGCAGATCACACTAACGAACACGGCGGGCAGCCGGACAACAGCGGTCGGCCCGCCCGTTCTTTCTCACAGCTCGTTCCCACAGCGGGCGCGGGCGGCGGGTCCCCGCCGCCTGCCGGAGTTCCGGCCCCGTGCGCCACTCGGTCGTGCGACCATGGACCCGATCACCCGACACGCAGACCACGAAAGGCCCCGCGGTATGCCCGTGCTCGCCGGCGCCGAGCCGCTGCCCCGCTCCGGGACGAGTGGCACCGGCGTGCTGCTGTGCGACGGATTCACGGCAAGGCCCGCGAGTATGCGCCCGCGGGGCGAGCAGGCGGACCGGAACGGCTGCGCGACCTGGGAGCCACAGGCCGGCATCGGCGGCATCGGTACCGATCCGTCGACGGACTCCCACCCCGTCTTGCAGAGCAGCGTCCACGTCGCCACCCTCGAGAGCGACGCGCCGGTCATCTTCGAACGCAGCGTCGAGTTCGTACGTGCGGTCAGGCAGGTGGGGACCAAGTGAGCAGACCAGGCTCCGACGGACCGGACAACGTCGACGCGACGTTCGAGGAGATCGTCGCCGACCTCCGAGCACAGGGATTCGACGAACCCGCCTTCGATGACGCCGACCTCGACCGGCGCCCTGGCCGAGGCCGCGACGGCGACACCGGGGACGGTGCCGACCTCGGCGAGTTCGGTGACCCCGGCGACCGGCGCGATCGGACCGACCGGGGCGACGACACCGACCGCGGTGGCGGCGTCGACGAGCTCCGCAGGCCCTCCGACGAGCCCGCGCCGACCGAACCGGGGTGGCGGGACAGCCCGATCGCCTGGGACGAGACGATGTTCGGCCCGGCACCGGGCGATCCGGACGACCCCGACGACCACTTCGTTCCGCCCGAGCCCCCGCCGCTGCCCAAGCCGCGCAAGGGCGCGCTGGTGATCCTGCTGCTGTTCGTACTCGGCCTGGTGTTGTTGATCGCGCCGTCGCTGATCGGCATGGCGGCCTCGATCGCGACCCCGGTCGGCATGCTCTCGCTCGCGGCCGGGCTCGCGTTGCTCCTCCTGCGCGTACGCCAGGGCCCACCGCCGGGCGCCGACCCGACCAACGGCGCCCAGGTCTGACCCGCCCGGACGTCCTCGCCGTCACCCCGAACGCCCACCGGGACCGCTCAGCCACCGGCCCTCAGGGATAGGACTCGAGGGTGTGCCACAACGCCGCCGGGCCGAGCACCGTGTCCGCGTCCGGGGCCACCCGGCCACGTAGCTGCCGGTCGGCCGTCACCACGACGAGGTGATCGCGTGGCCGTGCGGCGCGGAGCGCGCGAGCCGCCGCGACGAGGGCGGCGTCCCCGTCCCCGGGCCCCTCCTGCCCGTGTCGAACGTCCCCGCCGTGCGTGGGGTGCCCGTGCTCGGGTGTCTCCTGCCCGGCGCGGACGATCTCGACGTCCGCCCCGCCGTCGAGCTGCTCGACCCCGTTCGCCGCGCCCTCGACGACGAGCACCACGCGCGGCCACCACGTCCAGTGCTCCGCCTCGGGCAGCCAGCCCAGGCCGATGTCCGGGGCGCGCACGCCGACCCGCGCGAGTCCGGCGAGGCGGTCCCGCAGGCGGGCGACCGCCGCGGCACGGTCGCGCCACCAGCCGTCCGGCCTCGCCCCGATGACGTTCGCCGCGTCGACGAGGACGACCAGTTCCCGGTCGAGCTGATCGCGCAGGCCGGGCCAGGCTGCGGCGAAGCCGGCGTGCAGCGGGTAGTCGTCCACCTCCGCGGGCGGAACCCAGCGCAGGGCCGTGCTCTCCGCGTTGGTCACGCGGGGCTCGGGGACCTGGCCGACCGCCGTGGCCAGCACGGTCGTGTAGCGCCACCTGCCGTGGTCGTCGGCTCGCTGGGCGAGTACGCGGAAGGCCTCGCACGGGACGGCGGTCTCCTCCTCCGTCTCCCGCGCCGCAGCCTGCGCCGAGGTCTCGTCGGACTGCACGGCGCCGCCGGGCAGCGCCCACGACCCGCCCTGGTGCGTCCATCCGGCGCGGTGCTGAAGCAGCACCCCCTGGCGCGGGTCGCTGAGCAGCAGGCCGGCCGCACCGAACAGTCCCCAGTGGCGCTGACCGCATGCGCACGTGACGAACCCGTCGCCGTCCCCGACAAGCATCGTTCGAATCTAGCCTCTTACGCCCGCGGATTCCCAGGGTTCGGTGATCATCGGAGCGCACCGCCCTTCGTCGGCGACGGCCCCTCGGCCGCCAGCGTCGCGGCACCGACGATCGCGGCCTCGTCGCCGAGTTGCGCGGTGCGGATGCGCGCCAACGGCCGTCGTTTGCCTCCGGTGACCGACCGCATGTACACCTCGCGGGCCTCGTCGAGGAACAGGGGCGCCGATTCGGACACCCCGCCCCCGATCACGACGATCTCGGGGTCGTAGACGTCGGCGACGAGCGCGAGCCCCTCCCCGAGCCAGCGGGCCAGCTCGGCCATCGCCATCCGGGCGATCGGGTCGCCGTCGCGCGCGGCGCCGGCGACCCGCCTGCCGGTCACCGCGTCCGGGTCCTCCCGCGCCAGCACCGTCGAACGACCGGGGCGGGTGGCGAGCAGTTCGACCGCCGTCGCCGCGAGCGCGGTACCGCTGCAGTAGCGCTCCCAGCACCCGGCCTTGCCGCACGGGCACGTCCGCCCACCCGGCACCAGGCACAGGTGCCCGAGCTCGGGTGCCACGCCGTGGGCCCCGCGGAACAGCTCACCGTTCAGGAGCAGACCGGCGCCGATGCCCGTGCCCAGTGCCACGAACACCCCGACCCGGCAGCCGCGCGCGGCACCGAACCGGTGCTCGGCGAACGTCGCGGCGTTCGCATCGTGTTCGAGGGTCACGGGCAGGCCGACCCGGTCGGCGATCCGGTCGGCCACGTCGGCGTCCCGCCACGGCAGGTGCGGGGCGAACATCACGGTGCGGCGGTCGTCGCCGACGAACCCGGCGACGGCCAGGCCGACCGCCTCGACGTCGTGCCGTGTGCGCAGCTCGCCCACGACACCCGCGATCGCCTCCTCCAGGGCCGCTTCCCCGCGTGCGGTGGCGGTCCGCGCGGTGTCCAGCAGACCGCCACTCGCGTCCACGACGCCGGCCCGCACGCTCGTGCCGCCGACGTCGATGCCGATCGCCGCCACCGTCGCTACTCCCCCGCGTCCCAGTTCCTGCGCGGACGCACGGTGACCTTGTGCACGCGACGCCCCGCGCCGCCGGCGTCCGCCCCCGCCGCTGCACCTGTCCGCGCCCCCGCGCCGGACGCGCGGGACGGGTCGGGCGGTGGGCCAGGCCGGGACGCCGGTCGGTATCCCGGCATGTGCACGCCCTCCTCGGGCTGCCACCGGTCGGCCAGGACCGCCCGCAACAGCGCGATGAGCTGCGCCGCCTGGTCCAGCACCCGCGCGGCGATCTCCGGCGCCTCGCCGCGCACCACGGAGACGACCGCACACAGTGGACACCACGAGCACGACGTCCACGCCGTGTCGGCACCGTCCCGGGCGCCGGTACCTGCGGCCTTCGGGGAATCGGCACCGCTGTCTGCTCCGTGCCCGGCTCCGTTCTCGGACCCAGCGGCCGCACCGGCGGAACAGGACGCCGGATCGCCCGCACCGTGGCCCGCGGCGAACACGGCCCGCAGCCACGGCTCTGCGCGTTCGGTCACCAGGTCGACCAGCAACCGGATCTCCTCGGCGAGCCGCGCGCTGTCGGCGCCGGGGCCTGCCGCCCCGGCGTACGGACCGTCGGTGCCGGCCCCCTCCGTGCCGCTCATTCGGTTCCCTCCAGGTGCACGAGCACGCCGCGGGAATCGGATTCGGCATCCGTGATCCGGCAGGCGCGCAGTGGTTCGGGCAGCGCGATCAGCCTGCGGACGCCGTCGACCGTGATCGCGAGGTCGTCGTCGACCCGCGCGAGGTCGACGACGCTGTCCCGGGCGAGCGGCACCGCCACCCGGAGCTGGTACCCGGCATCGGTGGCGGTCATCCGCAACAGCGGCGCGAGATCGGTTCCGCCGTCGCCTGCGGCATCGCCGAGCGGATCCGAGGAACCGTACAGCTCCTCGGCGATGGCCCGCAGCGCGTCGAGGCCCACCGGTTCGGCCGCGCGGTGTTCGACGGTGCGGAGGCGCTCGGCGGCGGTGCCGAATCCGGACCGGCCGAGCTCGGCCAGCACCTCGTCCTGCTGGGCGCGCCGCGTGCGAACCCACGACGCGGCGGCGCCGCGCCACCAGCCGGGCGCGGGCATCACGCGGTTGGCGATCATGCCGTCGACGCGGATACCGCGCAAGGCCAGCGCCGTCAGCGTCCGGCGGGTCTCGGCCACGACGACGCGTTCGGGCGTGAACACGAGCCGCACGGCGGTGCGCGCCGGGTCGGTGAGCAGGTCCCGCAACGACCCGGTGCGATCGGCCAGCGCCTCCAGCGAACGCGCCAGACCGGACCGTTTCCCCAGCGGACCCGCCATGCGCCGGACGTAGGCGGAGACGGCGTCGGGCAGCGCGAGCAGGCGCAGGGTCTCGGCGGTCGGCCCGCAGTCGACGACCACCGTGTCCCACCGCCCGTCACCGGCCAGGCGCTGCACCTCGGACAGGGCCAGGAGCTCGTCCACGCCCGGAATCACGGTGAGTTCCTCGGCCTCGAGCCCGTCGAGACCGGCGCCCCGCACCAGCGCGGCCCGCAGCTGCGCCCGGACGCCGTCCCAGCTGTCGTCGGCCAGTGCCCGCACGTCGAGCTGCGCACCGTGCAAACCTGCGGTCACCTCGGTCGGTGCGTGCCCCAGCGACATCGCCACCGCATCGGCCAGCGAATGCGCCGGATCGGTGGACACGACGAGCGTCCTGCTGCCCCGAGCCGCGAGCGCGGCGCCGGTCGCGGCGGCCAGCGTGGTCTTGCCGACGCCGCCTTTCCCCGTCAGCAGCAGCAGCCGCACGCGCCTCAGCCCTTGGCCTCGACGCGCTTCTTGAGCTCCTTCAGAGCCGTGTCCATGATCATCTTCTCGGCCTTGCGCCGCAGCATCCCGATCATCGGCAGGGCCAGCTCCACCGACAGCGTGTACGTCACGCGCGTACGCTCGCCGTCCAGCGGTTCGAGGGCGTACCGGCCGTTCTGCGCCTTCTGCATCTGGCCCTTGACGAGGTGCCAGCTCACCGACAGCCCGTCGTCGGCCCAGTCGTACTCGAGCGTGTAGACGTCCTTGACCGGCCCCGAGTCGAGCGTGAAGCGCACCTGGGACGCGCGGCCCCGCTCGTCGGTCTCGAGCACCTCGGTCTCCTGCACCGCCTTCGCCCATTCCGGATACGCGGGCAGATCGGCGATGACGGCCATGATCCGCTCGGGAGCGGCATCGACCTCGATGGACTGCGTGGACTGGTCGGCCATGGCGCTAGAGCGTAGCGGTCACGCCGTTCACCATCGCAGCACGTAGGGGCGTGCCGTCTTCTGAAAATGTCCGACGTTGCGGCATTCGGTCACCCCGACCCGCAACGCGTGGGTCAGCGGCTGGTGCACGTGCCCGAACAGCGACCATCGCGGCTGCTCACCGACGATCAACTCGGTCAGCGCCGACGACCCCAGCTCGCCGCGCCTGGCGACCACGTCGTAGGTCAGCTCGGGCAGCGCGGGCGGGATGTGACTGCACAGCACGTCGAATCCACTCAGTGCCGCGGCGGCCTTGTCGTACGCCTCGCGGCTGCGCAGGTACGGCCGCCAGGCCTGGTCGGTGCGCGGGGTGACGCCGTCGGGCAGGACGGCACCGCCGATGAACGCGAACCGCAGCCCTCCGATGTCGCAGACCTGCCCGTCCACGAAATGCAGTCCCGGCGCCTCGAACTCGGGCCACAGCGCGGGCGCGTCGACGTTGCCGGGGATCGCGTACGTGGGCGCCGGCAGTGCGGCGAACAGCCGGGCGTACTGCTCGCGCACGGCCTCGTCGAGGGCCCCGCGCGGATCGTCGAGCCCGCCCCACAGCCGCTTCGACAGCTCCACCATCTCCTGCCGGCGGCCCTCACGGCGCAGCGTCGCGAACGTCGCGACGTTGTCCGCACCGAACAACGCGCCCAGGATGCCGCCGCCGTGCTCGTGGTAGTCCACGAAGTCGATCAGGTCGCCGAGCACGACGAGCGCGTCCGCGCCGTCGCCCGCCCGCGCGAGCGCCTCGGCGTTGCCGTGCACGTCGGAGACCACATGAACCCGCACGTGATCACTGTACCGAGGACCGCGGAGGCTCCCCCGCGGCGCGACCGTCCTCCAGAGTCGTCTTCAGATCGAGGGCGATGGCCTTCGCGGCGCGCGCCCTGCGGTCGAACTCGCGGCGCAGCCGTGCCGGCGTCAAGGGCTGACCCGCGGGCGTCGCGCGCAGGAAGTAGTGCAGCACGGTGCCGTCGAGCACCGGTTCGAGCCACACCTCCATCGTGCCGATCAGCGCGCCCCGCACCGTCCAGCGAAGGCCCTGGTCACCACGGTCGGTATAGACTTCGAGCACCAGATCGGGCCAGTACCTCCGCCACGCGGCGGGGTCGGCGAACACGGCGGCCACCGTACCGGGAGGCACGGTCAGGAAGGTCTCGTCGACGATGTCGAGCGCGGGCTCGGAAACGGAACCGGTCACGGTTGCGGAATGGTATGCGCCTCGCAACAGGCGCCCACCCACCCATGGTGAAACGGACGGACACGGGCTAAGTTGACCGGCGAGTAACAACGTTGTTGAGGTTTCCCCAGTTCGGAGGTTGACGTGCGCGAGTACAGCGCCCCAGCACTACGGCCCATCGCCGACGACGAGAACGCCTCCGACGTCGTCTGGGCGAACGCCGAACGCTTCGGCGACACCGTGAGTTTCCGCAGGCGGGTCGACGGCTCGTGGCACGACGTGACCGCACGCGAGTTCGCGGCCGAGGTCACCGCCGTGGCCAAGGGGCTGCTCGCGGCGGGCATCGAACAGGGTGACCGCATCGGCCTGATGTCGAAGACCCGCTACGAGTGGACGCTGCTCGACTTCGCCATCTGGGCCGCGGGCGGCGTCACCGTTCCCATCTACGAAACGTCCTCGGCCGAGCAGATCCACTGGATCCTGTCGAACTCCGGCGCCAAGGGCATCGTCGTGGAGACGGCCGAGCACCGGGCGACACTCGACGAGGTCACCGAGCGCCTGCCCGAACTCGCCCACACCTGGCAGATCGAGGGCGACAGCCCGGCGGTGGACACGCTGTCCTCGACCGGCGGCGACCGCACCGACGACGAGCTGCACGCCCGCAGGCGCGCGGTCAAGGCCGACGACGTCGCGACGATCTGCTACACCTCGGGCACGACGGGCAGGCCGAAGGGCGTCACGCTGACACACCGCAACCTCCTGTCCGAGGTGCGCGCCGACATCGACGCGTTCCCCGACCTGATGGAGTCGGGCAACTCGCTGCTGCTGTTCCTCCCGCTGGCGCACATCCTGGCGCGGGCCATCGCCCTGACGGCGTTCGCCTCGCGGGTCACGCTCGGCCACACCGACACCTCCGACCTGGTCGCCGACCTGGGTGCATTCCGCCCGACGTTCGTCGTGGCGGTGCCGCGCGTGTTCGAGAAGGTGTACAACTCGGCCAAGCTCAAGGCGCACGCGAGCGGCAAGGGCAAGATCTTCGACGCCGCCGAGGCCACGGCCATCGAGTACAGCCAGGCCACCGACGCCGGCAAAGTCGGCCTCGGACTCAAGCTCAAGCACGCCGTGTTCGCCAAGCTGGTCTACAGCAAGCTGCACGCGGCCCTCGGCAGCCGCTGCATCGCCGCCGTGTCCGGTGGCGCCCCGCTCGGCACGCGCCTGGCGCACTTCTTCCGTGGCATCGGGGTTCCCGTGTTCGAGGGCTACGGCCTCACCGAGACGACCGCCGCCGCCGCGGTCAACACGCGCGAGGCGTTCAAGGTCGGCACGGTCGGCAGGCCGGTCAAGGGCACGTCGGCGCGCATCGCCGAGGACGGCGAGGTGCTCCTGTCCGGCGGCGTCGTGTTCGGCGAGTACTGGCGCAACGAGGAGGCGACCGCCGAGTCGCTCGAGGACGGCTGGTTCCACACCGGCGACCTCGGCGAGATCGACGACGAGGGCTTCCTCAAGATCACCGGCCGCAAGAAGGAGATCATCGTGACGGCCGGCGGCAAGAACGTCGCACCGTCGACGATGGAGGACACCCTCAAGGCGCACCCGCTGATCAGCCAGGCGATGGTGGTCGGCGACCGGCGTCCGTTCATCGCCGCGCTCGTGACGATCGACGAGGAGTTCTTCCCGACGTGGAAGGAACAGAACGGCAAGCCGGCCGACGCGACGGTCGCCGACCTCGCCGACGACGAGCAGCTGCGGGCGGACGTGCAGTCGGCCGTCGACGAGGCCAACAAGCTGGTCTCGCACGCCGAGTCGATCAAGAAGTTCACCGTGCTGCCGAAGGATTTCACCGAGGCAGGCGGTGAGGTCACGCCCAGCATGAAGCTCAAGCGCAACGTGGTGAGCAAGAACTACGCGGGCGACATCGACTCGCTGTACGCGAAGTAGACCCACTCGGCGCCACACAGGGGG
>Ga0079224_100017268_pt1 | contig 10165 bp, 7 predicted proteins | sample Stecom2015_FD_80414 | JGI IMG/M metagenome (GOLD analysis project Ga0079224, IMG submission 80414) | Agricultural soil microbial communities from Utah to study Nitrogen management - Steer compost 2015 | ecosystem: Environmental > Terrestrial > Soil > Agricultural land | place: USA: Utah... | reverse complement strand
CCATCCCGGCATATCACCAAGAAATGGATGCATGAGCCTCATGAGCCATACACAGAGAGCCAATACCAACGAGCTTTTAGGATATCCGGCTGATGCGCGATTGCTGATTATCAACGCGGACGATTTTGGAATGTGCCACTCCACGAATGTGGCTATCTTTCGGTCGCTCGCGGAAGGCGTTGTTTGCTCCACGACCTTGATGGTTCCATGCCCCTGGGCGCCGCAGGCGATGCGCTGGCTCGCGGAACATCCGGCGGTTCCCTTCGGTGTTCACTTGACAGCCTTAGGCGACAGCGTCAATTACCGTTGGAGACCGCTGGTCTGCATCGATCAGGTGCCGACCCTTGTCGACGAGACAGGCTACTTCTATAACTTCGAGCGCATGGACGAATTTTTCGCTCAGGTCAGGATGGATGAACTGGAAGCAGAGTTCAGGGCGCAAATCGAAACCGTGTTGGCCGCCGATCTCACGCCGACCCATCTCGATTGGCATTCTCTGAGGATTGCCCGGAAGCCTGAGATCTTCGACGTGCTGTTTGGGCTGGCAAGAGAATATGGGCTTGCGTTGCGCGCCCCACAGTCTTTCGTGCCTGAAAGAGCGCAACGTCAGGATTTGCCTGCCAACGACTATGACATCTTGGACAGCTACGGCCTGGGTCACGCCGGGAAACTGGACCTGTATATCCGGTTATTGCGCGAGCTTCCGGCGGGGCTAAGCGAATGGGCGGTGCATCCAGGTTTGGAAGACGCCGAGTTGCTTGCCATCGATTCCCACGGCGCCCCGATACGCCAGGCCGATTTGGACTGCATGGTCTCCGCAGCCGTCCGTGAGGTTATTCAGCAGGAGGGTATCATATTGCTCAGCTACAAACCGCTGCAGGAAGTCTGGCAAGCGCACGCCGGCTCGTTGTGAGACTACCCTTGTGGCGCTGTTAGCGGCGCTACACCGTTGATAGGTCCCATTCTTCCAGCAGTTTGGGAACATCATTGAGCAGGCGTTGGGTGTAGTTCTCTTTCGGGTGCAAGATTACGTCATCGGCAGAGCCGCTTTCAACAAATCTGCCGCGCTCCATGATGTAGACAGTGTCTGACACATAGTAGGCCAGCCCAATATCGTGCGTGATGAAGATCGGCGTCATGCCGATCTCGTGCCGTAGATCCATCAGCGTGTCCAGAATGGTCGCACGCGAGCAGGCATCGATCATCGAGGTGGGTTCGTCGGCCAGCAAGATCTTCGGCTTCAGCAAAAAGATACGAGCAATCATTAGGCGCTGCTGCTGCCCGCCGGATAGCTCAAAGGGATACTTGTTTGTCAACTCATCGAACTTCAGATTGACAAAACTGCAAGCCTCTTCCATCATCGCTCGTTTTTCGTCGTAGGGAAGCCTGCGACCGCCGCGCATCCGAATGCAATCGAGCAGCACCGTGTCGACCTTCCTGAAAATGTTATATGAGGAGAACGGGTCCTGAAAGATCGCCTGGATGTTTTTCCAGTATTCCTGCTTCTTCTTGTGGGTGCGGATGTCGCGCAGTTTCCCGTCGAAGTATATCTCCCCCTCGGTGGGTTGGAGCAGCCCCAACAGCATCTTCGCTAAGGTGGTTTTTCCGCTACCTGACTCACCGACAATCGAGATGATTTCGCCTTTTCTGAAGCTGAAATCGACGTGATCAACAGCGATGGTCCTTTGGGAGCCGAAACCGAAAACTTTGGTGAGACCCTTGCCGCTCAGGATGTCCATATCACCGCTCATTTTGGTAAGCCTTTCGTAATTCTTCTTGCGGTATGATGCAGCGGTAGGCGCGTCCTCCCCCGATATCATGGAGATCGACCGGCGCCACTCTGCATTCTGGCATCACAAATTGACAGCGATCCGCAAACCGGCATCCAGCCGGCGGTTTCTTGAGATTAGGCGGTGTGCCGGGGATAGCCGTCAGTTTGACATCTCGCAGCCCCGACTCTGGTACGATGATGGACCCCATGAGAGCCTTTGAGTAGGGGTGGATTGGGTCGAAGACAACCTCGTGGGCGGTGCCCGTTTCCACGATCTGCCCGGCGTACATGACCATAATATCGTCGGTGACGTGGTAGAGCAGGGGCAGTTCGTGCGTGATAAAGATCAGCGCTTTGATGATGCCCTTTTCCATCAGGTCCAAGATCATCTTGATAACCATCTTCTGAGAGGTCACATCGAGCGCTGAGGACGGCTCGTCTGCGATGAGCACCTTGGGAGACAAGATTACTGAGGTCGCAATCACCGTGCGCTGTTTCATTCCACCGGACAACTCGACCGGATATTTCTGTAGGACTTCTGGTGGCAATCCCAGCAGCTCGAAACGCTCCCTGGCGAGGTCATAGATCGCTTTCTTGCTGGTCATCGGATGATGGGCGCGAATGACGTCCTCGATGAAGCTGATGACTTTCTGCGTCGGATTGAGCGCGTTCATCGCGGCCTGTGGAATATAAGAAATTTCGTCGCCTAAGATGGTCTTGCGGACGTCATCCGGGTCCATACCTGTGATGTTCTGCCCATCGATGATGATCTCTCCGCTGGAATAGCGCAGCGGTGCGAAGTAATACCCCATCAGGCTGAGGGCTAGCGTTGATTTTCCGCACCCTGATTCGCCGGCGATGCCTACCGATTTTCCTTCTTCAACCTTCAGCGAAACATGATCAACCGCATAAACATCTTCTCGCAGGCGGGTGACGTATTTCGTCGTGAGTCCATTTACTTCTATCACGATCTTTGACATGATGATCGCTTAGTCCCTTAATGCCGGATTGAAAACTTGATCAAGGCCGGTGTTCATCAGGTTCATCGAGAACGAAATTAAAGCAATGACGAGGATCACAGGGAAATACGCCCACCACTTCCCCAAGATGTGAGCCTGGTAGATCATTCCCCAGTTCATCATTAACCCGAGCGTGGGAACATCGGTCGTTCTCGGCCCTAGCCCGAGGATGGATAGCCCTGCCTCAGCCAGGATAGCGGACGAAGTCTGCAAGATCAGCGCCATGACAACATAGGACGCAATGTAGGGCAGAATATCTGTTAGGAGAATGTGGAAGATAGAATGCCCAGATAGTTTTGAGAGGTTGACGTGATCGCGGTTGCGGAGCGAGATCACCTGCGCGCGCACTGCCCTGGCCGTCCAGACCCAGGACGTCAGCCCGATGACCACGGCAATTGTGAACGCGCCGCGCCGCTCTTGCCCAATGCTGAATGAAATCAGGATCAGAAGAATAAAAGACGGAATGACGGTGAACAGGTTGGTGATAAAGACAATCAGATCATCAGCAAAACCGCCGACATACCCGGATACCAAACCAAGAACCAGCCCGATTGAAGTTGCTACCGTCCCCGCGATAAACCCGATGAGCAAGGATACGCCGGTAGCGACCACCAGCTCGGTCAGCACATCACGACCGAAGTTATCCGTTCCTAGCAGTAACAGACGGGTATTTGGTACTTCGCTGACATTCACATAGTCGGTCGGACTGATCATATACTGCTCTTCAAGCGCGTTCGTATCTTGATTCAGAGCGGCAACCGTTGCGCCTTCGGTGTCGCTGAGGCTTTTCAGCGAGTTCGTGAGGCGGATGTAATAATTTCGATCGGCGTTTGTCATGCCGGGGATGCGCGCGGTGGGATCGAAGTTGTTTTTCCACAACTGAAGGAGTTGGGCGGTATCACTGATGTCGATATCATCCTCTGGGATTTCCATCGCCACCAGCCACTCCCGCATAGCCAGGCGGTCTGCATCGCTTAACTTGCTGGCAATACGTTTGGCGGTCGCCTCTTCCAGGATCAACGTATACCGGGTGGAGAAATTCATACTATCGTAAACGTTCACATAGATCCCGGGCGGAAGGAACGTTCCGCGGCTGAGAGTTCGCAAGGGTGGCGTTTTTACAAACAACGGGTAGATTAACACCGTCAAGACGATGACGGTGAAGATCACAAAGCCAACGAGAAACTTTCCTGATCGAAAAATCTGCCTTAGTAAAATCTTCATAGTCGTATCTGCGCCTACTCTGTTTGCGCGGCCTTAATCCGGGGGTCAATCAGCCCGTAGACGATCTCGAGAACCAGGAACGCGACCAGCACCATGATCGTGATAATCAGTGTCGCTGCCGAAATTAGCGGGTAGTCCCCCCCGAGCACGGCTGTCAGAATGGTAGAGCCAAGCCCCGGATAACTGAACACGATCTCAGCGACCAGCGCCCCGCTGATCATGGTTCCGATTGAGAGCGCCAGTCCTGTAATCTGGGGTAACATCGCGTTTCTGAAGACGTATCGAATGATTTTGCTGTCTTTGATCCCCAGGAAACGCGCATACTTCACATAATCCGCATTCAACTCGTAGATAGCCATTGAACGCATCCCGATCGCCTGCCCGCCGATGGTAATCAACACAATCGACCAGAATGGCAGTTGATAGTGAACAATGACCGACCACATGAACTCCGCGCTGGTGTTGGGAATCATGTCATACCCATAGCCGCCGGATGTGGGGAATATTTTCAGATCGACGGCGAAGATCACCAGCAAAATGACTGCCATCCCAAACGCGGGGATGCTGCTGAGGAAGATGCTGAAAGGGAGCAGAAGTCTGTCAAAATTCCCTTTAAGGTAAGCTGCCAGAGCGCCGAGCGTATTTCCTAAGATCCAACCGACAATGATAGCTGGGAATTGCAGCGCAACCGTCCATATGATCGACGACTTTATGACGTCTGCAACCGTTCGCGGGTATTCGCTGATCGAGTAACCAAAATCGCCACGAACTACATTTTTAACGTAGATGAAGAACTGCTCGATCATGGGCTTGTCGGTGCCGAACAGCCGTGTATATTGCTCATAGACCGCTTGAACACCGGTTGCGTTGGAGCTGCCTTGCGCCATCCGTGCGGCAATGCCCGCCACGGGGTCTGCTGGCATAAGGCGGGGCAAAATGAAATTCAGGATAAACGCGACCACCAGGGTGACAATGAACCAGGCCAGTTTCTTAAGATAATAGTCTCGATACCCTTTCAACGAAACGCTCCTCGCTTACTTCGGTGACAGAAGCGAATGAGGTGCAGTTACTTCGCAGGCACAGCCCTGGGGTGTCCCAGGACTGCGCCCGACGTGTGAAGTAACTGTCACCTGTATACTGACTTGTTTACGGGTTGACGAGTTCCAGGTTATAGAGACATGCGATAGCCCAACCGTCGGTGCAGTTCAGCGGGGGAATGGGCGGCTCGCTGCCGTCGCCGTCAAAGGGGAATCCCGTCCACACGCTTTCATTCACTGTGTGGAAGGACTGCGGGCGGTACATGAGCGTGAAGGACGGAATATCGGTCAGGTAGATGTTGACCAGTTCCGTGTACATTTCCTTCAACGCTTCGGGGTCGGTCTCGCTCGGGATCGCCTGGATCAGCGCATCGGCCTCAGGGTTGGAGTACTGGCCCCAGTTGCCGTTCCAGTTGCTGCTCATGCCGATGAACTCGGAGCTGAGCAGTTTGCGGATACGGCTCCACGGCTGCGTCGGACCGGCGCCATCCGTGTACATCATGAAGATGTCATAGTCTTCAGGCAGCGGAGCATCTGACTTGGTGACGACCGTCTGGAATACACCCCACTCCGGATAGGCGGTTGTGATGTCGATGCCGATTTCTGCACCGGCGGCGGCGAGGACTTCAATGGCAGCCTGCCAGTCAGACCAGCCATTCGGGCAGCTCGCGATGTAATGCAGATTCTCACCATCGATTTCGCGCCACCCGTCGCCATCGGTATCAACGATGCCGGCTTCATCGAGTAGGGCCTTGGCCCCTTCAATGTCGTTACCAACCCACTGCAGGTCGGCAACCGCCTCATGATCATACAGCGCCTGCTCGCCGTCGGTCGGATTCATCAGACTGCGCGGAACCTGCTCGAAGGTGGCGGACTGGTCGGTCATGGCGTTGGCGATGATGGTGGGGTAGTCCACGGCAATCGCGATAGCGCGACGCACTACCGGATTCTCCAGGCCAGGCGACGACCCGCTCAGGTTAAAGAAAGCGGTGGGCAGAGTGGCGCCAATACCGTATGGAGCCTCGGGCAGGTAGGTCGAAATGGGCAGGTTATCTTGAAGCCAGAGATCCTGAACATTGGCGTTGAACTGCTGGCTGACATCCACTTCGCCGGCCTTCAACGCAGTAGTCCCGGCGGCATTGTCCGGGAAGATGTTATGGGCGAGGTACTTCGGAGCGGGCAGCTTGCCCCACATGGAGGGATCCTGGCCCCAGTAGTTATCATCACGAACGTAGACAACCTTGCTTTCGTCAGAGAAATGCTTGGAATACGGGCCGGAGAAAACGACATCCTCGGCGGTATCCGCAAGCAACGCGGTCGTATCGTCCCCAGCGCGCTCTTCCAACGTCTCGGTCCAGGCTTTCTGGATGACGTAGTTGGTGCTGAGGTAGGCATTCACGAGCAGCGGGTTGACTGCAGCGCCATTCTCGTCAAGTTTCGCCTTAACGACAACGGTCTGCTCGTCCACTGCGACAATATCTTCAATATAGTCAATGTTCGCCTCGCCAACAGGCGTGCCGTACTTGACGTGGGTCGCCCAAGTATAGGCGACGTCTTCCGCCGTCACGGGTGTTCCATCGCTCCAGTGCGCGGCTGGTTTGATGCGGAACGTGATCTCGGTACGGTCCTCGTTCCACTCAAACGGACCATCTGCCAGCAATGGATAGACTTGCCCGTCGAGCATGTTGTACAGGTACGGCGTTTCAAACATGATCACGCGAGCGTTGTCCTGCTGCGCGATGGCCATAGCGTTGTTGTTCGTATTTGAGTAAGGGTTCCAACCGACAACGGCATTCCACTGCTGGCCGTTAAAGTACAGTGTTTCGTGGCGGGGCAACGTTTCCTGCGCGATTGACGGGGCAGATCCAACCGCCATCGCTACTACGAGAAGTAACGCGACGAGAGTAAGACGCACAGACTTCATTGGATTTATCTCCTGGTGAAAACACAAAAAACTTTGACCAAAAAACCGGCTTCGCACCGGTGACCGGTAGCGTCCTATGCGAACACCCCGCAACATATATCCTTATGTGTGGATCGCCTCCTTCCACGAGGGCTCAAGCATTCGAGCCCTGCAATGCCGAGCAGAAAACTCTATTTTTCTCGCGCATGTTGCCCATACCGACTTTGATTGGATCGAAGAAAGTATCAACGTAGCGCTGCGATAGGAATCGATTATTCTCACGCGCTTGAAAAATACCTGACGCCCGATTCCCGGCGATAATTCCCGGGGGTATCGGTATCGTTGTGCCTGTGAAACCTGGGTAGAAAAAGAAGCTGACACAACTCATGATCTTAGTATATTCAGGTTAGGTAAAAATGGAAAGAGAGCGCTCTAAGTAGATCAAACGTGGAGCAGGTCAGGAACTCAGTTTCAGGCCCGTGCGCCGCACTTATTGCCGCGTTCTGGCGCGGCGTGAGTGATTGCGATGATCCACTTGCTCCGCTTAGCGTACGCGGATTATGATTAGGTTGTGCGCCAACGCAGAGGACAAATCCCGTGCCCCTGACAGAGCTTCAGCTTCCAGTCCCGACAACCCCGTTTGTCGGTCGTGAGGCCAATTTGGCAGAGATTGCTCGCTTGCTTTCCGATCCAGACGGTCGATTGGTGAGTCTGGTCGGCCCTGGCGGGATCGGAAAAACGCGGTTGGCTCAAGAGGCTGCGCGCCGTGCGCTGTCTTTGTTTCACGACGGCGTATGTTTTGTGTCGCTTGAAGCGCTCAGCGACCCTGATTTCATCGTATCTGCGATTGCTGAAGCCCTCGAAATCGAACTAAATCAATGCAGCAACCCGGAGCAACAACTGGTCGAATGTCTGCAACCCCTCGACCTGCTGCTCGTGCTCGACAATTTCGAACACTTACTGGCAGGGGTAGACATCATCAACACGCTGCTGGCTGGTACGTTCAGGGTGAAGATACTGGCGACATCGCGCGAGACGCTCAACGTTCATGGAGAATGGGTACTGCCCGTCGGCGGCCTGCCCTATCCGACGAGTCCGAACGATCCGCTGGATGTGGGGGCTTATGGCGCGCTGGCTCTCTTTGAGCAAAGCGCTTGTCGCGTTCGACCCGATTTCTCGTTGAATGAAGAACTGGCGGGAGTCGTGAGGATCTGCGACCTGGTGGAAGGGATGCCACTGGCGCTCGAATTCGCAGCGGCCTGGGTCAACACGCTGTCATGTGATGAGATTGCCGCTGAAATTCAACGCAATCTCGGCTTCCTGGAATCGCGTATGCACGGGGTTGAACCGCGCCATACCAGTATGCGGGCTGTGTTGGATTCTTCCTGGAACTTGCTTTCGCCTGGTGAACAACAGGTATTCATGAATCTTGCGGTGTTTCGTGGAAGTTTCACGCGGCAAGCAGCCTTTACTGTTGCCGGGGCATCGCTGGCGGACCTGTCGCACTTGATTGACAAGTCTCTGGTGCGGCGTACGGACGCTGGTCGTTATGATATTCACGAGCTTGTGCGCCAGTATGCTGAGCGAAAACTTAACGCTGAAATGGAGAGGAGCGTCGCGACGCGGACGCGCCATGTAAAACATTACATGGAGTTGTTGCAGCAGGCTCACGCGGACCTTTTTGGTGCGCATCCACAAAGAGCGATGCGACTGATTGAACACGAAATTAAGAATATTCGCGTGGCCTGGGCATGGGCGGCGATGCTGGATCTGTTTCCCGAAATCGAAAAAGGGCTGGAAAGCCTGTGGTTCTTTTACGATACCCGTGGTTGGTATCGTGAAGGCGAAAAGATGTTGGACCTGGCTGTCGACGCGTTGCGCGACGATATCGATCAGCGAGAATTGTGCGGCAAGCTGCTCACGCGGCAGGGCGTTTTGGCCAGCAGTCTGAACTGGTTTTCTCAGGCCGAAGCTCTACTTGACGAGGGGCTGGCAATTGCTCGCCAGCTTGAGAACCCTGCTGAGATTGCTTTCGGGCTGGTGCGGCGTGGCTCGCTAGCGAGTTTCCGGTCGATTTTTGAAGAATGCATGATCGACATGAATGAGGCGCTGGCCATCTATGAAACCATTGATGAGCCGTGGGACAGGGCGTATACGCTCAATTGGTTTGGCTTGATGCGTGGCAGCCGGGATTATGTTGCGCAAGCCGCCACAATTTTCCGCCAGCTCAACAGCGAGTGGGGCATTGCCGTAACGTCGATCAGCCAGGCGTTTTTTGCGCTCCATGACAACAAGATCGAAACGGCGCGCGCATTAGGCGAGCAAAGCCTTGCGGCTTGCCAGGAGATCGGTATCTGGTGGGGTATCGCTTCTGCGTCTGAAGTCTTAGGCTGGGTGGATCTGGCGACCGACGCTTACCAGGATGCGCTCCGGCACTTTCGCGAGATGTTCAGGATCTCCGTCGCCTCGCAGTTGTGGCGGTATTTGGCCGTTGCCGGGATCGGGATCGGACGTGCCTTGGCTGAGTTAGGCGAAGACGCGCTCGCGCTCGAATTTCTTGCGGCGGCATATCGTTATTACGACCTTCAGGGACGCTGGTTCGCCTATTTGGATGTTGAGAAGCGAATTCCGGACGCGCTTTATGAGTCTGTTGTTGCGCAAAGCGCCCGTATTGCCGACCCGGTGGCGATGCTCGTGGGATTAGAGGAGCCACTGAATGCGTTTGTGCAGAACCTGAAACCGCTGCTCCCGGCTGAGGCTGATGCCGGCCTTCTGACTGAGCAGGAGATTGAGGTGCTGGGCTTGCTTGGGGAGGGAATGACGAACCGGGCGATTGCCGACGAATTGATTCTGTCGGTTGGGACGGTTAAGTGGTATCTGAGTCAAATATACAGCAAGATCGGCGTGGGCAGCCGAACGGAGGCCCTGGCCCGGGCGCGAGAAATGGGCTTGCTTGCTTGAAGGATTGATCGGCAAAACCAACCCTCACTCCTATCTTTTGGCAGGTGATGACGTGTTTGCCGCCTGATATACTGCGTTCACTGGCAGTACAGAAAGGCGGCAGTCATGTTTGTGCCAACAAATCCAGAGCAGGAACGCATCCGCGCCCTGAGCGTTCTGTCTGCTCTGACAGAATACGACAAAGCCGTTGACGTTTTCGCGCGGGATTCTCAGGACGGGCAAGGCTGCGATCCCGCCGCACCATCACACT
>Ga0079224_100017267_pt1 | contig 10165 bp, 8 predicted proteins | sample Stecom2015_FD_80414 | JGI IMG/M metagenome (GOLD analysis project Ga0079224, IMG submission 80414) | Agricultural soil microbial communities from Utah to study Nitrogen management - Steer compost 2015 | ecosystem: Environmental > Terrestrial > Soil > Agricultural land | place: USA: Utah... | reverse complement strand
GTGTAATCAGCGACGTTGATTGAAAAATCCGGCGCCAGTGGAACGTGATGTTGCTTGACCTGGAACATGGCACTGTACGTTTTGTAGAAACTGTACGTAATGTCAGGGACCAGCAACACACCGGGGCGCTGAAATAACGCCTTGAAAACATGCGCCAGCACTTCATCGGAGCCGTTGCCCACAAACACTTGGTCGGGGTGAATCTGGTGCAGATTTGCAATGGCTTCGCGCAGCGCAAAGGCCGAGTAATCGGGATACAGGCGGAGGCGTTCACCCGCCGCTTGCCGGATCGCTTCAATGGCGCGCGGCGACGGACCGTACGGGTGCTCGTTGGTATTCAACTTGAGGTCGATGGGTTCGCGGGGCTGCTCGCCCGGCACGTACGGCGACAAACCTTGCAAAGTTTCGCTAAACAGACGGCTCACTGTGTTCTCTGAACGTAAGGGTTGCGGGACGATTTGAATTCTACACGCAAGGGAGTGCCTTCCAGCTTGAATGCATCTCGGAATTGCGTCTCAAGGTATCGGCGATAAGAATCTGGAATGGCATCCAGCGCACTGCCGTGAACAATAATACGGGGCGGGTTTTGCCCACCCTGATGGGCATAACGCAATTTGGGCCGGAAAATGCCTTTGCGAGGCGGTTGCTGCGCTTCGACGGCTGCATGCAACACCCGGGTTAAGCGCGGCGTGGATAACTTGGCAAACGCGGCACGATGTGCTGCGCGCACCGAGCGGAGCACGCCACCAACGCCCTGCCCCGTCAAGGCCGAGATGGTATGCATGCGTGCAAACGACAAAAACCGTAACTTGCGATTGAAGTCGCGTAACACCTGGTCACGCTGGTCGTTGTCAACCGCATCCCATTTATTGATCGCCACCACCAACGCGCGCCCGGCCTCAAGAATGAAACCCGCAATATGGGCATCTTGATCGGATATGCCGCTTTCCGCATCCAGCAGCAATACCACGGCATTACTGGCTTCAATGGCCTGCAACGTCTTGATGACAGAAAACTTCTCGATGGTCTCGAACACCTTGCCCCGACGACGCAACCCGGCCGTATCAATCAGTGTGTACGGAACACCGGCGCGCTCGAATTCGACTTCAATGGCATCACGGGTGGTACCCGGCATATCGAAGGCGATCACCCGCTCTTCACCAATAATGGTGTTGATCAACGTGGATTTCCCGACATTGGGGCGGCCCGCAATCGCCAACTTGATACGATGCTCGACTTGGGCGTCATTGGCACGCGTGGTTTGCCCGGCTTTGCCGTCGCCGTGGTTGGTCGCGTCGGCACGGACCTGATCGGTGTGTTCGTCTGCCTCGACATCCGATTGGGCCTGATCCGAGCCCTCTTCTTCAGCCACATCCTGAAGCGAATCGAGCGCGCGATCGACAAGGTCGACCACGCCATCACCATGTGACGCGGAGATGGGATGGGGTTCGCCCAGCCCCAGCTCGTAAAATTCGGCCGTTGCAGCGCTATAGCGCATGCCTTCGGCCTTGTTGGCAGCCAGTAGTACGTTTTGCCCGCTGCGGCGCAGCATTTGCGCAATTTCGTGATCTTGCGCGTTCAGGCCGGTACGTGCATCGACCAGGAAAATCACCACATCAGACTCGGCAATGGCTTGCTCGGTCTGGCGTGCCATCTCGCGCAACAAGCCGCCGCTGGATTCGGGCTCGATGCCACCGGTGTCCACCACAATAAAGCGGCGTCGGCCTATGCGCCCTTCCCCGTAATGACGGTCACGGGTAAGGCCCGGGAAGTTGGCAACCAAGGCGTCTCGCGAACGCGTAATGCGGTTAAACAAGGTTGACTTGCCAACATTGGCGCGCCCCACAAGGGTCACGATGGGCATCAACTCGATTTTGCTCAATTGACTTCAACCATCACGAGGTTACCCGAGCCCGTCTGCACCAGAACGCCCCGCGGCGTGGCGGTCAGCGGCGACAAAATAGCCCCCCCACCTACCTGCAGGCGGCCCAGCAAGCGTCCGTCTTCACGACTCAGAAAATGAACATAGCCCTCCAGGTCGCCTACAGCAACGGCCTGCGGCACAACCACTGGCGCCGTGAGTCGACGATTGCGCAAGGCATCCTGACGCCAGCTGTCTTCCCCATCAATCAGACTAAATGCCACCACGGTGTCGCGGTGATCGGTGGCATAGGCGTGTACGGGGTCAACCGCCATACCCGTGGTACTGGAGAACGGCTGCGTCCATACGGGATAACCGCCCTGTGAAAGGTCGAAACAACCAATGCGCCCCTGATACGTCACCCCGCACATCAGCGGACCCTGCATTTGTGGCGCCCCAACCACATCGCTGATGCGGTCGAGGTCGGTCGCCCCTTGAGATGTGGACACCGTGCCTTCCCATTGCACTGCGCCACTGGCGGTGTCGATGGCCATAATGCGACCGTTGGGCAAGCCGGTAAACAATAAATTTTGGACGATCTGCATTTGCATACTGGTTTTCAGCGCCAGCGCCGGCCCAGGACGCTGCACACTCCAGCGCAAGTCGCCGGTTTCGGCATCGAAAGCCTGCGTGCGGTAATCGGTACTGCGTACCGCAACGATACCGGCACCAACCGCAGGCGGAATACTGACTTCACTGGTGGCTTTTGTGCGCCATTTTTCTTGGCCCTGATCGTCAAAGGCGATAACGGTGCCATCCGCCGCGGCGACCGCCGTTGTACGACCATCCGAGCCCGCGCCGGCGGAAAGGCGCATACCGGCCTGGGTTTGCCACAACACCTGCCCACTTCCCAAGGCCACTTTGACCACATTGCCATTTGGCGTGGCGGCATACACCGCATCGCCCACCACGTCGGGCGCAAACCCGTACGCCGAGCCGCTGCCAATGGACGCCGACCACGCTTGCCTTGCCGCGATGGCGGCGGGATATTGGGTAAGCTCGGCCGGCTCGAAACGCTTGTCCGACCGGGAGAACATAGAACACCCGGTCAGCGCTACAGCGGCGACCGTCCATACGCAATAGCGCAAGAAACGGGATACGGCGTCGGTTTGCATGGATCAGGCTCCCAGTGCATCAAGTTTTATTTGAACGATTTGAGCCAGCGGATTGCCTTGCAGCCCCGCCAACGCACGCTCCCACTCGCGAACAGCCTCGTCGGTCTTGCCCTGCGCCTGCAGGATGTCACCCCGACGGTCGGCGTAAAGGGCCTCGAAGGCGGGAGAGGGGTTGGCCAGCTGTTCCAGCGCGGCATCGTAGTTTTTTTGTTCGAACAGCACCCCGGCCAGACGCAGATGCGCAAGCTGCACCATGGCTTCGTCAGCGCTGTTTTGTATTAGCCATTTGAGTTGTGCGGCGGCGCCGTCAAGATCGCCATTGCGCGCCAGCGATTGCGCTGCGATGAGTACGCCCCGCGAAGTATACCCCGACTTGGGGAAGTCTTCGCGCAGCGTGGCGCTGGCCGCCTGAACACGCGCGATGGCCTCTTCATCAGACTGGGCGGCCGCACTTTCGAGAGCCTCGAAATACCCCATTGCCTGGGTGGCCTGGTGGTTTTGATACCACTGCCAGCCGCGCCAACCCAATACCGCCGCCATGGCGACAAACGCCAGCGTGACAATGATGGTGCCATATTGCGCCCACCAGTCACGTAGCGCGTCCAGCTTTTCCTGTTCTTCGAAATCGTATGCCATGCTTTCTTATACCTTTGCCTTCAAGTGCATTACCAATTCTTGCTGGGAAACGGTCTCCTGCTGTTCCTGAGCGGTCGCATCGGCCTGGCGCAACCACTTGACGCTTGCCGTTCCGTTTTCAATTTCGGTGCCACCCAAAATGACTGCCGCCGTGGCACCGCTGGCGTCCGCCCGCCGGAACTGCGCCCGAAAACCCGAGGGACCGGCGTGCACAATGACGGTCAGACCGGCATCGCGCAGCTGCTCAGCCAACACCATGGCACGCCGCTGTGCGGCGTCACCTTGATGAATCATGTAGACGTCGCACTCGGCGGGTGCGGCCACGTCGCTGGACTGCAGCCACAGATCAAGCAGCCGTTCAAGCCCAATGGCAAAACCGACCGCCGGCGCCGGCTTGCCACCCAACAAGGCGATAAGGTCGTCGTAGCGACCCCCACCGCACACGGTGCCTTGCGCCCCCAGGCGGTCGGTGATCCATTCGAACACGGTCAAGTTGTAGTAGTCGAGCCCGCGTACCAAGCGCGGGTTCAACTGGTACTGGATCCCGGCTTCGTGCAGGCGATCGCATACGCCTTGAAAGTGCGAAAGCGATTCGTCACCCAAAAAATCTGACAAGCGTGGCGCATTGTTGGCCATCTCTTGCAGCGCCGGGTTTTTTGTATCCAGCACGCGCAACGGGTTGGTATACATGCGCCGCTGTGCGTCGTCGTCGAGAATATCGCGATGCTGTTCGAGATACTTCACGAGCGCTTGCCGGTGCGCCTGCCGTTCGTGCGCCTGGCCCAGGGAATTCAGTTCAAGGCGGATGTCGTTCAACCCAAGCTTTTTCCAAAGCCGGCCCAACATAATGATGTGCTCGGCGTCAACATCCGGGCCCGGAAAGCCGAGCGCCTCGACGCTTAGCTGGTGAAACTGCCGATAGCGGCCGCGCTGCGGCCGTTCGTGGCGAAACACCGGACCCATGGTGAACACACGATGGGGTCGTTCGTAAAGCATGTTGTGCTCGATGGCCGCGCGCACCACTCCGGCCGTAAACTCGGGCCGCATGGTGAGCTGGTCACCGTTGAGCGAGTCGGTGAAGGAATACATTTCCTTCTCGACAATATCGGTGACCTCGCCAATACCCCGCGCAAATAGACGCGTATGTTCAAGAATGGGCGTGCGCATATTGCGGTAGCCGTACTGGGCCAACCACTCGTGCATGATGGCTTCGAGGGCCTGCCATTGGTAACTGGTATCGGGAAGAATATCTTTCATGCCCGTTACGGCATGAACTTTCTTAAACGACTGCGTCATAGATCTTGTAATACTGGACCCGGGCGTTACGCGGCCCCGTTGTTATGGGAAGAAGGCGCGCCGTAGCGCTTCTCGACATACGTCTGGACAATTTGCTGAAACTCGGCTGCGATGGTATCACCTTTGAGCGTGACCGTACGCTCGCCGTCAATATAAACTGGCGCCGCGGGGACTTCACCCGTGCCCGGCAGGCTGATGCCGATATCGGCGTGCCGGCTTTCGCCTGGCCCATTGACCACACACCCCATCACCGCCACATTCATGGTTTCGACGCCGGGATAGCGGGATTTCCACACGGGCATTTGCTCGCGCAGGAAAGACTGGATGCTGTCGGCCAATTCTTGGAAGAACGTGCTACTGGTGCGCCCACAACCCGGACACGCCACGACCATTGGCGTAAACGCGCGCAAGCCCATGGTTTGCAGAATTTCTTGTGCGACAATGACTTCACGTGCGCGGTCGCCGCCTGGCTCGGGCGTTAGCGAGATCCGAATGGTGTCGCCTATGCCTTGCTGCAACAAAACCGCCAAGGCCGCGGTGGACGCAACGATGCCCTTGCTGCCCATGCCGGCCTCGGTAAGCCCAAGATGCAAGGGGTAGTCGCAACGTGCAGCCAGGTCTTGATAGACGGCGATGAGATCTTGCACGTGACTGACTTTGCACGACAAGATGATTTTATTGCCCGGAAGGCCAAGCTCCTCGGCGCGCGCGGCGTTACTGAGGGCAGACACCACCAGGGCATCGCGCATGACGGCGCTGGCTTCCCAGGGCTGGGGACGACGGTTGTTTTCATCCATCATGCGGGCCATGAGCTCGTGGTCAAGGCTGCCCCAGTTGACACCAATACGCACCGCTTTATCGTGCTGGCACGCCACGTCAATCATGCGCGCAAAGTTATCATCGCGGCGTTGGCCCCCACCCATGTTACCCGGATTGATGCGGTATTTGGACAAGGCCTGGGCGCATTCGGGAAACTGGGTAAGCAGGCGGTGGCCGTTGTAGTGGAAGTCGCCCACCAGGGGCACTGACACGCCCATACGATCAAGCTGCTCTCGGATGGCAGGCACGGCGGTGGCCGCCTCTGGCGTGTTAACGGTAATACGCACCAGCTCAGAGCCCGCCTGAGCCAGCTCTTTTACCTGAATTGCCGTGGCAATAGCGTCGACGGTATCGGTGTTGGTCATGGACTGCACCACCACCGGCGCACCGCCCCCTACCCTTACCGATGCGCCATTCCAGACAATATCAACACCACGGGTTTGCCGACGCGGCGAAGGCCCGACGGGATGTGGACACCCGTCCGGCTGCAGAGTTTCGCTTTGAGCATTCATGACCGAAGGGATCTAAGCCAATCGAAAATAAGCCAGGACTCGGGGACCCATCCGCGCTTGATGGCATAAAACGCGGCAACCAGCACAAAAACCACAATGACGACCCACCATCCCCATGGACGGCGCACACCTTCGTCGCCGGCGTCCAGGCTGGCGCCACCGGCCAAGCCACCCGCGCGATCGACCGTACCGAACGCGGACTGTTGCGGGCCGATCTGGCTGTCGAGCATCGTCAGCATCGCATCCGGGTCGGCGTCAAGATAACGGGCATAATTTTTAACGAAGCCCCGCAAGGAAATGCCTTGGGGGAGGTCATCCCATTGTTCGTTCTCAAGTGCTTCGAGCTGACGCTTTGAAAACTTCAGCCGCATGGATACTTCGGCCTGGGAGATCTGACGGGCCTCGCGCAGACGCCGCAACGTGGGGCCAACCCCTTCGGGCTGGCTCAGCATGGCGGATTCCAGGCTGTCCTGTTTCATAATTTCTTCGGTCATCCACGCTCCTGATTGATTGCGATGACAGCACGGTCGGGCAGACGCTGGTCGATGCGAGTGCGGTCTTTGACGTCACCGGCCAGCTGGCCACAGGCGGCGGCAATGTCGTCACCACGGGTTTTGCGTACCGTTGTGACAATACCGGCGTCCATCAGGCGCTGAGCAAAACTGCGGACCCGTGTTGCAGACGACCGTTTCAGACCCGATTGCGGAAATGGGTTGAACGGTATCAGATTAAACTTGCTACGAACTTGCCGTGCAATGCCGATGAGCTCGCGCGCGTGGTCGTCGCTGTCGTTGACGCCATCAAACATGATGTACTCGAACGTGATGAAGTCGCGCGGCGCGTGCTCTAAATAGCGATTACAGGCTTCGAGAAGCTCGGCCAAGGGGTATTTTCTGTTAAGCGGAACCAGTTTGTCGCGCAACGTATCGTTGGGGGCGTGCAGCGACACGGCAAGCGCCACCGGACAGTCGCGGGCCAAGCGGTCGATCATGGGCACAACACCCGAGGTAGACACGGTAACGCGGCGACGCGACAAGCCATAGGCGTTGTCATCAACCATGAGCCGCAGTGCTGCCAGCACGCGATCGTAATTGAGCAGGGGCTCGCCCATGCCCATCATGACAACATTGCTGATAACCCGACGACGGGCATCCCCGTCGGGCAGGCCACCACCAATGCGGGCTGTCTCGGGCTGCGTGCGCAACACGCGCTCGGCATACCAAAGCTGCCCAATGATTTCGGCTGTGCTCAGGTTACGGTTAAAGCCCTGGTACCCCGTTGAACAGAACGGGCACGCTACCGTACACCCAGCCTGGCTGGAAATACATAGCGTGCCGCGGTCGTCTTCAGGGATGAAGACGGTTTCGACCGCATTATTGGGGTCGACATCAAATAGCCATTTGCGCGTGCCGTCAGACGACAGGTGCTCGGCGGACACCTTGGGAGCCTGAATCACGCAGTGTTCAGACAGCAATGCGCGAAAATCGCGTGCCAGATCAGTCATGTCGTCGAACGAGTCAGTGCCGCGTTGGTGTATCCAGCGCAGAAGCTGACGTGCCCGAAACGGCTTGCCGCCCCACTGCTGCACTTGTTGCGCAAGGCCGGCGGGGTCGAAATCAAGCAGATTGACGGGGGCGGTATCGGTAACCGGTTTAGTTGACATGATCGGGCGCAATGGTGGCTATCAGGCGCTGTAGATATTGCTTTCCGGGAAGAAGAAGGCAACTTCGACAGCAGCAGTTTCGGGCGAGTCGGAACCGTGCACCGCGTTGGCATCAATGCTGTCAGCGAAATCAGCGCGGATGGTGCCGGGCTCGGCTTGTTTGGGGTCGGTTGCACCCATGAGCTCGCGGTTTTTGGCAATGGCGTTTTCGCCTTCCAGAACTTGTACAAACACCGGGCCGGACACCATGAAGTCGACCAGATCCTTGTAGAAAGGACGCTCTTTGTGAACTTCGTAGAAGCGCTCGGCTTCGCTGCGTGACAGCTGCTGCAAACGTGCGGCCACCACTTTGAGGCCCGCTTGCTCAAAACGCGAGATAATTTGACCGATTACATTTTTGGCAACTGCATCGGGCTTGATAATGGAAAGGGTGCGTTCAATAGCCATGTAAAGTTATACCCAGAAAAAAGTTTTCAATAAAAACAACAGCTTTCGCAAAATTTTGGTTAGCCTGCCATTTTACCACGCCATCGGCGTGTGCGCCGTCTTAAAATAGGGCTTTACCCGGATAGCTCCCAATAGCCGGTACGCACACGACACGCCCCGCTCGCCAAGGCGGCGATTTCACATCTGCTTCCGCTTTCATTTATAGTTTCAGCTTTGCCTGTCATCCGCTTGGCTGGCCCGCGGCAGCAAATTTCTATTCATTTTTAACATGAGCACACGTTCTGTAATGTCAACTCCCGAAGAGCTTCCCAAAAGTTTCGAACCCAATGAGATCGAATCGCGCTGGTACGCGAAATGGGAATCCATGGGCTACTTTGAAGGCGGCCGGCATGTGGGTGCCGCCGCGCAGGACAGCAAGCCCTTCGTCATCCAGTTTCCGCCGCCCAACGTCACGGGAACCCTGCACATGGGTCACGCGTTCAACCAGACCATTATGGACGGCCTGGTGCGCTACCACCGCATGCGCGGCGACGACACCGTGTTTGTCCCGGGCACCGACCATGCCGGCATTGCTACGCAGATCGTGGTCGAGCGCCAACTGGACGCCGAGAACGTCTCGCGTCACGATCTGGGACGCGAGAAATTCACTGAACGTGTCTGGAAATGGAAGGAAGAATCAGGCAATGCCATTACCGAGCAATTTCGCCGACTGGGTGCGTCGGCGGATTGGGCCCGCGAATACTTCACCATGGACGAACGCATGTCCGCCGGCGTACGTGAAGTGTTTGTTCGGTTGTATGAACAAGGCCTGATTTATCGTGGCAAGCGCCTGGTCAACTGGGATCCGGTGCTGGGCACCGCCGTCTCCGACCTTGAAGTGGTAAGCGAAGAAGAGGACGGCACCCTGTGGGAAATCCGTTATCCGCTGGCCACGCCGCAAGACGGCATCGACCATTTAGTCGTGGCAACCACCCGCCCCGAAACCATGCTGGGCGACGTGGCCCTGATGGTGCACCCGGACGACGAACGCTACCGGCACCTGATTGGCGCGCGAGCCATACTGCCCCTGGTTGGCCGCGAGCTTCCCATTATTGCCGACGACTACGTTGACCCCGAGTTTGGTACAGGTGTGGTCAAGGTAACCCCCGCCCACGACTTCAACGACTACGCCGTGGGGCAGCGCCACCAGCTTGAATTAATCAACATCTTGACGCTGGATGCCAAAATTGCCGACACAGCGCCTGAAAAATACCAAGGGCTTGATCGCTTCGACGCACGCAAGCAAATTGTGAGCGATTTGCGCGATCTGGGCGCACTGCAAGCCGAGAAACCCCACAAGATGATGGTTCCCCGCGGGGACCGCACAAACACCGTCATCGAACCCATGCTGACCGACCAATGGTTTGTGGCCATGAGCAAACCGGCACCGGAAGGTACGCTGCATCCGGGCAAAAGCATTACTGAAGTCGCCCTTCAGGTTGTGGCTGATGGTCGCGTCAAGTTTTACCCCGAGAACTGGACGAACACCTACAACCAGTGGCTGGAAAACATTCAGGACTGGTGTATTTCGCGCCAGCTTTGGTGGGGTCACCAGATTCCGGCCTGGTATTCCGAAGACGGTCAGATTTTTGTTGGCCGCGACGAAAATGAGGCACGCGCAAAGGCCGATGCCGCCGGAGTGACCGGGCCGTTGCGTCGCGACGAAGACGTGCTGGACACCTGGTTCTCGTCCGCCCTGGTCCCGTTCACCACCATG
>Ga0079224_100017266_pt1 | contig 10165 bp, 8 predicted proteins | sample Stecom2015_FD_80414 | JGI IMG/M metagenome (GOLD analysis project Ga0079224, IMG submission 80414) | Agricultural soil microbial communities from Utah to study Nitrogen management - Steer compost 2015 | ecosystem: Environmental > Terrestrial > Soil > Agricultural land | place: USA: Utah... | reverse complement strand
GGGGAACTGAGCGTGAGCCGCCCGCGCCGAGCCGTCCGCCGAGGCGTTGTCGACGATGATCACCTCGTGCCGCGCGGTCTGCCGATCCAGCGCATCGAGCAGGGCTAGTAGCCGATTGCCACCGTTGTAGTTGACGATGATGACGGTGATGTTGGAACTAGCCAATGTGCCTGGTCGCTCCGTGGAAACCGCAGAGAGCAAGCTGCGTCAGTGCAGTCCGAATCGATCGGTTTCGTAGGGGTGGAGACAAGCTCCACCCCTACGATTTTCGGATGATACTCGCTACAAGAGTGGGGCGCGGAATTTCACGCCCCCGACGGGGAAGGGTTGGCGGACATGCGGCGGGTCAGCGCCTGGATCAGGCGCGCGCCGTTGATCGTGTCTTCCAGCGTGACGCGGCCGCTGGTGTTCTCCGGGTTGCGCCCGACGCTGGCGTATCCAACGGTCGGGATGCCGAAGGACTCGATGATGCCGGCCGGGCTGATGCTGGGGACGGTCGCCAGCACCTGTGGATGGGTCTCGCGCAGCGCGGCGATGTTGGCCTTGCCGACGACCGGGGGGCGCACGAGCAGGACTTCGACGTTGACGCCCGGCAGGCGCGACTTGAAATGCTCGATCGCGCTCTGGGTGATGGCGCGCACGTTCTGGCCGGGCACCAGGTGGAACTCGATGACCGCTTCGGCGGCGACCGGGAGGTAGGGGCTCGGGTCGGTCAGCTTCAACTCCCTGACGATCGCGCCGGGCGCCATGTAGACGCCCATCGTCAGGTGGGCCGCCGACATGCTGATTTCGCCGGGCGCGACGCGGTGCAGCCACGCCTGGGTGCGGCCCTCCAGGTCGGCCAGCGTGTTGATCGTCTGCCCGTCGGCCAGGGCGATGCCGTCGTAGAAGCCGTCCAGGCGCACCTCGTGGTCTTCGGTGACGAGGTCACTGACGGCCTGGGCCAGCGCGCGGCCCAGGTCGGTGATCGCGCCGCCGAAATGGGCCTCGGCGTAGTGGTGGTTGGCATGCGCCGAGACGCGCAGCGTCAGCCGGCCGGAGGCGGAGTGGACGATGGCCGGACCGGCGATCGGCAGGTCGGTGGCTTCCCAGATGCCGGCGCTGAAGCGCGCCGGCTGGCTCTTCAGCCATTCCTCGAGCGTTCGCGAGCCATCGTTGCGGTCTGTCTCGATGACCAGGGTGAAGCTGTCTTCGAAGCCGGGGTGGAGCTGGGCCGCGACGGCGGCGATGACCCCAGCCTTGCGGATGATCCCCGGTCCGCTGATGAACGAGTCGCGGAAGGACGGCGGCTGGCCCGAGTGGCTGCTGGCGTAGGGGTCGGCGTCGTCCATGTAGGTTACGAGCAGGACGGGGCCGTTGCCGGCGACGACCAGCGGGGCGAAGTCGAGCGGGTCGAACCAGGTGACGCGGGTGTTGTTGCGGGTGAGGCGGTCGTGGACGAAGCGGGCGGCGCGTTGGACGGACTCCGGGTTCCCGACGTGCGCCGGCATGGCGCCGAGCACGCGCAACATGCGTCGGATCGTATCGGTGATCGAACTCTGCTCGGCTTGCGACGTCATCACGCGGCTAGACCAATGCCTCGTCCCTGGGCGCACATGGCGTTCCTCCAGTCCAGTGTAACGGAACGGCAAGCGCTCGGGCATAAGACAAAAGTCAGAGCCGTTGACCGGCGCCTGTCCGCGATGCTAGACAGTGTGCGCCGCGGGAGGGCTCGCGGACCAATTTCACAGACCGATACTTCAAGAGTGAGGAGTAGCGACACTATGCCAGGCGAGATCATCAGCACCGACAAGGCCCCCGGGGCGATCGGCCCGTATTCGCAGGCGATCAAGCTGGGGAACCTGGTGTTCACGGCCGGCCAGATCCCGCTCGACCCGGCCACCGGCCAGCTCGTCGAGGGCGACATCACCGCGCAGACCGAGCGCGCGCTGCAGAATCTCGTCGCGATCCTCGAAGAGGCCGGCAGCTCGATCGACCGCGTCGTCAAGACCACTTGCTTCCTGACCGACTTGGGCAACTTTGCGGCCTTCAACGAGGTCTACGCGAAGTTCATGGGAGCGAATCGCCCGGCGCGCTCGACGATCCAGGTTGCCGCTCTGCCGGCCGGCGCGATGGTCGAGGTTGAAGCGATCGCCGAGTGCGAGTAAGCGCCGCGCCAAGACGCAGATGAGACGAGAGGTGGATGCCGATGTCAGCGCCGCATGAATGGATCGAGGAAGTCTCGCGGGACCAGCTGCAGGCGGTCAACGCCGGCATTGCCCGCTGGGTACGCAAGACCGGCACCGAGGACGAGCGCAAGGCGTTCGACTTCATCGCATCCACCCTCGAAGGCTACGGCCTGGCGATCACGCTGCACGAGCCGACCTGCCTGGTGAGCAACCCGGTCTCCGCCAGGCTGCAAGCCGGCGGGCAGGACTTCCACTGCATCACGACCTCTTTCTCGACCAGCACGCCGGAGACCGGCGTGGCCGGGCAGCTGGTCTATGCCGGGGGCGGGTCGCCGTCCGAGCTGGGCGCGGCCGAGGCTGCCGGGAAGATCGCGCTGACCGAGGGGCTGGCCAGCCCCCAGAAGGCGCGCGCGGCGACGCAGGCCGGCGTCAGGGCGCTCATCTGCATCTCCGGCGAGCACCTGCACGAGATGACCGTCAGCCCGGTGTGGGGCTCGCCGACGCCCGAAACGCTGGACATGTTGCCGCAGGTGCCGGTCATCTCGGTCGACTCGGCCACCGGCGAGCAGTTGAAGGCGCTGATCGACGGCGCCGAGGCGCGCGTCCGGGTGACCACCATCGTCGATACGCGCTGGCGCAAGATCCCGGTGCTGCTGGCCGATCTGGATGTCGAGGGCCGTGACTACGTGATGTTCAGCGGGCACGTCGACTCGTGGCACTACGGCGCGATGGACAACGGCAGCGCGAATGCCACGATGATCGAGGTCGCGCGCATCCTCGCCAACCACCGCGATGAGTTGCGGCGCGGGGTGCGCTTCGCGTTCTGGTCGGGGCATTCGCAGGCGCGCTACGCCGGCTCGACCTGGTTCGCCGACGCATACTGGTTCGACCTGCGCGACCGATGCGTGGCCCACGTCAACGTCGATTCGACCGGTGGCAAGGGCGCGACCGACCTGACGACCGCCAACACGATGGCCGAGACCTACGGCTTCGCGCGCGACGTTATCCGCCGCCAGACTGGCCAGGAGCTGATCTACCAGCGCTTCGGGCGCGCCGGCGACCAGTCCTTCTGGGGCATCGGGCTGCCGGCCATCTTCATGTCCGTCTCCCATCAGGGCGAGGCGTCCGACGTGACCGCCGATCTGGTGCGCCTGACGGGCGGCACGGCGGCGCGCAGCGGCGGCCTCGGGTGGTGGTGGCACACCACCGAGGATACGCTCGACAAGATCGATCCCGAACTGCATGATCGCGACACCAGAATCTACGTCGAAGTCGTTGGACGTCTGGCGACCGACGCCGTCCTGCCGTATGACCTGACCGGTCCGATCCACGAGATGCTGACCGAGCTGGAGGCGCTCGAAGGCGTCTGGGGCGCGGCCGGCGAGCTCTCGGCCGACGATGCGCCCGGCTTCGAGGCGCTGCGGGCAGAGCTGCAGGCCGCTCGAGACGCGGCGGCGGCGCTCAATGTCCGGATCGTAGATGGCGTCGACGACGGCGATGCGGAGGAGATCAACGCCGCGCTGCTGAGCGCGGCCCGCTATCTAATGCCGGTCAACTACACTGCGGCCGGAGAGTTCGATCATGACCCCGCGCTTGGCGCGCGCACGCTGCCGTCGCTGCACCCCGGGAAGGCGCTGGCGGCGATGAACGATGACGAGTTGTGGGCTTCGCTTCACAAGGTGCGTCGGTCCGCCAACGGGGTGCGCTATCACGTGCGCCTCGCAAGACGTGCGCTAGAAGCGGTTTCGGGGTAGAATAGGGCCACGGCCAGGCGCGCCGGTGGCGCGCCGATTCATGCTATACTAGCGGCCGAGGGCGCGTAGCTCAGTTGGCTAGAGCGCACGGTTCACATCCGTGAGGTCACTGGTTCAAGTCCAGTCGTGCCCACCCTGGAGGAACGAGTTATCAAATTAACCACCCTCAATTGACCCTGTGTACGTGATCAACGTTGATTGTTAGTCCCGAGAGGAGGGGCTAAGGTGGCGGTGAATGAGCCTATCCTGCTAACGCCCGACGGCAAGCGACGCTTGTCTGAGGAGCTTGAGCGGTTGCGGTCGGAGGACTTGCCCCGGCTGCAGGCGCGCATTCGTGAGCTGGGAGAGGCTGGAGACATCTCGGACGATAGCGACATCGAGATCACCAAGGACGAGCTGATGCAGCTCGAGAGCCGGATCCGCGAGATCGAGTGGATGCTCGAGGAAGCCGAGGTCGTCGAGTACACCTCGGGCAGCGGCGTCGTGGAATTCGGCTCGACCGTGAGCGTCGTCGATGAGTACGGCGAAGGCGAGACCTGGGTGATCGTCGGGCCGCAGGAGGCGGATGCCGCTGCCGGGCGCATCTCGAACGTCTCGCCGGTGGGCGCTGCGCTGCTTGGGAAACGCGTTGGCGATAAGATCACCGTGCAGGCCCCGGCGGGCGAGATCATCTATGAGATCACCGAGGTGCGCTAGCGAGGCGCAACCTGCTTGAGAAAGTGAACCGCCGCGGGACGCACGCCCCGCGGCGGTTTTTTCGTTGGCAGCATTCGAAGGACAGGGGAGCGGAACGTGGAACTGGAATTCACCGAGCAGCAGCGGGTCCGGCTCGCCAAGGTCGAGGCGCTACGTGAAGCCGGGATCGAACCCTACCCAACGCGCTCGGCACGCACTCACACCAGCGCCGAGGCGCTGGCGCGCTTCGAAGAGGTCGAGCCGTCCCTTGAGGGCGACCATGACGCCGAGGAGATCACCGTCGCCGGCAGGGTGATGACGATCCGCGACATGGGGCGCTCGATCTTCGCACACATCGAGGATGGCTACGGGCGCATCCAGATCTACCTGCGGAAGGGCGGGCTGCTGGAGGGCGATATTTCGTGGTTCAGCGACTACGTCGACCGCGGCGATTTCATCGAGGCACGCGGCAAGCTCTTCCGCACGCGGACCGGTGAGATCACGCTCGAAGTCGCCCACTGGACGATGCTCTCCAAGGCGATCTCGCCGCCGCCGGAGAAGTGGCACGGGCTTCAGGACGTTGAGGAGCGCTACCGCCGGCGCTATGTCGATCTCTTCTCGAACCCCGAGGTGCGCGAGGTGTTCCGCAAGCGCAGCCGGATGATCACGGCGCTGCGCGCGTACCTCGACCGCAACGATTTCCTGGAAGTTGAGACGCCGACGCTCCAGCCGGTCTACGGCGGCGCGCTGGCGCGGCCGTTCACCACCTACCACAACGAGCTGGAGCAGACGCTCTACCTGCGGATCGCCGACGAGCTGTACCTGAAGCGGCTGATCGTCGGCGGTTTCGAGCGCGTGTATGAGATCTGCAAGGACTTCCGGAACGAGGGCGTCGACCGCAACCACCAACCCGAGTTCACGATGCTCGAGTTCTACATCGCCTATGCCGACTACGACATGGTGATGAAGATCGTCGAGGAGATGGTCGCTGAGGTGGTGACGGTCGTCACCGGCGGGACGGAGATCGAGTACCAGGGCGAGCTGATCGACTTCAAGCCGCCCTGGCGGCGGCTCAGCCTGGCCGACGCGATCTTCGAGGAAACCGGTATCGATTTCAACCAGCATCGCGATCAGCAGGAGCTGTACCGGCTGGCGAAGGAGGCCGGCGCCGAGGTCGAGCCGGACACGGTGTGGCCGAAGATCGTCGACGAGCTGCTGAAGACGTTCGTGCGCCCCAAGATCGTGCAGCCGACTTTCCTGGTGGACTACCCGGTCGAGCTGTCGCCGCTGGCCAAGCGCCAGGCCGGCAGCGAGTACACCGTCGAGCGCTTTCAGCCGATGGCGGCGCGGACCGAGATCGGCAATGGCTACAGCGAGCTGAACGACCCGCTGGACCAGTTCGAGCGCTTCAAGGCGCAGGTCGAGCAGCGCAAGCTGGGCGATGATGAGGCGATGCCAGTCGACATCGACTATGTGGAGGCGTTGATGTACGGCATGCCGCCGACCGGTGGCTTCGGCCTTGGCGTCGACCGGATGGCGATGCTCCTGACCAACCAGCGCTCGATCCGCGAGGTGATTCTCTTCCCGGCCATGCGCCGCACATTTGACGTGCCCGAGCCGGCCGCTGGCGCTGGCGGAGATGAGGACGGGAACGACTCGTAGGCCTCGTGTACGTATCATGACCGGTTAGCGTCGAGCAGTCAGGGCGATAACCCATCGTAGGAGGTGGAGCTTGTCTCCACCTCCTACGCTGTTGGACGGGCGCGAATTCTCATCACGGTGCAGTTATGTGTGGTCTTGGCCGGTCGGCGTTGCACGTGGTCGTCCTGTGGGGAGAAGGTCTCGAGGGCCTGAGCCACGGTTGGTACGTTGCTATCGAGCTGCGGCGACGGCGCGGCGGAGGTCGTCGAGGAGGCGAGCGCGCTCGGTGTCCGCGGTATCCTGGTCGGCGAGGTTGCGCAGGCGCATGACGTAGGCCGGCTGGGTGGTGGCGATGACTTTGATGCCGTCGGGGCGGGTGTGGATGGCCCCGCGTTGCTCGGTAAGCCGGAAGTCGGGGCTGATCAGGGCGCGAGCGGCCGGCGCGCCGATGGCGACGATGACTCTGGGGCTCACGTACTGGATCTCCAGGTTGAGCCAGCGGACGCAGGCGCGGATCTCGCTCGTCCGGGCGGGCTGGTTCTCCGGGCGGCCGTCGCGCTCGCGGCCCTCGTAGCAGCGCAGCAGGTTGGTGATCCAGACCTCCTCGCGGCTAGCGCCGGCTTCGATCAGCAATTCGTCGAGGACGTCGCCAGCCGGGCCGCTGTAGGGGATGCCGGTGGCGTCATCTGTCGAGCTGGGGGCTTCGCCGACGAGCATCAGGTCGGCGTTCGGGTTGCCGGCGCCGAAGACGACCTGCCGGCGCGTCTCGGCCCGGCGGCAGGCCCGGCAGCCGAGCGCGGCCTGACGCACCTCTTCCAGGCTGTTGTAGAGCGGCAACTCCATCATCGAGGCGATTGTCCTATCCAGCGGCGCGAGTTGGCGACATCGTGGGGTAGAGTCTAGTCGCTGAGCGGGATACGCACGAGAACGCAAGCAGAAATGAGGGCGAGACAGATGAGTGAGATGACCCCGCGGGAGCGCGTGCTGGCGGCGCTGGAGGGCCAGGAGGTCGACCGCCCGCCGGTGAGCCTGTGGCGCCACTTCCCGGAGGAGGACCAGACGGCGGAGGCGCTGGCATCGTCGACACTGCAGTGGCAGCAAATGCTGGACCTCGACTTCATCAAGCTGATGCCTCCGGGCGACTACGCGACGATTGACTGGGGCGCCAAGAGCGAGTTCCAAGGCGCGCCGGGCGGTACCCGGGAGACGATCCACTATCCGATCGCCGGGCCGGACGACTGGCTGAAGATCGAGCCGGTGTCGGCGAACAAGGGCTTCAACGCGCACGTCGTCGACGCCTGCCGCCTGGTGCGCGAGGGCGTTGGCCCGGACGTTCCGGTACTCCAGACGATCTTCAGCCCGCTAACGATCGCCAATAAGCTCTCGAACGGGCTGGTGATCGACCACCTCCGCAGCGACCCCGAGAAGGTGCACCAGGCGCTGGCGGTGATCCGCGACGTGACGGTCGAGATGACGAAGGAATCGTTGAGCGCTGGCGCGGACGGCGTCTTCTTCGCCAGCCAGTGCGCGACCAGCGACCTGGTCAGCCAGGAGGAATACGACGAATTCGGTGTTGCGTATGACGAGCCGGTGCTGGCCGCGGCGCGCGAAGCCGGCAGCATCTTCACGATGATCCACATCCACGGCGCCAACACCTACTTCGACCTGATGGCCGGTTATGACGGCCACGCGATCAACTGGCACGACCGGCGAGTGGGACCGCCGATCGCCGAGGTGCTGCGCGACTACCCAGCGCGCGCCGCAGTCGGTGGGATCGACGAGAAGGGGATCGCCGACATGACGCCCGAGCAGGTCCGCGAGCAGGTGCTGGACGCCCGGCGTCAGGCTGGCGACCGGCGGCTGCTGATCGGCCCTGGCTGCGTGGCGTTGGTGGCTACTCCTGAGGAGAACTTGAAGGCTGCCGTTCAGGCGGCGCGTCAGGCGCTGACGACGGAGCAATAGGCCCGGCCGGGGAGAGCTTGCTCTCGTCTTCGATCTCGGGGTGCTCCAGGCGGCCGTAGATGTAGAAGAAGACGTCGCGGAAGATGGCCGCCAGGGGCACGATGATGATCACGCCGATGATGCCCCAGAGCGCCCCGCCGACGACGAGCAGGATCATGATGATCGCCGGGTTCATGTTGACCGCGCTGCCCTGCACGCGTGGGACGAGGAACGAATTCTCTAGCTGTTGCACGCCGAAGGAGAGGATCGCGACGAGGAAGATCTTGTCCGGGTCGGTCGCCAGCACGACGACGGCGGCAACGGCGAAGGAGATCCACGGACCCAGGATCGGGACCATCTCGAAGATGCCGGCCACGATGCCGAGCGCCAGGGGCTGCTGAACGCCGATGACCCACATGCCGATGCCGGTCACGACGCCGACGACCAGCCCCAGGAAGAGCTGCCCGCGGATATAGGCGCCCAGGATGCGGTCGATGATCCGCAGCACCTGATGCACGTCCTCGCGAATCTCTTCGGGCCACAGGCGGTAAAAGATCGCCAGGCCGCGGCGCTGGTCTTTGAGGACGTAGAAGAGCCACAGCGGTAGCAAGACGAGGCCGGCGACCAGGCTGATGAAGCGCTGGATGGTGCCGAATGCCGCGCCAGCGAGGCGCCCGCCGATCCCGCTCAGGTAGTTTGTGACCTCGTCGTAGTTCTCCTCGATCTGGATCTTGATGTCTTCGGGGACTTCACGCTCATAGCGCTGGTTCCAGTAGTCGAATTCCTGGCGGGCGCTCTCCCAATAGGCGGGCAGATTGTCGATCAGGTCCTCGCTCTGCTCGACCAAGATCGGCCCTGCAGTCAGCGCCAGGATCGTCAGGCTGCCGAAGAAGACGACGTAGACCTCGAGGATGGCGATCGTGCGCCGGGTGCCGCGGCTGAGGTGGTTGCGCGGCAGCATACGTTCCAGCCGCTCGACGAACGGCAGGAGCACGTAGGCGATCAGCGCGCCGATGGCGAACGGGAAGAGCGCGCCGCGCACCGACCAGGCGATCCAGCCGATCAGGAGCAGGGTGCCGGTGACGAGCAGGATGCGATAGCCCTTGTTCGGATCGTTGGGGTTGGGATCCACCATCGCCATCCGGGGCGCGCTCCAGTGATGTGGTCGGGCCGGTGAGCGATCTCACCGGCCCGAATTGTGCGGTCTAGCTGACCTGCAATTCTAGCGACTTCGAGTCGATGACCGCGCGGGCCATCGCCAGGAACTCGGCGACTGGCATCGAGCCCAGGTTCTCCTCCGTGCGCAGTCGCACCGACACCGCGCCGCCTTCTCCCTCGCGGTCACCAACCACGAGCATGTAGGGGATCTTCTGCAGCTGCGCCTCGCGGATCTTGTGCTGCATGCGGGCGCTGCTGCGGTCGACCTCGACGCGCATCCCGGCGTCGCCCAGCTGCGCCTCGACCTGCTCGGCGTACTCGATGTGCCGGTCGGCGATCGGGATGATGACCGCCTGGACCGGCGCCAGCCAGACCGGGAAGGCACCCCCGTAGTGCTCGATCAGGCCGCCCACAAAGCGCTCCATCGAACCGAGCACCGTGCGGTGGATCATGACCGCCCGGTGGCGCTCGCCGTCCTCGCCGATGTAGTTCACATCGAAGCGCTCCGGCAAGTTGAAGTCGCACTGGATCGTCGGACCCTGCCAACCGCGGCCAAGCGAGTCAAGGAGCTTGATGTCGATCTTCGGCCCGTAGAACGTCCCCTCGCCGGGGTCAATCTCGTATTTTAGCCCCATCTCGTCGACCGCCTGCATGAGCGCGGTCGTGGCGCGTTCCCAGTTCTCGTCGCTGCCGATCGACTTCTCAGGGCGCGTCGAGATGTAGATCTGGTACTCGTAGCCGAATACGTCGGCGAAGTAGAGCGCCAGGTCGAGGACGCCCTTGACCTCATCAACCAGCTGTTCGGGCAGGCAGAAGATATGTGCGTCG
>Ga0079224_100017265_pt1 | contig 10165 bp, 11 predicted proteins | sample Stecom2015_FD_80414 | JGI IMG/M metagenome (GOLD analysis project Ga0079224, IMG submission 80414) | Agricultural soil microbial communities from Utah to study Nitrogen management - Steer compost 2015 | ecosystem: Environmental > Terrestrial > Soil > Agricultural land | place: USA: Utah... | reverse complement strand
CCGGCTTCCAGTGCGCTTTCTGCGCGCCCGGCTTCATCATGGCCATGGTGGGTACGCTGCAGGAGAACCCCTCCCCGACTCGCGAGGAGATGGCCCATGCCCTCTCCGGCAATCTCTGTCGTTGTGCCGATTACCCGAAGATTCTCAACTCCGCGATGCGCGCCGCGGAGTACATGCGAAGCACGACCGCCTAGGGGGAGGTGAAGCGTGGCCGATTTCAAGCTGATAGGACAGAGCTTCGCGCCGCAGGACCTCGTGGCCAAGATCACGGGTCGTGCGAAGTACGCCGAAGACTTCCGAGCCGACGGGATGCTCTTCACGAAGCTCCTGCCCAGCCCGATGCCGCACTGCCGTGTGCGCAGCATCGATTACAGTGAAGCCCTGGCGCTGCCGGGGGTGGTGGCAGTCCTCACCGCGGACGAGGTTCCGCAGGAGGAACACCCCTTCGAGCCAGCGCTGACGAACGAGCCGCTCTACGAGGGTGAGCCGATCCTGGCCGTCGCCGCCGTGGACGAGGTCACGGCCGCGAACGCGATCGAGCTGATCCGCGTCGACTACGAGCCGCTCCCCTTCGTCATCAACCCGCTCGACTCGTTGCGTCCCGGCGGGCCGGATGCCACCACCCGTGGCAACATCTACAACGGCCGGGAGATCGCCAGCCTCAAGTGGGATCAGTCGGTGTTCGACTCCGTCGGCCCCGACCAGATGCCGATCGGGCCGGCGATGGAGGAAGACACCTGGGAGTACGGTGACCTGGAGGCGGGTTTCGCGAACGCGGACCTGGTCATCGAGGAGACCCTGTACTGCCAGTCCGTGACGCACCACCCGATGGAGCCGCGGACTGCGATGGCCTACTGGCAGAACGGGAAGCTCTACATGCACGCGTCGGTGCAGAGCACCGCGCAGTCCCGCCGCGCGATCGCGGACCGTCTCGGCCTGGACTTCGAGGACGTGATCTTCCTCGCCGAGTACTGCGGCGGTGGGTTCGGGAGCAAGATCCGCGGAAGCGTGATCGAGGTGATTCCCGCGCTGCTCGCCCGCAAGACCGGTCGGCCGGTGATGATGCGCATCACGCGGGCGGAGGAGACGCTGATGGGCCGCGCTCGCCCCGGCATGCTCGGCCATGCGCGGCTCGGCATGCGGCGTGACGGCCGGATCACGGCGCTCGATCTCTTCCTCGTGATGGACAACGGCCCGTACAGCCGGCAGGGTGACTCGAACACCTCCGGCGACGTGGCCGCGCTGATCTACACGCCGGAGGCGATGCGCTTCCGGACGGTTCCGGTGCTGACGAACACCCCGCCCCGTGCCGCGCAGCGTGGTCCGGGCGGCGTTCAGATCGTCTCCATGATGGAGCCGATGGTGGATCGTGCGGCCCGGCAGCTCGGTCTCGACCGGCTCCAGGTGCGGCTGGTCAACGCACCGGACCACGACACCCAGTTCGGTCGGGGTGCCTATCCGCTCACCAGCTGCTACGCCAAGGAAGCGCTCACCAAGTGCGCCGAGCTGTTCAACTGGTCGGAGCGGTCGGCGAGGAGCGGGCAGCGCAACGGCACCAAGGTGCGCGGAGTGGGGCTCGCCCACAGCGCCTACTACGGGGGTACGAGCGGATGGGACGGCCTGCTGGTGATCCGGCCGGATGGGAAGCTCTACATCCACCAGGGCGTCGGGAACCTCGGCACGCACTCCGTGGTGGACACCGCGAAGGCCGCGGCCGAAGCGCTCGACATGCCGTGGGACCAGTGCGAGGTCGTCTGGGGGCAGTCGAGCCGACACCTGCCGCACAGCTCCACCCAGTCGGGCAGCCAGACGACGCACGCGCACACCCGGGCGAACTGGGTCGTCGGTGAGGCGATGCGCCAGACGCTTCAGGAGCTCGCGGCTCTCGAGCTCGGCGGCTCTCCGAGCGCGTATCGGGTGAGTGGTGGTCGGATCACGGGTCCGGGTGGAACGCTGACCTTCGCGCAGGCTGCCGAGCGCGCGATCGCCCGCGGCGGCAAGTTCGACGGTCACGAGCTGCCCGAGGACATCAACGAGATGACCCGCAACTCGGCGACCGCGCTCGCCGGGCAGGGTGTGGTCGTGGCGGCCAAGGACAATCTGCCGCACACGGCGCGTACCTACTCGTTCGTGATCTCGATGGTCGAGGTCGATCTCGACGTCGAGACGGGAGCGTACGACATCCTGAACGTCACCTCGGTGGCGGACTGCGGCACCGTGCTCAACCCACGGAGCCTGATCGCCCAGGGGAACGGCGGTGTGATTCAGGGAATCGGCATCGCGCGGAGCTTCAAATGGTCGATCGACCCGACCTGGGGTGTTCATCTAACGAAGCGTCTGGAGGCGACCAAGCCGCCGACGATGCTCGACATCCCGACGGAGCTCACCTTCGCCGCGGTGGACCAGCCCGACCCGCAGAACCCGGTGGGTTCGAAGGGGATCGGCGAGCCTCCGGTCGGCGCCGGCGCAGGTGCCCTGGTCTGCGCGATCGAGGACGCGCTGGGCGGGCAGCATCCAACGCACCAGCCGCTGACCCCCGACAAGCTCGTGAGCATCCTGGAGAACGACTGCCTGCCGTGCGGCCGTCTCGAAACCCACGTCTGAGCCGAAGGAGCGAACAATGGCGGTCATTCACGATGTAATGCCAGCGTATGAGCTCTTCCAGCCTACGGACGTGGAAGGTGCGATTGCGCTGCTGAACGAGCACGGCGACGGCGCTCGCGTGCTCGCCGGCGGAATGGATACCTGGGACTGGCTGAAGGATCGGACGAAGCGGGTCACCGCTCTCATCGATCTCGGCGGGATCCAGGAGTTGAAGGAGATCCGCGCCACTCCGGACGGCGTGGAGATCGGCGCGATGGTCCCGCTCTCGACGGTCGCGAAGAACGCCGAGATCCTTCAGAACTACAAGGTCCTGGCGGACGCGGCGGTGCATGTCGCCTCGCCGCAGATCCGCAACCAGGGGACGATCGGCGGGAACATCTCGCAGGACACCCGGTGCTGGTACTACCGAAGCGGGTGGCCCTGCTATCGCGCGGGCGGCAACATCTGCTACGCGAACACGCCGACGTCGCTGAACCGCGAGCATGCGATCCTCGGAGCGGATCGCTGCGTGGCGGTCAGCCCGTCCGACACCGCTCCGGCGCTGGTGGCGCTGGACGCCCGGATGGTGGTCCGCAACCGGAGCGGCGAGCGTGAGATCGAGGCGGCGAACTACTTCATCGGGCCGGGCACCGACATCCGCCGGATGACCGTGCTCCAGCCGGGTGACGTGCTCACCGCCATCCGGATCCCGAACACCTGGTCGGGAGCCCGGTTCTACTTCGAGAAGGTGACGGATCGGAAGTCGTGGGATTTCCCGCTGGTGAACGTGGCCTCCGCGGTTCGCGTGGAGGGCGGGGTCATCCAGGGGGCGCGGATCGCGGTCGGTGCGGTGGCGGCGAAGCCGCTTCGCCTCTACAGGGTCGAGGAGCTGATCACCGGCAGGCCGCTCAACGAGGAGACTGCGACGGAGGCCGGCGAGCTTGCGGTTCGGGGCGCCGAGCCGCTCCGGTTGAACGGGTACAAGGTACCCCTGATGCGTAACCTCGTGAAGCGGTCCATCCGCGGACAGGAGGCGTAGTAATGGAGCTTTTCCGCAGAGTGCTGAACCCCTGGAGCCAGGAGATCCTCATCGGGGTCTCCTGGGTCCTGCTCTACGCGGCGGTCGTCGCGGGCGCGGCCTTCATCATCGGCCACGCGATCTATGCGGCGTTCATCGCGAAGAAGGAGGCCCCGCCGACGGAAGAGGAGGTGAGACTTGCCGCGCCGGGCGCTCCCGAAAGGGTTCAGCGCCACACGCTGGCATCCAGGATCTCCCACTGGATCCTCGCGGGTGCAGTCCTCACGCTCCTCACTACGGGCTTCGTTCCGATCGTCGGCATCAAGTTCCCGTGGGTGACGATCCACTGGATCGCGGGGCTCGTGCTGGCGTCCTACACGGTCTTCCACACCGTCCATGCTCTCTCGAAGCGTAGCCTGCGGTCCATGTGGATCAGCGGGAGCGAGCTGCGCGAGATGTGGGACCGTCTGAAACTCATGAGCGGTCGGGAGGCTCCCGAACCCCCGAAGCCCGGCAAGTGGGGAACGGAGAACAAGGCCTTCCACCATCTCACGATGTTCGCCGGCCTCACTGTGGTGGGGACGGGGCTCCTCATGATGCTCCGGGTCAACACCGTGTTCGCTCCCGCGAACCCGTACATCCTGTCGGACCGCACCTGGGGCGTGTTCTTCGTGCTGCACGGGCTGGCCTCGGTGGTCTTCGTCGGCGCGATCATGGTGCACATCTACTTCGCGCTGCACCCTGAGAAGCACTGGATCACCTGGTCGATGATCCGTGGGTGGATCTCGCGGCGTGACTACGTCTGGCACCACGACCCGAACCGCTGGCCGGTGGCGCCGAAGTCGGTGCAGCTGAAGGGTGTTACGCCCCGGGAAGCATCGACGCCGTCGGGCACTCACCGGGAGCCGTAGGAGAAGCGTGGCTGGCTCTAACCGCGACGAGTTGCAGGAGCGGATCGAGGCCATCGAGGAGACGTACGAGTTCATGCTCGCGTACGCCGCCCAGGGGCTCTCGACCCACGAGGCATCGAAGACGGGGGCACAGCTCCGGGAGTTTCTCGACCGCTGCGAGAGGGCGATCCGTGAGTTGGCCGATCACTTCGCCGCCGTACTCAGGGAGGAAGGGCTCGACAGCAACCCGGCTTATACCGGCTTCCTCGAGGTCCTTCGCGAGGATGCCTCGAAGTCCGGGTCCGCCTTCCGGTTGACGATGGCGCAGCCCGCGATCAGCTCGCAGTTGATCGACAACCTGAACGCTTCGATCCACGTTCGGGCGCTGCTCACCGATATCTTCCTGCTGGACGAGATCATCACGCCGCGCTCGGCGGCATCCACGCCCGCCTGACGCGACGTCGGAGCAGCACGGCACAAGCTGGAGCGGCGCCGGTTCTGATCGAACCGGCGCCGCTTTCCTTTTCCGTCAGGCGGTGTCCGCCGTCACCGTGGGAATGCGGAATGCTTCAGCGAGGGCGGGGTCGTCCGCACGCCCGGTCACCCGATCGGCTACGTACGGCCCGATCATGGGCCCGAACTTGAACCCTTCCGCAGAGCCGCCCCCAGCAAGCCAGACATTCGCGTAATCGGGATGCCGGTCGATGATGAAGTTCCGCGAGGCGCTGATCTCGTAGTGACAGCACCGCGTCTCGAGGAGCGGAGCATCCGCGAGATCCGGGAAGCGTTCGACGAGGATTCTCCGTGCGGGCTCGTGGTATTCCTCGTCGATCCAGCGGATCGACGTATCGGGGTCGTCGCCCGGGCGGCCCCCCGTACGCACCCGGAAGCCACGGCTGTCGTGACTCAGGGTAGGCCATCCCGTTACGCCGGGGAAGTTGTAGCTCGGGCAGTTGGGCGCCGTGAACCGCTGGTCCCCCGGCGGTGTGCCGAAATAGTAGACGTGCCCCATCGGGATCCGGATCTTGTCGCCCATCAGGTCGGGCATGAGCTTCGGGAACCAGGGCCCCAGGGCGAAGATGAAGGTCTGCGCCGAGAGGCGTTCGCCCGGCTCGAGGGTCACGTCGTTGAGTCGCTCGCCCGAGCGTGCTCCGAAGTCGGCGCGGCCGAGCGCGATTTCACCACCGAGCCTCCGGAACTGCTCCGCGACCGTCAGGCAGGTGTAACGGGCCCGGGCGACCCCGGCGTCCGGCTCGTACAGGCCGTCCGTGAAGCCGTCCACGTTCATCTGTGGATACCGGTAGCGCACCTCGTCGGCATCGACGCGTTCGTACGTCACGCCGACCCGGTCCCAGACCTCCGCAGTGTTCGCGAGGAAGCCGTCCCAGCTCTCGCGCATCGCGATGTCGCCCGTACGGGTGAACATCGTCGTTCCCCACTCCTCGTCCCACGCCCGCCAGCGTTCGATCGCCTCCTTTGCCCATCGGCTCCACAGCTCGTTCTCAGGATACCCGGTGCGGATGCCGCGCGTCTCGTCCGCTGAAGTCGCGCGGGAGTTTCCCGGACCATACTGGTCGACGAGGGTCACCTGATGGCCGAGCCGCTGGAGGTGATAGGCAGTCCAGAGGCCGAACGCTCCGGCACCCACGACCACGATCTCGGGGGCCGCCGGCCGCGGCCGGATGTGGGGTGCCGCTGCCACCAGCGGGGCCGCTCCGAAAAACGTCCCCGCCCCGACACCGGCGACCTTTATGAACTTTCTGCGATCCATCGAAGGAGGTGTAAGAGTGGACTGTAAATGAGCGTTGGGTCAGAAGCCCGCGGCGTGACCGTCTTTGCGGGCATCCGACGCTGCAGCCCGCCCGCGCCGCAGCCTGAGCACCATCTGCGCCCCGCCGAATGCGCCGTCGCCCTCGACCTGATGGTCCATCGCCTACACGGCGACACCTGAGCCGCAGGGTTCGGCAACGCTGTTGATGAAGGAGACCATGTTGCCCTCACCATCCGCCGCAGCCAGGTAGATCGTCTCGCCATCCGTGAAGGCAGCGCCCGGATGAACCGGATCCAGCGCGTCAATCGGGTCGAGCAGAGCGCGGCGTTTTGCGATGTACCCCTCCGTGATCAGCTGTTCCCTGGCGACGCGCATATAGGCGGGGTCGGCCACGTGACGCGCGAGGTCCGCGTAGGCGATCTTCTTCGCCTCGATGAGGTGGTGCAGATACTCGGCGCTATTGTGCCACATGCGGCCAGGTCGAAGCCGTCCACCAGCCTCAATATCTGGAGGGCCGCAACCCCTGACCGGGAGGCGGAAGCTCCCACAGCCGGTAGTTCCCGAACCGCGCACCCAGGGGCTCCACCCAGTGTACGCGGACCTTTGCCAGGTCCTCGTCGGCGAGGAAGCCACCCCAGCTCGCGAACTCCATCGACGATCTCCCTCCCCAGCCCGCCCTTATGGAACGCGCTGCTGCCCTGCTCCGCAACCAGCCGGAGAGTGCGCGCGAGGTCGGGATTCGTGAACCGCACGTGATCGGTTCGGCATCATGGCCTCAACGTCGTCAGCACCGGCGCCGGCGAAGCCTGGCGCCGGCCTTCCCTGTCCAGGTCGTGGACGCACCGGATGGCTGGCTCGCGCCAACGCCTCCGGAAAGGTCGGAAGAGTACCACTCCTGACGCGAGAGGCGGCGTAACGCCCGCGAGTCGAGCAGAACCGCGGGGCCGGCGGGCCTGCCCCCGCATATCGTAACGTCTGAAAGTACGGGTCGGGAAGCTGATCCGGCATCCCTCACCAGCGGAAAAGCAGAAGCGCGCCGTTCGACTGCGGCGCGCTTCCTGGATGCGTGAAGGACAGCTAACGGACGTCGGATCGCCTAGCGCGAGCCCCGTCCAGTGGTGACGCTGATCTTCCGAAGTCCATCTTCGTCGCTCGGCAGCTCACGAGAGCCCGCCGGCACATCGTTGAGCTTCAGGATGTAGGCCACGATATCCGCGTACTGCTGCGGCGTCAGCCGGCCGGGCGAATCGAACGGCATCGTGTTGCGAATCTGACTATGGAGATCGCCAACGGAACGGCCGGACCAGGAGGAGATGAACACGGACGTGGACCACTCGGTGGGCGAGTGGCAAGTACCACAATTCTGCTGGACCGCACGCTGCCCCCGCGTCGCCTGCGCTTCGGTGTACACCCCGTCCCAGATCGTGCGCTCAGCCGAGCTCGACTGCCCTTCGGCCGGCTGTGCCGCGACGAGCGCGAGCAGCGCCCCCAGCAAAGTAACTCCTCCCGTCCGATTCATTCGTCGTCTCCCGTGGTGAAGCGACCCGGTTGGCAGACCTGCCGTAGAGTCGCCGGAATGATATAACGAAAGGCCTGTAAATCAAAGGGCCAGGTGCGGATCCGAGGATTCGCGCCTGGCCGGGCAGGCGGCTTCTGACAGCCGTCACGTGCGCTGCGATCGGTTCCTACACCGCCTTGCTTGAAAGGTTGCAGCATCCGCTCGGCTGCTGCAACCGACGTTCACGACAGCGGCCGAAATCGCTCAGGGCAGGAGCAGGCTCCCGATCTCGCGCAGCGCTTCGGGACCCTCCACGTCCCGCGGCAGCAGTGGAATGTATATTCGCGACCACCGCCGAAAAAGACTCTCGATCTGCGCAAGGTACGCCGCCTCCTGCGCACGCCGCTGCTCGAGGAACGCACCGAGGTCCATATCCGGCAACACCCTGTTGACGACCAGCCCCAGCACCGGCACCTCGAACGCCTCCAGCGATTCCAGCGCCTTCCTGCTCTCCAGGATGGGCAGCTTCTCCGGGATCAGCACCAGGATGAACCCGCATCGTTCGGAGTCCAGCAGCATGCGTCGAGCCTGATAGAACTTCCTTCGGCGCTCGAGCAGGACCTCGCGGACGCGGGAGGCCCGGTCGTCCTCCTCCGGCTCCTGCGGCGCATCGAGGAAGGAGAGATCGTCCCCCACACCCGGGCGCGGCCCCAATCGGCGAATCGCGCGATTCCACGACTCGGACCGGTCTCGGTGCCGGAGCAGCCCGTCCGTCCAGGCTGCCATGATTTCCGGCAGCGAGAGCAGCCGGAGCGTGTGCCCGGTGGGCGCCGTGTCGAAGATCACTCGATCGTAGCGCTCGGACCCCTGGATCATGAGCTCCGACATCGCTTCGAGCATTGCGGCCTCGACGGCCCCCGGAGAGAGCCGCGTGAGCGACATCTGCCGCTCGATCTCCGGATACATCTCCGGCTTCACCAGCTCCCGCATCGTCGTCTGGACGGTGCCGAGGTGCCGGTCGACCTGCGCCTCCGGGTCCAGCTCGAGCCCCCAGAGATTCGGCGCGAGCTGTCGTTCCTCGTCGCCGATCTCGCGCCCGAACAGGTCTCCCAACGAGTGGGCGGGGTCGGTGGAAACGAGAAGGCAGCGCTCGCCCCTCTCGGCGAGCCGAAGGGCGAGCGCACTGGCGGTGGTCGTCTTCCCCACTCCACCCTTCCCACCGACGAACAGGACCTCCTGCTGGGCGAGCGTCAGTCCCTGACTAGCAACAGCGGAAACCATCGAGGGGCGACTTCTCCATCCCCATCCGGGTGTGCCAGTCATGAAAGCGCTCGTACAGGATGGGCTGCAGTTCGAGCGTGTAATAGCTGGCGGGATTCGGCACGCCCATCATCTCGGAGAAGACGAGCAGCATGAACAGATCATCCTCGTCACGCTTGGCGCGTGCGACGACTCCCCGGTGCGGAGCCACGTAGAACTCGCGCACCAGGGAGCCGATATACCGCAGACGATCGAGGATGGAGCGTCTCATCCGCACGGGAACCGCAGGTTGCTCATCTCGTCTCGACGGTCTCGGCGACACGGGAGCCCGGCTGGCTCGGCGGCCCCTGGTCGCCGTTCCGTGCGCGCTGGAGGGCGCCGAACGCCTCGAGAGCGACGAGGATGGTCGCGCCGAGGATCAGGACGTCCATGAAGAGGAGCAGGTAGTCTCGCTGGCTCCAGAAGGTCGCCATCTGGTCGAGCAGCGCCCACGTGGCCATCACGAGAACGAAGGCGAGGGGCACGAGGACGTAGATGACGGGACGGCGGAGTCGCAGCAGCATCACGCTGATCACCAGCAGCGTCAGCGATGCCAGCAGCTGGTTCGTGGTTCCGAAAAGCGGCCAGATCCGCATGCCGCCACTCCCGGCAGGTCCGCCCGCACTGGCGCCGAAGGCGAGGGCGAGGCAGGAGCCAACTGCGATGAGCGTCGCAGGGCCTCGGCTCTTCAGCAGCGAGAGGTTGTAGATCTCGCCCCACTCCTGAACGATGTAGCGCTGGAGCCGTACGCCCGTGTCCATCGTGGTCGCCGCGAACAGCACCGCCATGACCGCGAGCAGCGTGGTCGAGAACGCAACGGGAAGCCCGATGGCGTCGTTGACGATGGTCGCCCCGCCATTGATGAAGGCGCCCATCCCATCCGCCGGGAAGGCGTTGTAGTACGACTCCCAGTCGCCGAGCGTCGCGAACCCGGCGGTCGCGGCGATGATTGCGGCCAGGGCGAGCGTCCCCTCGCCGACGGCACCCAGATAACCGACGAAGCGGACGTCGGTCTCCTTGTTCAGCTGCTTCGAGGTGGTACCGGAGCCCACCAGTCCGTGGAAGCCCGAGATCGCGCCGCACGCGATGGTCACGAACAGGAGCGG
>Ga0079224_100017264_pt1 | contig 10165 bp, 14 predicted proteins | sample Stecom2015_FD_80414 | JGI IMG/M metagenome (GOLD analysis project Ga0079224, IMG submission 80414) | Agricultural soil microbial communities from Utah to study Nitrogen management - Steer compost 2015 | ecosystem: Environmental > Terrestrial > Soil > Agricultural land | place: USA: Utah... | reverse complement strand
CAGTTGGCAGACCGCTCACCGAAACAGCAGCCGCCAGACCGTATTGCAGACGGACTGGCAAGCCCAGGAGGGCAGACAATGGAAGAGGTCACAGTTACCCGGAAGGCCTACGCGACAGCGGTTCCCTCGATAGGTGGCATTGGTGGATACGTCCTTCAGGACGATGTGACAGCCATCCGCACCCATACCGGGTGTGAGGTCCTGGTCATTGGCACCCGCTCCTACATGCGCGGCGTCGATGTCACCGGCGATGCCCCGCGGGGAAGTCATGAGCGGATCGTGGCGTACTGGCAGGGTGAAGCAGAACGGTGGGCGGCTTCGGCTGCTCGCCTCTCCCAGCCGGATGCGTTGCTTATCGAGGGTGGGCTGGTCTATGCGCCTGGCTTCACGGCCGAGGCCTTCACCGCTGGTCTGACCAAGGCCCGCAAGGCTGACTACCTGCAGATGGTCCCGCTTCGGAATGGATCAATCCGGGTGGACACGGGCAAGCCTGGCAGCGTCTATCAGGTGACCCGCACCAGCTGCACGTGTCGTGGGCACATGGGCCACGGGCATTGCTATCACCGGGCTGCGGTCATCGCAGTTGCTGACCTGTACGAGATCGATGTCCGGCTGGAGACGGTTGTCGGCTTCGACACGGACGGATACCCGGTGACCACCTTCGCGCCTGAGCTGCAGGAGGTGGCCTAGGATGGCGGTCACCCTCACGCCCCGGGCCTTACAGCGTGTCGAAGAGCAGCAGCGGGAGCACCTTGCGCGCCTCGCTGCCCAGGCCGCCCACTACGTGGCGACTCCGGACCCTTCAACTCCCGGTGGCTGGATCGTCCGCAATCCGAAGGTGCCCTACCGGATTGAACTGGTGAATGACCAGGGGCAATGCACCTGTCGTCACTACCGCCTCTGGGACCGCTGCAAGCATGCAGCCCTTGTCAGCCAGCAGACCACGTCAGCCGCCCACACACACCCATAACCACCATGACCGTTGTGCGTGGTTCCGTTTCGGTGACTCGGTGTATGATCGAAACGGAATCACCCACAACCACATAGAGCGGGGCCTGCCCCCGGGACCTATCTCCAGGAGAGAGGGACAACATGGTACACCAGGTTTACAGTAGCGCGAATGACGGATCACAGGCCGGTGAGAACGTGGGGTTCTCCATCGACCTTGTGTGCCTGCCACGCGAGGGCATGCACTGCGTTGCAGACCCGTTCGTGATTCGCGTCGAGGAGATGGACGGTGGCTCTGTGGTGGTCAGGACGACCACGCCTGAGGGCGAGTCTGTCGATGTCGAGAGATACCCGGCCGCAGAGGCAGCGACATCCTTCCTCGCTGACCTAATGATGCGGGTGGGTGGCAGATAGCGTTTTCGCTGTAGGTGATATAGCTCTAAGCCAGAGGGGAGATCCTTCATGTTTCGTGGAATGACGTTCTTTCAGATCTTCCCCTTCTGGCTGTGGCCCTCTATCACCATCGCGCTCTACCTGCTCTATGCAACCCAAGGACAGGATCCTCGCATCCTGACGTACATAGAGGCCAAAGATGTTGGGGTCTATGCGATAACGGCCCTACTCTTGGCGACCCCGATCAACTTCATTGTCTTCATGGTGAAGGGGCGAGAGTACCTTATCTGGCCAACCGGGGTGATTGTGTGCCTGATCCTGATCGCAACACGAGACCCACACCCTTCGATGAATGGCGCGATATATGGAATCGCTTTCCTGGTTTGGGGTGTGATTATCCGTTCGATTCTGCTGGCTCTGGGCTGGGTATTTGGTCGGCTCAGGAAGCGTAAACAACGATCATCGGTGGAGAGATCCGAGGCAACCTGAGGTGAGAAAAACCCTCTAACACACGCCATGGAGGGCGGCGCTATAGAACCCATGATGAAAAGAACTTAGTCGCAACAGGGCGCCTGCAAGATGCACGCACCCTCTTGAAGTCAGGAGTTCTTTTCCATGGATCGACTTGCTCGTGCCCTTGCTGATATCGCGCGTGACCAGGGCACACAGGCCAGGCCTCAGGCCAGCATCCCTCCCCCTCCCTCCCGCCTGACGGTGCCATACGGGAAGTCCTGAACGAGCGGCACATCCTCCGCTCGCTGCGACAGGACGGGATCCCCGAGTTCCGGAACAGCACTCTACGGAACCTGATGGACTGGGGGTACTCACGCGCTGAGGCGCTGGACCTGTGGCGAGCGTTCCAGGACTCCCTTGGGCCAACACGCTACGCCTTTAGCATGAACGACGTGACCCGCTTCTTCGGCCAGCGAATCGGTCAGGGACGATCAACCCGTCTCGGCCGCGACTGGCAGAGCGTAGTCAACAAGACCGAGCGCAACGCCCGGGACGCCGTGCGGAAGTACGCCTTCGCCGGAGACACCACCCGCGCAGACCTGGTGATGAGCCGCGTGTTCATCTTTCACTACTTCATGACCAGGCAGAGCAACTACTACGTGCAGGCCATGGCCCGGCACCCTGCCCTCATCAATGCCTACTTTAACATCAAGGAGCGACTGGAACAGGCAAACGTCGAATGGCCGGACTACCTCGAGGGCTGGGTGAAGCTGATGATCTCGCCCTTCGGTCAGCAGATCTTCGTCAATCCCTTCTCGATGGCGAGCAGCTACCTCGTCTTCAACGATCCCGGATTCATGGGGCGCCAGGAAGACATGACCACCTCGGGGTACTGGCTGAAGAAGGTTGATGACGTGATCGGGATCAACCCTGTCCTGATGACGAGCGCCAATATCCTCGGCTTCTTCGGTGATGACTACGCACCGGATCCCCTGTTCATCTGGCAGCAGATGGGCCTGCTCAACACGGCGATCAACTTCGGACGAGCACACGGATACCTCGGTGACGACCCCACACCAATCGGGAACTGGTACGAGCAGCTGAACCTGAACACCCGCGAGATCCTGTCCGGCTGGAACCCGTTCGCGGATACGGTCGAGGCCACATCATCCGAGGCCCGCATGGACCGCGAGATCAATATCCTGATCGTGGACGAGGCGCAGCGGGATGGCATCGACCCGGAGACACCCGAGGGGCAGGCGATCATCCGGGACGCTATGACGGATCCAGACTCCGAGCTGTACCAGCGTGCGGTGAAGCGCTGGGTCAATGGTGAGGCGGTTGATATCGCGACCCGCTTCCTGGTGGGTCCGCTGCGCCCACGCTCCCGCCCGATCAACGAGGAGGGGCAGGACCTGTGGTCATCGTTCGGCCAAGAGATCAAGAACATCGTGAACGTCTCCGACCCGCGCGCCATCGCACTGCGTGAGCAGGAGGGTGGCTACTACGCCATCGGTGAGGGCCGAGATCAGGAGATCGCCGCGCTCTGGAACCAAGTCGCGTTCGGGGATGTGCATCACCCGGTCACCGTCGATGGCGTGGAGTACTCGCCTGCCGAGGTCTACCGCATGAACACGGACCAGCGGATCGCGTTGGCTAATGGCCTGCTGGAAGAACACGGCCTGCTCGATGACTACCAGCAGCTGCAGGATGAACGAGACCGCTTCCTCGCGGATCCGGAGAACGCGGAGTACGCACAGTTCAGGCAGTGGTCGAAGGCCGTTCGTGATTACCCCGGTGGCGTCGATGCCTATTGGCAGGATGCTATCAAGGAGAACCCTGCAGCCGCGGAGTACTACGCATCGGTTGAGGCACAGACGCTCCTGCCCTGGGAACGTGAGCGCCGGCTCACCAATATGGCCGCCTTCTTTGGCCTGACCGGAGTTCAGCCAACGGTGTGGGACCCGGTACCCGCACATACCTCTACCCTCGGTGGTATCTATGACCCGGCCAACGTGGCCAACAACGCACCAGAGCCGACGCCCTACGAAGAACCGAACGCCGAGTATCGGGACGAAGTCCGGCAGGCGCCCGTCGTGCTGGCTGAGATGCAGCGATGGGACAACCAGGTACGCCAGATCCAGGCAGAGATGGGCATTGACCCGGCTATCCCCTTCAACGAGCTGGACCGTGATACCCGCGTGATCATCGAGGAGACGCTGGAAGAACAAGGGATCTACGAACCGGACGTACCCAAGCCGGTTCAGGACTACATCGACTGGGCAGCCCAGCAGCCCCAGGGAGCAGACACATCGGTTGAGGCCTACTTCGCATGGAGCGATGAGCAGTACCGACGCCGTGCACCACAGCGAGCGACCGAGGCAATGACCACACCGCAAGCGATCCCCGGGCCGGATCGTCAAGGACAGACACCACCTGCCCCGACCTCACCCAGCCTGTGGCAAGACATCCTCACGCTACTGAATACCCACGACCATTCCCGGTACCCAAGCGCAGCCGGCGGGAGCAACAGTAACGGGAGTAGCGCAGCGGGGAACTGGATCATCCCCTACCTCGACTAGGTGCCAGGCATGAGGGAGGGGGGGTACCCCTCCCCTCCCTCATGCTTCGCCCCACCATGCACCACCACACCACAGCACCAACATGTACACCTACCCCCCCCACGACAGGTCCGGGGAGGACATTAGAGGAGTGTTGCAGTAGAAGAAGTAGTGGGGGTTCCCTCCGTGCGCCTCTGCACAACTCGAAACATTTCCATGCCCCCTACCCTCGCCATGCGATGCCTGCGCCTATGCCAATACCTGCCGTTCGGTGGCACAGTGTGGCGCATCATATGGACACACCTTGTGCCATCTTCACAGGTGGCAATGCATCGGTCACACTGTCTGCGGGAGCACCACCAAGGAAGCCGGGCCTGAGACGCGCTGAGCGCCTCCAGGAGCGCTGAGAGAAGCGAACATGGGTACAGACTCGTGTGTATCTCCACAGCGCATCCAGGGCGAAATACGGGGGTCAGGGGGTGGGATTCTTGCGCCCCGCCTCACACGCGGGAGAGCATGGTGTGGTGGTATGCATGGGGGTATCTCGCATGCATGGGGGTGGCATACGCCAATTCGACGGATCCAGGAGACAGGAATGCCCACGCAGGGTGATGAAACACAGGTCTCGATGGCAGACGGGACGACAGTGGACCTCGCTCCGCTGGTCAAGGCTTCCCGGGAGATGAGGCGCAATGCGCTAAACGACGCGGAGCAGGGGGCCCCGTTCGGCATGGGAAGCAAGGAGTTGGGGTACATCCTCTTCGGGATGCAAATCGCGGTCTCGAATCTCTTCGGATCAGAGGCGGCGCAGGCATTCCGGGCACAGATCGAGGTACCCAAGGACAAGTAAACGGATGGCATCCATGGGGTGTCCCCGCTTCCATGGGGTTACCAATCCCAAAGCACACACCGTACACACGCCGTACACACATTGTGTGTTTACAATGTGTACCGCCGGTGGTACATTCTTGGTATGTCAAAGGATGACATGTGCCCGATGACATGAAGAAGATCACTGCAGCCTTTTACCAGGCTGCATCTGGTTCTGAGCCCGTTCGAGACTGGCTCCTCGATCTGTCCCGAGAAGACAGGCAGGTGATCGGGAACGATATCAAGACCGTCGAGTTCGGATGGCCAATTGGCATGCCGGTATGTCGGCACCTTGAGAAAGGTATTTGGGAGGTTCGATCTGATCTTCCAAGCAACCGTATATCTCGAGTGCTGTTCTGCATTTGCGACGGAGAAATGATCCTTCTCCACGGATTCATCAAGAAGACTCAGAAAACACCACCAGGCGAGATAGCACTGGCGGTTTCACGCCGAAAGGAAATGGGCCTATGAGTAACCCCCATCGCGGATCATCCTTCGATGACTTCCTCGAAGAAGAAGGGATGCTTGCTGAGGCTGAAGAAGTAGCAATCCGAAGAGTGATCGCCTGGCAGTTGGAACAAGAGATGGCCGCCAAGCGCATCTCCAAGAAAGAGATGGCGAACCGTATGGGGACCAGTCGATCTCAGCTGGATCGGCTCCTCAACAGCCAGGATGGCAACATCACACTGGACACTATCGAGCGTGGAGCACGTGCGGTTGGACGTCGAATCCGATTCGAACTCGTCTAATCCACTGCACTACTCATCTGCTAGAAAAGCCGGGCCAGTCTAAAGGCCCGGCTTTTACTGTCCCTGACATCATGCGACATATCGCGGCAAGCCATGGCGCTACAAAGATTCCTCCTCGCTACATGACTCGCCATATGGGATATGGCGCATGACATATATCCTGCCAATCCGCCTGTTCATGTGGGATGATCATGCGTACGCAATCGACTACGCATGAGGTAATCAGTGCCTACGCAGCGCCTGACAATCCAAGAAGCAGCCACACGGCTCGGGATTTCCGAGGTGACAGTTCGTCGTCGCCTGAAATCTGGTCAACTTCATGGCGACCAGGAGGAGACGCCTCAGGGGTATCGATGGTACGTGTTGCTAGAAGAGCCGGAGGGACAGCCGGCGCCTGATCAGACGGGTGATCACACACCTGATCAGGACCTAAACCCGCCTACGCAATCACCTGATCATGGGGTGATCACGACTACTCAGGCCAATGATCAGCGCCTGGTCGAGCAGCTGATGGAGCGGATTGCCTACCTCGAGCGCCAGATAGACGATGCCAAACGAGCGCATGATCAGGATCGTGATGACTGGAAAGGCGAGCGTCAATCTCGCTCCCAAGAAATCGAGCAGCTGCATACGCTTCTCGCCCGGGAGCAGGAGATTGTCCAGTCACTTACCAAGCGGCTAGAAGCGCTCCCAGCCCCTGCGCCCGTAGAAAATACACAGCCCCAGAGGAGCTCCGATCCGAAAGTAGTTCACCTCTACGGACCTCAGACTGTTTCAGCAGCTATCAGTGCTGCTGTTGCTGTTCTCATAGCTGGATGGCCCGCCCTCCAGAATGTGGACTGGCAGAGCAAGAGCGAGGTTGGAAGAGCACTTCTTGCCATCGTCTTGCTGGCCTTTGCCATTGCGCTGTTCTGGAAACCACTAGTGGCAATAACAAGCGGGTTTGCGGAAGGTATAAAGGCTTGGAGGGCCGGAGGATCCGCCCAAGAGATCGAGCGACGATCGTACGAAGCAATCTCCCAGATAGGCATCGCATCCGCATTATTGCGGATGCTGATCGCCAGTGCTTTGGCATTGTGCTCAGGACTATTGAACTCCTAATGAATCTGGTGGCAGCTCCGTTCTGCTCCCATCCGGGTTGATCACATACCGGGTGATCGAGCCATTCGGGTTCTTCTGCGTGACGATCACACCGCCTTCATACGCACCCACCCTGTGCCCCTTCACGGCATAGGGATTGTTCTTGATGCGCTTGCTCTGCGGGGTCTGTCGTCGTTGTCCTTCGTCTCGTCGTGCCATGGGTGGTTTCTCCTAAGGTAGCCGGCCGCGATGGTGGCCGGAGATCTGGAGGGATGCAAACACAGCAGGTGAGGGGAGCGCGTGCACGTTGACCGATACGCACGCGCTAAGACCTTAGGAAGCCTGCTTCCTGATGGCGGACACAGCCTCATTGATCTGCGTCATGGTCTCGGTGGATCCCCCGCGGTCAGGATGATGAATGCGAGCCAGCGTCTTGTAGGCAGCCTCAACCAGTTCGGGCGGAGCGGTCGGCAAGAGATGCAGGGCCGCATATTCCGGAGCCGATCGAGCGGCCGGCACCGAGAGCCCGGTGTGATACTGGCGCCTGTCATCAACTCGAAGATCAGGGTAGGCCCGGCGCACCATCGAGACAGCCAAATCGACGTAGGGCTCTCGCACTGTCCATGTTTTGGTGGCAGGCGCGTAGCTCCGGCAGAACGCAGGGACATCCAGCTTCAGCTGCGTAATGAGAACCTGGGAGTAGGGGAAGGTGAGATCCACGCCATTGATCGTGATCACCGCACGGGCGCGGGCGCTCATGCCGACGCCTCCAAGCCCCACTCGTGATCAGATGGGATGAGGAGCGAATGCTCAGGGCAGCGCTGCCCCTCGTACTCAACTGGCGCGTTGCAGTTGATCCCACTACAGGTTGGCTGCTTCTCTGGTCGAGCTTCTATTCCTTCGTCCGGCATGATGCGGTCTGAGGGGTGGGGAGAATCAGATACCATCTTGGTAGGGCCTTCTACCTCCCCGACTGTGGTTAAGGGAGTACCCAAGATGGTATCTGATTCGTGATCATGAGCGGCTGCAGGGTGTGACACGACATCACCGATAGGGGGCCCGCTCTCGGAGGTGCGAACATTGACCACTTCGTGGCATTGGCGGCAACGAGTGATGTGCTGGGTGTAAGTGCCTGCTTCAGGGTGCTTCGAGCAAGCAGTCCGGTCCCCCCCGTGCTTCTCCTTTTCCGCCTGCTCGTCTCGGCGGTAACGGGCAATGCGGTGGGCAAGGTCGATTACGTTATCGGGGTAGGCGATGTAGTTTCGCTTGCCGTTTGATTCTCGCCCTTCAGTCTGAATCTCTCCGGTCTCGCTATCGACCACCTCGAATTGTCGAAGTGTTTTCTCGTCCCTCACTTCTCGTTGTAGCAGGGGGCCATCATCAAGTTTGGCCGTCGCGAGTTTGTTGAAGTGCTTACTCACAGTTTTTGCTGTTTGCCCTGTCCTTCGAGCAATCCAGGATGCGGGGATGTGATAGCCGATCTCGGTTGGCTTGCGGCCTTTGGCTTTTTGGTTGAGGCCTTCCAGCAGGACGCCAATGGCTGTTACGCGAGGGCCTACTTCGATCTGGTCCGACTCGAGAATGGTCGTGATTCCTTCCACCAACTGTCGATAGGCTTTGTTCTCTGCCTCAAGCTCCTTTACTCGCGCGTGAAGATCTACCTCTATTGCGCTTGGAGGTAGCGATGACTCATCAGCTACAGGCATCAGTGGCTTGATGAGGCTGGCGGTACTGACGTGGGTAGGGCTGTATCGAGGGCCGCTGTAGTTCTTCACCGCATCAGCTGCATCACGCCGGGCCTTGCGCTCGCGCTCCTGCTCCTTGTCGGCCGACTTGAACAGGCCGGAGCGCAGGAGGATCCGTGCGATCTGATCGGCGCTGTCGGTGTAGAAGCAGCATTTCCAGGCGAGGGCTGCCCGGGCCTCGGAGGGGGAGGGGTAGTTGCTGAAGTCTCCGGCCAGAAGCGGAACGGCTTTCCCGGCTCCGTCGCTTTCTCGCATGAGGGCATTGATGATGTCCTGATCTTCCAGCGTCAGGACGGGTCCTGACGCGACAGGAAGGGCAACAGGCGCGGGGAAGGTGCGAGCGTAGAAGGTATTCAGCTCGTCCTGTGCGTCTCGGATCGGGATGTCGTAGCCGGGCAGGGGGTTGAAGGTGACCGTCATGTATCGGCCACGGTCGTACATCTCGATGTGGCCGTTTCGGTTGCGATCGCCCGGGATAGTGCCCCGGATCCAGATGTGCAGACCGGTGCCACTCGGGGAGAGTTCGGTGTAGCTCCCGAAGGACTCAACCACTTCCATGGCCCATGGCTCGACTGTCCCGGTGACGGCATCGACGCACTTGTCCAGGTCGATGCACATCTCTGGCGTGTCGGCGCTGATCACATAGCCGACGCCATCGGCGTGCCCTTGCAGATGCAGGGAGCGTGCGGCGTCGAAGGTGCCCCAGGTCCGGGGATCCGTGGGGGAGGCCAGCTTGCGCGTGCCCGGGTTGATCGGTTGCTTCTGCCGATGGGCAACCCACTGGGGGCGCTGAGTGAGCGCCGATAGATGGTAACCGCTGGGTAGGGCTTGTCTACCAGTGGACACACTGGGAGAGTCCATGTACACTAGGTCTGTAAACATCTGAATCGTCCTTGGAAGTCCCTCTCATGGTTTGCCCGCCCGAGAGGGATTTCTGTTTAAGCTGCTACTGGCCGTCGCTCGATCAAGCGGTACATATCCTCCTTTCGGATCACTCGCTTTCGGCGGTCTCCCGGATCAATGAAGACCGGTATGCGATCGACCCCGACGCGGTAGGCGATCATGCGATAGGTGAGGCCGGTTTGCTCGGCGATCTCACTGAAGCTGATGTATTCCTCGTGGCTGCTGTCTGCGGTCATGGCTGCCTCCAGTGGCATAGATCAATCCCGATACAACCTCACAATACAGACAGTAGCGCCAAGATCGGTGTCGTCATACTTTGCGGATAATCTACCTTGTGCGACTTTTGCTCGGGCCCCGATTCCCTGTACTGGCGGGGATTCCAGTTGGCGTGCTCTCCGTCTTGCGTATAAGCCCACTGGCGATATTTCGGGTATAAGGTCGTTGCCTTGTTTGGGCTTCGATT
>Ga0079224_100017262_pt1 | contig 10166 bp, 11 predicted proteins | sample Stecom2015_FD_80414 | JGI IMG/M metagenome (GOLD analysis project Ga0079224, IMG submission 80414) | Agricultural soil microbial communities from Utah to study Nitrogen management - Steer compost 2015 | ecosystem: Environmental > Terrestrial > Soil > Agricultural land | place: USA: Utah... | reverse complement strand
ATATATTCGTCAAGAAATTCCTTGATTTGTTTTGGTTTTTTCAGCATCAATTCTGAGGATAACTCTGAATTGCCGCTCTGCTTGGATTCTTCGATCACAATGCCATGTGCTTGCTCAATGCATCGGTCGCAAATGTGTGCATCAAGACCTGCAATCAATAAGTTGGTTTCTGGCTTTTTCCTACCACAAAACGAACATTCTAATTCTTCCTTTGCCATAATTTAATTTAAAGGTTCAAATTTAAAATTCCAAAATCCAAAATAGTGTTGGAATGGAAAATAAATTTAGCTTATTTGCTTTTATTTCGTGATAATACCTCATCAATCATACCATACTCCAATGCTTTATCGGCCTTCATCCAATAATCGCGGTCACTGTCTTCATAGACTTTATCATACGGCTGTCCCGAATGCTTACTGATGATATTGTACAATTCTTCTTTCAAGGTAACGATTTCACGAGCCGTGATTGCAATATCGCTGGCTTGGCCCTGTGCACCTCCCAAAGGTTGATGAATCATGACACGTGAATGGGTCAAACCACTGCGTTTTCCTTTTTCACCGGCGCATAACAATACCGCGCCCATGGATGCGGCCATGCCTGTACAAATGGTAGCGACATCAGGTTTTATCAACTGCATGGTATCATATATGCCCAAACCCGCATACACGCTTCCTCCTGGTGAATTGATATATATTTGAATGTCTTTAGCACCATCCGTGCTTTCCAAAAACAACAATTGGGCTTGAACAATATTGGCGACCTGATCGTTTATGCCCGTGCCCAAGAAAATGATGCGGTCCATCATCAAACGCGAGAAAACGTCCATAGCAACTGCGTTCATGTGACGTTCTTCAATAATATTTGGAGTAAGACCGACAGGATACATGCTGCTGATGATTTTATTGTAATAAGTGCTGCTGACACCTTGGTCTTTTATTGCGAATTTTTCGAATTCTTTTCCGTAATCCATAGATTTTTTCTTTCGATTTTAAGGTTTAAAAAAAAGCGTAAAACATCACAGTTTTACGCTCTAAATATAAGGATTTAATTTATAACAATTAACTGTAGAATTCTTTTACAAAATCGTCATAGGTCATTTCTTTTACCTTGACATTGACTTCCTTTTTGTAAAGATTCAATAAGTTTTGGCTCATCAATTGATCTGATAAACGTTTCACTTCTTCTTTATTTGACAAAATACGGGCTGCAATTTCATCCAATTCCTTATCTGATGGATCCATTTGTCCAAACTGTGCCATCTGCACTTTAATCATTTGTTTTGCGAAGTCTTTCAAATCATCAAAAGTAGCCTGAAGCTTGTGGTTCTCGATCAATTTACCTTCAATCAATTGGTAACGCATGCTCTTTTCGGACTTTTCGTATTCTTCTTTTGCCTGATCGGCATCCATGACTTCCTCGCCTGCGGTTTGCATCCATCGTTGTAAGAAGGATGCTGGCAAATCAAATTTTGTGTTTTCAACCAAGTATTCTGTAATGTCGTTCAGGAATTTTTGGTCGCCTTGTTGTGCAAATTGTTTTTCAGAATCTTCCTTGATTTTTTCTTTCAATTCAGTTACTGAAGTCACAATGTCCTTTCCAAATAATTTGTCGAACAACTCTTGGTCCAAATCGGCCAATTCGCGTGTATTGATTTCGTTGATGGTGAAATTCACATCGATGTCCAATCCATGGGCGTCATCGTGGGATACTTTTAAAAAGTGCATCAAATCATGGTCATCTTCAAACAATCCTTTAGTATTCAACGTCACAACGTCACCAACTTTTGCTCCAACAAATTGTTTTTCGATGGCTTTTCCTTTGAATTTATCCAAAGTGAATGTTGCGTTGTTATTGATATCTTGTTCTTCATTAACAAAAACACCAATGATCTCAGAGTCTTTGGTGACGGTATCTTGAGAAATCAATTTTCCGTATTGCTTGCGGATCTGTTCTACTTGATTGTCGATCATTTTATCGTCGGCAACAATGTGATATTGGGTGATGGGCTTTTTGGTTTTCAATTCCACATCAAATTCTGGTGCCAAGCCCAACTCAAATTCAAAAGAAAATGAATCGGCGTTCCAATCCAAATTATCCTGCGCCTTTGGAAGCGGGTTTCCAAGAACGTCCAATTTTTCTTCTGTTAGGTATTTGTTCAGCGCATCCTGCAACAATTTATTGACCTCATCTACCAAAACTGCCTTTCCGTATTGTTTTTTTACCATGGTCATCGGCACGTGACCTTTCCTAAATCCCGGAATGTTGGCCGACTTGCGGTAATCAATAAGAATTTTTTCAACCTTATCGGTGTAATCTTCTTTAGCGATGTCTACTTTTATGACTGCATTAAGCGCATCGATGTTCTCTCTTGTAATATTCATTTTTAGTCTATAAAAAATTGGGATGCAAAAGTACATATTTTTTACATCCCATCAAAGTTTTAACGTTTTGTGTTTCAGGCTATTTTTTGTCCTCTTTTAAGATGGAGAACAATAAGGATTGTAGCAACGAAAGTAACAGGCTAAATAGCAACGCAATCCAAAAACCACTAACGGAAAATCCGTCCAGAAACTCGCTCGCCATGAGGATGATGCAAGCATTGATAACCAACAAGAACAAGCCTAAAGTTACAATCGTTATGGGCAATGTGAGAATGATGAGAATTGGTTTTAAAATAGCATTGAGCAAGGCCAGGACAATAGCCACCACGATGGCGCCAAAAAAACCAGCGACGTCAACGCCGGGAAGGAATTTTGCCAAAACGACCACAGCGACGGCCGTGAGTAATATTCTTATGATTATGTTCATGTGATTTGTTTTTAATACGCTAAATATATCGATATTATGATAGAAATTCATTCACGGTCTCAAAAAACTCTGTCGGATTTTCGGCATGCAACCAATGGCCAGCATTTGAAATAGTTTTTATTGTGGCTTTCGGAAAATGGGTCTTGATGAGGTTTTCATCTTCTGCCCCAATATATTTTGAACGATCGCCTCTTAGAAATAAGGTCTCCTTTTCAAATTTGGAATGCATTGGCAACGCTTCACCAACTTCGTTGATATTCTGCAACAATGATTCCAGATTGAGCCGTAGCCCCAATTTTCCTTTGGTTTCCCAATACAGGTTTTTCAATACAAATTGGCGAGTTCCATAATCTGGAATGTACCGTTTTAGTTCATCATCTGCCACTCCCCTACTTTTAATGCGATCCAAATCCAGTTTTGACAAACCGTTCAGGATATCTTCATGGTGAGCGGGATAGGATCTTGGAGCTATATCAGCAATAATCAATTTTTCTATCAATTCTGGAAATTCCACAGAAAAGAGCATGGCTATTTTGCCCCCCATGGAATGCCCAAGTAAAATGACATCTTTCATTTGATGCTCGTTCAGATAAGCTTTCAAGTCGCCCACCATTAGCTCATAATTGAATTGATCGCTATGAAAACTCCGTCCATGATTACGTTGGTCTAACAAATGAACTTCAAAACCGAGCTCGCCAAATTTTGTTCCCAAGGTTTTCCAATTGTCGCCCATGCCCAAAAAACCATGAAGAAAAACAAAAGGTTTGCCCTTGCCGATAATGTTTGAATGAAGAACCATTTTTTAATTGCGATTTATGATTTACAAATTGTGAATTAGCTCTACTGTATACTGTTACGGCATGCTGAACACTTATTTAAGTCGATGCAAATACATATTAATGACATTTTCTATCCCAAAATAGAGGCTTTCCGAAATCAGGGCATGGCCAATGGACACCTCCAATAAATCCGGAATGTTGTTCTTGAAAAATTGAATATTGTCCAGAGACAAATCGTGGCCCGCATTGATGCCGAGGCCCAGCGAATTTGCGAGTATCGCACAGTCGGCATAAGGTTTGATGGCCATTTCATTGCCCAAACTGTAATGGTGTGCAAACGCCTCCGTATAAAGCTCGATACGCTCTGTACCTGTTGCTTTTGCTCCTTCCATTTGTGCCAAAACCGGATCCACGAAAATTGATGTTCTTATGCCGTTGCTTTTGAATTCTTGAATCACTTCTTCCAAAAAATCCTTATGGGCAATGGTATCCCAACCAGCATTGGAGGTCAACACATCCTCAGCATCTGGCACCAAGGTCACCTGTGTGGGTTTGACTTCCAAAACCATATCCACAAATTGATTGGTCGGATTTCCTTCGATATTATACTCGGTGGTTACAATGGGTTTTAAATCATACACGTCATCATAACGAATGTGGCGCTCGTCTGGTCGCGGGTGTATCGTAATGCCCTGTGCTCCAAAAACCTGTACATCTTTTGCAAACTGCACCAAGTTGGGAACATCACCGCCACGGGCGTTTCTGAGTGTAGCGATTTTATTGATATTAACGCTCAACTTTGTCATTGATTTTCACTTTTATCTCACAAAAATACAAAGTAGAAAAGGCTTTTTGTGGTTATTTTTAATTAATTTGCATCAGATATTTTCCTTATGCATTTACAAGAATTCATCATAAATGACATTCATCCTTTGAACATTGAGGACAAGGTAAGCGATTTGAAAATGATGTTCAACGAATTGACCTATTCGCACATTCCCATAGAAAATAAAGGTGCTTACATTGGATGCATTTCTGAAAACGATGCCCACTGTTTTGAAGGAAAAAAAACCATACAAGAGTGCAATTATGCACTAGAGGATTTCTTTGTTCGGGCCACCACCACGTGGTTGGACATTCTGGAAGAGTTTGCACAGAATTCGTGCAATATCATGCCTGTATTGGGAGAAAACAATGAATATTTGGGCTATTATGAACTGAATGACATTATCGGACTTTTCAATGAAACCCCTTTTTTTGCAGAGCCTGGCGGCATCTTGATTGTTGAAAAGGGTGTTCTGGATTATTCGTTTAGTGAAATAAGCCAGATTGTTGAAACCAATGATGCAAAGCTTTTGGGCGCTTTCATTTCCAAAATGGAAAGCGACGTAGTACAAATAACATTAAAAATCGGCGCCACGGGATTGAACAACGTCATTCAAACCTTTAGACGGTACAGCTATAACATAGTTTCCGGACATGAAGAGGATTCGTATCTAGAAAGTCTCAAGGAACGATCGGAATACTTGAAAAAATATCTTGATATATAATTATGAAGATAGCCATCTACGGACAACAGTATCAAGGAAATACACATCCTAGCGTCAAGACTTTGTTGCACTGCTTAATCCAAAAAAAACTGGATGTTTATATCGAACAGGATTTTTTTGAGTTGATAAAAAAAGAAGGTGAGCATCTTCAGACCTATGATGTTTTGAAGATGTTCCAAAAACTTGACGATACGTTTGGCCTTTTAATCAGCATTGGTGGCGATGGCACTATTTTAAGAGCCATCACCTACGTAAGGGATTTAGGAATTCCAATTGTGGGCATCAATACAGGCCGTTTAGGATTTTTGGCAACCATCCAAACCAATCAAATTGAAACCGCAATTACCAGTATCCTAGAAAATAAGTATAAGATTTCAGAGCGTTCTTTATTGAATATTCAAACAACCCCGGCAAACAAAGACATTGTCCATACTAACTTTGCTTTGAATGAAATTGCTGTCAGCAGAAAAAACACAACTTCCATGATTACGGTTGCCACACATCTAAATGGCGAATATTTGACTTCTTACTGGGCGGACGGATTGATTGTCTCCACCCCTACAGGATCTACGGGCTATTCGTTGAGCTGTGCGGGCCCTGTCATTTCACCGGATGCCAATAATTTTGTCTTGACACCAATTGCACCGCACAATCTAAACGCAAGACCTTTGGTGATACCTGACGACACGGAAATTCATTTAAAAATAGATGGCCGCGAAGACCAATATCTGCTTTCATTGGATTCGCGTATCGCCACCTTGTCAAACTCCACAACAATCACCATCAAAAAAGCACCTTTCAAAATCAAGATGGTAGAGCTGCTGAATGAAAGCTTTATTGACACGCTTCGTAAAAAATTGCTCTGGGGCGAAGACAAGCGCAATTAGGCAATAAAACCCAATAAATACTGTTTATCTGTAAGACAATTTGGCTCAAATTGTTATAGGCTAATCATATTTATTATATTTGCAAACTTTTAAAATTTTATGAGGTATTTAATCTTGATTTTATTTAGTGTTTGTTTCGCTCATAAAGCCCAGTCCCAAATTTATGAGGTTGGCTTTTTTCTGGGAAGCAGTAATTTTATCGGGGATGTTGGCGCAACAAAATATATAGCTCCCAAAAGTCCTGCTTTTGGTGGAGTATTCAAATGGAATAGAAGTCCCAGACATTCATTCCGGTTTACCGCCATTTTTACTCAATTAAAAGGTATGGACTCACAATCAAGTGATCCACGGAGAATAGAAAGAGACTACGAATTTGAAAATAATATCATGGAGTTTTCCGCAGGAATGGAGTTCACCTTTTTTGATTTCAACTTACATAGTGAAACTCCTAAATCCACACCATATTTATATTCTGGGGTCACAACCGCAAAACATGATAATTTTTTCTTTGATAATGGTGTGCTAACCTCGGAAAACACGAGCAGTTGGGCATGGGGAATTCCTATGGTCTTGGGATTCAAGACCACCACCGCAGACGGAATTATTTTAGCCTTTGAGGTTGGGGCTCGCTATACCTTCAGTGATGAATTGGATGGTAGTATGCCAGATGCAGATTTCAGAAAGCAATATAGTTTCGGAAATACAAACAGCAACGATTGGTATGTGTTTACAGGAATTACCCTCACATATACCTTTGGACAGCGACCTTGTTATTGTTATTATTGATGGGGAAAATTACAGCGATCGATAAAAAGAAATTGCCGCAGCACATTGCCATCATCATGGATGGCAATGGGCGCTGGGCGAAACAACAAGGATTGATGCGGGTGGTGGGGCATGAAAATGGCACCAAATCGGTTCGTGAAGTAGTGGAAGCCTGTGCCGAACTCGGCGTCAAATATTTAACACTATACGCCTTCTCCACCGAAAATTGGAACCGACCAAAACTCGAAGTTCAAACACTGATGAAACTCTTGGTGAAATCACTGAAAAAAGAAATTAAAACCTTACAGGACAACAACATCAGGCTTTCTACGATTGGCAACATTCAAGACTTGCCCAAAAAAGTACACCGCGAACTCCATGAAGTCATTGCAAAGACCAAAGACAATATGGCAATGGATCTAACCTTGGCCTTAAGTTACGGCTCCCGGGAAGAATTGATAAGTGTTGTGAAAGAATTAAGCCATAAAGTTAAAAATAATATAATTTCCGTCGATTCTATTGACGAATCCATTATAAATAAGCATCTTTACACGCAAAATTTGCCAGACGTAGATTTGCTCATTAGAACCAGTGGTGAGCAACGAATAAGTAATTTTCTGCTTTGGCAAATAGCATATGCCGAGTTATATTTTACGCCCATTTTATGGCCAGATTTTAAAAAAGCTGATTTATACGATGCGTTGATTGCATATCAGAATAGAGAACGACGATTTGGAAAAACAAGTGAACAACTTAGCTAACAAACTACTTTTGAAAACATTCCTCAGCAACCTTTTTATTGCAGTACTATTTATAGTTTCCAATACCACAAGCGCACAAGATATAAAGTTCAAGAACGCGCAAAAATATGTTTTAGGTGAAATTTCAGTCACCGGCAACACCAATTTCAGTGAACAGACCGTCATCTCCTATTCGGGTTTAAGAAAAGGTGAGGAAATCATGATTCCCGGAGAGGAAATCAGTACCGCACTTAAAAAACTGTGGAACTCAAAGCTCTTCAGCAGCATCGATATCTATTTGTTAAAAACAGAAGGCAATGTAGCTTTTTTGGAAATCAATTTAATTGACCTTCCAGAATTGAATGAAGTGACCATTGAAGGAATTAAAAAATCCTAAAAAGAAAGCATCATTAAGGACAATAAGCTGACCAAAGGCACAAAGGTCACAGAAAACCTCATCACAACCACCAGAAATTACCTGATCAACAAATACAAAAAAGACGGGTTTTACAATACTACCGTGGCCGTGACCACAACCGAAGTGACCGACTCCATAGAGAAACGGCGTGTCAATATGAAAATAGATATCGACAGGGGCGAAAAAATCAAAGTAAAGAGCATCACCTTCAATGGCAATGACGAAATCAGCGATAAGAAGCTGCGCAAGGCCATGAAGAATACCAAACAAAAAAATCTGATACGCATCCTCAAACGTTCCAAATATGTGAAGGCAGATTACGAAGCAGATCTTGTTTCGGTGGTTGATAAATTCAAGGAAAACGGGTTTAGGGATGCACGGATCATTTCAGATTCCATCATAAAAAACAATGATAAAACCATTTCGATTGTTGTCAATGTGGAGGAAGGTGAAAAATATACCTTTGGAAAAATCACGTTTGTTGGCAATAGCGTGTTTACCGATAGGCAATTGCATGGTCTGCTACGAATTGATGAAGGTGACACCTATAATGGCGTAGAACTTAAGAAACGAATCGCAGATGACACACGACCAGATGCGCAGGACCTGACCAATCTTTATCAAAACAATGGCTACCTGTTTTCTACAATCAATCCGGTTGAGATAAGCGCAGACGGAAACGTTATTGATATGGAAATCCGTATCTCAGAAGGGAAGCCTGCCTACTTTAACAATGTCACCGTAGTTGGAAATGAGAAAACCAATGACCATGTCATTTACCGAGAATTAAGAACGCGTCCGGGTCAATTGTATCGCAAGGAGAATGTGGTAAGGACAATAAGGGAACTTGGGCAGTTGGGTTTCTTTGATGCACAAAAAATTTCACCGAACTTTAAAAACCCCAATCCGACTGACGGCACCTTGGACATGGAATATTCAGTGGTGGAATCTGGTGCAAGCCAAATAGAACTACAAGGTGGTTATGGTGGCGGTGGTTTCATTGGAACCTTAGGTCTTTCGTTCAACAATTTCGCAATCAAGGACATTTTCAAGAAAGAAGCCTACAAACCGGTACCGTCCGGGGATGGACAAAGCTTGGCCTTGAGATTGCAAGCAAGTCGTTTTTATCAAACCTACAGTTTCTCGTTTATGGAGCCGTGGTTGGGAGGTAAACGGCCTGTACAGTTTTCCACATCGCTTTCACACACTAGACAATTTTTGTACAATCCACAAACACGGGATGCCGACAAAAGCCGACGCTTCAACATTACTGGGGTTACCGTAGGTTTGGCGCGCCGTTTATCTGTGCCGGATGATTATTTTACATTGTCGCAAGCGATAAGCTTCCAGCATTATGACTTACAAAATTACAACACCGGCCTGTTCACCTTTGGTAATGGCTATTCCAATAATCTTGCCTATACAGTAGGACTAAGCAGAAACAACACATGGAACGACCCTATTTATCCAGAAGGTGGATCTAATTTTTCTGTGACGGCAAAATTGTCGGTACCCTATTCATTGTTCAATAATGTGGATTATGAAGCTTTGAAAAATGAACGCGATGCCTTGGACCCAACCGATGCGGATGATTATGCTCGTATGGGAGAAATTGACCAAGAGCGTTACAAATGGTTGGAATTCTATAAAATCAAAACGAAATTTGAATGGTATCAAAGCGTTGTCAAAAAACTGGTATTAAAATCAAGCTTGGAATTTGGATTTCTTGGGGCATATAACAACAATCGAGGGGTGATTCCTTTTGAACGCTTCTTCGTTGGTGGTGACGGTCTTGGCAATTATTCACTGGACGGAAGAGAATCCATTGCACTGAGAGGGTATCCTAACCAGTCCCTTTCATCACAAGATGGTGGATCTATTTACAACAAGTTCTCCATGGAACTTCGCTATCCTATCACGCTTGAAGGCCAAGCAAAGATATTTGTCCTTGGCTTCTTGGAAGGTGGTACCTCATTTGATAATTTTAGAGATTATAATCCTTTTGATATCAAACGTTCTGCGGGGCTTGGTCTACGGATTTTTATGCCTGCCTTTGGTCTATTGGGCATCGATTTCGGTCATGGTTTCGCTCCATTGCCTGGCGAGACAATCAAAAACGGTTGGGAAACGCATTTCGTCATCGGGCAACAGTTTTAAGTTTGGCACGATATTTTCTAAGGATACTTTGACGATTTAAGTGTGGGGTTAAAATTTTT
>Ga0079224_100017261_pt1 | contig 10166 bp, 12 predicted proteins | sample Stecom2015_FD_80414 | JGI IMG/M metagenome (GOLD analysis project Ga0079224, IMG submission 80414) | Agricultural soil microbial communities from Utah to study Nitrogen management - Steer compost 2015 | ecosystem: Environmental > Terrestrial > Soil > Agricultural land | place: USA: Utah... | reverse complement strand
TGGCACGGGGTGTCGGACATCAAAGAATTCGGCATAAAGGCGCCGGTCCTACGCAACCGATTGCCCTGAACGATAGCGAGGTTAACCGCAGGAGGAACCGTCGGGTGGAGTTTCATTTTGTGAATTGAAAGTGGATAAACCGCTTTGCGAAGTACTGAATTTTAGTAATATTGACACGGGTCAAAACGAGCGACGAAAATTAAACACAAACCGAAGTGAAGATTCTACTTGTTGATGACGAACCTCTCGATCTGTTCATAGCAAAAAAACAGCTGAGTCTGGAATTTGATGTGGTTGCGTTTTCGACTTCGACCGAGATGCTTGCGTGGGCTAAGGAAAATAAATTCGACATCGCCCTCATCGATTACTACCTGGGCCCTGATCTCGGTTCAGAGGTTCTGAAAAGCCTGGTAGCTGAAAGAGGCAAAGATTTCAAAGCATTCCTCCTGACGAACTTTGTCGATCCTCAACAAGTACTTGCACTCAAGGCAGAGGGTTTTGACGACGTCATCTTCAAGCCGTTAAATACCGAGAAACTGAAGGCTCACCTGAATCAAAAAGAATAAGGCAAACTATTTACGTCTGCCTTTTAAAAAGATTTCACCACATCACTGGCTCCAGCTGGTCGGGCTTATGTTCTTGGCGGCGCGCAAAATATCACGACGCGAAACCTGTCCAAGCAAAAGACCATCCTTTACAACCGGCAAACGACGGACAGGTGAATTGAGAAACTCCGTTGCTGCGGCCACGATATCGCTGTCGTGAGAAAGTGTCTTCACTTTCTTTGTCATATAGTCGGAAACCCGCGGAGAATTGTAAGGCTGATTATGGTATGCCTGGTCTACGATAATCCGCAAGCAGTCCTTTTCGGAAATTATTCCTACCAACGTTCCCGCCTCATCAAGGACGGGACCACCTGAAATGCGTTTTTCAATAATCATATTGATTACCTCATCAATAGGTTGGTCCGGCCTGAAGGTTATCAGGTTCTTCAATTCAACCATATATGCTTTAACCGATTCATATCGCGGCATTTCAGCGTTTATTTGCTCTTTGGACTTGAGGTTGGGCGTAAAATTCATGTTCAAACGGAGTTGGTTGTAGGGTAATTTAAAAAATCTTATCGAATAATAAAAACGTAAGACTGGCGCCTGCCATTGCGTTTCGCGGCCTCCCGGTACAACCTTAATCCTATACGCATCCGTTGGCACCATAATACAGGAGGGTGAAAAACAAGATTCAAATAAACTCCGACAGTTATGAAAGCGCTAATGTTCCACAAACCTAAAGACGTCCGGGTGGAAACCGTGGATGATCCACAGATCCAAAATCCAAGAGATGCCATAATCAGAGTAACCTCTACCGCGATTTGCGGTTCCGATCTCCACATATACAACGGCATGATTCCTCAACCACGATCGATGGTCCTGGGACATGAATTCATGGGAATAGTGGAAGAAGTCGGAAGCGGCATCACCAATCTGCAGAAAGGTGACCGCATAGTCGTACCCTTCCCTATTGCCTGCGGTAACTGTCGCTTCTGCCAGATGGATCTTCCGACGCACTGTGAAAATTCAAATGACATGTACGGACCGGAAGGCGAAGTCCTGAAAGCAAAAGGCATCGGCGCCGCGCTCTTCGGATACACCGACCTGTATGGTGGTTATGATGGAGGTCAGGCCGAATACGTTCGTGTTCCCTATGCCGATTACAGCCCCCGGAAAGTGCCCGACAACCTCACCGATGAACAGGTGCTTTTCCTAACGGATATATTTCCTACGGGTTGGGCTTCGATAGACTGGGCAGAGCTCAAGGGCGGTGAAACCGTTGCAGTCTTTGGATGTGGTCCGGTTGGTATTATGGCAATGAAGGCAGCATGGCTTAAGGGCGCGGGTCGCGTTATTGGTATAGACATCGTTCCCTACCGTCTGGAGAAAGCACGTACAACTGCAGGGGCCGAAGTGATCGACGCCAGTGCCATGGACCCTGCCGAAGTCATTCGTGAGATGACTGGCGGATATGGAGCTGATGTATGTGTCGACGCCGTCGGCATGGAAGCTGACCGGTCAACGATCGAGAAGGCAATGAACGTCGTGCACATGCAAAAAGGTTCGATGAAAACGCTGGAGAAATGCCTGGACTCCGTACGCCGCGGCGGTACAGTAACGGTGGTAGGTGTTTATGGTTCAATGTATGACAACTTTCCGCTGTACAAATGGTTTGATAAAGGTATCAAACTCATGGGTGGTCAGGCATGGGTGCAACGCTACATTGATGATCTGCTTGGCCTGGTACGCGACGGAAAAGTGGTACTTGATGATATCATCACCCACAAGGTGCCATTAAGTGAAGCGCCAAAAATGTATGACATCTTTTCGAAAAAGAAGGACAATTGCGTCAAGGTTGTACTAAAGCCATTTGCATAGTCAGAAGGGGCCGCCGGAATCGCGGCCCTTTTTTGTTCTCAGTCAGCGAAAGCAATTTTTGGATTGTTGGTGCATAGCATCGGGAATCGGTTAATTTTGCGGGAAATTTCCGACATGCAGGCGATTGGTTTTTACCTGACATATCCGCTCATCTGGCTCATCGCGCGACTACCGTTCCCGTTATTGTATGCATTGTCGGATATCGGATATTATCTGCTGCGATTAAGCGGGTACCGGAAAAAGGTGATTTTCAAAAACCTTCGAAAGTCGTTTCCGGAAAAGTCGGAAGCTGAGATTCGGAGTATTGCAAACAGTTTTCGTCGACACTTATGCGACCTCCTTCTGGAAACCCTCCGAATGAAGAATCTCACAGAGGCAGAGGTGTACGAGCGCTTCGCCCTGAAAGAAAGTCCGGTATTGAAAGAACTCCGGATGCAGAACAGAAGCATTGTTCTGGTGCTGCCGCATTATGGGAACTGGGAATGGGCCGCCCCTGCTTTTAATTTACAGTCGTCATACCAGCTACTGGTGGTCTACAAGGCGCTTTCGAATCCCTGGTTTGACAAGATGATGCGAAACATTCGTGTCCGCCACGGCATTTTGATTACACCTACGAAGAGCGTCCTGCGCGACATTGTGGCAACGCGTAACCAAACCGTGGCAATTGCTCTTGTTGCAGACCAGGCTGCCTCAAAAAAGGACGCATACTGGACTACCTTTCTGAACCAGGATACCGCGGTCTTTATGGGCCCTGAAAAGATCGCGAAGAAATTCGATTTCCCTGTTGTACAAATGAGGATTCTTAAAGTTAAACGCGGCTACTATACCATGGAATGTGACCTGCTTTTTGAGCATCCGCGCAACACCGCCGAGGGTGAAATCACGGAAACGTTTACCCGAAAATTCGAAGAGCAAATTCGAAGAGATCCTACGATCTGGTTGTGGTCGCATAAGCGCTGGAAGCACAAACGCCCCGCACCCGTCGATTCCGGTAGCTGACAATTTCAAGCCTCTCCTTCACAGATCCCATCACGGCCCGCACGGTTAAGCGCAGGATGCTAACCTTGTTGAATTTGGTTATCTTCCCTGGTCACCCAGGCATTCGTCCGAGCCATCGATAAATTTCTTGTCAAAACATGAGGAAGGTCATTATACCGCTATGGTACCGTCACTAATATTAGTTGATGGTTCGTTCCGGTACTGGTGACTTTCATGATACAACCAGTTTTCAGTCCACATTAAACACAATACTCATGAGAAATGTAAACTTAAGTCAGGCGCAGAAAACAGGGTTAGTCCTGCTTCGCCTGCTGATCGGGTGGCACTTTCTATATGAAGGTGTCATCAAGCTATACAATCCCTCCTGGACAGCCAGGGGGTATCTGTTAAGCGCCGAATTTCTGAAGCCTGTGTTCGTCTTCCTCGCAGACGACGGGCTTATCGGTATCGTCGACTCCCTGAACATCGGTCTTCTGATCATTGTCGGTGTGATGTTGATGGCAGGGTTAAAAACAAGCTGGGCAGCCATTGGAGGCATGTTGCTGCTCGCACTTTATTACCTCGCTCATCCCCCTTTCACCGGCGTCACCCAGGGACCTGCGGAAGGCACCTACTGGATTGTGAACAAGAACCTTATTGAACTTGCAGCGCTGTACGTGCTGTATCAGTTCCCTACGTCAACGTCGTTCGGAGTTGAAGCGCTGTTCCGGAAATCAAAAATAGAAACCGCCTGATAACTCAATCAAAGAAGCAACTACTATGGATAAACAAGACAGCATATTCGGAAAATGGTCGAGAAGAGACCTTCTGAAAGGACTTGGCAGTCTGCCTTTGATTGGCGGAGTCTGGTACGCCGGAGCTAAGGTCACGGGTAACGCTAAAAGCGAAAAGAGTTTCCTGCTCGAAACGCTGAACATAAAGGCATCGCCTCCGCCTCCATCGGGCCCGATGAGCGGTAAGCCTATCCGCCTTGGAATCATCGGTTTCGGAATTCGCGGGGAGCAACTCTGCCGCGCTCTCGGTTTCGCTACAACGGAGTGGCTGGATGAAATGAAGGCCAACGCTGAAAAGAATCCGAAAGACAACCGGTTGAAAGACTTCCTTGCACAGGAAAACCTGAACATCAGGTTGACGGGTGTCTGCGACATCTTCGACGCACGTGCAGAAAAAGCGTTGCGGTCCTTTAGCCGCGACGACAATAAGATCAAGCGCTACGCATCACACAAGGAAATGGTAAACAGCGGTGAGGTTGATGCAGTTGTAATTGCCACGCCTGACCACTGGCATGCGCCGATGGCCATGGACGCGCTGAATGCCGGCGTTAACGTGTATGTGGAAAAACCGATGACGCACAACATTGCTGAAACGTATGCATTGCGCGATGTTGTGAAAGCAAATCCCAGACTCGTGTTTGCCGTCGGTCACCAGCACAGGCAAACACAAAGTTTCCTCACTGCACAGGATGTTATTTCTAAAAATATACTCGGTCACGTTTCGCTCATTGAAACAAATACAAACCGCAACGATGACAACGGCGCATGGCAATATGAAATTCATCCGGAAGCATCGCCGTCGACCATTGACTGGAAAGCCTTTCTTGGCAACGCACCGGAAGCGCCGTTTAACCTGGAACACTTCTTCCGATGGAGAAAGTGGTGGGCATACGGGTCCGGTCTTTCCGGCGACCTCCTTACCCACGATTATGATCGGGTGAACTGTATTCTGAAAATGGGTATACCGGCAAGCGTAACGGCTTCAGGTGGTATTTACACACACCGCGACGGGCGCAACGTTCCTGATGTACTTCAGGTGAATATGGAGTTTCCTGAATTTACTACCGGCTCCAGCCAGGAACCCGGTAAGGAACGCGGCATGACCTTCGTTTACAGCGCGACGCTGGGCAACCAGTTTGATCGCGGAACCATATTCATGGGACACGATGGCAGCATGGAACTTGGCAACAGCCTCACCGTTTATGCTGATCCGCGTTCGACCAAACATAACCAGCTGATAAAAGACGGAAAAATTGATCCCTACGTTCCGGTTTATCAGTATGATCCTGCGGCTAACGGTACCGATGCTGTCACATCAGCGACTGCAAAATACTTTGCGAACAAGGGGTTGCTGTGGACCTACCGCGATGGCAAGCGTGTCGACTCAACGTTCCTGCACCTGCGGGAATGGCTGAGTTGTATTCGCAACGGTGGCAAACCGAGCTGTGGTATCCAGGAAGGATTTGAAGAAGCGATTTCCGCTCACATGGCCGGACTGAGCTATAAGATCGGAAGGCGTATTGACTGGGATGCTTCTTCTGAGAAAATTATTTCCCTTCCGGGTGAAGATCTTGATGCCATTCTGCTTGCAAACACAGAGAAGGTGAAAGTGGATTCGATGGCATGAAGTGAGGTTAAATAACTGAAAAAGAGTCTTTCTCAAAAGCCTCCCAGAGATCGAGGCTACGACTCGGGATTCGTTAAAGAGATCGCTCGCCCGTATAGGAAGAGATGACGTTGCGAGATACAGGCGAGTTCGGTCTCGTAAAGGGCAGCCTCCACCAACAGAAAAATATTGAACTGCGAGGGTCTTAAATGAAAAAAGCCGCCTCATGACTTTTGAGGCGGCCTTTTTTGTATGAACCCTTTCGGATTACAGGCTGTCGAGTTCTTTTCTTACTTCATCTTTCGTTTTGCCCAAACGCTGTTGCAGGCGTCCGTACAATTCGTCTTCCTTCCCCTCAGTGTAAGTGAGATCGTCGTCTGTCAATTGTCCATACTTCTGTTTCAATTTTCCCTTCATCTCATTCCAGGAACCTTTTATTCTCTGATTATCCATACAATTAAAGTTTAGTTACACATAGCAGAAAACTGCTTGTTCACTTTAATTACCATATCAAAATTTAAATGCCAGCGATTGCGCAAATGAACCGCAAACAGGCGCGTATAGGCATACCGGTATATATCTTCAATCCCAACATCACTGGGGTTGATTAGCATAATGTCAGTTCTTACCGGCTTCTTTTTCGCGCACGTCTTTGCCCGACTGCATTGCCTCCGCGCGGTTTTTGTTATGTTGTTTGTTGAGCTGAAAGCCGTAACCAAAAAGTGCGATACCCAGCAAGACCATGATAAAAAGTATAATCGCGAGCGTCATATCATTCGTTTACTCACTTTGAAAAAAACGAATGCCTGTTACAAGACATTGGTCAATGATTACCGCCTGTTGAACTTATCACTCCAGCGGTTGGCTTCTTTTTGTAGTTTGATGGTGCCATCTTCCAGTGACTTTCTAAGTCGCTGATTCATTTCGCCGGTGCTTGTCAGATGAAACTGGCCACAATCTTCACATTGGTAGACGGCAACGGGGCCATTCCCCTGCCGATAATCGTAGCGAGTCCAGGCATCAATCAGCGCGTCCTCGGCAACTTCTTTTGAAGGATACATCCTTTTTCCTGTTACGCAGCCAGCCATTATAAAATCACCTTGATACGATATTTTGATCATGCAAAACACGTAATCCGCTGATGACGTTACAAGGAAAGACGCATATGAATTCTCGCCAGCCCGCGATTTTTTTGCAAAGATGCGCCGTTAATTCCAGTACCTTAAAAATCAAGGTATTATAACATCGGACAATGCGACCATGACCCGGTATCAATCGCCAGGTCAGGGACCGGAGAGTGGACGGAGACTGGACAGAGAGTGGACAATGAGTGGACAATGAGTGGACAATGAGTGGACAATGAGTGGACAATCATTGGACAATGAATAGGCAATGACCGGAGAATTCAGGTAGTTGTCCAATCTTTCCCAGCTCAGTTTTCCGTCAGGGCTTACATGCTGATCAATGCAGTGCTGTCCGGTGCTGTCAGAGGTACGAAATCCATGGTGCCTGCATCAGCGGACTTCCTTACCTATTAGGACACGGATGCCGGGCGGGAATTCATAGGAGTTGTCGCATCTTTATTTAATTTTACGGCTCGAAACAAAAAGAATGAAGACAGCTGAAATTCACACAAAAAAAGGCGTAATGAAGATTGAGTTCTTCGAAAAAGACGCGCCCAACACCGTCAAAAACTTTATATCGCTGGCACAGAAAGGCTTTTACGATGGCCTCACCTTTCACCGCGTAATACCGAACTTCGTGATTCAGGGTGGTTGTCCTAACGGAATCGGAAATGGTGGTCCCGGGTATACTATCGATTGCGAATTAACCGGCGATAACCAGTATCACGATCGCGGCGTATTGTCGATGGCACATGCCGGCCGTAATACAGGCGGATCCCAATTCTTTATTTGCCATAATCGCGAGAACACCAAACATCTCGATAGAAATCACACCGTTTTTGGAAAGGTTGTCGAAGGACTTGATGTAATCGATTCTATTCGCCAGGGCGACGTTATGGAGAAAGTCGTTATTAACGAAGAAGCATAATCCCGATACGAAGTAACTTTCAGGAGCACTGCATATGCGGTGCTCTTTTATTTTACCGAAACGGAATCGCGGAAGCGTTTAAGATATGGCAGGTTGAAAAGTATCACGGCTACAAAGATAATAACGTAGCCCAGGAACTGCAGCGCGGTGATGCTCTCCTTAAAGACAACGAACGCCACAGTAAAGTTGATTATTGGATTGATATACATGAGTATGCCGATCGTTGCCGAGTTGATCCGGTTAAGTGCATAGAGATTCAGGAACAGGGGCACTACCGTGAATAATACGGCGATCAGGAATATAAGTCCGTAAAATTTACCCGATACCGGCACTTCAGCCACGAGCAAGGGAAATATTGCGCTTAACAGGATGAGCGAGAAACACACCTGAATGCATAACACGATCATTCGATCGAAACCCTGGTTCTTGCGTTGTGAAATAAGGTATAGGGCATACGTTAGTGCTGTAAGGAAACTGTAACCCAACTCAAGCGCAGAATTCAATCCGATAAGAATACAACTTATCGTGCACAGCAAGACAGCGATCCACTGAAGGCGCGTCATGCTTTCGCGGATCAGCACAACGCCAAGCGCCGCCGTAATCACGGGACAAATCAAATACGAAAACGATGCCGTCTTCACATTAATATTGTTCACGATATAAATGAACGTAAGCCAGTTCACCGTAAGCAACGCACCGCCAACAAGAGTCAATGCTGAGACAGCAACCTTCTTGTTCGGGGGAAGTGCGCGAAACGCAGCGATCGTTGGTGCTATCGAAGATTTTCTAAAAAGGGAAATGACAACTAACAGAACGAGTAGCGAAAGCGCAATTCGAAAGTATAGAATCTCCCCTGCGGAGTACTCGCGAAGAGCACGAAGCGGGATGGAAAAGAAGCCCCACATTATGAATGCGGAGATTGCTGCCGTGTAGTGCCTCTGACTGTTCATAAAAAAAGAAGCGCAAATATAAGGGAAATACCAGGTGCGAAGCACGGAAGGCCGGCAGTTAACAAATACAAAAGGTCCGGCACCGAAGCGCCGAACCTTTAGTATGAAAATTGATTATCCGACAGACACAAAAAAACTAATGCCCGTGAGTGTTGTTTTCCTGTTCCTGCTTTACCAGGTTCTCCTCGCGTTTGGTGATGACCCTATCCTTCTTGATGTCGACCTTAATCATCGCGTAAAGACTCATGTAAACGTTAGCAATCCACACCAGAGCAAATCCTGATATAACGTAACCGCGCCAGTCGTCGAACAACAAACGGAAGTTGGTGATTAAAAGAAAGAGGATCGTAACGTAGTGGCTAAAGCAATACTCACAGGTGAACAGGTAAAAAAACTTCCGGGCAAAAAGCTGCGGGCTGTTCTGACTCTTCCGGACGAAATACATTCGCGGTTCCCGGAACACTTCTTCATGAGTTACTGTCCACGCGACGCATGCGATGGGAATGGCCAGGATAAACAATTCCAGTAGCGGATTGTCAATATGTTCGAAGTTCATCTCTTTCCGAAGTAAAAAATGGTTGCCACGTCGTCACGACGTTCGACCGGCCTCAACCTAACCTAAACAGAGAGCCTATTCATGCATCCTGGTCGAAATTATACCCCTATCAACAAAAACTCGTTGAAATTCTGACAACATAGGGCTGATTTATAGCCTCAGTTTTAAAAAATATTCAATTTTTTGCATCACAAGGGTTATACTAACACCTGTTGTTTGCTCACGTCTATTATTTTCGCGGGAGCTAACAACCAGATTGATGAAAACTACACTACGAACCGGGATCGGACTGATCGTTCTCACTTTGCTCTCTTCAACCCCCGCTTTCTCACAGGAAGAAGCGGTAACCGACAGTGGCGCGGCAGCCTGGATGCTGACGTCCACGGCACTTGTCCTCCTTATGATTCCGGGACTTGCCATGTTCTATGGCGGTCTCGTTCGCACCAAAAACGTGCTCGGCACCATGATGCACAGCTTCACAGCTATGGGTATCATGACGGTGCTTTGGGTCATCTGCGGTTATAGCATGGCCTTCGGCGGAGACGTATTGGGCGGATGGTTCGGTTGGAATCCCGACTACATCTTGCTTAAAGGTATCGACGAAACGATCCTCAGCGCAGGCGTTCCGGAACTCGTCTTCTCGATGTTCCAGGCAAAATTTGCCATCATCGCTCCTGCTTTGATCGCGGGCTCGTTTGCCGAGCGTGTTTCGTTTAAAGGATACTGCTTCTTCATCGCGCTGTGGGGTCTGATCGTCTATAATCCCCTTGCCCACTGGGTATGGGCTGAAGACGGCTTCCTCTT
>Ga0079224_100017259_pt1 | contig 10166 bp, 11 predicted proteins | sample Stecom2015_FD_80414 | JGI IMG/M metagenome (GOLD analysis project Ga0079224, IMG submission 80414) | Agricultural soil microbial communities from Utah to study Nitrogen management - Steer compost 2015 | ecosystem: Environmental > Terrestrial > Soil > Agricultural land | place: USA: Utah... | reverse complement strand
GCCGCCTTCCGGGGCAAATAAAGTGTATAGGACATACTAACAAAGTTAAAAATATAAGCCAACGTTATCGCTATATTAGCCATGCAAACAACTGTTTTTTACTTAATTGATGTTTTACGTTTCATTAGTTGCGATCACCTGTCTGGTTATCCCTCCGGTTAAGCAGCCGAAGTTTGCCGCAGAGACCATAGATGACAAGCTGGATGCTGCAACCGGTTTAACCATCGGTGACGTGGATGGTGATGGAAAGCCTGACATTTTATTGGCGGACGGATCACGGCTCGTCTGGTACCGTAACGGTGATTGGAAACGCTTCGTGATAACGGACAGCCTTGCGGAAAATGGTAATGCGTGCATTGCTGCCCGCGACATCAATGGTGGCGGCAAAGTAGAGGTGGCCGTGGGCGGCCTTTCCGTGCATTACCTCATCCGGCCGGACAATCCGACCCGGCACTGGACACCGGCAAACCTCCTCCATGGATATACCGTGCGGGGGATTCAATGGGTGAACACCGGGAACGGTAAATATCAGCTGATCGTGCTTCCGGAACAGACCGATACCCTCTTCGCTTTTGAGAACGGCAGGGACTGCATCGCTGCCTGGAAGCGGCGCGTAATTTTGCAACCCTTGCCTTTGGCACATGACCTTGAGGTATTTGACTATGGGGACCGAGAGCTCTTTTACATCAGTGGTGACGGAGGGGCGCTGGGTTACTACTTCAAAGAGGGGCACTGGGTTTATCATACAGACCATTGGCTGGCACGGGGACGGCAGCTCGGTAAAGCCAGCATAGGCAGTGTAGCGAGCCGTAACACGTATATATTAGCCGCGATGGAACCATCACCGGGCAGGATGGTCACGGTCTATGCGCCGCGGCTTATGGATAGCCTCTTGGTGCACGGCAAGATCAAACGAGTCGTTCTGGAACGGAAACTCAATAAAGGACAGGCATTGGAAGCTGCGGACCTACTGGACCTGCAACGGGATCAGGTGTTGGCTGGGTGGAGCGAACGGAATGAGGACGGGGATTTCGGGATTAAACTGTATGTGCCGTTCAATCAGTATTGGGAAGCGATAGATGTTTACTGGATAGATCGCGGAGGCATAGCCTGCGAAAATCTGCAGGTTGCAGATATGGATGGGGATGGAAGACCCGACATCATCGCGACGGGAGGAAGCACCAATAATTTAAAAATATACTGGAACAGGACATAAGTGATCAGTATTCATCATCTTGCAGAAACTCCTGCAAACGATCCAGGTTTTTCGGCCTCGCACCATACCGGTTGGTCAGAGGTTTTCCATCCTGACAACATCCAGAACACATAAAGTGGTATAAACTGAAACCAGCCGCTTCGCCCCAGATCATGGCAGCGCTTGGCGCCTTGCGCAAAAAGAAACCACATCACTGGAAGATAGTTTAAGGCCCACAGGTCTGGCATCCTGCAAAGCAAAAGGGAACAGATAGCGCAGAGCGAAACACTGAGCATGTATTCAGGCTGCATTATTCTACCCTTAAATGAGAACGGTGTATCAAACATATCAGAAAATCGGTAATAGGTAAGTTGTCCGGGTTAGGCTACGTTTTTGGATTTTATTTGACAATTCAGGTTCCAGTTTGCAGTCGCGTGTCAGCGCCACCGGAACGGTTACAGGCGGTGGTTTAAAAATGAAAAGCCCGACGTTTGGGGATTGTCGGACTTTTCTTATCAACCTAAACCTAATGCTTAAACGGAGGGCAACCTGATATATTATATGTCGTTGCATTTTTTTTGCCGGACTAATTGCGCGGCGCTGTTCCCAACACGTAGGCAACATAGGTATCACCTCTTGTCGTTCCCAGTTTGGTGCTGCAGGCCGCTACCACGACATATTGTTTCCCTGTTACCTTATACGTACTGGGGGTTGCGAACCCCGGGGCGGGCAACTCGTCTTCCCACAACAGTTTTCCTGTTGCCGCGTCAAAAGCCCGGAACATGGAGTCTTTGTGGCCGCAATGAAGAGCACACTTCCTGCCGGTATGATACTCCATGCCACCTGCAGTTCAGAGACGTTTGACGTATCGATCTGCTTCAGCGGAGAATAGTGGTTACGGTCCGGCCCTCCCAGGTATTCGGTCCACTCCGTGTCATTGGCCGGCATGTGCATACAGGCGGCCATCAGTAACTGACAGCTAATAAGTATCCCTAACCGCTTTTGCATTTGACACCCACTGGTATAGCTTCTCTGCGTCTTTTTGGTTAAACAACGCCGTACCCGGATTCATTGTGGCTGCGGTACCGCAGGCAACCCCCATATGAATCACTTCTTGCCACCCGCTCCCCGCAGCCATCTTGGCCAGCATACCGGCTACCATGCTATCCCCCGCTCCTACCGTACTGCGCTTTTTGACTGCAGGTGCATTTGCGTAATAGGACTGGTCACGTGTCACCAGACAAGCGCCCTGCGCGCCCATGGATATAGCAACCGCTTCAGCCTTTCCCTGGTCTATTAGCTGTTTGGCGGCCTGTTCTGCCGAGGCGTTGTCCAGTTCTTCAACCCCGACCAGACTGCTCAGCTCGCCCATGTTCGGCTTGAGCAGGTAAACCCCTTCCTCAACCGCTGCCTTAAGCGCACTACCGGAAGTATCCACCACAAGGCGTGCGTTTTTGGTTTTTACGGCCTCTATTACACTGATAAAGTCCGCATGCCCCATCCCCGGAGGGAGGCTGCCGCTGATGACCACCCACCTGGGAAACGGATCAAGAGAAGCCAGCTTCTGTATAATTGCTTGCGTTTCGGCAGCTGACATTTCCTCTCCCGGCATCCCGAACCGGAATTGCTGATTGTTAGATTCGTCCGCCGCAATAAAGTTTTCCCTTGTTTCCCCGCTGACGGGAACCGGGATGATTCCGACCTTTTCCCACTCCAGCAAAGATTCCAGCAGCACACCGGTGCGTCCTCCGGAAGTGAACAAGGCATCTGCAGGAATGGCCAACCTGGTCAGGCCGCGGGCCACATTAATACCGCCTCCACCCGGTTCGTAAACCGGAGCGGAACACCTGAGTTTTTTCTCCGCGACGGTCTGGGGCACCGTACAGCTTTTGTCAACGGTGGGATTCAGTGTAATGGTAAGGACGTTATCTGCCATAGCTTAATTTCTGAAATTCTGCGTAATCATCAACCCGTATTTTCCGCCGTCCAATATGCCTATTCCGACACGTCCAAACGACTTATTCAGGATATTGGCGCGGTGGCCGGGCGAATTCATTAAACCTGAATGCGCTATCCGGAGCGTCTGCGCGAATGCCAGGTTTTCTCCGGCAATAAGAAAACGGACACCGGCTTTGCGGGCTCTTTGCGCCGGTGTTTCGCCGTCTTTATTGATGTGTGAAAAATATCCATTTGCCAGCATATCCCTGGAATGTAGACGTGCAACTGTTCTCATTTCCGGATCAGCCGCCAGCGCCGGCAAACCTTGCTCCTTCCGTTCTCCATTGATCATCGCCAGCATCTCCGCTTCCAGCGCTTCACGGACTACAGGGTCTTTTACCGTGAACGGAAGCTCCATTGTCGTCTCAGAAGTGGGTTCAACAGTGAGCGCCGGAGCCAGCCGCTCTGCCGCACATTGCATATGAGGCGTAAGCACATTTACAACAGCGCTTTCACGTGTTTTCGAAGAAAACACGTCAAACCAGGGAAGGACCAGCAAAAGCGAACTGATTACGGCAACGTAAATGATTCCGTTCACAGCGCCCGGAACCACGCCGAAGGCTTTATCTGCAGCACCTTGGTGCGTTTTTTCAGGCAGGTTCCGAATCAGGCTCCCCGCTAAAAACGAAAGCACGGTACGCCCGAGAATATATGCGACGATAAATACCAAAGGACGCGTCCAAACTCCTGTGGGCGTAATATATCCGGATGCCCACAAAGCAAACGCAACTCCAAGAACCAGAAGAAATAGGTCCAACGTGCCTGAGATAAATCCTTTATGATATCCCGCGACAATACTTAGCACAATAACCACGAAGAGAAGTATGTCAATCAAGCTCATAAAACTTCAACAGCCATGCTGATGGTTTGTTTCCATGCCTTTTAGCTGAGATCAACCAATTCCCGGACCTGATTTGCCGCATTGAACGAAAAAATAGACCTGCCGGATAGGCGCAGTTCGTGGCCTTTCCGGAGTTCATCAGAAAGGTCCTGCGCCAGGATGGCCCAATACTCAATTTCCACTTGCAGCGCGTCCTTGTCTGTGGGACTAATTGATGTGATCGTTTGCCTTCGCTGCGAAAACAATCCGGCGGCCTGCAATGCGTGTTCCTTGAAGGCATCAAGTCCTTCAACGACTAATGTGGTCTCACCGCCCGCAATATTTGTAAACCTGATATCGGATGCGAAGTCGGCAATCATCCCTTCCACATCAAAATTGTTGTAGGCGTTAACGTAATTCCGGATTATTTTCTCCCTTATATCCATGGCGATATTGATTTGTCCGGTACAGCGAGCGCCGCGGCGCCGAAGACGCCGGCACTATCGCCCAATGAGGGTTTCACTACCTGCACACGTGGGTTGCCATGAAATGTGTACTCACAGAGCTTCCGATAACCCTCTGTATAAAGTTCACCGACGTTGCCTACCCCTCCGCCTAACACAATAACGTCCGGGTCCAGAATATTTACGACCACTGACAATGCTAATCCGAAGAAATGGATAAGGCGGTCCATGGTCTGCCCGGTAAAGTCATCCGGTTGACGGTGATGCCGCTCAATAATTTCTTTAAGCGGGCGCTGTTCACCGCTCAGCTGCGCATAATACCGTTGGAGACCTGGTCCTGAGAGAATGGTTTCGACGCAACCTGTCCTGCCGCAATAGCAAGGACCTCCCGACTTATCAAGGAAGTTATGTCCCCACTCTCCGGCAATGCCGTGACGGCCATTCAGCACTTTGCCCTCAACCACAATGCCGCCCCCTACGCCGGTGCCCATAATGACGCCGAAGACCGTCCGTGGCAGCGCTTCCATGGACTGCCGGACCACCCCCAAGTGGGTTTCAGCCAACGCAAAACAATTGGCATCATTTGCTAATATAACAGGAACACCAAGCGCCTCAGTAAGATCCGCTTTCAGCGGTTCCCCATTGAGCACTGTCGTATTGCTGTTTTTCATCCGCTGGGTCTGAGGATCCAGTATACCAGGCGTACCGAAACCGATGACGGATGGTTTAAGGCCAATCTCACTTTTCATCAGTTCAACCAGATCAACGACACGGCTGACAACATGGCGATAGCCTCTATGGGCCTCGGTAGCTATGCGTTTCCTCACCAGCACCTTATCAGTTGCCATCCCGGAGAGAACAATACCTTCTATTTTGGTGCCGCCGAGATCGATTACCCATATTGCGCTTTCCATTTTTATCCCCTCTTGCGAAGTTACGGAATCAGATGAAAAAATCTTACCGGAACAAAAAGCCGGGGTCATTTTTAAAACGGTTTATATCCGCAACCAGCTGTTCCTTGAGTTGCTTTAACCCCTTTCGATACTCCTCATTCAGGGCAACCTTTTTCCGCTCCAGTGATATCACGTATTCCAACAGATTCATGCAGGTCGTAAACTGGCCGGTTTTTATGATATTGGCCAATTGGTCTTCCCCGGAGTGCTTTCTGTCAAACCACAAAGTTGTGCCCATGAGACGGGCCTGTTCAGCCATTTCAGCAAGATTGTCGAGATTCCCGGTCAGTAGCAGTCTGTCGTCTTCGGTAGAAGTCCATCCTAACCGCTTGGGATCCCTGAACCGGTTGTTTCGGCTCGCCTGGTTATATCTGCTCAGTTCATAAATGAAGTTGGGCACACGCCGGTCATCCCAGCGTGGATCCGTGTAGAACATCTCGTATATCAACCTTCTGACCTGTTTGAGATTGACGTCCAGCACCATGCTCATAACAGAACTGATCCGGGCTTTTAACATTTGTTCGAGCACGTTCAGTTTGGTGAACCTGAGGTAGTCAAGAATTTTACTGATGATATGGTCAGAAAACGACTCCAGTGGCAGCGCGCGCCGCAAAGTCGCCAGCGGATCGAATTTCTCGGGCTGCTTGAGCAATTCCCGGGTAACCGGCCACCGCCTGATGATCCAAATCAGCATAAAGATCATGGAACTGATGCCACCCACAATAAGGGCTGGGAAACGAACGTATGGATTAGCGCTGACTATACCTGTTATAATCGAACCTAGTGCGATCAACAGCGCCAAATACTGGAATAAACGTGGATAGCGCGCTACGTTCTGGAATACCTTGACATAATGATCGATATTTTTTCCTCTCCAGCCTTCCGCTTCTTTCGGCTCCGGAACTTCATAATAGTCCATGAAATAACTACTGACATCCGTAACGATCATTAAATCAAAGGGATCCGGCTTCCTTTTTCTACGGCGCCTTTCATCAGCCAGCATCAGACTCCTAAGCCCTTGGTTATCGGTTATCCCGCCGTCCATAAGCCCGAACGACCGGAGAACCGATGGGTCGGACAATCGCCTTTCCGCTTCTTCGTAGTCCCGGTATAAAAACGCTTCCCTGAGTTCCTGCGCGGTGAGTCCGCCTCCGCCCTGATCCTTATAGGTAAAATCTTCAGGAAACATCATCGGTTCTAACCCTAGGGGAAAACAGGAGGATGCAGCCAGCACGTCGGCAAGCTTTATCTTCTGGAAGGTCGCTAACCTGGTGACATCAAACTTCATGTAATAGTTGCCGATCAGCTGGCTGTAACTCCTTGTGCCGTTGGTCTGGAAGCGGAAAGTCAACCCGCGGAAAAACTCTGTTGCGTTACAGCATACCTCGAAATTCCTCACGTGCTCCTTGTTGGAATAGACCTCCATCGTCTCTCCATTGAACCACTTTTCGTCATAAGCCTTCGCAAAGGCGTTGATGAGGTTGCGTCGTTTACCGTTGTTGCTGTTATCCCAGGCATTGTCATCGTTCAATACCGAAAGGACATATTCAAGCAGATCCTCACCGTTAAGTTTTGACTTCAGGTCATCATAAAAGGTATCGAAGGAATCGCCACGGTGCATCGCTGCGGTATACAGGAGATTGGTAATCGTACCTCCGGAGGTTGAAACTATGTAACTGATGTTCCTCGTAAGCGGCGTGCCTCCTAAGTTTAAGCGCTGGAGATAACTGAGCGTGCCCAACGAAAAAGCGGCGGCCCTGAAACCACCGCCTGAAAACGCCAATGCAATATTCGGTATCATTACCGAAAGTTAGTCATTTCTCCAGAAATTCGCGCACCTCATGCAAATTATCGAACGATCTGTCTACCTTCAGCGCTCGCCTGATAGGCTCGTGGCTCTGTACACCAAAACATGTCAAACCTGCCGCCTTGGCTGCGGCAGTGCCGGTGAGTGAATCCTCCAATGCCAGACAATCTTCGGGTTCAACACCCAATCCACTTATGCATAAAAGGTACGGTTCCGGATCGGGTTTGGGCCGCTGCACCTCGGTGCGGGTCACCAGCAGCGTGAAAAATTGCTTAATCCCGTTCCGTTCCAAATGGTATGTCGCCACTTCCCGCTTACTGGAGGTGACCACAGCCATGGTAACGTTCCGCTCACGCAAAAAATTGATCAGATCCAGGGCTCCGGGCATAAGCGGTACCGACTCTTCTTCATGCTGACGGGCGATATGCCGCCGGACATGCTCGAAAAACTGTTGTCGATCTGGCTGGAATTCATAGGTTGTTGACAGCAGGTCGAACGCCTGCATATCTGTTTTGCCGGCCAGCTCGTTTAACCACATGTCGCTTTCAAGCGCAAAACCGAATTCCGCCAAGGCCTTTCTCCAAGCTTTATAGTAGAACCACTCGGAATCGATAAGGGTTCCGTCCAGATCAAACAAAACTGCCTTGCTACTGTCTATGTTCATGGTTTATTTTCAATACAGAAGTCCCCGAATACTGCCTTTTCCATAGCGGTTCCCCGGAAATGGAGTCCGGGACGCGGGCTCCGGTCCCAGGGCACAATGCTTTTTATACTGGCCTGCCGGTTATCCTCCGGTTCAACTTCAATCCACTCACCATTATCTTCATAAAAGGCCCTGCATACTAAATCAGGCGTTACCGCGAGTTTAAGTCTTAACGATGTCAGGCTCCGTGGAAGGCCTACCGTCTTAAGCGCTTGGAGTTTGCCGTCCTCCACCCGCCAGAACTCCAGCTGTTGCTGCTTTATCCCTAAACCTATCGCGGCGTTCTGATCGCCATAGATAACAAGACCTTTCTGTGCTACTGCATCACTTTCCGCCACATCCACCGATGCACTTACCTCATAATTTACCGATGTGGGCCGTACGGATAAGACAATGCCGGCAGCGTTATCGGGAGCAATGGAGCCGGTCACTTCAAGCCCGCGGCGGGTCAGCGCTATTTGCGGATCGGAATGCCGGTAATCCCACTGCCAGAACGGTTGTTTACCCGCGCCGGACAAGAAATCAAAAAATGCTTTCCGCGGAGCAGTATCCGGCACAGCAGAGACAACGGTAAAGCGCGGTTCCCCTGAAGGAAGCCAGCTGAGTTCAGCCAGCAAGCCCTCTCTGCCGGTATAAGCCGTTCCGGTCTGACTGTATCCGTGAAACAGATAATAAGGCGTTCGTGTTTCATCCACTATGAACGTGCCGTGCCCCATGCATTTCCAATGATCGTTTTCACCCAGCAGTACATCCCCGCCGACCCTTTCATATGGACCACGCAACGAACGCGAGCGCACGGCCTGCACATGGTAATCGCATTGCAGGCCGCAGCAACTCCCTGCAGAATAGAACATGTAATAATAGCCGTCATGCCGCACAAAACTCTGTCCCTCTATCCCTACCCTGGCCGTGTCCATGAGAAGCGAAAACGGCTCGCCTTCCAGCCGCAATCCATCCGGTGACAGTTTACTGCCCACCAGCTCTATAGGCCTCTCATCAAGACCGTAGGCCTTCCAGGTCATATAAAGATCCTGGCCTTCACGGACCACAAAAGCATCAATCGACTCGCTGCCATAGTCGACAACAATGCCCTTGTCAACAAATCCGCGGTCGGGATAAACGGAGGTGGCCACGCCAATACAGGACACTCCGTCCTCTTTCCGCCGCGCCGAATAATACACATAATACAAACCGTCATGGTAGAAATATTCCGGAGCCCAGAACGACGAAGATGCCCAGGATGGTGGCGTTTCGAAGACAAACCCGGTCTGGTTCCAGTTTTTCAGGTCATCAGACACATAAACCGGAAAATGTGGTCCCCACTCACTGGACGTACCAATTGCGTAATAACGGCCATCGGCGCGGATCACCGTTGGATCCGGAAAATCGCCGGGAATAATTGCACGTTCCTGGCCGCGGCACGGCATGACTTGTAACGCAGCGGATAATAAGGCGAACCACGCAATCAACGGTTTAATGGAAATCATACTCATGTTATTCGTTAGTGACGCAAGTTATAAAATTTTATGTAATCGCCTTATTCGCGTATCTTTACTATATCAAAATCAAATAGAGTGCAATTATGGCCACGAAAGAATCATTCTTTGTCAAGGGCGAAGAACTGCTGAAAAAAATCAAAGACATCATTGCTGAAGGCAATGTAAGGAGGATCATCATTTCGGATAAGTCTGGCAAAGAGATCATGACATTTCCGGTAACCATAGGCGTGGTCGGTGCATTGCTGGCCCCGCTGTTCGCAGCGGTTGGTGCCCTTGCTGCCCTCGTTACCGAATGTTCAATCACCGTGGAGCGATCGGAAACGCCCAGCGATGATAACATCCCCGGCGATGATAACATCAGCTAAGCTCGTCTACCATCCGTTGAATCGGGACCATGTGCCGCTCAGGCGGTTTCCGGAGATCACCTTATATTCCTGATGCTGCGCCGCCGTAGCGCAGGCATGGTTCGGGAGCACCCGCAACAATGTGCCGACGGGATACTTTTCCTCCAGCTTTCCGGCGCCAAGACGGGAAGCCAGTATCCCGTGTTCCTGATTGGCTGAAGCCATGAACAGGCCGTCTATCAGCCTACCGTCCGCATCACATACCAGCCCGTATCCTTGATCTTGACCGGCCATGCCACGGTCCCTTGACATGGCCATCCATCCGGCATCCACAATGATCCACCCTTTTTCCGCTTGATGACCAATAACAGTGGTCAATACCG
>Ga0079224_100017258_pt1 | contig 10167 bp, 8 predicted proteins | sample Stecom2015_FD_80414 | JGI IMG/M metagenome (GOLD analysis project Ga0079224, IMG submission 80414) | Agricultural soil microbial communities from Utah to study Nitrogen management - Steer compost 2015 | ecosystem: Environmental > Terrestrial > Soil > Agricultural land | place: USA: Utah... | reverse complement strand
TCGCCGAGCATTGCCGCGGACAGCGCGGCAACGCTCATGCCCTGCCCGAACAACGGGTTGAGACTGGTATTGCTGTCGCCGACCGGCAGAATGCCGAGCGGGAATCTGGGTAACCGGTCATAGTGCCGCCATTGGCCGTGCGGAAATTTGTGCAATCTGATATCGCTCACGATGTGGGCATCTTTCACGGCCTCGAAGATATCGGGGCGGGGCAGCGTGCGGGCAAATTGCAAAAACCCCGCCATATCCGCCGGCGGATGGTCGTCATGATAGCCGGCAAGGGTCAGCAGCCATTTCCCGCCTTCGACCTTAACGAGGGTAGAGCCACGGATCTCGCCCGGGCCCTTCGGGTAGATCAGGATGCTTTTCCAGTCCCTTGGCGTCTCGGGAAGCTCCAGCAGGCAGCTCGCATAGCCGAGATTGACGCGGATATGATCTTCCGGGACCGTGCCGAAGCCCTCGCGCTTTAGCCAGCGGGGAAACAGGCTGCCACGCCCCATCGCATCCACAAAGAAATCAGCGGCTACTACCTCCGCCTCCCCGCCATTTCGTCTCACCACGGCCGCAACGACACGCTGCCCCGCGTCATCGAGCGTGAAATCCTCAACGCGGATATTATCCAGAACTTCAATATTTCGCGTTTCCCGCACCGCCGCGCGAAGGCATCCTTCAAGCAGCGGGCGCGTCTGGAAATAGATCCGCATGGAGCCGTCAAAGCGCGGCATCCAGCCCCCATTGATATACCAGCGCACCTCCTGGCTGAAATTGCAGGAAACGGCACCGGCGCGGATGAGACGCTCCGGCAGATCGGGAAAGAGGCGCGTCAGCACATCGCTGCCGCTTTTGAGGAGACCGTGGACGTGGTTCGCCTGCGGCGTTCCTTTGCGCGCAAATCCGTCGTGGTCCAGCTGATCCGCATCGAGCAGAAGGATGCGATCGAAGCGGGAGGAAAGCGCCCGGGCCGTGGCAAGCCCGGCAATACTTCCCCCGGCGATAAGGGCGGTTGTTGTCATGACGCAGTTACTTCATGTAATCACTCTGATTTCAGACTAAATCATTCATCGAAATTGACAATAACCTGTCGCGCTTGCCAAAAACAAAAGGGGCCCGAAGGCCCCTTTTTTTATTGGTCTGTCCTGCGATTTTATGCCATCGCGTCCAGAAGCTGCTGCAGATGATCCCGGTTCTCCGCAGCGCGGCGACGGGTCTCCTCATCCTTGGCGTCTTCCTCGTCTTCGCGCTCATTCTGGATACGCTGCTCCAGATCGGCCCGGTCGAGATCGGCCAGATAGATGGCCTCTTCCGCGAGAACGGTGATTTTGTCGTTGGAAAATTCCGCAAACCCGCCATTGACGAAAATGCGTTCCTTCTCCTTGTCCGCCTCATAGATGCTGATCACCCCGGGGCGAAGCGTGGACGTAATCGGCAAATGACCGGCGAGAACGGCGAAGTCTCCTTCGGCGCCCGGCAGCACAACCATTTCAAACTCATCCGAGAGCAGCAGTCTTTCGGGTGATACCAGATCCATGGTGATCATGTCGGCCATTTCAATACTCCTTCAGACGATGATCAAGCCGCGTCCGCAGCCAGTTTCTTCGCCTTTTCAAGCACTTCTTCGATGCCACCGCACATGTAGAAGGCGGCTTCCGGCAGCTCGTCATATTCGCCCGCGCAGATCTTCTCGAAGGCTTCGATGGTATCTTCGAGCTTCACGAACTTGCCCGGCGAACCGGTGAAGACTTCAGCAACGTGGAACGGCTGGCTGAGGAAGCGCTGGATCTTACGCGCCCGGGCAACGATGAGTTTGTCTTCTTCCGACAGCTCGTCCATACCCAGAATTGCGATGATGTCCTGCAGCGACTTGTAGGTTTGCAGCGTCTCCTGAACCTGACGGGCAACCTCATAGTGGCGCTCGCCGACGATGGCCGGATCAAGCATGCGGGAGGTCGAGTCGAGCGGGTCAACGGCCGGATAGATACCCAGCTCCGCGATCTGACGGGACAGAACGGTCGTCGCGTCCAGATGGGCGAAGGAGGTTGCCGGCGCCGGGTCAGTCAAGTCGTCGGCCGGAACGTAAATGGCCTGAACGGACGTGATCGAGCCCTTGTTGGTGGAGGTAATACGCTCCTGCAGGGCGCCCATGTCGGTCGCGAGCGTCGGCTGATAGCCCACAGCGGAGGGGATACGGCCGAGCAGAGCGGACACTTCGGAGCCGGCCTGCGTGAAACGGAAGATGTTGTCGACGAAGAACAGAACGTCCTGGCCTTCGACGTCACGGAAATATTCCGCCTGCGTGAGGCCGGAGAGAGCAACACGCATACGGGCTCCGGGCGGCTCGTTCATCTGGCCATAGACCAGCGCCACCTTGGACTTGTCGCCTTCGGTGTCGATAATGCCGCCTTCGATCATTTCGTGGTAAAGGTCGTTACCCTCACGCGTCCGCTCGCCAACGCCAGCGAACACCGAGTAACCGCCGTGGCCCATGGCGACGTTGTTGATCAGCTCCATGATCAGAACCGTCTTGCCAACGCCGGCGCCGCCGAAGAGGCCGATCTTACCGCCCTTGGCGTAAGGCGCGAGGAGGTCAACAACCTTAATACCGGTCACCAGAATTTCCGCTTCCGTGGACTGATCCGCGAAATCCGGGGCCGGCGCGTGGATGGGAGCGGACCTCTCGGTCTTGATCGGGCCGCGCTCGTCAACCGGCTCGCCGACGACGTTCATGATGCGGCCGAGGGTTTCCGGACCGACCGGCATGCGGATCGCATCGCCCGTATCGACCACTTCCTGACCGCGAACCAGACCTTCGGTCGCATCCATGGCAATCGCCCGGACGGTGTTCTCGCCAAGATGCTGCGCCACTTCCAACACCAGCCGCTGGCCATTGTTGTCGCAATGCAGAGCGTTCAGGATATAGGGGAGTTCCCCTTCAAATTGTACGTCCACGACGGCGCCCAACACCTGGGTAATCTTGCCGACATTCTTTGCCATTTTCATGCTCCCTACAGGGTCACTTCAGTTCTTAACAGTCGATGAGAAGGCTAGAGCGCTTCCGCACCGGAAATAATTTCAATCAGTTCGCTCGTAATCGCGGCCTGACGTTCACGGTTGTATTGCAGGGTCAACTTGTCGATCATATCGCCTGCGTTTCGGGTCGCGTTATCCATCGCCGACATCCGTGCACCCTGCTCGGAGGCGGAATTCTCAAGGAGTGCCCGATAAATCTGCACCGACAGGTTACGCGGCAGAAGTTCTGCCAGAATTTCTTCTTCGCCCGGCTCATATTCATAAAGAATATCATTCTCGTCCGCTTCCGCCGCTTCCGGGATGGACGCCGGAATAAGCTGCTGCTCCTGCACTTCCTGGGTGAGGACGGAGACAAACTTCGCATAGAAGATCGTGCAGACGTCGAACTCGTCTTCATTGAACATCGTCAGGACGCGCTGCGCGATCGGCTGGGCGTTGCCGAAGCCAACGCGCTTGGCGCCCGACAGATCGACCAAGCCGATGATCAGGTTGCCATATTTGCGCTTCAGGGCATCGCGACCCTTCTTGCCGACGCAAAGGACTTTGACATCCTTGCCTTCGGCCAGCAGCTGATCGATCTTTCTTGACGCCGCCTTCGCGATGGAGCTGTTGAAGCTGCCGCACAGCCCGCGCTCACCGGTTGCCACGATAATCAGATGACGCTGATCCGAACCCGTCCCGGCCAGCAGCCGCGGCGCCGTATCCTCCTGGCCAACCATTCCCGCAGCGAGGGATGCCATCATGGCATTCATCCGCTCTGCGTAAGGACGGGCGGCATTGGCCGCCTCCTCCGCATGGCGCAGCTTTGCGGCTGCCACCATCTTCATGGCCTTGGTGATCTTCTGCGTCGACTTGACACTGTTGATCCGGTTTTTGAGTTCCTTAAGGTTCGCCATTTTCCGGCTGCCCCTTTCCTAAGCTCAACTTATGCAAATGCCTTGGAGAAGCCTTCGAGAATATCTTTCAGCTTCGATTCAGTTTCCGCCGACAGGGCGCCTTCGTTCCGGATCGTGTCCAGAAGCCCCTGGTGCTTCGCGTGCATTTCCGCAAGCAGTTGCTTTTCATAGTCGCCGATATTGGAGACCTCGACCGCGTCAAGATATCCGCGCACACCGGCGAAGATCACGACAACCTGCTCTTCCATGGTGAGCGGGCTGTACTGCGGCTGCTTCAGAAGCTCGGTCAGGCGCGCACCGCGGGCCAGCAGCTTCTGCGTTGCCGCGTCAAGATCGGAGCCGAACTGCGCGAAGGCCGCCATTTCGCGGTACTGCGCAAGCTCCAGCTTGATCGAGCCGGCGACCTGCTTCATGGCCTTCGTCTGTGCCGCCGAACCCACGCGGGAGACCGACAGGCCGACGTTAATGGCCGGGCGAATACCTTGGTAGAACAGCTCGGTTTCGAGGAAGATCTGACCATCGGTAATCGAGATCACGTTGGTCGGAATATAGGCGGAAACGTCGCCGGCCTGCGTCTCAATAACCGGCAGTGCCGTCATCGAGCCCGCGCCATTGGCGTCGTTCAGCTTGGCCGACCGCTCGAGCAGACGGGAGTGGAGATAGAAAACGTCACCCGGATAGGCTTCACGTCCCGGCGGACGGCGGAGCAGCAGGGACATCTGACGATAGGCCACGGCCTGCTTGGACAGATCGTCATAGATGATCAGGGAATGCATGCCGTTGTCACGGAAATATTCCGCCATCGCGCAGCCGGTAAAGGGCGCGAGATACTGCAGCGGCGCCGGGTCGGAGGCCGTTGCGGCGACGACGATGGAATATTCCATCGCGTTGTTTTCCTCAAGCGTCTTCACGACCTGCGCAACGGTGGAGCGCTTCTGGCCGATCACGACATAGACGCAGTAGAGCTTCTTGCTCTCGTCTCCGCTCGCGTTGATGGACTTCTGGTTGAGGATCGTGTCGACAGCAAGCGCGGTCTTGCCGGTCTGACGGTCACCGATGATCAGCTCGCGCTGGCCACGTCCGACCGGAACGAGGCTGTCGATGGCCTTGAGGCCGGTCATCATCGGCTCATGGACGGATTTACGCGGCATGATGCCGGGCGCCTTCACGTCAACGCGGCGGGTTTCGGTTGCTTCGATCGGACCCTTGCCGTCGATCGGGTTGCCAAGGCCGTCAACAACGCGGCCAAGCAGGCCCTTGCCGACACCTGTTTCAACAATCGCGCCAGTCCGCTTGACAGTATCGCCTTCACGAATGTCGCGGTCGGAACCGAAAATCACGACACCGACGTTGTCGGTTTCAAGGTTGAGGGCCAGCCCCTTGATGCCGCCCGGGAATTCGACCATCTCGCCGGCCTGGATATTGTCCAGGCCGTACACGCGGGCCACGCCGTCACCGACGGAAAGCACCTGACCAACCTCTGAGACCTCAGCTTGCGTGTCAAACCCCGCAATCTGCTGTTTAAGAATTTCGGAAATTTCTGCGGCGCGGATGTCCATCACCCAACCCCTTTCATCGCAAACTTAAGATTTTGAAGTTTAGTCCGGATCGAACTGTCAATCATTCGCGAACCAACCCTTATGACAAGACCCCCGATCAGGCTCTCATCGACTTCCGATTCGAGACTGACATCACTGCCGATGGCAGATTTGAGGGCAGATGAAACTGCATCAAGCTGACCTTTGGTGAGCTTTTTGGCCGACGTCACCCGCGCAACCACTTCGCCGCGCTCTGCGGCCAGCAACTGACCATAGGCTTTGATCATACCGGGCAGCGCAAAAAGTCGCCGGTTCTGCGCAACAGTTCCGATAAACCGGCGGACAAGATCGCCCGTACCGAGTTTTTCAAGAACCGCGCCCATCGCCTTCGCCTGATCGGCACGGCTGATAATCGGGCTTTTCACCAGACGGGCGAGGTCTCCGCTCTCGTCCATCATTGATTTGAGTGTCGCCAGGTCGGCGGCAACGGCATCGAGTTGACCGGCTGATGACGCCAGATCAAACAGGGCCGTCGCATAACGACCCGCAATACCGGAAACTGATATGTTCTCAGCTGACAAGAAACGATCCCCAGGCCTGAAATTGGACGAGATATGCGTCCGTCTAATTTGTGAAGCCCCTTCCACGCAGGCAGCAAGGCTGCTCCCATAGTCGAGGCAGGGGGTTATTAACACAGGGAAAACCGGGTGGCAATATGCTGCACAGCAGTATGTTCACTAAAATGTTCGTTTTCCCGATTTATCCGTCAAATTTCCCGTTCTCACATGAAATTATAGGGATCGATGTCAATTTGCAGACGTATATCGCTCGGTAACCTGCACCCCTGCAGCCACTTTCCGATGATTGCCTGGATGCTGACGTCTTTTGCGCATTTTATGAGAAAACGGTAGCGATGCCGCCCGCGGATCATGGAAAGCGGCGCAGGGGCGGGTCCGAGAATGGCCAAACGCTCTCCGGCCGGCGCCCGCCGCGCGAGTTCAGCGGCGAAACTGGCGACTGATTCGGCTTTGGGCCCTGACAGGATCAGCGCCGCCAGACGGCCGAACGGCGGCATACCGGCGCTTTCCCGCCCCGCCGCCTCGAGGTTGAAAAACGCCTCGCTCTCCTGATGGACGATTGCGGCAATGACGGGATGTTCCGGCAGATGGGATTGCAGATAGACCTTGCCGCGGATCGATTCACGGCCGGCCCGGCCCATGACCTGCGAGAGGAGCTGGTAGGTGCGCTCGGCGGCGCGCAAATCCCCGCCGGTGAGGCCGAGATCCGCGTCAATCACGCCGACAAGCGTCAGATTCGGGAAATGATATCCCTTGGCAACGATCTGCGTGCCGATCAGAATATCAATCTCGCCCCGATCCATGGCAGCGACAAATTCGGCCGCCGCCCTCGGGCTGGTGATCGTATCGCTCGCCATCATCGCGACCCGCCGCTCGGGGAACAGGCTCGCGGCCTCTTCCGAGAGACGTTCGATCCCGGGACCGCAGGGTTTGAAACTTTCCTCCGCGCCGCAGGCGTCGCAAGCGCCGGGCAGGCGCGTCGAATAGCCGCAGTGGTGGCACTGCAGGCGGTTGATGAGACGATGTTCGACGAGCCAGGCGCTGCAGTTGGGGCATTGCAGGCGATGGCCGCAGGCATCGCACAGCGTCAGCGGCGCATATCCGCGGCGGTTCAGGAACAGCATCACCTGCTGCCCTTCGCCGAGCGTTGCCTCCATGGCGAGACGGAGAGGTTCGGATATCCAGCGCTGCGGACCCGGCCGGTGCTGCTTGAGATCGATAAGCTCCACATCGGGCAGGACTGCTCCGCCGAAACGTGACGGCAGTTTGAGATGCCGGTATTTCCCGCTTCTCGCATTCAGCATCGTCTCAAGCGACGGCGTTGCCGATGCGAGGACCACCGGACAGCTTCCGATCTTGCCGCGCACCACCGCCATATCGCGCGCGTTATAGGGGACGCCCTCATCCTGCTTGAAGGAGGTTTCATGCTCCTCATCGACGATAATCACGCCGAGATCGGCAAAGGGCAGGAAAAGGGCGGAGCGGGCGCCGATGACAATCTCCGCCCGCCCTTCAATGACCGCGCGCCAGTTGCGCCGCCGCTCGCTCTGGCCGAGGTCGGAATGCCATTCAACCGGCCGCGCGCCGAAGCGCGCTTCGAACCGGTCCAGCCATTGCGCGGTGAGCGCGATTTCCGGCAGCAGCACCAGTGCCTGCCGCCCCTCGCGCAGGCAGGCGGCAAGGGCCTCGAAATAGACCTCGGTCTTGCCCGAGCCCGTCACCCCGTCGAGGAGCGAGGCGGCAAAATTCCGCGCCGCGACATCCGCCGCCAGCGCGTCGGCCGCGGCTTTCTGATCGGGCGATAATTCAAATGCGCCGTGGCGCCAGTCCGGTCGCTCAAGCGGCGCGTCAGAGGGTAGCACGACCGGCTCCAGCGCGCCCGCCTCCGCAAGTCCCTTGACGACGGACGCGCTGACGCCGGCAAGGCTTGCAAGATCCGCCGCGCTCTGCACGCCTGCCTCGGCAGCAATATCCAGCACTCGTTGCCGGGCGGCGGTCATTCGCTCGGGCCGGGCCGCCGTCAGCCGATAGCCGATCCGCGCAGCCTTGGGGTAAAGCGCTTCCGGCACGCTCATCGCCATGCGAAGGACGCGGCCTTTTCGCTGCATCGTGTATTGCGCGACCCAGTCGATGAAACGGATGCTCTCGGCCGGCAGGGGCGCGCAAGGGAGGACCGCGAGGATATCCTTCATGCGCTCTTCCGCGACGTCGGACGCAGCCGCCTCCTCCCAGACAACCCCTGTCACCTCGCGCTTGCCAAGCGGTACGGTGACGAAATGACCGATTTCTATGCCAAGCGCGGCAGGCGCGCGATAGTCATAGAGATCTTTCCCCGAGAGGGGCATCAGAACACGCACGCGACGATGTTTCATTGTACTGCTCATCTCTATGCGATAGACTATTCCGACCCTTCAAACCAGTCTTTAAGCGTCAGGATAACGTAACATCTCATGAAATTTTTTGTTGATACAGCCGACACCGAAGAGATCCGCGAGCTTGCCGATACCGGCCTTCTCGATGGTGTTACCACGAACCCGTCACTGATCGCCAAAACCGGGCGTGACTTCTTTGAAGTAATTGGCGAAATCTGCAAGATCGTTGATGGACCGGTCAGCGCCGAGGTGGCCGCGACCGAGTTCAAGGCGATGCTGGAAGAGGGAAAGAAGCTGGCCGGGATTGCCGAAAATATCGCCGTCAAGGTCCCGCTTACCATGGCCGGCCTCAAAACCTGCGCCGAACTCAGCCGCGGCGGCACGAAGGTCAACGTCACGCTCTGCTTCTCGGCCGCGCAGGCTATCCTCGCCGCAAAAGCCGGCGCGACTTATATCTCGCCCTTCGTCGGACGCCTTGACGATATCGGCCAGCGCGGCATGGATCTGATCCGCGACATCGTCCAGATTTATGACAATTACCCCGACCTCAAAACCGAGGTTCTGGTCGCCTCTATCCGCAATCCGACGCATATTGTCGAGGCGGCCCTGATCGGCGCAGATGTCTGCACGATCCCGCCCGCCGTTCTGAAACAGCTTGTGGCGCACCCCCTGACGGACAAGGGCCTTGCGGCTTTCCTTGCGGACTGGGAAAAAACAGGCCAGAATATCCTCTGACAACGCGCAATGAGAGTAGCGTAGGTGAGTGAAACATCTGACAAGAAGATCGGTGACGGCGGGACAGAAACCCCGCGGCTGACCGAAGAAAGCGTCCGGAACTGGCTTCGCGCGCATCCGGAGTTCCTGGTCAATAACGCCGATCTTCTGTCGGAGATGAAGCTTCCCGGGCGCGCGGCCGACGACGGCGTCGTCGATCTGCAATCCTACATGGTGGCGCGGCTGCAAAAGAAAGTCGCCCGGCTCACCGAACTTCAAGAAAATTTCGTTGAAGCCGCCCGCAATAACAATCACACCCAGAACATGGTGCACGCGTCGATACAGGCGCTTCTCGGAGCATCCAACCTTGCCCATTTCGTTCACATCCTGACGCAGGATTTGCCGGAACTTCTCGAAATCGACGTTCTGACCCTTTGCGTTGAAGACGGGCCGATCCCGCTTCCTGATATGACGGGGTTGCAACGCCTCAAGCCCGGCAGCATCAATCGCGCCCCGTGGCGCGGGCGGAACATCCTCCTTCGGGCGCGCGCGCCGCAGTCCAAGGCCATTTTCGGCCCGGCCAAGGACCTGGTGCGTTCCGATGCGCTGATCCGGCTTGATATCCCCTCGCTGCATGCGCGGGCGATGGTCGCCTTCGGCAGCCGCGAGCCCGGACATTTTGACGAAGATCAGGCGACCGATCTTCTCTCCTTCCTTGCAATAGCCATTCAATCCTGCCTGCAGATGTGGCTGGAGCAGAAATCGGCATAGGCATGCCAGAGCATCGCTCCCTCGACCGCGCGTTTGACGACTGGATGGACTGGCTGGTCCACGAAAAGAAAGCGAGTGCGCACACGCTTGAAGCCTATGAGCGGGATGTGCGGGATTTCCTCGCCTTTCTCACCGGCCATCTCGGCGGCGAACCGACGCTCAGTGATCTTGAAGCGTTGCGCGCTGCGGATTTTCGCGCCTATCTTGCGCATCGCCGCCAGGAGGGCCTCAGCGCCACGTCGCTCCGCCGTGTCCTCTCGTCGATCCGCAG
>Ga0079224_100017257_pt1 | contig 10167 bp, 9 predicted proteins | sample Stecom2015_FD_80414 | JGI IMG/M metagenome (GOLD analysis project Ga0079224, IMG submission 80414) | Agricultural soil microbial communities from Utah to study Nitrogen management - Steer compost 2015 | ecosystem: Environmental > Terrestrial > Soil > Agricultural land | place: USA: Utah... | reverse complement strand
CGGCTGTGGCCGTCTTCCAGGCCGAGGACGAAGCCGACGAGCACCACGTCTCGACGGCGATGACGCTGACCTTCGGCGCGATCTCGACCCTGCTCTCCTTCGGCGGGCTCGGGGTGGCCTACCTGGCCTACGTCCGCAAGCACCCGGCCTTCAGCCCGACCGTCTGGGCGGCGCGGGCCGGGCCGATCTACCAGCTCTTCGCGAACAAGTACTACCTGGATGAGATCTACGAGCGCCTGATCGTCCACCCGCTCTACTGGTTCTCGGAGCAGGTGCTCTGGCAGATCGTCGATATTCGGATCATCGACGGCGCCGTCAATGGCGTCGCGTCGGTCGTGAATTACTCGGCAGCTCAGTTGCGCCGGGTGCAGACCGGTTTTGTGGCCAACTACGCGCTGGCCATCGCGATCGGCGCGGTGATCGTCATCGGGCTCGCTCTGGCTTTCCAGAGCGACCTGCTGAATTAGGGAGGCGACGGTGGATTCTCTCCCGATTCTCAGCATGATCACCTACGCGCCGCTGGTCGGCGCGGCGATCCTCTTCTTCGCCTCGCGCGCCGACGCGGAGATGAGCCGCCGGATCGCGCTGGCCTTTGCCACGATCTCGTTCCTGCTGTCGCTGGCGATGTTGATCGCCTTCGACGTCAACGAGCCCGGCATGCAGTTCACCGAGCACATCGAGTGGCTGCCCGGCGTCGGCGTGAACTACGACTTTGGTGTCGACGGCGTCTCGGCGCTGCTGGTGGTGCTGACGACGCTCTTGAGCCTGATCGGCGTGATCGCCTCCGGCTCGATCACCCATCGCCGGCGCGAGTACTACATCACCCTGCTGCTGCTCGAGACCGGCATGATCGGCGTCTTCTTCGCGCTCGACCTGTTCCTGTTCTACATCTTCTGGGAGCTGATGCTGGTTCCCATGGCGCTGCTGATTGGCGTCTGGGGCAGCGCGAACCGCGTCTACGCGGCGGTCAAGTTCTTCATCTATACCCTGGCGGCCTCGCTGCTGATGCTGGTCGGCATCGTCGCGGTCTACTGGGAGAACATCAACCAGGGCAACGACCCGACCCTGAACATCCTCGACCTGGCCGCCGTGCAGTACAGCGACGACTTCCAGTTCTGGGTCTTCCTGGCCTTCTTCATCGCCTTCGCCGTGAAAGTGCCGATGTGGCCGTTCCACACCTGGTTGCCCGACGCGCACGTCGAGGCGCCAACCGTTGGCTCGGTGATCCTGGCCGGCGTGCTGCTGAAGATGGGCGGCTACGGCATGATCCGCTTCAACCTCTCGCTGACGCCGGACGCGGCCGAGGACCTGGCGCCCTACATCATCGCCCTGTCGGTCATCGGCATCATCTACGGCGCGCTGGTCGCGCTCGTCCAGCCCGACATGAAGAAGCTGGTGGCCTATTCGTCGGTGAGCCACATGGGCTTCGTGACGCTGGGCATCTTCGCCTTCAACATGCAGGGCTTCTACGGCGCGATGCTGGTCATGCTCTCGCACGGCTTCGTCACCGGTGGCCTGTTCCTCTGCGTCGGCGTGCTCTACGACCGGGCGCACACGCGTCTGATCAGCGCGTTCGGCGGGGTGGTCTCGCGGATGCCGGTCTACGCCGCGCTGTTCGGCGTGCTGATGCTCGCCTCGCTGGGGCTGCCGGGGTTGTCAGGCTTCGTCGGCGAGTTCCTGGCGATCGTCGGGGCGTTCACCGAGCACCGCTGGGCGGGCGCGATCGGCATGGCCGTCGTGATCCTCTCCGCCTGGTACATGATGTGGCTGTTCCAGCGTGTCGTGCTGGGGCGCGCCGCCGGTGAGCCGCCGGATCCGCTGGATGGCGCGCTGCAATCGGGCTCGGTGCCGGCCGTCGCTGGCGGCCAGGGCGTGGCCGACCACGGCGACGAGTGGCCGGTCGACGAGCACGGCGTGCCGCAATGGCCCGACGTCACCCGCTTGGAGTTGATCGCGATCGTGCCGCTGGTGCTGCTGTCGATCATGCTGGGCGTCTGGCCGGGTCCATTCATGGACGTCATGCGGACGACGCTGGAGAGCATTCTCGTTCCGTTCGGAAGCCAGGGAGTGTAGGGGAGCCGCATGCTGCCGGGAATTGAAAAGATCAATCCGGATCTGAGCCTGCTGACGCCTCAGCTGATCGTCCTCGGGCTGTCCCTGCTGCTGCTCCTGATCGACGCGGTGGTCCCGCGCTGGCGCGGCGCGGTGATGGCCTACCTGACGCTGATCGGCTACGCCGCCGCGCTGGTCGCCACCTTCTTCATGTTCGACATGAACGAGTCGACCTTCTACGGCATGATCCGGGCCGACGACTTCAGCGCCTTCGTCAACGTCATCGTGCTCGTGGCTGGCATCCTCTCGGTGCTGGTCTCGATCAATTACATGACCTCGCGCGCCGAGCCGGGTTCGATGCCGGTGCCGGAGTACTATGCGCTGATCAGTTTTTCGATCCTGGGCGCGATGATCGTCGGCGCGGCCGGCGATCTGGTGATCGTCTTCCTGGGCATCGAGATGTCGTCGCTGGCGGTCTACGCGCTGACCGGCTTCGCGCGGCACCGCATCACCTCGCTGGAAGGCGCGCTCAAGTATTTCCTGCTGGGCCTGTTCGCCTCAGCGATCCTGCTCTACGGCATGGCCTGGACCTACGGCGCGACTGGCACGACGAATCTCTCGGAGATCGCCGCCGAGTTGGCCAACTACGACACCAGCGGCAACATCGAGGCCTCGCTCCTGCTGGCCGTGCTGCTGCTGATCGTCGGGCTGGGCTTCAAGGTCGCCGCCGTGCCCTTCCACATGTGGACGCCGGACGCCTACCAGGGCGCGCCCACGCCGGTCTCGGCCTACATGTCGGTCATTCCCAAGGCGGCCGGGTTCGCGGCGATGGTCCGCCTGCTCGTCCAGGCGCTCGAGCCGCTGGCCGACGAGTGGACGATCATCATCGCTATCCTGGCCGTCGTCACGATGTTCTTCGGCAACATCGTCGCGATCGCTCAGACCGACATCAAGCGCATGCTGGCCTACTCCTCGATCGGCCACACCGGCTACATGCTGGCGGCGGTCGCGGCCTACGGCGCCAGCGCCAGCATTGACGACGACCTGTCGGTGACCTCGTTGCTCTTCTACCTGCTGGCCTACGCCTTCATGAACATCGGCGCGTTCGCGATCGTCACCTGGCTGCAGGACCGCGGCCGCGGCGTCGACCTCAGCGACTTCCGGGGGCTGGCCAGCCAGTCGCCCGTGGCCGCCCTGATGATGACCGTCTTCCTGCTCTCGCTGACCGGCCTGCCGCCGCTGGTGGGCTTCTACGCCAAGTACTACGTCATCCTGGCGACGGTCGATGCCGGCATGATCTGGCTTGCCGTTGCGATCGTGCTCGCGTCGGCGGCGTCGGCCTTCTACTACCTGCGGGTCATCGCCACGATGTACTTCGCCGAGGCCGAGCAGCCGGAGCCGGTCGGCAGCACGCCCTGGCTGGGCGCGGGTCTGCTGGCGATGGTCGCCGGGACGATCCTGGTGGGCATCTTCTCCGGCCGCGTCTTCGACCTCGCCCAGGGGTGGGTCGACGCCCTGACGATTATCCCCGGCTAGCTGGCGAGTGCCCCGTCTCGACGCCGCGCGTTAGCGAGGGGGGTATCGTGAGCGCGCCGATCCGAATCAGCGCCCAGGTTCAGCCGCACCATCAATCGGTGGACGCCATGCGGGAAGCCTGGCGGACAGCCGAGTCGCTGGGCGTCGACGCGCTGTTCAACTGGGACCACCTCACCCCGCGATTCGGGGCTCCAGATGGCGCGGTCTATGAATGCTGGACGACGCTGGGCGCGATGGCGGTGACGACCGAGCGCGTTCAGATCGGCCCGGCTGTGTCGGCAATCACGCTACGGAACTCGGCGCTGCTGGCCGACATGGCACGCACGGTTGATCTGCTCAGCGGCGGGCGCCTGATCCTGGGACTGGGCGGCGGCGGTTGGGAGCGGGATCTGCTCGACGCTGGCTACGAGCCCGGCACGGCGAAGTCGAGGATGGACGCTCTCGACGCGGCGATCCCGATCATCCGCCGGCGCTGGCAGGAGAAGAATCCGCCCCCAGTGCGCGGCACGATCCCGATCATGATCGGCGCGACTGGCGAGAAGTACGGCCTGCGAGTCGCCGCCCGCCACGCCGACATCTGGAACGGCCAGGGCGATCCCGTAGAGCTCGCGCGCCAGAATCGCGTCCTCGTCGAGTGGTGCGAACGCGAGGGCCGCGACCCTTCCGAGATCGAGCGCTCGGCGCTCTTGATTCGCCCCGACCAGGCCACCCGCGCCGACGAGTACCTCGAAGCCGGCATCACTCACCTGATTTACAGCGTCCGCGCCCCGCAGAATGATTTCACCCCGGTCGAGCAACTCCTGAAGTGGCGCGGCTGACGGCCTCGCTTCACGCATCACGTTAGGCGTCAGTGAGCGTGTGGCTGATCGCGTCGTCTGGTGGAAGCCACGGTCAATCCCTACAGGGGGCCGGCGCGATTACCTGGCTTCAATTCGCGAACCCGATGCACGAAGGGCGATGACGCCAGGTAGGCCTTACTCGCCTGTCGGCCACATGGTGCCCTGGGCGAGGACACGCTCGGATGGGTACCAGCGCTCGCGGACATTGCCGACCAGGTACAGCGAGCCGGTGACGAGGACCGCGTCATCGGGGCCGGCCAGGGAGAGGGCCAGATCGACCGCCGCCAGTGGGTCCGGCTCGGCGTGGACCTCGGGGATGAGTCCGGCCGCGTGACGAGCGATCTCAGCGGCATCGATGGCGGGCTTGGCGTAGACCCGCGGGCTGGTCGCGACCAGGGCGTCGATGTGCGGGGCGAGCGTCTTGACCATCGCGGCGTAGCGCTTCGACTCCAGCACGCCGAAGACGGCGATCAGCCGGCGTCCCTCGGTGATCTGCGCAACGTCGGACGCCAGACCGGCGATCTTCTGCGGGTTGTGGGCGCCGTCGAGCAGCACGAGCGGATCGCGCCCGACGATCTCCATCCGACCCGGGAAGCGTGCGCTCGCCAGGCCTTCCCGGATGGCCGCGTCGGATACGAGCTCGGGATCAAAGGCGCGCGCGATGGCGATGGCGGTGGCTGCGTTGGCTGCCTGGAAGCGGCCCGGAAGCGGGACGTGGAAGCTGGCGCCAGAGGCCAGGTCGGTGAAGGTCGTGCCGCGCGCGTCGGTCGCCTCAATCCGGAAGGTCGCATCCTGCGCGACCTCGATCAGCCGGGCGCCGGCCTGCTCGGCTTCGGCGCGGATGATGCCCAGCGGGCCGTATTCGCGCACCGCGGTCACGGCTGTGACGCCCGGCTTGATGATGCCGGCCTTGTGCCAGGCGATGGCCTCTAGTGTGTCGCCCAGCGTAACAGTGTGGTCCAGCCCAATGCTGGTGATCCCGACGACCTCGGGCTCGATGACGTTGGTCAGGTCGAAGCGGCCGCCAGCCCCGACCTCAACGACGCCGGCATCGACGCCCTCCGCGGCCATGAAGAGAAAGGTCAGCGCTACCCAGAATTCGCCGTAGAGCAGCGGCGCGTTGCCGGCAGCGACCCAGGCGTCGACCTGCGCGGCCAGCTCGTTGACCATCTCGGCGAAGCGTTGCGCCGGGATAAGCTGCCCGTCGATGACCAGTTTCTCGGTCGAAACCTGGAGATAGGGCGAGACGTGCAGACCGGTGCGCAGGCCGGCAGCGGTCAGGATCGATGCCGTGAACGTCGACGTTGAGCCCTTGCCGGAGGTTCCGCCGATGTGGATGGCGCGGAACTTCCGCTGCGGATTCCCGATGAAGTCGAGGAAGGCGCGCATCCGGTCGAGCCGCTCGATGGCGCGCTGGCGAATCTCCTCGGGGGGCGTGCCGGGCGGGGGCGAGGGCGGTCCGGAGATCAGTCCGAGGATGAACTCCTCCGTTTCCCGGTAGATCGACGCCGCGCTCTCCGGGGTTGTTGTGTCTTGCATCTCCGTCCTTGCTGTGACTCGCCGGATGCCCGTGATGCGCCTATTCTACCCGCCCCAATCCAGGGACGATTGGCCACCGCGATATACTCATGAGGAGCCCGGTCGAAATGCTTCGATCTGTTGAGAGACAACCGGGAAGACAATGACGATCACGCGCACAATTCAGTGGTCCGTTCGGCTTGCCGCGCTGCTGCTGGTTGCGGCCGGGTTGCTGGTCACGCCGCTGGCAGCCCAGGAATCCGCGCCGCGGGTTACCAGGCTGGACGTCGATGGCCCGATTACCCCGGTGATGGCCACCTACATCGACCGCGGCCTGGATGCGGCGGCGAAGCGCGGCGACGATGCGGTCATTATCCGGATGGACACGCCCGGCGGCCTGTCCTCGGCGATGGACGACATCATCGCCGACATCCTGGCATCGCCGGTGCCGGTCATCGTCTGGGTTGGGCCGGAAGGCGCGCGGGCAGCCTCGGCCGGCATGTACATCGCCTACGCCGCCCACGTGGCCGCGATGGCGCCGGTCACCAACATCGGCTCGGCGACGCCGATCAACCTCGGCGGCGATGACGACGACTCCGAGCTGTCGGCGTCGGACCGCAAGGTCATCAACGATGCCGTCGCCCGCGTCCGCGCACTCGCCGAGCTGCGCGGCCGCAACGGCGACTGGGCGGAGGAGGCCGTGCGCGATGCCGCCAACGTCGGCGCGCGCGAGGCGGTCGAGCTGAACGTCGTCGACTTCATCGCCAACGACATCGAAGACGCGCTGTCTCAGGCGGATGGACGTGAAGTTCTGGTGGGCGGTCAGACCGTCCGGTTGCGGACCGAGGGCGCGACCGTGCGCGACGTGGAGATGTCCTTCTTCGAGAAGTTGCTGCAGGTCATCGTCGACCCGAACGTCGCTTTTGTGCTCCTTAGCCTGGGTACGCTCGGGCTGATCTTCGAGCTGTCCAACCCCGGCGCGATCTTTCCAGGCGTGGCGGGCGCGATCATGGTGATCGTCGGCTTCTACGCGCTCGGCACGCTAGAGAGCAACACGGCCGGCCTGGTGCTCATCGCCCTGGCCTTCGCCATGTTCGTCCTGGAGGTCTTCGTCGTCAGCGGCGGCGTCCTGACCGTGGGCGGCATCGTCATGTTCGTCCTCGGTGGTTTGCTGCTCTCCAACACCCGCAATCCGGAGGTGCTGCAGATCTCGCGCGCCGTGATCTTCACGACCGCGATCTTGATCGGCCTCTTTTTCTTCTTCGTGGTCGGCTCGGTCGTCAAGACGCGTGGCAAGACGCCGGCCACCGGGCGCGAGTCGTTCATCGGACGCGAGGGCGTGGCACGCAGCGACCTTGACCCGCGTGGCCGGGTGTTCGTGGATGGCACGCTCTGGTCGGCCGAAGCAGTCGGCGAGCCGGTGATCCTCAAGGGCGAACCGGTCCGCGTCGTCGGTCGAGATGGTATGTTGCTCCACGTCGAACGCATTACGGCAGAAGAATTGCTTGATGAGCGGCAGGCGGAAGGGACGTCCGAGGCCCTCGTTCAGCCGCGCATCGGCCAACTGGAAACGGACTAACGCAATTGGATAGTGGCATTCTCGTCGCGCTGGGAGCGATCGTCGTCTTCGCCGGAATTTTCCTCTCGGCGGCGGTCAAGATCTTGCAGGAGTACGAGCGCGGCGTCGTGTTCCGGCTGGGGCGCTATGTCGGCACGCGCGGCCCCGGGCTGGTATTGCTGATTCCCTTCGTTGAGCGCCTGGAGAAGGTCGATCTGCGTATTCTCACGCTCGATATCCCCGCGCAGGAGGTCATCACCCGCGACAACGTGACAGTACGTGTCAACGCCGTGGCGTATTTCCGGGCGCTCGACCCGGAGCGCGCCGTGATCGAGGTCAACGACTACGTCCGGGCGACATCGCAGATCGCCCAGACGACGCTGCGCTCGATTCTCGGTCAGTCGGAGCTGGACGAGTTGCTGGCCGAGCGCGAGGCGATCAACGAGCGCCTGCAGACGATCATCGACGAGCAGACCGAGCCGTGGGGCGTCAAGGTGAGCATCGTTGAGGTCAAGGACGTCGAGCTGCCGGAGCCGATGCAACGCGCGATGGCCCGTCAGGCCGAAGCCGAGCGCGACAAGCGCGCCCGCATCATCAACGCTGAGGGCGAATACCAGGCGGCTGAGCGCCTGCACGAGGCGGCCGTCGTCATCGCCCAGGAGCCGACCGCGCTCCAGATCCGTTACCTGCAGACGCTCAATGACATCGCCGCCGAGAACAGCTCGACGATTCTCTTCCCGATCCCGATCGATTTGCTCGACGCCTTCCGGGGCATGGCCCGGACGATCGAGGCGATGGGACCGGACGGCGGTCAGGACGCGACGCCGCCGCGGCCGCAGCCCTCGCGGCCAGCCGGCTCGGAGCGCCCGACAGTGTCCGAGCCGGCTCAGCCGGAGCGCCCCGCCGCGCCGGAATCCTGATCGTTGCTCACCGCTTCCGACGACCCGCGCTGGCGGTCGCGGTACTACTCGACGGGCGGCGCGCGGCGGCGGTTTCTGGACGCCGGATCCGGCCCCCGCGCGCTGCTCTGCCTGCACGGCATCCCGTCCCATCATGTCATCTGGCGCGAGGTCATCGCCGCGCTGCCGCCAACCATTCGCGCCATCGCGCCGGACCTCACTGGCTTCGGCTGCTCGGAGTTCCCACCAGGCGCCGGGCTGTCGCCGGACGACCAGGCCCGGGATATGCTGGCGATGCTCGACCGTTTGGGCGTAAGGCGCTTCGGGGTCGTGGCTCACGACTACGGCGCGTTGGTGGCCTGCGCGCTGCTCGACAGCGCCCCGGGTCGTGTGACTTGCCTGGCGCTCGCCAACACCAGCCTGTTGCCAGGCGACTGGTCCGGCTCGTGGCTGAGCCCGCTCCAGTTCGTCCGCCTGCCCGGAGTCGGTGAGTTGGCCTTCCGGCTGGCGCGTCCCTTCATGCTGAGATGGGCGTACTCCATCTACGTGCTCGAACGGCGCAAGCTCGACGGCCCGTTGATGGACGAGCTGTGGGCGCCGTTCGAGCACGGCTTCGAGCGGACGCTGCTGCGGCTCTTCCGCGAGCGCGGCGCCGGGCCGGATAACTTCCGGCGTTGGCGCGCGGCGCTATCCCGCTATGATGGGCCTGCGCTGATCGCCTGGGGGGCGCGGGACCCGACCTTCACCGCCCAGCGAGCCGTTGACATCGCCGGGTTGCTGCCCCAAGCTGAGAAGGCCGTGCTGCCCGGCGCCAGCCACTTCGTGCAGATCGACCGCCCCCGAGCGCTGGCCCACCTGCTGGGACGACTGGTCGAGCGTGTCGAGTGAAAGAGAGTCCGGCGATGGCCAGAGCCGAGTTGACCGAGCGCGAATGGGCGATTCGCACCTGGATTTACGCTCACTTCGTCGAGCATGCGGTCCCGCCGACGAGCGGGCAGATCGCCGCCGAGTTCGGGATGACCGATGAAGAGGCGCGCCAGGCGCTCCGCAGGCTGCACGAGGCGCACACGCTCCTGCTGACGCCGGGCACCGACGAAGTCCGCATGGCCAACCCCTTCTCGGCCGTCCCGACGCCCTTTCCGGTGGTAGCGAACGGTCGCTCCTACTTCGCCAACTGCGCCTGGGACGCGCTCGGCATCCCTGCGATGTTGGGCGGCGACGCCGTGATCCACGCCCGCCTCGAAGTTGTGGATGAGAGTATCCAGATCCCGGTCGTCGACGGCATTCCACGTCCGGCTTCCGACTACCTGATCCACTTCGCCGTGCCCTTCCGCCACTGGTACGACGACCAGATCTTCACCTGAGCGACGATCCTGCTCTTCCGGTCGGAAGAGGACGTGGCGCGCTGGGTCGAACTGACCGGGAACGCTTCCGGCGAAACCGTCCCAATGATGACGATCTGGGAGCTTGGCAAAGCCTGGTACGCCGATCGCCTCTCGCCCGACTTCCGCGGCCTCGACCCTGCCCGGGTGCGCCGCATCTTCGATCAGGTCGGCCTCACATCCGACTTCTGGAGTGTTTCGAGCGACTAACGTAACGCCCTTGCCGCCACCAACCCGAATCGAAGCGCCTAAGGATGATCCGGGCGTTCAATCCCCGTAGGGGTGGAGACAAGCTCCACCCCTACGGGGACTGGCAAACGTGGTTCCGGACTGTGACTGACAACAAGTGATGATGGCGGCAACCCGAGGGATCTCAGTTCCCT
>Ga0079224_100017256_pt1 | contig 10168 bp, 7 predicted proteins | sample Stecom2015_FD_80414 | JGI IMG/M metagenome (GOLD analysis project Ga0079224, IMG submission 80414) | Agricultural soil microbial communities from Utah to study Nitrogen management - Steer compost 2015 | ecosystem: Environmental > Terrestrial > Soil > Agricultural land | place: USA: Utah... | reverse complement strand
TTCTCGGTTTAACTTATGGTCCCGCGCGTTACACGGCTCCCGCTCTTGATGTTGAATGTATTTCCAAGCCTGATCTTGTTTTGCTTTCTCATGGGCATATGGATCATACTGATTTAAAATCGCTTGAGTATCTGACCGATAAATTTCCAAATCAAATCGATTGCATTACTGCATATAACACAAAAGATATTACAGAAGATCTTGAATGGAAATCAATTCATGAGATGGATTGGGGAGATGAATATGAACTTAGCGGAATGAAATTTAAAGCATTTGAGGTTAAACATTTCGGCTGGAGATATCCCTGGGAAAAAGACAGATCAAAAGGTTTTATTAAAGAGGGAAGAAGCTATAATGCTTATATAATTGAGCGGAATGGAAAGAAAATATTTTTCGGCGGTGATACGGCATTTCATGAAAAGTTTGCATCTGCTGCAAATGAAAATATTGATATTGTAATTTTGCCAATTGGTGCTTATCAGCCGTGGAAAAGGGTTCACTGCAACCCGGAAGAAGCTTTGATTATGGCGGCTAATCATATGAAGGCAAAGTATTTCGTGCCGATTCACTGCAATACATTTAAGCAGGGAACAGAGCCGATTGATCAGCCGCTTAGCTGGTTAAGGCAATCAGCGCAGCATTATGAAATTAATCTGGGGATAAAAAAAATCGGGGAGACACTTACACTGAAATCTTAAAAAGTTTTCCACTACCCCGCTGGATTATCTCTGATTTCAGTACAGCATCTCCCCGGATTTCGCTTCCTTTTGGGAAGTTTTTCAGAACTTCTTTTACCCTCCGGATCAAAAAGTTCTGTTTGGTACAACTCATTTAATTAAAATGAAACAGACCGTTGAAAAAATTATACCTCCTTATTTTTTTTCAATCTTTGAATTCTAACAAAGAAAAAAAATGCCAATCGTTAATGATTAAATTTTTACAAATTTTCAATCTTTCATAAAATTAAAATGTTTTATTACGATGCGTGTGTTTCAGAATAAGAGCAGGAAATGAAAAGGAATTTTATAATCAAAAAAATTGAGTAAATCTTAACGCGGAATTATATTTACGTCTTATTAAATCCGGATGAATTGATGGAAAAACAATCCTACTATTTGAAGCGCCTTAATCAGAAAGCTGAAGAACTACTTACCAAAGCCCGGCAGGAATATCAGAATATTACTGATGCCGAATTAAATTTTAAACCTAATGCAAAAAAGTGGAGCATTGCCGAGCTTTTTGAGCATATAATTAATTCAAACAAAGATTATCTTAACTCAATAGATAAAGGAATAAAAACGGGCAGCCTGCTTAACGGAGAAGATCCAAACTTCAGGCACACAATACTGGGAATATGGATGATAAATATCCTCGGTCCCGACTCAAAAAAATCATATCCTACACCAAAATTATTCCGGCCTGTTTCAGGTACTCACAGCCGCAGCATAATTCAGGATTTTATTAATCAGCATGAACGGATAACAGATTATCTTAAAAAAGCCGGAGACATAAAAATATCTCAGGTGCGGATTGTATCTCCGGTAAGTAAATTGTTAAGATTTAATCTTGGCGATGCATTTGGTATATTAATTTATCATACCGAAAGACATTTTAACCAGATTGACAGATTATTAGATCAGCAGAGGGAATCAGGGTTGAAAAATTAGAATTGCAGATTTTTATCAGAATCTGAAAATCATCCTTCCTAAAAACGAGAATTAATTATTAGCATACCTCATTTTCTTTATCTTTTTTGATAAATGCACGCATTTTTCGGCTCATTACATCGTTAAATCTTTGGTATAGTATTTGGCTAAACTGAAGAGCATAATAATCTGCACATTCTTTTTTATTTAAATAACGGAAGTGTAATGGAAAGAAAAAAAGTAACAATAGATGGTAATGAAGCCGCGGCATATGTTGCGTATAGAACCAATGAAGTAATAGCCATTTATCCTATTACTCCTTCATCAAACATGGGTGAATGGTGTGATGCATGGTCTGCCGAAGGTAAAAAAAATATTTGGGGAGAAGTTCCTTCAGTAAGCGAATTACAAAGTGAAGGCGGCGCATCCGGAAGTGTTCACGGCGCTCTTCAAACCGGAGCGTTAACAACAACTTTTACAGCATCACAGGGTTTGTTGTTAATGATTCCCAACATGTTCAAAATTGCGGGTGAATTAACATCAACGGTATTTCATGTTTCTGCAAGAGCAATTGCTGCCCAGGCGCTTTCTATTTTTGGTGATCATAGTGATGTTATGGCTACGCGTTCAACCGGATTTGGATTGCTTGCTTCAAATTCAGTTCAGGAAGTTATGGATTTTGCATTAATCTCACAGGCAGCAGTACTTGAAGCAAGAGTTCCGTTTATCCACTTCTTTGATGGCTTCAGAACATCTCATGAAGTTATGAAAATTGAGCAGTTAACTGAAGATGATATGCGCGCAATGATTGATGATAATCTTGTAATTGCTCACCGTAAAAGAGCACTTACTCCGGATAACCCGGTTATGCGCGGAACGGCTGCAAATCCTGATGTTTATTTTCAGACAAGAGAGACAGTTAATAAATATTATCAGAACGCTCCGGCAATCATCCAAAAATATATGGATAAATTTGCTAAACTGGTTGGCAGGCAGTACCATCTTTTTGATTACGCCGGTGCACCTGATGCAGAGAGAGTAATTGTAATTATGGGTTCCGGTGCAGAAACTGTTGAAGAAACTGTAAAATATCTTACAGCAAAAGAAGAAAAAGTTGGTGTTCTTAAAGTAAGATTATACAGACCATTCTCAATTGATAATTTTATTGCAGCACTTCCAAAAACCACAAAATCAATTGCTGTTCTTGATAGAACAAAAGAACCCGGCTCATCGGGTGAACCGCTTTATCTTGATGTAGTAAATGCTGTTTCTGAAAAATTCAACAAGGGAGAACTTCAATTTGCTTATCCAAAAATAATTGGAGGAAGATACGGACTTGGTTCAAAAGAATTTACTCCTTCAATGGCTAAAGCTGTATTTGATGAGATGAAAAAAGAAAAGCCAAAAAATCATTTTACGGTAGGAATAATTGAAGATGTTACAAACTCAAGTCTGGAATATGATTCATCATTCTCAATTGAAGCACCCGAGACTTTCCGCGGTAAATTTTACGGCTTGGGTGCAGACGGAACAGTTGGTGCAAATAAAAATTCAATTAAAATTATTGGGGAAGGAACAGATTATTTTGCACAGGGATATTTTGTTTATGATTCAAAAAAATCAGGTTCAATAACTATTTCTCACCTTAGATTCGGGCCGAAGGAAATTCACTCAACCTATCTGATTGATACCTCTAATTTTATTGCATGTCATCAGCAGGTTTTTCTTGAAAAAATAGATATGCTGAAAGATGCTGTTGAAGGTGCAACTTTCCTCTTAAATACAAAAGTTGAGAAAGAACTGGTATGGGATTCACTTCCTGAAAAAGTTCAGCAAGATCTTATTCAAAAGAAGATGAGATTATTTGCAATTGATGCGTATAAGGTTGCCGAAGCCACCGGAATGGGTGTAAGAATAAATACAATTATGCAGACATGCTTCTTCGCAATTTCAAATATCTTCCCGAAAGATGAAGCAATTGAATTGATTAAAAAATCAATAAAGAAAACTTACGGCGCAAAGGGAGATAAGATTGTTCAGATGAATTTTGATGCGGTTGATCAAACTCTTGCCAACCTGCATGAAATTCCTGTGTCGGAAAAAGTAACAAGTAAACTGCAGCTTCAGCCGGCAGTAAGCGGAGATGTTCCTGAATTTGTTAAGAATGTAACTGCAAAAATGATTGCCGGAGAAGGTGATAAACTTCCGGTAAGTTTAATTCCTGCAGATGGTACATATCCCGTTGGAACAGCCGCATTTGAAAAACGGAATATTGCACTTGAGGTTCCTGTTTGGGATGCAGCCATTTGTATTCAATGTAACAAGTGTGCGCTCGTTTGTCCTCATGCAGCAATCCGTGCAAAAGTGTATGATAATCAGTATTTAGAAAACGCACCTGCTGCATTTAAACATGTTAAGTTTAAAGGAAAGGATCTTGGTGATAACCTGGAATATACACTTCAGGTTGCCGTTGAAGATTGTACAGGCTGCGGCTTATGCGTTGATGTTTGCCCGGTTAAGAATAAACAGGAAACCAGGTTTAAAGCAATTAATATGAAAGATCAGCTTGAGTTAAAAGAAACTGAAAGTGCTAATTGGGATTACTTCTTAACTCTTCCCGAATTTGACAGAACAAAATTAAATGTTGGAGCAATTAAGGATTCTCAATTCCTCCAGCCGTTGTTTGAATTTTCCGGTGCATGTTCAGGCTGCGGTGAAACACCTTACGTTAAACTTGTAAGCCAGTTATTTGGAGACAGGGCAGTAATTGCAAACGCTACAGGTTGTTCTTCAATTTACGGTGGAAACCTTCCTACAACTCCATGGACAATGAATAAAGAAGGAAGAGGCCCGGCATGGTCAAATTCTTTGTTTGAAGATAACGCTGAATTTGGTTTTGGATTCAGAGTAGCAATAGATAAACATAACGCACAGGCAATTCATCTTCTTAAAAAATTATCTTCAGATATTGGAGATGATTTAGTTGAAGCAATTATAAATGCAGATCAAAAAGATGAAGCTGGAATTTATGAACAACGCCAGCGTATAAAAATTCTTAAAGATAAACTGCTCGGATGGATGAACAACGGATTTGATGCTTCAAAGATGACTGATGCAACCCATCTGCTTAGTCTTGCTGATTATCTTGTTAAAAAATCTGTTTGGATAATGGGCGGTGATGGCTGGGCTTATGATATTGGCTACGGCGGTTTGGATCACGTTCTTGCTTCAGGTAAAAATGTTAATGTGCTTGTGCTTGATACGGAAGTTTATTCAAACACCGGCGGACAAATGAGTAAATCAACTCCGCGTGGTGCGGTTGCAAAATTTGCTGCTGCAGGCAAACCAATGGCAAAGAAAGATCTTGCACTTATGGCAATGTCTTACGGCAATGTTTATGTAGCCAAGGTTGCAATGGGCGCAAATGATGCTCATACAATAAAAGCTTTCCTTGAAGCTGAATCTTATGATGGACCTTCTTTGATTATTGCCTACAGCCATTGCATAGCACATGGAATTGATATGTCCACTGCAATGAAAAATCAAAAAGCAGCAGTTGATTCAGGACATTGGCAGTTGTTCAGGTACAACCCTGATCTAGCTGCTGAAGGTAAAAATCCATTCAGGCTTGATTCAAAAGGATTAAAAATTCCATTAAAAGATTACGCTTACATGGAAACAAGATATAAGATGTTAACAAAATCTCATCCTGATTTAGCTGCAAAGCTTATGGAAGAAGCGCAGAAGGATGTTGAAACAAGATGGAAAATGTACGAACATCTTGCACAGGATAAACAAGACGGCAAAACAAACGCCTGATATTGGGGAAATGGGTTGTTCAAATAATTTTCATTAAAGATTTTTGAACAACCTCATTTTTTCCCCGGATTATCTTTTATAAAAAGAGGGGAATAAATTGGAACATCACATGAATGAAGATATAAAAAGATTTCCGATGATTGGAGATAAGTTTCCCTCTTTTGATGTTCAAACTACGAGAGGAATTTTTTCTTTGCCTTCAGATTTTGAAGGCAAGTGGATGATACTATTTTCTCATCCGGGAGATTTTTCACCGGTTTGCACCACTGAGTTTTTAGCTTTTGCAAAACATAATATTGATTTCAAAAAATTAAATGCACGGCTTGTCGGGCTTTCAATTGATCAGGTTTACACCCATATAAAATGGATTGAATGGATTAAAGAAAAATTTAATGTTGATATTCCTTTTCCTGTAATTGCAGATGATCTTGGAAAAATTTCACAGAGGCTTGGAATTATTCACCCGGCTAAAGAAGTAAGTACAACACGCGCAGTTTATATAGTTGATCCTAAAAGTATTATCAGATCAATCCTTTTTTATCCGAATGAAATAGGAAGAAAAATTGATGAAATACTAAGGATGCTGAAAGCACTGCAAATAGCAGATGCAAACAAGGTTGCACTGCCGGAAAACTGGCCTGAAAATGAAGTTATTGGAAGCAAGGTTATACTGCCGCCGCCTAAAGATATAGCGAGTTCACAGCAGCGAATAAATGATGAAGAAGGATTTGACTGGTGGTTTATCGTTAGGAATCTGAATTAATAATCAACCGGAGGATAAATAAAATGGATCTTTCTACAAACTATCTTGGCCTTCAATTGAAGAATCCGATTGTGCCTTCTGCAGGACCTCTTTCTCAGGATATCGGAAATATAAAATTAATGGAAGATTCCGGTGCTGCTGCTGTTGTGCTTTACTCGCTTTTTGAAGAACAAATTGAACATGAAATTCTTGAACATCATCATTACACAACATCACACACAGAAAGCCATCCCGAAGCATTGAATTATTTTCCGGAGATTTATGATTTTAAAACCGGAGCTGAAGGCTATCTTGAGCATATAAGAAAAATTAAAGAAGCGGTTGATATTCCCATAATTGCAAGTTTGAATGGAAAAAATCCCGGCGGATGGATTGAGTTTTCACAAAAAATAGAACAAGCCGGTGCTGATGCACTTGAACTAAATATTTATAAACTTGCAACTGACCCTTCTGTCAGCGGAGCTGCAATAGAAAAGGAATATGTTGAGATTGTTAAAGAAGTTAAAATGAATATTTCAATTCCCGTTGCTGTAAAACTTCATCCATATTTTTCATCATTGGCTGCAATGGCAAAAGAACTTGATGAAGTAGGAGCTGACGGACTTGTACTCTTCAACAGATTTTATCAGCCGGATATTGATCTTAATACTTTGGAAGTAGTTCCGAATGTAATCCTTTCTTCACCAATGGCAATGCGTCTTCCGTTAAGATGGATTGCCATTCTGTATGGAAAAGTTAATGCTGATCTTGCTGCTACAAGCGGTGTTTATAGTGAAAAGGATGTAATAAAAATGATTATGGCAGGAGCTAAAGTTACACAGATGCTTTCATGCCTATTAAGATACGGCATAGGTCATATCTCAGATGTAATTACAAAACTTATTTACTGGATGGAAGTGAATGAATATGAATCACTTGAACAAATGCGCGGAAGTATGAGTTATAAGAAGGCAGCGGATCCCTCTCAGTTTGAACGGGCTAATTACATGAAGGTTTTAAATTCTATTAAATAATACGGTAAATAACAGCTCTCCACGCTGCAAGTATTAATTGTATTATCTCTTATACTTGCAGTGTTTTTTTTCAGCAAATTCTCCAATTTCTTTTCAAACCAACAAACCTTATTTTAATCAGAAAATAATTTCAGGTGAAATCATGCTAAAGCGTTTGTTGCCTTTTTTATTAATTGCGGTAATTTCATTTTCTATTGGAGCATTGTTTTTTGCAGGTGAACAAAATCCAATTACAAAAGAAGATATTGCTCACGCTGAAAAAATAACCGGAATAGAATTCACTGATGCAGAACGTGATTCAATGCTGGATGAACTTTTTTCTTCTTTAAAAAATTACAAAGTGATAAGAGAAGCCAATCTTAAAAACAGTATAATGCCGGCGTTGCAGTTTAATCCTGTTCCGCGCAATTTTAATTTTGAAAAAGAACAGAAGCCTTTACTATTTTCAGATTACTCAAACACAAAATTACCTGCTGATAAAAATGAACTTGCATTTTATTCCATCGGCCAATTAGCTGAGCTTATCAAAACAAAACAAATTACTTCCGTTGAATTAACAAATTTTTTCCTGGATAGATTAAAAAAGTATTCTCCCACTATTCAATCAGTAATTACTCTTACAGAAGAGCTTGCGCTTGAGCAGGCAAAGAAAGCTGATGCTGAAATTGCCGCAGGTAAATACCGGGGAATGCTTCATGGAATTCCTTACGGTGTAAAAGATTTACTTGCCACTAAAAATTATAAAACTACTTGGGGCTCTGTTCCTTACAAAGATCAGATGATTGATATGGATGCATCAGTTGTTAAGAAATTAGAAGAAGCCGGTGCTGTGCTTCTGGCAAAATTAACAATGGGTGCACTTGCATGGGGTGATGTTTGGTTTGGAGGTAAAACAAGAAATCCATGGAATATTGAACAAGGCTCAAGCGGATCTTCTGCTGGTTCTGCTGCTTCGGTTTCAGCAGGACTTTTACCATTTGCAATCGGCACAGAAACTTATGGTTCAATTATTTCACCATCAACTGTTTGTGGTGTTACCGGATTAAGACCATCTTATGGAAGAGTAAGCAGAACGGGTGCAATGGCTTTGAGCTGGAGTATGGATAAAATTGGACCTATATGCCGTAACGCTGAAGATTGTGCTATTGTTTTTAATGCAATATACGGGCCTGATGAAGCTGATCCCACGGTTTATGATTTTCCGTTTAATTACAATTCTAAAATTGATCTGAAAAAATTAAAAGTGGCATATCTTAAAAATGATTTCAGCGGTGATTATGATTTTAAAAAGAATGATTCAATCTCACTTGAGATAATAAAAAATCTTGGGGTTGAATTAATTCCGGTTGAGCTTCCTGATTATCCTGTTTATGATATGTCTATCATTCTTTCTGCAGAAGCTGCGGCTGCGTTTGATGAACTAACTCTATCAGGCAGAGATGATTTGATGATCAGGCAAATAAAAAATGCATGGCCAAATTCGTTCAGAGCCTCACGATTTATTCCCGCAGTTGAATACATTAATGCAAATCGTCTGCGCACTTTATTAATTGAAGATTTGAATAAACTTATGCAGCAGTATGATGTTGTAATCGCTCCATCATGGAGAGGAAAAAATCTTTTGATGACCAATTTAAGCGGGCATCCTGCAATTGTGGTTCCCAACGGATTTTCAGAAAAAGAAACGCCGACAAGTATTTCATTCCTTGGTAATCTTTTTGATGAAGGAACAATTATAGCTTTTGCAAAAGCATTTCAGGAAGCAACAGAATTTCATTTAAAACATCCGCCGCTGTTTTCCGATATTAAAAAATAAAGTAAAGAAGTACGAATGATCGATGATGATCAGGTGAAGTATAAAAAATATATTCTGTATCCGGTTGCTTTTCTTGTTTTAATTTGGGGAGTGAAAGCCGCTGAAGAAATTTTTCAAATCAGCTTTTCCCGGTTTGGATTAGCGCCGGGAGAAGCTTCAGGTTTAACCGGCATCATCTTTTCACCCCTTATTCATGCTGATCTCAATCATCTTATCTCAAATTCACTTCCGCTTTTATTTCTCGGGCTGGGATTATTTTACTTTTATCCTCAATCCTCTATAAAAGTATCAATCATACTTTATATTGTTCCAAATATACTTGTTTGGTTTTTCGGCAGAAGCGCTTTTCACATTGGGGCAAGCGGAATTGTTTACGGACTTGTAACTTTTATGTTCTACAGCGGAATTATAAGAAGGGATTCACGCTCAATTGCTTTATCACTTGTTGTTACTTTTTTATATGGAAGTCTTGTGTGGGGAGTTTTACCAATAGATGAAAAAGTTTCATGGGAATCACATTTGTTTGGAGCATTAACCGGAATTATTTGCGCATTCATTTTCAGGAAGAAAGATCCTTTTAAAAAATATGATTGGGAAAATGAAGATGAAGAAGAAAGTAATCACAATGAAAAACCGGAGATATCATGGACGAAGGGATATCCATGGGAAGAATGAATTTATATAACAGTATATCTTTTATATTAAAAATCATTTCAATCACTTATAATCATCTGTTCATTTGCTATTTTCCTTAGAAAAGGAAAAGCTTATGCCTATCAGGACAAAATACCGTGAAGTGCTGGATCTGATAAAAGAATTAAACGGCGTTGAATTTAAAGAATGGGAAGATGATGGGAAATTAATTTTGAAAATAAAAATCAGGAATAAACATGATAAAAAACTTATCACCAATAAAATAGAAGAAGTTAATTATATGCATGCTTCAGACCTTGATGTTGAATTTAAATTTGATGAAGAAAAATAACTTTTGCACTTTTCTAATTAAAAAAGGAAATATTTTGAAATATCTTCTCGCTTCATCATTCTTAACCATACTATTATTTTTTACAGGCTGCAGTTCATCAACCGAAACAATAAATGAAACAGATAC
>Ga0079224_100017255_pt1 | contig 10168 bp, 7 predicted proteins | sample Stecom2015_FD_80414 | JGI IMG/M metagenome (GOLD analysis project Ga0079224, IMG submission 80414) | Agricultural soil microbial communities from Utah to study Nitrogen management - Steer compost 2015 | ecosystem: Environmental > Terrestrial > Soil > Agricultural land | place: USA: Utah... | reverse complement strand
GGCCGAGGCGGCCGAGGCGCCGTGCCACGGTCATGTACGCGGCGTTTCGCGTTTCCCGGTGATCGAAGCCGCGGCGCGTGATCTCGCCGGTCCGGCCTTCATCGTCCGCGCCGTACTGTTCCCGGATCCTTCGATTCTCCCGCACCTCGCGGCTGATCCGGAACCCGAGCTCGAGCTGCGTGGCCTCGCCCCACGGGCGGACGTAGTCGACCCTCAGCGTGGCCTCGCGCTCACGCTCGTCGACATCCTGGAGGGTGAGGTCCGCCGGGATCGGCGCCCCGTCGTCGCCGATGAGGTCGAACTCCGTCTCGATGCGGTCCTCGTCATCGTTGCGTTCGGAATCGAGTTCGGCCCGGAGTTCGAGGGTGTGGCGCCGTTTTTCGAACTCGTGGATGAATCCGAGGCTCACATCCGCCGAGCGGCGCACGGACTCGGCGGCGGAGATGCGTTCGTAGCGGCGGGTCCACGCTTCCGCTGCGTCCATGTGCGTCGTCGTGGTCGTGGCGTCCGCGTCGGACCCGAAGTCCGAGAACCGGCCCTCGGCCCGGAGCGTCGATCGTTCGCCGAGCCTCAGTTCGGCGGTCGCGTCCGTGCTCCCGGAGAGTCCGTGCCGACGGGACCACGAGTCCTGTCGCACGTAGGTCGGCGGGTCCACGGTCAGGTTCTGGCGGTGGTCGTAGCCCGTCGTCTCCCGGTCCGACCGGCGGAGGAACGCGTTCCCGTGGAGCATCAGCGCTCCTCGCTGCCAGGCGACCCGTCCGCCTGCGCCCGCCTCGCCCCGGGAGTCGGCGTTCGCGTAGGCGCTCCCGCTCGTGCCCAGCTCGGCGCCTTCCTTCAGGACGATGTTGATGATGCCTCCCGCACCGGCTGCATCGAAACGAGCCGATGGGTTGGTGATGACTTCGATCCGCTCGATGCGGTCCGCGGGGAACTGCTGGAGGAAGACGGCCAGCGCCTCGCCCGACATCGGCGCGGGCCGGCCGTTCAGGTAGATCTGGGGCGAGCTGCCACGCAGCGTGATCGTGCCGTCGAAGTCCACCTCCAGCTCGGGTATGCTGCTCAGCACCTCGGTCGCGACGCCGCCGGCCGCGGCCGGGAGCGACTCCGTCGAATAGATGTCGCGGTCGGGCGCGAACACGGCCGCCGGCCGTTCGGTCGCGACGGTCACGGCTTCGAGCTGGATCGCCACGGGTGCGATCCGCAGCGTGCCGAGATCGATCGAGCCGTCGCCCGGGAGCGTGACCGTCCGCGTCGCGGCCGCATGCCCCAGAAAGCCGACCTCGATCGTGTACTGGCCCGGTCGGAGCCCGGTCAGCAGGAACCGGCCGACCGCATCCGTCATGGCCGCCGTGACGGTGTCCCGGCCGGTTCGGGCGACGACGCTCGCGGCGGCGAGCGGTTCGTCCGTGTCGGCGGCCACGACGCGCCCGCGGATCACGCCACCGCTGCCGGACTGCGCCGTCGCGCGCCCCGGAAGCATGAGCAAAGGTGCGATGCCGACCGCCCACACCACCAGGATCATCGTGCTGCGCCAGGACATTCGATTCTCCGCTCCCCTCCACGCAGGGCCCACGCCGACCGCCGGGCCGCCCATTGGGATGACGCACACGGCGGCCCGACCGTTGAGGCGGGCGGGCCGGATCGAGGTGACGCGCGGGCCATCTCCCGGGCCGGCGACACGAGGCGGCGGCCTCGCGCCACCCGACGGGTATGCGCTCGAAATTTTTCATTGCACTTGCGGACGGCGCCGAGATATCATGGTGAGGACCCCGACGTTCTCGAGCCAGGAGGAGCGGAATGGCCGTAGGCGAGCGTGACCTGGAGGCGCTGCTCACGGAAGCGCGCCGTTTCCCACCGCCGAAGGAGTTCCGGATGCGCGCGAACGCTCCGGACCCCGGGATCTACGAGCGGGCCGCGCGGGATCCCGAGGGGTTCTGGGAGCAGTGGGCGAGGGAGCTCGACTGGTTCGAGCCGTGGCGGGAGGTCCTCGTCTGGGACCCGCCGTACGCGCAGTGGTTCGTGGGCGGGAAGCTGAACGCCTCGTACAACTGCGTGGACCGGCACCTCGCGAGCGCGCGTCGGAACAAGGCCGCGCTGGTCTGGGAGGGCGAGCCCGGCGATACGCGGGTGCTGACCTACTGGGGTCTGTACCGCGAGGTCTGCCGCTTCGCGAACGTGCTGCGGGGGCTCGGCGTGGAACGGGGGGATCGGGTCGCGATCTACCTGCCGATGATCCCCGAGGCCGTGATCGCGATGCTCGCGTGCGCACGGATCGGCGCTCCGCACTCCGTCGTCTTCGGCGGTTTCTCGTCCGACAGCCTCCGGGATCGGATCAACGATGCGCAAGCGAAGGTCCTGGTCACCGCCGACGGCGGGTACCGGAGGGGGCGAGTCGTCGCGTTGAAGGACGCGGCCGACCAGGCGCTGCTCGAGACGCCGTCGATCGAGAAGGTCGTGGTCGTGAACCGCGGCACGGCGGGCGAGGCGCACGTCCGGATGAAGGAGGGCCGCGACATCTGGTACCACGAGGCGATGGCCGGCGCCTCGGCGGAGTGCCCGCCCGAGCCGATGGACGCCGAGGACATGCTCTTCATCCTCTACACCTCGGGGACGACGGGGCGGCCGAAAGGCGTCGTGCACACGACGGGCGGGTACCTCACCCAGGTCTACGCGACGACCCGGCTCGTCTTCGACATGAAGGACGAGGACTGCTACTGGTGCACCGCGGACGTGGGGTGGGTGACGGGGCACAGCTACATCATCTACGGGCCGCTCGCCGCCGGCGCGACGGTCGTCCTCTACGAGGGCGCGCCGGACTGGCCGAACCGCGGCCGGTTCTGGGAGATCGTCGAGAAGTACGGCGTCACCATCTTCTACACCGCGCCGACGGCGATCCGCGCCTTCATGCGGTGGGGGATCGAGTGGCCCGAACGGTACGACCTCTCGACGCTCCGGCTGCTCGGCACCGTCGGCGAACCGATCAACCCGGAGGCGTGGGTCTGGTACCACGACCGGATCGGCGGCGGCCGGTGTCCCGTCGTCGATACCTGGTGGCAAACGGAGACGGGCGGGATCATGATCTCGCCGCTCCCGGGGCTGACCGAGACGAAACCCGGGAGCGCGACGTTCCCGATCCCCGGGACCTTCGCCGAGGTGTTGAACAACGAGGGCGAGCCCGCCGCCGCCGGGTACCTGGCGATCCCCCGCCCGTGGCCGGGGATGATGCGGACGATCTACGGAGACGACGAACGCTACCGGGAGACGTACTGGCAGAAGTGGCCGGGGATCTACTTCCCGGGCGATGGCGCGAAGCGGGACGAAGACGGCTACCTCTGGATCCTGGGGCGTGTCGACGACGTGCTGAACGTGGCCGGGCACCGCCTGGGGACGATGGAGCTCGAGAGCGCGCTCGTCGCGCACCCCGCCGTGGCCGAGGCCGCGGTCGTCGGGAAGGCGCACGAGGTCAAGGGCCAGGCGATCGCGGCATTCGTGACGCTCAAGGACGGGCAGCACCCCTCGTCCGAGCTGAGAGACGAGCTCAAAGCGTTCGTCGCGGAACGGATTGGCGCGATCGCCCGGCCGGACGACGTCCTCTTCGTCGCCGACCTGCCCAAGACGCGGTCCGGGAAGATCATGCGACGGCTGCTCCGCGACATCGCCGAGAATCGCGCACTGGGCGATACGACGACGCTCGCCGATCCGGCCGTCGTCGCGAAGCTCAAGGAGGAGTACGAGGCGAGGGAAGGCGGCTGATCCGGCGACGGCTGCGGGACGGGGAGAGGGGAAGGGGAGATGGCGGTCCGCCGGTTCGTGATCGTCGGTCTCGGCAACTTCGGCTCCGGCCTCGTGGAGATGCTCCACGCCTTGGGCCACGACGTCATCGCGATCGACCTCGACGCGGAGAAGGTCGAGCGCATGGCGCCCTATGCGAGCCGGGCCTCGGTCGCGGACGCGACCGAGGCGAGGGCCCTCGAACGGCTCGGCGCGGCGGATGCCGACGCCGCCGTCGTCAGCCTCGGGACCGATGTCGCGGCCAGCGTCCTGGCCGTCCTCGCGCTCCTCGACCTCGGCGTCCCGGAAGTCTACGCCAAGGCCTTCAGCGCGGAGCACGCGAAGATCCTCGACCATCTCGGCGTGGTCGAGGTCATCCGCCCGGAGCGGGAGACGGCGTTCCGCCTTGCGCGCCGGCTCTCGATGCGACTCCTGAACTATACGCCGATCGCGCCGGGCTACAGCCTCCAGGAGATGCCGACCCCGGACGCCTTCATAGGAAAGACGCTCCTCGAACTGGAGCTCCCCCAGCGCTACGGGGTCACGGTCGTCGCGATCCACGATGTGCTGCACGACAGGACGCACGTCGTCCCGCCCGCCGATTACGTGCTCAAGGACTCCGACACGCTGACCGTGGCCGGGACCGACCGCGCGCTCGACGAACTCGCGAGGCTGGCCGGGAGGTGAGCGCGGCCGGCTGGCCGGCTATTCGTCCGCGAGCGGGTCGACCGTCTCGGGGTGGCGCGGCCACTCCTCCGGCGGGGGCTTCTGCAGCTTCGGACGGGCCGGGATCCCGAGCGCGACCTCGTGCCGCGCGATGTCCTTCGTCGCGACTCCGAGGGCGCCGAGCATCGCGTTCTCGGCGATGTGCACGCCGGCGAGGACCGTTGCGTGATAGGTGATCCGGACCCCGTCGCCCAGGACGGTGGCCGGTGTCTCCACGTCCCTCGGGTCCGCGAGCGAGTGCGTGTGGCTGTAGATGTTCGCGTAGTCGGCGATCGAGACCCGGTCGCCGAGGACGATCCCGCCCCGGTCGTCGAGGAGGACGTGACGGTGGACGACGACGTCGTCGCCGACCTCCATGTTGTAGCCGAAGGTGAACTTCACGTAGTGGAACGCCTTGAAGTTCCGCCCGCAGCGCCGGAAGATGTGGCGGGCCAGGATGCGGCGGAAGCGGACGCCGAGTTCGACGTTCTCGCCGAGGGGGCTCTTGTCGAACATCTCCCAGAGCCACAGGAGCGGCTTGACCCGCGCGTACCGGACCGGGTCGACCTCGGCGTAGTACTCGGGCTCGAGGGCGACGTTGCGGGGGTCCATCTGGAGGAGCGCGACCCGCGTGGCGGCGGGCAGCTCGCGCGGGTCGGCGTCCCGGTACTGCGGGTAGAAGAGGTCGGTCAGGATTCGCCGGCAGAGTTCGTTGCGGTCGCAGCCCGGGTCGGACAGCTCCTCCGCCAGCTCCCCCAGCCATCGGTCGTATTCCCGGCTCGCCGCCTCCGCCAGCGCGACTCGCCGAAGCGGGAGAAACGCCATACCCGATCCTCCGCCTGCCTCCCGGTCCGTCCTGCTCGCCGTCGTCCCCGGCCCGGTCTCTCGACCGGGGTGGGCCTCTGGAAGCTAGGCAACGTCCGGGGGAGTGTCAACGAAGGCTCCCGCTCCGCCGCTTGGAACCTCGCGGGGTATCCTCTCGTACGGACGGTGCAGGGCGGGGGCGTGCCCCGACCCAGATCCGCAGACAAGGACGATCCGATGCACGACGTGATGCGCAAGCGCCTGTGGCGCAAACTGGAGACGCTCCCGGACGAGCAGCTCTACCAGGTCCTCGACTTCATCGAGTTCCTCGAGGCCAAGTACGCGCCGGGACGGGCGCCGGCACCGAGCGGCCTCCAGCGTTTCGCCGAGCGGCTCGAGGACCGGATGCGGCTGCGCGAGGTCGCGCCCCGGGCGATGAGCGGGACGATGAAGGTGATCGGAACCGCCGGCCGCGTCCTCGACACCCTCACGGAGACCGGCCAGGGGATCGTCGAAGGCTTGACCGGGGCGGCCGCGACCCGGCGCTCGTCCTCGCCGGCTCCGGGGGCGGCATCGACGAGCCGGGAGTGACCGGCGGCGGCCGGGTCCGGAAGGGGCGATGGCGGGCGGCGAAGTCCCGGCCCGGCGCTTGACGGGCCCGGCCGTCCAGCACTATATTCCAATATGGAAGACCTGATTCGAATTTCGTTGACGCCCGCGAAGGGACGGCGCCCAGCGCCGCCTCTCCGCGGGCTTCGCGCATCCTGAGGCAGGGGGCAGCGATGATCGACCCTGAACGGCATCCCCGGTTCGTGGGCGAAGGGCTGACCTTCGATGACGTGCTCCTCGTCCCGGAGTACTCGGAGGTCCATCCCCGCGACACCCGGGTGAACACGCGGCTGACGGCCGCGATCGAGCTGCCGATCCCCCTCGTATCCGCCGCCATGGACACGGTGACGGAGTCCCGGATGGCGATCGCCATGGCCCGGGAAGGCGGGATCGGCATCATCCACAAGAACATGTCCATCGAGCGCCAGGCAGCGGAGGTGGACCGGGTCAAGCGGTCGGAGAGCGGGATGATCCTGAACCCGATCACTCTCGGCCCGGACCGTCCTGTCCGCGATGCGCTCCAGCTCATGGAGCAATTTTCGATCAGCGGCGTCCCGATCGTGGATGACTCGGGCAAGCTGGTCGGGATCGTGACGAACCGTGATCTGCAGTTCGAGACGGACCCGAGCCGTCCGATCCGGGAGCTCATGACGAGCGAGGGGCTCGTGACGGCGCCGATCGGGACATCGCTCGACGAAGCCGAGCGGATCCTCCACGAGCACCGGATCGAGAAGCTCCCGGTCGTGGACGAGGCGGGCCAGCTCCGCGGCCTGATCACGGTCAAGGACATCTTCAAGCGCCGCCAGTTCCCGAACGCATGCAAGGACACCCACGGCCGGCTCCGGGTCGGCGCTGCGATCGGGACCTCGGACCATGATCTCGAGCGCGCGGCCGCGCTCCTGGACGCGGGGTGCGACGTGCTCGTCATCGACACGGCGCACGGCCATTCCGCCGGCGTACTCCGGGCGCTCGCCCGGGTTCGAGAGCGGTTCCCGGACGCGCAGATCGTCGCGGGGAACGTCGGGACCGCCGAGGGCGCGCGGGCGCTCGTCGAACGTGGCGCCGACGCCGTCAAGGTCGGGATCGGTCCGGGCAGCATCTGCACGACCCGCGTCGTCGCCGGGATCGGCGTCCCGCAACTGACCGCGATCATGGAGGCGGTCCGCGGCGTCGAGGGCAGGGTCCCCGTCATCGCCGACGGCGGGATCCGCTACTCCGGCGACATCGTCAAGGCGCTCGCCGCCGGCGCGAGCGCGGTCATGATGGGCTCGCTCCTCGCCGGGACCGAGGAGAGCCCCGGCGAGAGCTTCCTCCTCGAAGGCCGCCGCTACAAGGTCGTCCGGGGGATGGGCTCACTCTCCGCGATGGAGAGCGGCTCGGCGGACCGCTACTTCCAGGACGAGCCGGGCGCGAACCGGAAGTTCGTGCCCGAGGGGATCGAGGGGCGCGTCCCCTTCAAGGGACCGGTCGCCGACGTCATCTACCAGCTCGTCGGCGGGCTCCGGAGCGGGATGGGGTACTGCGGGGCTCCGGACCTCGAGACGTTGCGGACGAAGACCCGCTTCATCCGGATCACCGGCGGCGGGCTCCGGGAGTCGCATCCCCACGATGTGGTGATCACGAGGGAGGCGCCGAACTACCACATGTGAGCGGGCATGTGTGATCCGGGCACGCATGGCCGACGGCGCGTCTCGCCCGAGGCGCCGAGCCTCACGCCGTGCAGGACCCGGCACGCGCCTTGCACCGAGGGGCGGACGAGAGGACTTCTCCCGTCTGCCCCGTTGCATCGTGGCGCCATGCTCACCAGACACGATGTCCTGCGACTCTCCCGCCGCCCCGCCGGCGAGCACCCCGTACTCTCCGTGTTCCTGGACACCTCCGTCAACGAGGTGAACCAGCGGACGTACCGGCTCTTCCTCGACAAGGAGCGGGCGAAGCACTCCGAGCTGGACAGCGATCGGGCCGGCCACCACCGGGAGGCGCTCGGCGAAGCGTTCGAACGGATCGAGACCTGGCTCGCCGAGTCGTTCGACGAGTCGAACAAGGGCGTTGCGCTGTACACCGAGATCGGCGGCGAGTGGCTGGACGCGCTCCAGTTCCCCGTCCCCGTCCGCAACCGCATCGTGATCTCGAACCGCCCGGTCATCGGACCTCTCGCGCAGATCGTCGAAGAGAACCCCAGTCACGGGGTGATCGTGGTCGACCGCGAGCGGCTGCGGATGCTGTACGTCGTCCTCGGCCAGCCGCTCGCCGAGCACGACGTCACGACGGATCCGTACCCGACTCCCCACGACGTCAAGGCGGGCGGCGAGGCGGCGAAGGACCTGCAGAAGCGGAAGGCCGAGGAGACCCGGCACTTCTTCAAGGCCTTCGCCCTTGAGGTCGCCGAGTTCGACCGGCGCTACCGGCCCGACGACCTGATCCTGCTCGGCACGGAGGAGAACGTCTCGACCTTCCACGAGTTCCTGCCGCACCACCTCCAGGATAAGGTCGTGCACACCGAGCCCGCGCCGCCGAACCCGGCGGCGAGCGAAGTCCTGGCCCGCCTCCACCCGTTCTTCGCCGCGCAGCGCGAGCAGAATGAAGAGCAGACGGTGCGCGTGCTCCGGGAGCGGGTCGCCCAGGGCCACCTCACCGCGGCCGGGATCCAGGGCACGCTCGAGCAGCTCCAGGAGGCGAAGGTCGACACCCTCCTCCTCGCCCGGGACGGACACCTCCTCGGCTCGGCGTGCATCCGCTGCGGGTTCCTCCAGGCACGAGAGGACGCGGCGTGCCCCTACTGCGGGGGGCGGCTCGAGCACGGCATCGATCTGGCCGAGGCGATGATCCGCCTCGCCGTCGAACAGGACGCCGCGATTTCCTTCGTCGCGCCCGAAACGCTCGCCGACCTCGACGGGACCGGCGCGCTCCTCAAGTTCTGAGACGGCGCAGTTCGACTGAACGACGCCCGCAGGGAGGCGCCGGACCCTAAAGTCACGACTCCGAACCGCCGATTTTCTTGACAGGCGGCCGGAACCGGGCCACCTTTCACGGCATCCGTCCGTAGCACAATCCCGGGTATCGCACGATGCGCCTCCGGAACGGCGACGCACCGGCAGGGTCCGATCGAGAGCCGCGGCCGGTGGTGCAACGGCGATACCACGCGCGAGGTCAACCCTTTCGGTGAGCGGAGCACGGCGCGTGGCTGCACAGCGGACCCTGGACGCGAGTCTCTGCGAACTCCTGCGCACACGTCTGGAGGCGCTCGACGGCGTCGTACGCGCCGTCGTCGAAGAAGACGAGCCCGGGGTCTGGATCATCGTCTCGCCCCCGATCGAGCACGAGCCGGTAGAGGTCGCTGTGAACCAGGTCCTCGAATCGCTCGGGCTGGACCCCGACGGGGTCCACGTGAGGATGGCGCTCCACTCGACCGGCTCGCGGCGCCGGGTCCGATTCGACGGGATCGAGAGGATCCCCGTCGACGGCGGCGCGCTCCGCGTCCGGGTCACCCTCGAATGGCAGGACCGGCTCTACCACGGCGAGGCGGTCGGCGAGGTCGCGCCCGCAATAGAGCTTCGGACGGCCGCGAACGCGGCGCTGGACGCGATCGCCTCGCTCATCGGGACCGGGAAGGAACTCCGGCTGATCGGCGTCAAACCCATCCGGGCGTTCGACGCGGAAATGGTCGTGGTCTCCGTCCACCGTACCGGCCCGGAGCCGCGCCGGTACGTCGGCGCCGTCATGGCGGACCGGGACCCGCTCCGAGCAGCCGCACTCGCCGTCCTGCACGCATTGAACCGCATGCTCGGCAATTTCCTGATGACCACCGATTGATGCCGTGAAGCGCACCTTCCTCCTCGCACTCGTCGTCGCCGGCGTCGTGAGCGCCTGCGCCCGCGCCCCGCGCCCGGCCGCTCCCGAGCCGCAGCCGGAACCCGAACCCGTCGTCGCCCTCGACCCCATGACCGAAGAGGAGGTCCGCACCTTCCTCCTCGACCGGATCGAGCAGGAGCGGGCCGCCGAGGAGGCGGACCACGTCGTGATCGACGAGGACGCCGAGGCCGCCCCCTTCGATCCCGCCGACTTCGACCTCCCGATCACCATGAACGAGCGGGTCCAGTTCTGGATGGACTACTTCGAGACCCGCAGCCCGGACCGGTTCGCCCTCTACCTCTCCCGGATGGGTCGCTACGAGGAATTCATCCGCGGGAAGCTGCGCGAGCGTGGGATGCCGGAGGACCTGATCTACCTTGCGTTGATCGAGAGCGGGTTTTCGCCGGTGGCGCGTTCGCACGCGAGC
>Ga0079224_100017254_pt1 | contig 10168 bp, 12 predicted proteins | sample Stecom2015_FD_80414 | JGI IMG/M metagenome (GOLD analysis project Ga0079224, IMG submission 80414) | Agricultural soil microbial communities from Utah to study Nitrogen management - Steer compost 2015 | ecosystem: Environmental > Terrestrial > Soil > Agricultural land | place: USA: Utah... | reverse complement strand
TCTTTAACGATGAAAACGGAAGTGGAGCACCACAACCGGGAGAAACTATTTCATACTACTTTATTGTTTACAATACAGGTGATACAACCTTATACAATATCACTTTGGAAGATGACCTTCCAGGTATTGTGATAGAAGGAGGTCCAATAGCAATGTTGGCATCAGGCGAAGTAGACGATACCACGTTTACAGCAACTTATACCATTACACAACAGGATATAAACAATCTTTCGGTGACGAATCAAGCTGTTGTAACAGGTGAAGATGTAAGTGGCACGCCGGTTACGGATACTTCCGACGATCCAAACAATTTTGATGATGTGGATGACAATGGCGACGGAGAACCCGACGACCCAACTGTCACCGTATTGCCGAACGTTTTGGATGCCGATTTTGAAATATTTAACGCCATCACTCCAGATGAAGACGGTTCTAATGACTACTTCAGAATTGATGGTATTGAAAATTATCCAAACAACAATCTGAAAATTTATAACAGATGGGGTGTTTTAGTTTACGAAACCAATGGTTATGGTATTGATGGAAACCTATTTAGAGGTGTTTCAAACGGTAGGGCAACAATTGCTCCTGATGAAGAATTGCCAACAGGTACTTATTTCTACATCTTGGAAAGAAATCTAGGCAGTGGCCAAACCTTTACTAACCAAGGGTATTTATACATCAAACGTAAAAAAAGATACTAAAAACTTAATCCCATGAAATATTATATCATAATCATATTAGCAATTGTTTGTGTAAATACTGGTTACTCTCAGCAAGACCCACAGTTTACACAGTACATGTACAATACTCAGGTTATAAATCCCGGGTATGTAGGATCTAGAGATGTTATGGGCCTTGGGCTCTTATACAGAACACAATGGGTAGGCTTTGACGGCGCTCCTAAAACAGGCACCTTTACATTTAATACACCTGTAGGTGAATTAAAACGAATGGGTCTTGGGCTATCCATTGTAAGTGATAAAATTGGGCCTTCGGCAGAAACCAATATCACAGTAGACTATTCTTATTCATTAATTCTGGCTAACAATGCACGTTTGGCATTTGGTCTAAAAGCTGGGTTCGATATTTTGGACGTGGATTATTCAAGATTGAATATCCACGATCCTTTGGATTCCCAGTTTGCAGAGAATATTGATAACAAGTTTCAGCCTCAAGTAGGAGCGGGAGTTTTTTATTACACAGACAAAATGTATGTAGGACTTTCAGTGCCAAATTTCTTGAATGCGGAACATTTTAAATCAGGTAATGACGAAGATGGCGAAGACGATGAACTTATAGCCGATAGACTACATTACTTCTTGATAGCGGGTTATGTGTTTAACTTGAGTCCTAGTCTTAAGTTTAAACCTGCTACCATGATAAAATGGGTAAGTGGTTCGCCTTTGCAAGCCGATATATCTGCAAACTTCCTGTTTCATGACAAGTTTACATTAGGCGCAGCCTACCGTTGGGATGCTGCTTTAAGTGCCATGGCGGGATTCCAAATTACCGATCAACTTTTTGCAGGTATTGGTTACGATTTCCAAACCACCGATATCCAAAAGTACAGTGATGGTTCTTATGAAGTGTTTTTAAGGTTTGAAGTCTTTAAGCCTACCGAGCGAATTCTAACACCTAGATTCTTTTAAAAATGAAAGTCATGAGAACATATCACAAGATACTTTGCATTTTGGCCTTGGTTGTTGGGTTTAACGCTTTTGCTCAAATAGGTCAAATAGAAAAAGCAAACGCAAAATACGATAAGTACGATTATATCGACGCGAGAAAAATCTACCTGAAAGTGGTTGAAAGCGGTTACCATTCTGCTGAAATCTACAGGAAATTGGGAGATACGTATTATTTCAATAGTGAATATTCCGGTGCTGCTAAATGGTATTACGATTTAGTGACTAAATATCCCAACGGCGCTGTCGCAATGGACTACTTTAGAGCTGCTCAGTGTATGAAAAGCATTGGCCAGCAAGAAGAAGCAGCAAAGTTGATGGAGCAGTATATAGCAAAAGGCGGTAAAGTGGTTGCTATTGAATCGTATACGAATGTAGCCGACACACTTTTTGAAAAGGGTGTTCAAAACAAGCTGTTTGAAATTGAAAAAGTAGCAGTCAATACCGAGTTTTCAGATTTTGGCCCTACTTTTTACGGTGATTACATTGTGTTTACTTCCAGTAGCGATTCCTTACAGGCTTTTGATGAAAAGCGAGTAGATTTATCAGGTTGGGACAATCAGCCGTTTTTGGATTTGTACCAAGCTAAGTTGGATGCTTCCATGAGTTTGACCAATCCGGAAGCTTTAAAAGGCGATGTCAATTCCAAATATCACGAATCTACGGCTGCGTTCACAAAAGATGGCAACACTATGTATTTTACGCGAAACAATTACCTGAATGGTAAAAAAGGACGCGATAAAGATTATGTGGTCAAACTGAAAGTTTACAAGGCCTCAAAACAAGGTGATAGCTGGGGAAATGTGAAAGAGTTGCCTTTTAACAGTGACCAATATTCGGTGGCACATCCGGCTTTAAGTCCAGAAGGTGACAAATTGTATTTTGCTTCCGATATGCCTGGTTCTTTGGGAATGTCAGACATTTGGTATGTTAACATTCTGGGTAATGATATTTATGGGAAACCTATTAATATGGGCGACACTATCAATACTCCTGCACGAGAATCCTTTCCGTTTGTAAGTACCGAGAACAATCTGTATTTCTCCAGTGATGGACATCCGGGACTTGGAGGTTTAGATGTGTTTGTTACTAAACTTCAGGATGATTCGCATGGTGAATTGGCAACCTTTGGAGAACCAATAAACAGTGCTAAAGACGATTTCAGTTTAATTATCAAAGAAGGAAGAATGGGCTTTTTTGCTTCTAATCGTGACGGAGAAGAAGGTAGTAAGAGTGACGATATCTTTCAGTTTTGGGAACGTTGTGAAATCACTATTAAAGGTCCGGTTACTGAAGAAACAACAGGCAACCCAATACCTGGTGCGACAGTTACGCTTCTGGATAGTGATAACAATGAAATAGCAACAGTCCAAGTTGAGGAAGATGCTGTGTTTACGTTTGATTTAGATTGCGACAGGCAATATATTTTAAGGGCGCAAAAAGAAGGGTATTTTCCAAAAGAGGAAATAATCCAAACTCCTAAAAACCCAAAAACGGTCGATATGCCTATTACGCTTAATCTTCCAATGGCCTTAAAGCCTACCGACCCTTGTCCGCCAGATGATTTGGGGTGTAGGTTGACTTTACAACCAATTTATTTCGATTACGATAAATCCGATATTCGTCCTGATGCCGAAATAGAATTAGCAAAAATATTGGCAGCACTCAACGAATATGAAAATTTAAAAATTCACATAGAATCGCATACCGATTCTCGTGGTCGAGATGCTTATAACTTAAAACTTTCTGAAAGACGTGCTCAGTCTACACTTAACTGGTTTATGGAAAAAGGAGTTAGTAAAGACAGGCTGTCTGCCAAGGGTTATGGCGAATCTCAGCTTATCAACAGGTGTTCTAATGGTGTGGAATGTAGTGAAGAAGAACATCAATTAAACAGACGTTCCATGTTCATAATAGTGGAATAGGGTTAGATTATTTTCTAATTAAGTAGCACCCTGTCTATTTTTAGGCAGGGTGCTTGTTTTCTGTCAAAATAGTGCCAAAAGACTACAGAAAACTATGGCTATTTTGTAATTTTGTGTGCTATGGAAGAAGAGTATGTTATTCTTGTAAACGAATTAGATGAGCAAATTGGTACAATGCCAAAACTAGAAGCTCATGAAAAAGCCTTGTTGCACCGCGCTTTTTCGGTATTTGTCTTTAATGATAAAAATGAATTGATGTTGCAGCAAAGAGCCCTACATAAATACCATTCACCAGGTTTGTGGACCAATACTTGCTGCAGCCACCAGCGAGAAGGCGAAAGTAATGTAGAAGCTGGAAAAAGACGCTTACAGGAAGAAATGGGTTTTGTAACCGAGTTGACAGAAACGACTTCGTTTATTTATAAGGCACCTTTTGATAATGGCTTAACAGAGCATGAGTTTGATCATGTTATGGTAGGATATTATAACCAGTCGCCAGAAGTTAACCCAGATGAAGTAGCCGATTGGAAATGGATGCTGCTAGAAGATGTAAAAATTGATATAGGCAAGCAACCGGAATTGTATACAGCTTGGTTTAAAATCATTTTTGATAAATTTTATAATCACATCAACGTTCAAAAGTTATGAAAGCGACCGTAAACCGAAAGGCACATTTTAATGCAGCGCACCGTTTGTATCGAAAAGACTGGACAAATGAGCGAAATGCTGAGGTTTTTGGGCTTTGTAGCAATCCTAATTTTCACGGCCATAATTATGAGTTGGTTGTTAGTGTTACGGGAGATATCAGTCCAGAAACAGGGTTTGTTATGGATATGAAGCTGCTTAAGGACATTATTAAAACCGAAGTTGAAGACATGCTGGATCATAAGAATTTGAATGTTGAGGTAGAAGCTTTTAAAGAATTAAACCCGACTGCCGAAAATATAGCAGTTGTAATTTATAACAGCATAAAACCCAAACTGGAGTCGCATTTAGAGCTTTCGGTTACACTTTATGAAACACCCCGAAATTTTGTAACCTACTCAGGTAATTAACATGAATACACCTTTATATCCTATTAAGTTTCACCCTATTCTAAAAGATAAAATTTGGGGTGGCAATAAACTCAAAACTATCTTAAATAAAGAGCATAATTTACTAAATGCAGGAGAAAGCTGGGAGATAAGTGATGTGGAAGGAGATACATCAGTCGTTGCTAATGGAGACTTGGCAGGTAAGACTTTAAAAGATTTGCTTTCAGAATATACAAGTGACTTGTTGGGTGAAAAGATTTATAAAGAGTTTGGAAATAAATTTCCTTTACTGATTAAGTTTATTGATGCCAAGGAAGACTTGTCCATTCAGTTGCACCCTAACGATGACTTGGCAAAAAAGCGCCATAATTCTTTTGGAAAGACCGAAATGTGGTATGTGATGCAAGCCGATGAAGGTTCTAATCTAATTATTGATTTCAATAAAAAAATCACACCTGAAGTTTATTTAAAACATTTAGAAGACAAAACCTTACCGTCCATTTTAAATTTTGAACAGGTAAAATCTGGCGACACCTATTTTATAGAAGTAGGAAGAGTGCACGCTATTGGTGCGGGCGTTATGTTGGCCGAAATTCAGCAAACCAGTGATATTACCTACAGGGTTTATGATTGGGATAGGGTAGACTCACAAGGAAATTTACGAGAGCTTCATAACGATTTGGCTATTGATGCCATTGGTTTTGATATGCCTGATAATTTTAGGGCCAATTATTCCAAAACCGAGAATACTTCTAACGTAATGGTGAGTTGTCCTTATTTTACCACACATTTTTTGCCCGTCACAAAAACCATAAAAAAGCAAAACTCACAAGATTCTTTCATTATCTATATGTGTGTGAAAGGTCAAGTTGAAATAGAAGCCAATGGTTTCAAAACAAAGGCAAAAATGGGAGAAACTGTTTTAGTGCCTGCCTCATTAAAGGACATTACTATCCATACCGAAACACCTTCGGAGCTTCTGGAAGTCTATATAAAATAAATTCCCGGATTAACTTAAAACCCGGGAATCCTATTTACGATGCCAAATCTTGTTGCGTATTGCTTTCTACATAAGGAAAGTCAAACCAAGCGCTGGAAATGGTTTCCTCTGTTTTAGAAGCTTTTTTGCTTTTCGTGACAATTACGCTTACCATTAATTTTTCAGGGTGCTTTTGAATTAACTGAGCCTGAATGGTAAGATGGTCGTTCAGGAATGCATTCTTGTGCATTTTAAACTTGTAATCGGTCACCTGTGGCGATTCGTGTAAATAAAATTCTTTTACGGGATATGTAGCAACGGTCTTGATTCTGTCAAACAGAATGTGAGGTAGTAAAAAACCGTTCGGGTTACTGGTAGCTTTAGTAACTACAAATTGTACATTGGTATGGATGGGGTTGTTCAAATTTGGTTTCATGATTTTACATTTTTAGGGGTACAACAATAATGGAAATGGTTCAGGGCTTCTTCTGTTTGAAATAAACAGTGAGTTACAGACTTTTTTGATCATCATCTGGATTTGCGATTGGGTGTTTTGATTACGTTTCATAATGAAAAAATTTAAAGATTAATACGTATTAAAAATAAAAAAGGTGCCTTTTAGAAAAGCACCTTTTAAGTTATGGTTTGTAAATATTATTGTTAACTTATGTGTTGTAAGATGCTTTGTGTTAAACCATTACGTTTAATAGAGACAGTCTGCTCACAGTGTTGCGACCAGATGTTAAACTGCATGGTATGTTGCATCTTGTTTAAATTCATGTTATAAAGCTATAAAATAAAATTGAAAGTTTGTCAATATTAGAACAATTATAACATTTAATCCCTTGATTTCACTTAATTTTGCCGAAACAAAAACAATATATTATGGCAAATGTTAGAAATTTGAAGAAAGACATTAACTACGTACTAGGTGATATCATAGAAGCCGTTTATGTTTGGGAATATGCTAATGCCGATAAGGATCTTAAAAAAAGCGAAGCCATTATTGATGAAGCAATCGCAACTTTTGATGAGCTTATGGTAAAGGTGAATGATAAAACCGTAGAGAACAAAAAAGCGCATTTTAATGCCGTTAAGAATGAACTGGAAACAAAGGGCAGAGAGCTTATCGAGAAAATAAACAAATTAGGATAAAAGTATTTGCATTTAAGGTTTTCAAAACTATATTTGCAGGCCTTAAAAAAGCCGATATAGCTCAGTTGGCCAGAGCACGTGATTTGTAATCTCGGGGTCGTGGGTTCGAATCCCTCTATCGGCTCTAAAAATAAAAAAGCCCGATTTAAAATCGGGCTTTTCTTATTCTTGACTTTTTCTTTCATCTATTTCTTCTTTCAGTATTTTACCATATTTAGAGGTTTTAATATCTGAAGCTAAAGATTTATAAATGGTATCTAAAACTTTGGTTGTAGCATCAGGCATATCCGCTAGTGCAATATAGGGTGCTACCTCGCTTTCGCCATGGGTTGCAGCAAAATTAAGGCAATATTTATAACGACTTTTATAATACCTTTCAAAAGCTAGAGCAATAGAATCTGCTGTAATACTATCATTTTTCATTTTAGCCTGTAGATTTTGCTCAATAAGTTCTAAGTTCTTGTTATTAAACTTAGAAATCATAGTTGAGTATTCCTTAAACAATTTTTGTTGCTCAGAACCTGTTATTTCAGCATCATAAGCAAAGTTTTTAAGTGTAGTATTGAGCGTTGTAACGCCTTCGGAAGCAAAAAAACGAATGGTTACATCTTCTTGACTGTTCTTGTCTAATTTCACGAACAATACTTCGGGTTCTTCCAAATGGCAATTCAGAATAAAATTTGAATCGCCACCAACAACTGTAGAGTCTAAGGTAACAAAGGTGGAATCGGCAATCTTTTGTAAATAAATAGTACCTTTTTTAAGCCCTTTAACATGGCCTTCTAAAGTGAAATTTTCCGATTTGGAACAGGCACAGGCAAGCGCCAAAAGCACAATGGCAAAATATCTCATGGAGTTTTAAAATTTAGGTCGCAAATATCACAATTTTTTCGATAACATTTAGCTGCCCGAAGCAATTCGCATTAATTCGGCGCAAAGCATAGCGCCATAGGTGCCTACTACATAGCCAAACACTGCTAAAAGTGCTCCCACGGTAGCTAAAGATGGATGAAACGCCGCAGCCACAACAGGCGCAGAGGCAGCACCGCCTACATTTGCTTGACTGCCAACAGCCAAGAAAAAATAAGGTGCTTTAATGAGTTTTGCAATCAGTATAAGAAGTCCAGCGTGAATAGTCATCCAAACCAAACCTATCATAATCAAACCTGGGTTTTCAAAAAGTTTGGTCAAGTCCATTTTCATACCAATTGTAGCAACTAAAATGTAAATAAACACACTACCTATTTTGCTGGCTCCCGCACCTTCAAAGTTTTTAGCTTTTGTAAAAGACAGCAAAACCCCTAAAAGGGTTGCAATGGAAATGAGCCAAAAGAAACTACCGCCAAAAGAAGACCAAGGGCTTTTTGGGTCTCTCACGGCTTCAAAATTTTCGTTTAAATAGGAAGAAATGGTGTCGGCTCCAAAGTGTGAAATTCCAACCGCTACAAAGGCGAACATTAAAATGAGCATATAATCGGTAAGCGTGGGAACGCGTGTGATTTTCTCGGTAAAGGATTGCACTTTGTGTTTTAGTTCATCAATGGCTGTATTATCGGCTTTTAACCACTTATCTATGCGGGCACGTTTTCCTATTCCTAATAATAGTACTGCCATCCAAATGTTTGCCACTACAATATCTACAAGCACCATACCGCCATATTTATCTGGATTGTACTCATAAATTTCCAACATGGCAGCTTGGTTTGCGCCGCCGCCTATCCAACTGCCGGCAAGTGTCGCTAAACCTCTCCAAGTGGCATCAAAATCTGCACCGCCAACAGTTTCTGGAGAAAATGTAGAAATAAGTAAAATGGCTAATGGCCCGCCAATAATAATACCTACTGTTCCCGTTAAAAACATAACAAGTGCTTTCCAGCCCAAGTTGAAAACCGATTTTAAGTCTACACTTAGCGTAAGCAATACTAAGGAAGCTGGCAATAGATAACGACTGGAAATGTGGTAAGTTTTGGAAACTTCATCTGAAATGATTCCCAACGAACTAAAAATAGCAGGAAGAAGATAACACATTAAAAGTCCTGGGACAATTTTGTAGAATTTGCTCCAAAAGCCGGAGGTTTTAGATTCTGTAAAAAATACAAATCCTAAGCAGAGCATCAGGATTCCAAATACGATACCATCGTTAGTAAAAAGAGGTTGTTCCATAATAGTTGTTAGTTTCCCGCAAAATACCAAAATAACCAGTATAAAAAAAACGACCTATTGGTCGTCTTTTTTGTTTTTGGGTTCTCTATTTGATTCCTTTAGGCTTTGCATGAGCATCCATTCAATCTGGCCATTGGTGCTGCGAAACTCGTCGGCAGCCCATTTTTCAATGGCCTTGAGCATATCTTCATTTAATCGTAATGCAAATGCTTTTTTCTTAGACATGATAACTTATAATTGGTCTTCTCTTGATTTGAATTTTTTTATGGCATTATAAAATTCTGAAGCTTTTTGAGAGCTTATCAAAATAGGTTTCTTTGAATTATAATCAATTTTTATGACTTTATCGGTTCCAATTGCCGTGATACGATCGGTTTTTGAGAACAAGTTCCATTTTCCTACGCTGTATCCATGATTCATGCTGGAGTAATTCTGTATTTGAAAATCTGAAATCTTTTCAAAAGGAATTACTTTCCATTTGATGCAAAAAGGTGGATATTTATAATGAACACCTTGTTTGTCTACTTTGGTTTGTAAGGCAGACATTCTGATGAAAAGCACAATAAGAGTATTGAATACTAAAATAATGCCTATTGTCACGAGCAACTCATTTAAGCTGGTAGTGCCGTTTTTAAACTCGCGATAAAGAATGAATGAAACCACGAGTAAATCTACACCTAGCAATATATAAATCCAGTTTCCTATGCGCTGTATTTCGCTGAATTCGGTATTCATAGTGCTTTATCTGTTCTTACTGCGTTCAAAAACAATGAACATAATGCCATGTGCGTGTGGTACTATGGATTGTAAACTCCAGCCTGCACGTGCTTCGTCATTTAATAATTCTTCCAGTTTTCTGGTTTTGTTCCTAAAACCCAATGTGGGCGTTAAAACTTTATATTCTTTCATTGTTTATTAATGATTTAAAGTACCTGCATTTACAACTGGTGAAGCTTCTTTGTCGCCACACAAGATTACCATCAGGTTGCTTACCATGGCGGCTTTACGTTCTTCGTCTAAATCTACAATTTCTTTTTTGCTCAACTCAGCTAGAGCCATTTCTACCATGCTCACGGCTCCTTCCACAATTTTATGTCGTGCCGCTACGATAGCCGTTGCTTGTTGGCGTTTTAGCATGGCATTGGCAATTTCTTGGGCATATGCTAAATAACCTATGCGCGCTTCCAGCACTTCAATACCTGCTATGGAAAGGCGTTCTTCCAG
>Ga0079224_100017253_pt1 | contig 10168 bp, 6 predicted proteins | sample Stecom2015_FD_80414 | JGI IMG/M metagenome (GOLD analysis project Ga0079224, IMG submission 80414) | Agricultural soil microbial communities from Utah to study Nitrogen management - Steer compost 2015 | ecosystem: Environmental > Terrestrial > Soil > Agricultural land | place: USA: Utah... | reverse complement strand
TTTTCCCGATCGAATTCCTCCCGTCGTCCGTCGCGCTTGACGACAACAAGCCCGTCACGCACGAGCACTTCCGTGGTGCTGAAGCGGTTGCCGCACTCGAGACATTCACGACTTCGGCGGATCGTATTGCCCTCCTTGCTGATGCGGGAATCGATCACCTTGTCCTCGATCGACATGCATTTTGGACAGCGCATAGTGGAGATGGGTAAGTAGGGACAGGAATGCGCGGCCGGTGGTTTCACCGGCCTGCCCAATTAGTTCAGCTTGAGGAAATTCTCGAGGATGCGCATGCCGCCCTCCGTCGCGATGGACTCCGGGTGGAACTGGACACCCCACACGGGCAGCGACTTGTGGCGGAGGCCCATGATCTCGCCCTCGGCGGTCTCCGCAGTCACTTCGAGGCACTCGGGCAGGCTCGCCCGCTCGACCACCAGCGAATGATAACGGGTGGCGGGAAACCCCTGCGGAAGTCCTTCGAACACATCGGTGTTGCGATGGCGGATCGGGGAGGTCTTGCCGTGCATCAACCGGTCCGCGCGCACCACGCGTCCGCCGAAGTAGTGGCCGATGGATTGGTGTCCGAGGCAGACGCCGAACAGCGGCTTTCGGCCGGCGAACGCCCGGATGATCTCCAGCGACACCCCCGCTTCCCTGGGAGAGCACGGTCCAGGAGAAATCATGACCCGCTCCGGGTTCAGGGCAACCGCCTGCTCCGGCGTGATTTCGTCATTACGAAAAACGCGCTGCTCCACCCCCAGCTGGCCGAAGTACTGGACCAGGTTGAAGGTGAACGAGTCGTAGTTGTCGATGACGAGCAGCACAGGTGCGGGTCAGGTATTAGCTGGCCCGTTACGCCTCGGGTCAAGCCGGCGCCCAAGGCAGTCCTCGGCGGGGAATCCCACCACAGATCGGCCCGGAGTCGTTAAAAACCGCAAATGGACACGGATTAACGCAGATGGAGCAGGACCGTCGGAAGCGCTGGTTGCATTGAGCGATGCGTCGTGAATTCCGGGTGTTTGATCTCCCTAAGATCTGTGTTCATCCGCGTTCATCTGCGGTTACTCCACTGAATTGGGGCTTGGAGACGGGAGGCGGGTTGGCTGATGGTCGCAGGTTATGGCGTCCGTTGCGCATTTCGACCTGCTGAAGACCGACACCTCCACCGCGGCCCGCCGCGGACGGTTGCGGACGCGTCATGGTGTGGTGGAGACGCCGATTTTCATGCCGGTCGGCACGCAGGGCACCGTGAAGGCCGTCACGCCGGCGCACCTGCGGGAGATTGGTTCGCAGATCATCCTCGGCAACACGTACCACCTGAACCTGCGTCCCGGCAGCGAGCTTGTGCGTGATATGGGCGGGCTGCATCGCTTCATGGGCTGGGACGGCCCGATCCTCACCGACAGCGGCGGTTTCCAGGTTTTCTCGCTCGCGAAACTGCGCCGGTTGAAGCCGGACGGAATCGAGTTCCAGAGTCACATCGACGGTGCGCGCCATTTCCTCGGTCCCCGGGAGGTCATGCGGATCCAGGCGAACCTGGGGAGCGACATCGCCATGGTCATCGACGAATGCCCGCCCTGGCCGTGCGACCGCGACACGTGCGCCGCCGCGGCCGATCGCAGCCATCGCTGGGCCGAACAATGCCGTAACATCGCGGCGGATACCGGCTTTCTCGCGGCAGGGCACCACGTGTTCGCGATCGTGCAGGGCTCGACCTACGACGACCTGCGACGCCAGGCCGCGGAAGCGTTGTCCGCATTGGATTTTCCCGGATACGCAGTCGGCGGCGTGAGCGTGGGCGAACCGGAGCCGGAAATGCTCAAGCAGGTTGGAGCAACGACGCCCTTTCTTCCCGCCGAGAAGCCGCGCTACACGATGGGTCTCGGAACGCCCCCGCAGCTGCTGAAGATGGTCGCGCTCGGCGTGGACATGTTCGATTGCGTGCTGCCGACGCGGGTCGCCCGCAACGGGCTCGTGTTCACGCCCGACGGGCCGATGAACCTGCGCAACGAGCGCTACCGCGCGGATCCCCAGCCGATCGTGTCGGGACTGGACAACTACACGTGCCGGAACTTCTCGCGCGCGTACCTGCGTCACCTCGTGCTCGCGGAGGAGATGCTGGCCGGGACCCTGCTGACGATCCACAACCTGCATTTCTACCTGGATCTCATGCGCCAGGCCCGCGAACACATCGAAGCCGGCGACTACGGCCCCTGGCACCGCACCTGGATCGAGCGTTACGAAACCGGCGCCAAGGCCCGCAGCGCCTGACCATTCATGTCACTTAATAGGTGACACTCCCCCGGCGGACGACCGCACCACTGTCACTCATTAAGTGACACATTTCGAGGGCCGGCATCGGCGCCAGTGTCACGTAATGAGTGACATCTCGCTGGTGGGCGTCGCAGGCGACGACGCTGGCGGGGAGAGGGCGGGCGGCCTGGGATTGGGGCGAAAAAAATCCCGCGGTCGGCTGGGCCGGCCGCGGGGCTTGTTTACTTGCTTATGCTGCCGTGTGGACGGCCGGTCAGAACTTGTAGCCGACGCCGATGCCGTAGGTCACGACATCGTCTTCCTCGAAGGTCACCTGGATGGTGCCGGCGAGGCGCGGAGAGAACCAGTGGCTCGCACCGACGGTGAAGTTCCAGGAACCATCGAAGTCATTGTCGAAGAGTTCGCTGTAACCGACGCGACCGATGATTGCGGTCGCGTTGGCCACGGGAATTTCGACGCCGACGCCGAGGTCCCAGAAGAACTCGTCGTATTCGAAGCCGCTGATCCAGTTGTCCGCATCGAGCCAGGTGTAGCCGAGCGTCGCATCAGCGAACGGCTTCACGCCGGACCACAGCGTGTGATAACGCGCGGTGGCTCCGAGTGCATTGCCGTTTGCATCAACGAGGCTGTCGTCGATGTGGACGTACTCGTACGAGAACGCGACATCGAGGTTCGCCGCGACGGGGAGGTTCACCCCGAGCTGCGCGCCGATGCCGGTGTCGATCGGGCTGTCGCGGAAATCTGCCGCGACGAGCCCGGCCGAAGCATAGCGCTTGCCGAGGAGACCAGCCGACGTCGTGTCGACAGTCTGACCGAACATGCAGGCAGTGGCAGCCAAGGCCGCCACAGCCCCCACGAGGGACTTGGTGTAGTTCATAGTTTTGTCGTTTCCCTTCGCTGATCGAAACCAACGAGGGGGCGGCTTACGTACGCATTCACCGCAACCGTGCAAGCGGTATAGTTTTCACAATGACGGAACAATTGAAGCGTCTTCCGGTCGCGCCGTGAGCTTGCCACGAGCGCATGCGCCGGCAGAACTCGTTTTCTCCCATGCGCATCCTTGTCACCGGCGGCGCCGGCTTTCTTGGTTCCCATCTCTGTGATCGGCTGCTCGCCGACGGTCACGAAGTCGTCTGCCTCGACAACTTCTTCACCGGCCGCAAGGCGAACATCCAGCACCTGCTCGGCAATCCGAACTTCGAGCTGGTGCGGCACGATGTGATCGATCCGTTCAAGTTCGAGGTCGACCAGATCTACAACCTCGCCTGTCCCGCATCGCCGCCGCATTACCAGTTCAATCCGATCAAGACGACGAAGACGTCCGTGATGGGCGCGATCAATTGCCTCGGCCTCGCAAAGCGCGTGAAGGCGCGCGTATTTCAGGCGAGCACGAGCGAGGTGTACGGCGATCCGATGGTCCACCCGCAGCCCGAGAGCTACTGGGGGCACGTCAATCCGATCGGCAAGCGCTCGTGCTACGACGAGGGAAAACGCTGCGCGGAGACGCTGTTCTTCGACTATCACCGCGAGAACGGCGTCGACATCCGCGTCGTGCGGATCTTCAACACCTACGGCCCTCGCATGCACCCGAACGACGGCCGCGTGGTATCGAATTTTATCGTACAGGCGCTTCGCGGCGAGGATCTGACGGTGTACGGCGACGGGCTGCAGACCCGGTCCTTCTGCTACGTCGACGACCTCATCGAGGGGTTCATTCGCCTGATGAACCAGACAAACACCGTGGGCCCGGTGAACATCGGCAATCCGGGTGAGTTCACGATGCTCGAGCTCGCCGAGCAGACCCTGAAGATCGTTGGCGGACGGTCCAAGATCGTGCACATGCCGCTTCCCTCGGACGACCCGAAGCAGCGACAGCCTGACATCACGCTCGCGCGCGACGTCCTGGGTTGGGAGCCGAAGGTTCCACTCGAGGAGGGGCTGGTGCGCACAGTCGATTACTTCCGGACCCAGCTCTAAAGGCCACGCGGGGCCGGTGCGGCTTGCGAAGCGGCGGCGGGTGTTATCCTGCGGTGATGCACTACCTTCGCCTGGCCCTTGTTCTTGTGCTCGTGCCGGGCAGACTGCTTTCCGCGCAGGGAGGCGCCGAGGGCGAGGTTGCGCGCTTCCGCGACTCGGTGGAGGACGAATTGCGGGGGAACATCCTGCCGTTCTGGCTGGAACACGTGCCGCACCCGGAGCGGGACGGCTTTCACGGCGCCGTTGGCCGCGACGGCAGGCCGCTCGAGCGGGCTCCCCGGGCGGCGCTCATGACGAGCCGCATCCTCTGGACCTTTTCCGCGGCGTACCGAATGTATGGAGCCGATGAATACCGCGCCATGGCGGAGCGCGCCGCCCGTGATCTCGAACGAAATTTTCGGGACCAGGAGCACGGAGGCTATTTCTGGTCCCTTACGCCCGCCGGTGCACCCCTGAATGATGGGAAGCACCTCTATGGGCAGGCGTTCGCGATGTATGCCCTGGCTGAATACCATCGGGCCACCGGCGACCCGTTGGCGCGGGCCCGCGCGCTGGAGCTCTTCGATCTGGTGGAGAGGCACGCGGCGGATCGGGTGAACGGTGGGTATCTCGAGTCCTTCACCCGCGACTGGCGTCCGGTGCCCGCGGGGCAACCGAGTCCGATCGGGCCTCCTGAACTGAAGTCGCAGAATACGCACCTCCATCTTATGGAGGCTTTCGCCAGCCTGTTGCGGGCGACGGACGAGCCTCGTGTGCGCGCTGCGCAGCGGGATTTGATCACGCTTGTCCTCGACCGCATCGTTGACCCGCGGAGCGCTCACCTCGGGCTGTTTTTCGCAGCCGTTTGGACACCGCGTTCCTCGGAGATCTCGTACGGTCACGATATCGAGTTTGCGTGGCTGGTGACCGAAGCCGCGACGGAGCTTGGTGACACGGCACTGATCGAGCGCGCGCGTCCGCTTGCGGTGCGGGTTGCCGAGGTCACTTTGGAGGAAGGCGTGATGGAGGATGGCGGCATCCCTTACGAGGCGAATGCGGAGGGTCGGCCGACGATGCCACATCGGGAATGGTGGGTGCCGGCCGAGGCTGCGGTCGGCTTCTTGAACGCGTATCAACTGTCCGGTGACGAACGCTTCCTGTCCGCGGCCCGGCAGCAATGGGACTACATCCAGCGTCACTTCGTCGATCGCGAGCACGGCGAGTGGTTTCATTCGGTGTCCGCGGACGGGCGTGTCGCCATGAACCATCCGAAAGCCGACGCGTGGAAATGCCCCTACCACAACGGCCGCGCGTGCATGGAACTCGTACGGCGGTTGGGGGGCTGAGTAGGGCCGGCAAGTAGGGCCAGTCTGTGACTGGCCCAAAACCGTACGATACCCGATCAACTCCCATTCGCCTCTTCCGACCACGTTCGCCGTCATATCGTCCTTCGGACGCGGAAAAACGCGGCGAACGCCATGGGGGCCAGTCTGTGACTGGCCCAAAACCGTACGATACCCGATCAACTCCCATTCGCCTCTTCCGACCGCGTTCGCCGCCATATCGTCCTTCGGACGCGGAAAACGCGGCGAACGCCATGGGGGCCAGTCGCAGACTGGCCCTACTTGGTCAGCGTGACCATCGAGCGGGCGGGGAGATCGAGCGGGTTGTCGGACGTCCAGGTGGTCTCGGCGAAGGGCGTTGTTTCTGTTGTGGTGGTCACGCGCCAGGAGCCGGCGGAGAGGCCGGCGAGCGAAATCCTGGCGGCCGACCCGACGTTGAGGAGGTGAACCGTCCAGGTGTCTCCGTCGGCGAAGGCGAGCGCGTGCACGTCGGCAAGGTCGCTGCTCGTGGCGAACGCGTTGCTGACCGGAGGAGTGAGGTTGTTCAGATGCCGCATCAGGTGGAAGCGGCCGGTCGGATCGATCTTCCCGTCGGGCAGCGTGCGCACGAGGCCGTAGTCGTTCGTGAATTGCCAGTACAACGAAACCTGCGGCCGGGCGAAGCGCACGAAGTCGAAGTGGTCCTTCATCTCGCGCAGGCCGTACGTGTAGCTGTCGTAGGTGCGGTTCCGATACGCACCCGGGTCCATGCCCGCCTCACCGATGAAGAGCGGCAGTTGCAGCCATTCGGCCACGTCACCCCAGGCGTCATACTGTTCCGGTGACGCGCCCATCCAGCTGTGGAAGGACAGTCCGCCCACGTACCGGAGCGCCTCGGGATCGGCCGCGGTGGGCAGGACGTATCGGTGGCGCTCGCGCGGGTTGGCGGTGTCGCCGAGTAGCAGCTTCGTCTTCAGGCCGATCTCGGCGAAGTAACCGCCGATCATCCGGATCGCGTCGCGGTGTTCCTCGGCAGAAAAGGCGATGTCAACGCCCAGGTCCGGCTCGTTGAAGGAGAACAGGTCCGGCTCGGCGCCGTATTCCTGTTTCACGTGAAGCAGGAAGCTGCCGATGCCGTCGAGAAAGTCCTGCCACCGCGCGGTCGCGATCTTGCGGCCGTGGCCGAGGGGCGAACCTCCGCCGGGGCGTGGCTCGTAGAAATCCTCGGGCAGGCGCCACACGCTGATGATCCACGGAATGCCCGCCTCCTGCGTGCGCCGCATCAATTCGAAGTCGCGGCGAAGGAGTGGGCCGGGATCGTCTCGCTCGGCGATCCATGGTGCGAATTTCAATTCATAGCGGTGCCAGGTGCTGCGCAGGTGCTCGAGCGTGTAGTCGATGACGGGTGACGTGTTCACCCAGCAATAGTTGGCGCCGAAACCCTCGAAACGGTGAGTGGAGCGGTTCGTGTCGACGGAGATGGTTCCGGTTTGGACCGGTGGATTCGCTTCCAGACTGAGTGCGGCCTCGACCACGAGCTCCTCGTCGCCGCGCCAGCTACCCGTGCGGAGCGGAATGCGCACCTCGTACCAGCGGCCGAGCTGGTTCCATGTATCCACGACTTGGATTTCGCGCGGTCCGGGAGTGGTCACCGTCACGGTCTGCACGCCATTGGCGTCGTGGATCGTGAGGGTGTCGACCGAGCCGCGATGGAAAACGGGATCCTCGGGTTTGACGATCGGGAGCTCGGTTCCGGCCGGCGCGATTCGGCCACCGATGAATGCGTCACGCGGGAGGGCGATGACGTAGGCCACAGATCGTACATGACGGGAGGCGGCCGTTCTCACCGTGCCCTTCACGCTGATGCCGTTGCCGACTTGGGTGATGTTCATCGTGAACCGCACCCCGGGCACATCGAGTGGCGCGCCCTGCCAGGAGAGTTCACCGGTGCGCTCGATTGGTGAGCGCTGGTCGTGGGGCTGGAGGATGTACTCGCGGCCGTCGTCCGCGGTGAGGACAAAATGACCAAGCAGCTCGAGCCGATGACCGTTGTCGATCAGGCTGGTGACGCGGCCGGCGCTGTCGTAAGTCGCGTGCTCGACTGCGAAGGCGGGGGACATGAACAGGAGAACGAGGGGGAGAATGCGCTTCATTATCGGAGGGGGCGGAGCGGCCACTTGGAGCCGAGAGAAAACCGGCGTCTGGACTAAATCCAAACGCCAAACGGTGATCCGCCAAAGAAGCTCAAGAGGCGAACAACCAAGCTTCGCCAGTGCCGGGCCCCTGGGGATGCGCCGTAACCCCCGTGCGGCCGTCCGGATTTGTCGTTTGCCATGGAGGCGGCCCCTTCTACCCTCCACCGTTCTCCATGTTTGCCTCCTTGTTCAAGCGGTTCGCCGGCCGTCACTACCGGAAGTTTTTGGAGTCGGCCCGTCCGATTGTCGCCAAAGTCAACGAAATCGAGCAGTCGTACCAGGCACTGACGGACGACCAGTTGCGTGCGAAGACCGACGAATTCCGTGGGCGGTTGAAGGGCGGCGAGACCCTCGACGACATCCTGCCGGAGGCGTTTGCCGCGGTGAAGAATGCGGCCCGGCGGCTGGTGGGACGGAAGATCACCGTGTGCGACCACGAGTTGACCTGGGACATGGTGCACTTCGACGTGCAGCTGATCGGCGGTCTCGCGTTGCACCGCGGACGCATCGCCGAGATGGCGACCGGTGAAGGCAAGACCCTGGTGGCTACGCTGCCGCTGTACCTCAACGCGCTGGTCGGCCGGAATACGCAGCTGGTTACGGTCAACGACTACCTCGCGCGACGCGACTCCGAGTGGATGGGCCACCTGTACGAGTTTCTCGGCCTGACCGTCGGCTGCATCCAGCAGCAGATGCCGTCGAGCGTCCGACGGGACATGTACGGCCGCGACATCACGTACGGCACCGCGTCCGAATTCGGTTTCGATTACCTGCGCGACAACGGCATGGCGACGCGCAAGGAGGACCAGGTCCAGCGCGACCACTGGTATTGCATCGTCGACGAAATCGACTCGATCCTCATCGACGAGGCGCGCACGCCGCTGATCATTTCCGGCCCGGCGCCGATCGAGCGCGAGCAGCCGTTCACTCGGCTCAAGCCACCCGTCGAGAAGGTCGTCAACCTGCAGCTTCGGTTGTGCAATCGTCTCGCGGGCGAGGCCAAGGAGATCCTCGAGAAGGAGGGCGTCGGTCGTGACGATCAGGAGGCGGCCATGCGGAAGCTGCTCCAGGTCAAGATCGGCAATCCGAGCAACAAGCTTCTGCTGCGGCTGATGGAGAACCCGCAGTGGCGGAAGGCGCTCGACAAGTTCGAGACCGAGATGAGCTCGGACCTGCAGAAGGCCGAGTTGTACGCGCTCAAAGAGGAACTGTATTTCTCGATCGACGAGCGCCAGCACCAAGCGGACCTCTCCGAGCTCGGCCGCCGCACGCTGCGTCCCGACAATCCGGATGCGTTCGTGCTGCCGGACCTCGCGACAGAGCACTCCGAAATCGATCGCAACTCCGCCCTCACCCCCGAGCAGCGCGAGGAACAGAAGGTCGCGTCGCAGAAGCGTTACGCGGACGTTTCCGAAGAGATCCACGCCATCTCCCAACTGCTGCGGGCGTACTCCCTGTACGAGCGCGACGTCGAGTACGTCGTCCAGGACGGCAAGGTGATGATCGTCGACGAGAACACCGGTCGCGTCATGCCCGGCCGCCGCTGGTCGGACGGCCTGCACCAGGCGATCGAGGCCAAGGAGAACGTGACGATCGAGCGCGAGACCCGCACCTACGCGACGATCACGATCCAGAACTATTTCCGCCTCTACGAGAAACTGGCCGGCATGACCGGCACGGCCGAGACGGAAGCCACGGAGTTCAACGACATCTACCGCCTCGCGGTGCAGGTGATCCCGACGAACAAGCCGTGCATCCGCATCGACAAGAACGACTCCATCTTCAAGACCCGCCGCGACAAGTATCAGGCGGTGCTTCGCGAGATCGAGGAGGCTCACAAACGTGGCCAGCCCGTCCTTGTCGGCACCGTGTCCGTCGAATCGTCCGAGGTGCTTTCGCGCATGCTGCGTCGATCAGGCATCGTGCACTCGGTGCTCAACGCGAAGTACCACGAGCAGGAGGCCGACATCGTCTCGCGCGCGGGCCAGCGTGGCGCAGTCACCATCGCGACCAACATGGCCGGCCGCGGCACCGACATCAAACTCGGGGAAGGCGTGCGTGAGCTTGGTGGCCTGTACGTCATCGGCACCGAACGACACGAATCGCGCCGCATCGACCGCCAGCTGCGCGGCCGATGCTCCCGTCAGGGCGACCCCGGTGTCACGAAGTTCTTCCTCTCGCTCGAGGACGACCTGATGCGGCTCTTCCTCCAGGGCAACCTCGCCTCGAAGCTCATGGAGAGCTCGATGAAGGAGGGCGAGGAGCTCGAGCATCCCTGGCTCAACCGTTCGATCGAGAGCGCCCAGAAGAAGGTCGAGCAGCAGAACTACTCGATCCGCAAGCGGCTGCTGCAGTACGACGACGTGCTCAATCAGCAGCGCGAGGTCGTTTACGGCATTCGCAACGGCGCCATCCACGTCGAAC
>Ga0079224_100017252_pt1 | contig 10169 bp, 9 predicted proteins | sample Stecom2015_FD_80414 | JGI IMG/M metagenome (GOLD analysis project Ga0079224, IMG submission 80414) | Agricultural soil microbial communities from Utah to study Nitrogen management - Steer compost 2015 | ecosystem: Environmental > Terrestrial > Soil > Agricultural land | place: USA: Utah... | reverse complement strand
TGCGGGATGCGGCCGGAGGCGATCATCTCCTCCAGCGGTGCCAGCACCCGGCGCCGCTCGCGCTCCTTGCGGTCCTGCTCGAGGGCGGCCTGCCGCTGCTGGTCCTGCCGACGGTACTTGGCGACGTCCAGGTCGCCGTTGATCTGGTCGATCACGGCATTGGCAAAACCGGAGGTGGAAACCTCATTGGCGTCGTCGATCTGACGGGCGAAGTCGTAGGTGACGATCTTCTTGCTCACCACCTCGCCATAGGCAACGGTGATCAGTTCGGCCGCTTCCTTCCAGCCGATGTGCTCGAGCATCATCACGCCCGAGAACAGCAGCGAGCCCGGGTTCACCTTGTCCTGGTTGGCGTACTTGGGCGCCGTGCCGTGGGTGGCCTCGAATACCGCAACGGTGTCGGAGATGTTGGCGCCCGGCGCGATGCCGACGCCGCCCACCTCGGCGGCGACCGCATCGGAGAGGTAGTCGCCGTTCAGGTTCATGGTGGCCAGCACGTCGAACTCGTTCGGACGCAGCAGCATCAGCTGGAAGATGATGTCGGCGATGCGGTCCTTGATGACCACCTTGCCTTCCGGCCGCTTGCCGCCGTAGGTGGAGTAGAGCTCTTCCTCGGTGATGGTTTGATCCGGGAACTCCTCGCGGGCCAGTTCATATCCCCAGGTGCGGAAGGCACCCTCGGTGAACTTCATGATGTTGCCCTTGTGGACCAGCGTCACGCTCTCGCGGTTGTTGTCGATGGCGTACTGGATCGCCTTGCGGATCAGGCGCTTGGAGCCGAACGGGCTGATCGGCTTGACGCCCAGGCCGGCGTCCTCGAAGAAATCGGCGCCCATTTCCTCGCGCAGGAACCTGGCGAGCTTCTTGTTCTCCTCGGTGCCGGACTGGTACTCGATGCCGGCATAGACGTCTTCCGTGTTCTCACGGAAGATCACGACGTCGACGTCCTCGGGCTTCTTCAGCGGCGAGGGGACGCCGGGGTAGTGGCGCACGGGGCGCACACAGGCGTACAGATCGAGATCCTGCCGCAGCGCCACGTTGAGCGAGCGGAAGCCGCCGCCGACAGGGGTGGTGAGCGGGCCCTTGATGGAGACGACCAGGTCCTTCATCGCCTCCTTGGTTTCTTCGGGGAAGTAGTCGCCGTTGTACAGGCCGGCGGCCTTCTCGCCCATGTACAGCTCGCACCAGTGGATCTTGCGCTTGCCGCCGTAGGCCTTGGCGACGGCGGCATCCCAGATGCGCAGGCAGGCGCGGGTGATGTCGGGACCGATGCCGTCACCTTCGACGAAGCCGAGAATGGGGTTGTCGGGCACCTGCAGCTTGCCGTCCGCGCCCACGGTGATTTTCTGACCGCCTTCTGGATACTTGATGTGCCCGCTCATGCGTCCTCCTTGTGTAAGCGCTGTAAGCCCGGCCCCCAGCGCGGACTTTTGATCCACGGATGGGGTCGAGCGGCCGTTTGCCAAGTTACAAACACATCCGCCTTTGCGGCAGAAGCGCCCATCCTGTCGGATCAGGGCGAAGGAACCGTTGCCTCACGTCGAGCAGAAGCGGTGGCCGTTATGGGACGTTATTGGTATGGCGGCCGACGATACTGCCCAGGCAAAGCCAGTTAGCGGGGCGTGCCATGCCTCTGCACCAGTAGGTCGAGCAGCACCGAAGCCCGATGGCTGACTTCGTATTCTGACCGAGCCCCAGATGCCGATCAAGGCGGCCTCCGAGGCGGTGCCGCGACGCTTGCAGCGACCGCTCCGGGCAGCAGGGACTGGAAATCCGGCCCGCTCTCGAATTATTGTGCACTGCACCTAAACACGCACCGGTTTGTTGCATACGTTGCCGGTGCAGCGACGGAGACAAGGTAATGAGCGAGAAGCGTGACGTCGTCATCATCGGTGCTGCCCGCGCCGCCATCGGCAGCTTCGGCGGCAGCTTGAAGGACGTCCCCTTGGGTGAGCTGGCGGCCCACGTGGTGCGCGAGGCCATCCGCCGAGCGGGCATTCAGGGCGAGGACGTCCAGCACACCGTGGTTGGCAACGTGCTGCACACCGAACCGCGCGACATGTATATCTCGCGCGTAGCGGCAGTGAATGCCGGTGTCCCGCATTCCAGCCCGGCGCTGACCGTCAACCGCCTGTGCGGCTCCGGCCTGCAGGCGATCTGCACCGCGGCCAGCTATATCGAGCTGGGCCAGGCCGACTGCGTGGTCGGCGGCGGTGCCGAGAGCATGTCGCGGGTGCCGTACTGGGCGCCGATCGCCCGCTGGGGCGGGCGCATGGGCGACGGCGCGCTGGTCGACGCCATGCTCGGCGCGCTGAGCGATCCCTTCGACAGCTGCCACATGGGTGTGACTGCCGAGAACATCGCCGAGAAGTGGGGCATCTCCCGCGAGGATCAGGATGCCTTTGCTGCCGAGAGCCAGGCGCGGGCGGTGCGGGCGATCGAGGCCGGCGTGTTCAAGGAGCAGATCGTTCCGGTCGAGCTGAAGAGCCGTAAGGGCACCACGCTGTTCGAGGTGGACGAGAACCCGCGCGCCGGCACCACCGTCGACAAGCTCGCGGGCCTGAAGCCGGTGTTCAAGAAGGACGGCACGGTCACTGCCGGCAATGCGTCCTCGCTCAACGACGGTGCCGGCGCGGTGGTCATGATGGAGGCCAATACCGCTCGCGAGCGCGGCCTCAAGCCGCTGGCACGGCTGGTCGGCTACACCGTCGCCGGTGTCGATCCGAAGTACATGGGCATCGGCCCGGTGCCGGCCATCAAGCGCCTGCTGGAACAGACCGGGGTCAGCAAGGACGATGTCGACCTGTGGGAGCTGAACGAGGCCTTCGCCGCCCAGGCGCTGGCCTGCGTGCGCGACCTGGATCTCGACCCGGCCAAGGTTAACCCGAACGGCTCCGGCATCTCGCTTGGCCACCCGATCGGTGCGACCGGCGCCATCCTCACCGTCAAGTCCGCCTATGAGCTGCAGCGGACCGGCGGCCGCTACGCCGTGATCAGCATGTGCATCGGCGGCGGTCAGGGTATCGCGGCGCTGCTTGAGCGGGTGTAATTAAGAGGAAGAGACAATCCTCGCGCGAGGGCGCCAGGACGCAAAGGGAAAACAGGAAGGCGGATTTCCGGGCGTAGTGGGAGCGGCGTTTTCGCCGTGATGCCTTTCCTTATCTCCCCTCTCCCGAAACCGGGAGAGGGGCCGGGAGTGAGGGGTATCTTCGCGGCCAGGGGCCGCTCCTACGAGGGCAGACCACGCCAAGGCCCGCCTCGTTTTCCCTTGCCTTGCATCCTGGCGGCTTTGCGCGGGGACATTTTTGTCTTCCCCTCCCGCTCCAACCCAAGTTCTTCCTATGAAAATAACTTCCATCAACGTCAACGGCATTCGTGCCGCCGCCCGTAAGGGGCTGTTCGAGTGGCTGGCGCGCGAGGCGCCGGATGTGGTCTGCATCCAGGAGCTGAAGGCCCAGGAGCACCAGCTGCAGGATCCGGTGTTCCGGCCGGCCGGCTACCATGCCTATTTTCACTGTGCCCTCAGGCCGGGTTACAGCGGCGTGGCCATATACTCGAAGCGCGAGCCGGACGAGGTGATCTGCGGCCTGGGCGCGGGCTGGGAGGACGTGGATGCCGAGGGCCGCTATCTGGAAGCCCGCTTCGGGAATCTGTCCATCGTCTCGCTGTATGTGCACTCGGGGTCGTCCGGCGAAGAGCGGCAGGCGCTGAAATTCGATTTCATGGACCGTTTTCTGCCGCGCCTGCGTGAGCTCAAGGCCAGCGGCCGGGATTACGTGATCTGCGGCGACTGGAACATCGCCCACAAGGAAATCGACCTCAAGAACTGGCGCGGCAACCAGAAGAACTCCGGTTTTCTGCCCGAGGAGCGGGCCTGGCTCGACCGGCTGTTCGGCGAAGAAGGCTTCATCGACGCCTTCCGCCTCGTCAACCAGGAGGCCGAGCAGTACACCTGGTGGTCCAACCGCGGCCAGGCCTGGGCCAAGAATGTCGGCTGGCGCATCGACTATCACGTGATCACGCCCGGCCTGCGCGAGCGGGTCCTGAATGCCGCCATCTACAAGGAAGAGCGTTTCTCGGACCACGCGCCCCTGACGCTGGAGTACGACTATCCGTTCTACGCGGGCTGATGCGGCCTCGACGCCGGCGTGCTGAGGCGCCGCCGCTCAGCCGAACCGTTGCCGCAGGTAGGCAATGATGTCGGCCGACTCGTACAGCCATTCGCTGCGGCCGTCGGGATAGTCCATGCGCAGGCAGGGTACCTGCGACATGCCGCCGCCCTGTATCAGCTCCCGACGGTGCGCGGGCTCGGCGAGGATATCGCGCAGTTCGATAGCGTTGGCGATTCCCAGCTGGCGAATGGCGTTTCGCACCAGCACGCAGTAAGGGCAGGATTCGAAGTGGTAGAGCGCCAGATGCGCCGGTGTCTGCTGCTCGGTGGTCATGGCATCCGCCTTCCGCTGTTAACCGACATCGGTAGATAGACGGGCTCCGGCTCTTGAGCCGTGGCCGGGGGATTTGGCAAGGCTGGCCTGCGAGAGGCAGGCCGGCCGGGCTAGGCGACCGCTTCCTTGCTCTTGGTCGCCAGGGCTTCCAGGTAGCGTTCGGCGTCGAGAGCGGCCATGCAGCCGGAAGCGGCCGAGGTAATGGCCTGGCGGTAGACGTGGTCGGCGACGTCGCCGGCAGCGAACACGCCGGGGATGGAAGTGGCGGTGGCATTGCCGCTGGTGCCGGACTGGACGATGATGTAGCCGCCGTCCATCTCGAGCTGGCCTTCGAACAGGCCGGTGTTGGGAGTGTGGCCGATGGCGATGAACACCCCGGCCACCGCCAGCTCCCGAGCTTCCCCGCTGTGCACGTCCTTGAGCCTGAGCCCGGTGACGCCCTGCTCGTCGCCCAGGACTTCGTCCACCACGTGGTTCCAGATGATGTCGATGTTGCCGTCGCGGGCCCGCTCGAGCAGCCGGTTCTGCAGGATCTTTTCTCCGCGCAGGCTGTCGCGGCGATGGATGAGGGTCACCCGCCGGGCGATGTTGGAGAGATACAGCGCTTCCTCGATGGCGGTATTGCCGCCGCCTACCACGGCCACATCCTGGTTGCGGTAGAAGAAGCCGTCGCAGGTGGCGCAGGCGGAAACCCCCCTGCCCTTGTAGGCTTCCTCGGAGCTGAGGCCCAGGTAGCGGGCCGAGGCGCCGGTCGCGATGATCAGCGCATCGCAGGTGTAGATGCCGCTGTCGCCTTCGAGGCGGAACGGCCGCTGGTCGAGCCGGGCGGTGTGGATGTGGTCGAACACCACGTCGGTGTCGAAGCGCTGGGCATGCTTGAGCATGCGCTCCATCAGCTCCGGCCCCTGCACGCCATCCGGGTCGCCGGGCCAGTTGTCGACGTCGGTGGTGGTCATCAGCTGTCCGCCCTGCTCGATGCCGGTCACCAGCCGCGGAGAAAGATTGGCGCGTGCTGCATATACCGCGGCCGTATAGCCGGCCGGTCCGGATCCGAGAATCAGAAGACGGCTGTGCAGGGTAGGCTTATCCATGATGACTCCCGAAAGCGGCCCAGCTTGCCGGCCGCTGTTGTACTCGACGTATAGGGAAGCGCCGGCATGGCATCGCGGAGCGGGCACGGCCGGCGCTCCCTAGTGTAGGGGTCAAGCCGCCGGCAGCAAAATTGATTCGCCATATCTGGCCGATAGGTAGCGCCTGTGATAACCGCCAGGCAATCGCTCAGGAGGCCGGGGCCGCCTCCGGCGATACGGCGTCGGCCGGCGGCTCCGGCCGCAGCCAGCTGCGGAAGCGCGGCAGCAACAGCAGGCCGGGCAGCGCCAGCAGCGTGCACAGCAGGAAGAACCAGGTCCAGCCGAGCCCGAGCGCGATGAAGCCGGTCGGTGCCGCCAGGATGGTGCGCGGCACGCCCATCAGGCTAGAGAGCAGCGCATACTGGGTGGCGGTGAACTTCTTGTTGGTAAGGCTGGCCATGAAGGCGATATAGGCGGTCGTGCCCATGCCGGCGGTCAGGTTCTCGAAGGCGACCACCGCCGCCAGCGCGCGCAGGTCGTCGCCGATGCCGGCCAGCAGCGCGAAGCCGGCGGTCGAGAGCGCCTGCAGCACGCCGAAGCCGAGCAGCGCGCGGTAGATGCCCAGCCGCAGCATCAGCAGGCCGCCGAGCAAGCTGCCGATCACCGTGGCCCAGAAGCCGAACAGTTTCACCACCGCGCCGATCTCGCCGGTGGAGAAGCCCAGATCCAGGTAGAACGGCGTCGTCATGTGGCTCGCCATGGTGTCGCCGATCTTGTAGAGCAGGATGAACAGCAGGATCAGCACCGCGTCCTGACGGGCGAAGTACTCGACGAAGGGCCGGATGACCGCATCCCGCAGCGTCTGTGGGGTGCCTTCGGCCACCTCGGGCTCGCGGGCCAGCAGCGTGGTCAGGATGCCGAGCGTCATCGCCGCCGCCATCAGCGCATAGACCCAGCGGAACGGAATGAACTCGGCCAGGATCAACCCGCCGCCGGAAGCCGCCAGCATGCCGACCCGGTAGCCGTTGACGTACAGCGAGGCGCCCAGCCCCTGCTCGTCGTCGCTCAGCGACTCGCGCCGATAGGCATCGATGACGATGTCCTGCGAGGCCGAGAAAAAGCTCACCAGCAGCGCGGTCAGCGCCAGCAGCCAGGGCTGGCGGGCCGGGTCGAGCAGGCTGAGGGCGAGGATGCTGCCGGCCAGGGCCAGCTGAAACAGCAGCAGCCAGCCCCGCCGGCGGCCCAGCCGCAGCGGCGTGTAGCGGTCCAGCAGCGGCGCCCACAGGAATTTGAGCGTGTACGGCACGCCGACCAGCGCAAACAGCCCGATGGTGCCGAGATCGACGCCGGACTGCTTCATCCAGGCCTGCAGCACCGAGCCGGTCAGCAGCAGCGGCAGGCCGGAAGCGATGCCCATCAGCAGGGCGATCAGCATCCGGCCGCTGCAGGCGGTGGCGAGAAGGGCAATCAGAGATCGGCGGTTGGCGGTCATGCAGAGCGTGTTCTTATGCTGGCGGAGGTCGCGCCGCCATGGTGGCGCCGTTGGCTGGCGGCGGCAAGTGCCGGGCGGCCGGTTGGTATACTGCTTGGCATTCCAGGACTGACGGTCAGGGCTTGAGATCCGATGCGGGTATTGTGCGCCTTCGACGAGCTAGACGAGAACGCCGGCAAAGGCTTCGAGCTGCCGCTGCACGGTTCGCTGCAGCGGATCTTCGTAGTTCGCCGTGGCGGTCAGGTGTACGGTTACCACAACGTATGTCCGCACCGGGGCACGACCCTCGACTGGCTGCCGGACCAGTTCATGGATCCGGAGTGCCGGTATCTGCAGTGCGCCACCCATGGCGCCCTGTTCCGGGTCGAGGACGGCCACTGCGTGGCCGGGCCCTGTGCAGGCAAGCGGCTGGCTCCCGTGACCGTCACCGTACACGACGGTCAGGTGCTGCTGCTGGACGAGTGACGCCGCCTGCCTGCCGGTGCTCTGTCGCTGGCCGACCTGTCGCCATTTGGCTACAGTCGTCGGCGCATTTGCTGCAAAATTAGCGGCATCGGGGTCATGTTTTCGGAGCAACCAGCATGGCAGGAGACATGGAGCAGGCCTGGATCGACTACCGGCACGGCCAGCTCTGCGAATGGGGCGAGGGCCGCCCGGCGGACCTGCAGCGCGCCGCCCGGCTCTATCGCCGGGCGGCGATGCGCGGCTTGGCCGAGGCTCAGCAGGCATTGGGCTTTCTGTATGCGACCGGACAGGGCGTGACGCGCAACGAAGCGATCGCGGCCGGCTGGTTCCGTCTCGCCGCCGAACAGGGGCACAGCATCGCCCAGCACAACCTGGGGGTCATGTATGCCGAAGGGCGGGGCGTCTCGCAGGATGAGCAGCTGGCGCTGCACTGGTTCTATCAGGCGGCGCTGGGCGGCAGCGAATCGGCCCGCGAATGGCTGGCGGTGATACGGCGCGAGTGGCGCGATCGGCTGGCCGCCGCTGATGCCTGACTGCTGCAAACGGTGTCCACTTGGCGTTTGATCCCGGCTCCGGCCGGGTTCTTTTTTGCCGGAACGGCGAGATGTCCGGGATGCGAACCGGGCCAGCGTCTGCCCCGCCCGGCTCGTGCTAGCTTCGACTGCACACGCATGCTCTTCCGCTCGCAATCGCCGTGACGGTGGTACCTCATCTGAAGACGCGCTCAACCCCCCGGGCGGGCATGGCCCGGCAGGTCGCGACGGCGCTGGTCGTCGACGACTCGCGGCTGGCTTGCGCCGCGCTCGGCAAGCTCCTCGAGCAGCGCGGCATCGCTGTGGCAATGGCGCTCTCCGGCAGCGAAGCGCTGGAATACCTGCGCGGCACCCGGCCCGATATCGTCTTCCTGGGCGACATGCTCGCCGAGATGGACGGCTTCGAAGTCGCGCGGCGGGTGCTCGCCGACCCGGCCTGCCGGCAGCTGCCGGTGGTGGTGTATAGCTCCGAGGCCAGCGCAGAAAACCAGGCCAGGGTTCGCCGGCTTGGTGCCGTCGGTCTGCTCGGCAAGCCACCCGACCCGGCAACGCTGGATGCGGTACTGGCGAAGGTCGCCGGCCGGCCCGCTGCGGCACCGGCGCTAGCCGACCTGGAACGCCGGCTGCGCCAGCTGGCCGAGGAAGGAGCCGAACGGATCGCTGCCGATACCGCCCGCAGGGTCGGTACCGCTGCCGCCCGGGCGCTGCTTCCAGAGCTGATGGAAGAGGCCCGGCGGGTGGCAATCGACAGCGTCGACGATGCCGAACTGCAGCGGCGGCTGCGGGGCCTGATCGAGCAGGACGCGGCTCCGCTGCTGCGGCGGGAACTGCTGACGGCAGCGCAGCAGGCGGCCGAAGCGGTACTGCAGGCCGAGCTGGAGAACCGCGCGGCGGCGCTGGATGAGCGGCTGCTGGAATCGGCGCGGCTGTTCGCCGCGGCCGAGGTTTCGGCAATGCGCGGCCCGCTGCTCGGCAAGGCAGTCGCGGCCGGAGCGGCAGCGGGGCTGCTCGCCGGCGTTGCGGCAGGGCTGCTGTTCTAGCGGGGCTGTCGGCGGGAGTTTCCGCCAAGGGCGGTTATTTCTTCGTCCCGCGCGCAGAGGCGATCCGGTCCGCCATCCGGATCGGTTCCGGCAGGCGGTAGCGGGTCAGGCAGCGCAGCACCCAGTCCACCGCCTCCTGATGCGTCACCAGATGTCCCGGCGAGACGAACAGCGGCCGTACGCCGCTGCGGCTGCGCAGCACGGTGCCGATCCGTTCGCTGCCGGCCATGAGCGGCGATCGGTCGCCCTTGTCCTGTCCCGGTTCCCGATAGTGGCCGGTCAGCCGCGATTTGCCGACGCCGATGCTGGAAATGCCGGTCACCAGCCCTAGGTGGGTGGCGATGCCGACCCGGCGCGGGTGGGCGATGCCCTGGCCGTCGCACAGCAGCAGGTCTGGCCGCTGTCCGAGCTGCTCCAGCGCCTTCAGCACGACCGGGATTTCGCGGAACGACAGCAGCCCTGGCACGTAGGGAAACCGCACCGGATCCAGGGCGGTGACGCATTCCAGCGGCTCCAGCTCGGGGAAGCGATACAGCGCGATCGCGGCGCGGGCGGTGCGGCCCTCATCGGTAAAGCCGGTATCGACCCCGGCGATCAGCCGGACCGGCTGCTGCAGCGGCGTCAGCTGGATCTGCGTGCGCAGCCGCTGCTGGATGGCGACCGCCTCGGCGGCGGTCACGTCCCAGGCGTGCCGCAGGGGCTTGGCTGGCTGCGCCATCGCGTCTCCTCCGATCTCGCCTCTGCCCCAGCTATGGGCGCCGGTTCCAGCCCGTGCAAGCCTGCTAAGGGCAGGGGTTGGGCTGGCGGGTGTGGATCGCCTCGATGCCGGCCAGCACCTCCTCGGAGAGCGTCAGCGACAGGCTGGCGATGTTCTCCTCGAGCTGCGTCATGCTGGTCGCGCCGATGATGTTGCTGGTCACGAATGGCCGGCTGGTGACATAGGCAAGCGCCATCTGCGCCGGGCTCAGGCCATGCTCGCGGGCGAGCGCGACATACTCGGCGATGGCGCGCTGGCCTTCCTCTCTCAAATACCGGGTGAAGCGCGAGTACAGCGTGATGCGGCTGCCTGCCGGGCGGGCGCCGCCGAGGTATTTGCCGCTCAGCATGCCGAAGGCGAGCGGCGA
>Ga0079224_100017250_pt1 | contig 10169 bp, 17 predicted proteins | sample Stecom2015_FD_80414 | JGI IMG/M metagenome (GOLD analysis project Ga0079224, IMG submission 80414) | Agricultural soil microbial communities from Utah to study Nitrogen management - Steer compost 2015 | ecosystem: Environmental > Terrestrial > Soil > Agricultural land | place: USA: Utah... | reverse complement strand
CTGCATGTCTCAGACCTGGTGGAGTCCTTTGTACTGACCCCGGAGAAGAAGACCCAGATGGGCCTTCCTGATACGACTCCTACTGGCTGGTGGGTCGGGTTCAAGGTAAACGATGACGAGACCTGGGCTGATGTGAAGAGCGGTAAGCTCAAGGAGTTCAGTATTCACGGCAAGGGCGTACGTAAGGCTGTGGAGGTCTAATGGCTAAGAATCTCACTGCTCGGGAAGAGAATGTCCGTCTGCGAAGAGCTAAGAAGCAGCAGGCGGCAATGTCTCTTGCCTCAGGCGGTCTGGGCCTTGGAGCTCTGGGAACTCTAGGAGCTAGCGCTGCTCTGAAGCGTCCTCAGCTCGTTCGTCATCTGAAGTACGTGAAGACCCCTGAGGAGTCCTCCAAGAAGCTGCTGGCTACCTCTGCGGCCCTTACAACCACCGGTGCGGGTGTTGGCGGCGCAGGATCATTGAACTTTGCACGCGTCCAGAACCAAGAGGCCAACAAGCTTCCGAAGAAGGTGTCGAAGGCTATGCCTAGAGCTCTGACGGCAAGTGCGAAGATTGGCCGGGTTGTTGACAGCTCCAAGGGTCCTCAGGCAAAGCAGGCGTTTGGGGCAAGGGCCAAGAAGAAGTTCGGTGACTTCAATGCTCATCGGAAGGAAACTCCGGAACAGAGGTTCAACCGCTTCCACAATGACCCCACCAAGGGAGCACGATACGAGCGTCGGATAACTACGACACCGCCACGTCGGGGCTTCGACAAGGGCACGTCTGAGCGCACAGTTCTCGCTGATGATGTCTACCGTACTCGTGGCAAGGGCAAGCTGTGGGAGCCCGGTGAGACCAGAAGAACCCGCAGCGGCACTGTGATTCAGGACGCTTCAGGTAGGTCCAACGTCCGGGTCGGAGATAGGGTCAGCTACAGCAGAGATCGTGGGATGCCTACCGAGAACGGCATATTGGTAGGTGCTGCCGGTACCTACGGTCTTACTGCAGGAGGTCTGGCTGTTGCTGAGAAGCGAGAGCAGGCCAAGAAGAAGGCGAAGAGAAAGACTCCGGTCAAGAAGGAACTAGGTGGTCTCGGCATGGACTTCGGACTCAGCGGTGTGACGCAGGGAACGAGTATTGTTTCCAAGGCTTACGACCCGGAGCGTAATCGGAAGAAGCGTCTTGATGCCTACTCCACGGGCTTGAACGCAGGAGCTGGAGCCGCTGGTCTAGGCGCTGGGCTCCAGGGCAAGGAAGCTGTCAAGTCGTTCAAGCGCTCCAGTAACACACTGGCAGCTGCCAAGGCTGGTGGTAAGGGAACGGCAGCCAGACATGAGTGGGCCTTCAAGCACTACAAGACGGGTCTGAAGTCCAGCGGTAAGGCAGGAGCTTTGGGAGCTGCCAGTCTGGGGGCTCTTATCGGAGCAGACCAGATTCAGCGCTACAAGAGAGGACGGGGTGACACATACCGTCCGCGTAGTTTCTAACCCCTTGCACACCATTAGAGACTTATAGTGAGGTTGAATGAGATGACACAGCAGCGAAGAGCTACCAAGATCCACGACTTGGCCATTGATGAGGTCTCGCTCGTGGACAAGGGCGCAAACCAACATGCAGTAGTCACAATCGCCAAGAGTGCTGGCGGCGAGAAGGAGAAGGAAATGGAAATCTTTGACGAGCAGGGCAACCAGCTCGATGTCGCCAGCCTTGACGTTGGTGACACGGTGTATGACGCGGACGGCAAGGAGTACGTTCTCGACTACGAGGACGATGACGAGCCTCAGTACGCAGAGTACGAGGAGCAGCACGACCCGGTGCCGGTTGGTAAGTCGGCTTCCTTCCCTCGTGCAGGCACTCACACCCCGAGCGACGACCTGCTCGTGGACATCCAGAAGTCCCTGGCCAATGCTACCTCCGACCGTGAGCGGGACGAGATCGTTGCCAAGGCACTTGGTCAGGTCGGTGAGCTCTACCAGCAGGTTGAGATCGCCAAGGCCGCTACCGCCCAGGAGCGCTCGCTGCGCCTTGAGCGTGAGTACACCGAGATCGCCAAGTCCTACAACCTCCCGATTGAGGACGACGTGCTTGGTGGGGTACTGATGCGGTGCGCTGAGAGCCTCTCCCACGAGGACTGCGAAGTTATCTCCAAGTGCATGGAAGCCGCTGGGCAGGCCATCTACGAGGAGATCGGTTACGTGGGCGGCGGGGACAACGCGGACATCATGAGCCAGCTTGAGGCCGAGGTCGATGGCATCGTCTCCAAGTCTGGTGACTTCTCCCGTGAGGAGATCATGGCTGACGCGTTCAGCAACAACCCCGCTCTCTACGACGAGTACCTCAACGACCACCGGTCCCGCTGAGTAGAGACAAGAAGGAGATAGCAATATGGCATACGAAGAGAGCCTTCGGTCGATCTCGCTCAATGCGGATGCGACGCTGGCCGTGTACACCGGCGTTCCTGGAATGCCGGGTTCACCGTCCCCGAACTATGGGCAGCAGTACCGTTTCGTCAAGGTGACTGGTGCCCATCAGGTGGGACTTGCTACTGCTGGTTCTGACGTAGTTGTCGGCGTCATGCAGAACAAGCCTCAGGTGGCTGGACAGGCTGCAACGGTCTCGATCCATGGTGTGTCCATGGTGATGGCTGGAGCTGCTCTGGATGCTGGAGATTCAGTTGAAGCTGACTCCACTGGCCGAGCCATTACCGCCACCACCGGTAATGTCAACGGAATCGCTTTGGCGGCGGCTACACAGGCTAACGAGCTTGTGCCGGTCCTGCTCCAGGTGAGCTGAAAGGAGATAAGGACAAATGGCTAACCCCACTCAGAGCGATCTGCACGTCAATCAGCCGCTGACTAACGTCTCGGTTGCCTATATTCAGAAGGCAGACGCGTTCATCGCCACCAAGGTCTTCCCTCTGGTGACGGTGCAGAAGCAGTCGGATATGTACTGGAGGTACTCCAAGTCCGACTGGCGTCGTACGGATGTTCAGCGCCGCGCTCCTTCGACCGAGACCCCTGGTGTCGGCTGGAACGTGGACACGGACACCTACTTTGCACACGTCTACGGTGTCCACAAGGACATTGACGACCAGCTGCGAGCCAACGCTGACAGCAACTTCAAGCTGGACTCGGACGCCACCTCGTTCGTGACCAACCAGCTGCTGCTCAAGCGTGACCTCGACTGGTCCGCCACCTACTTCCGTACCGGTGTTTGGGGTACGGACCTTAAGGGTGTGGCGGCTACCCCTGGTACCGACGAGTTCCTGCAGTGGCAGCTGGCTACCTCCGACCCGATCACTCAGCTCGCTGGGCTGCAGATCGAGTTCGTCCGTGAGACCGGGTTCAAGGCCAACACGCTGGTGATCGGTGCCAACGTGCTCAAGGCCCTGAAGAACCACCCCGGCATCATTGACCGGATCAAGTACACCCAGAAGGGCATCGTTACTACGGACCTGATTGCGACTCTGTTCGACGTTGAGCGCATTCTCGTCTCGTACGCCACGGTTGCTGCTGGGCCGCAGATCCCGGACATGTCTGCTCAGGATGCAGCTGCTTCGTTCAGCTTCATCTCGAACCCGAACTCGGCGCTCCTCTGCTACACCCCGTCGAGCCCGTCGATCATGCAGCCTGCCGCTGGTTACACCTTCAGTTGGGGTGGTTACCTGGGTGGAAACTCCCAGGGTATCCGGATCAAGCGCTTCCGTCAGGAGCACATTGCCTCGGATCGTATCGAGGGTGAGATGACCTACGACATGCGAGTGATCTCGCCGGACGTGGGAGTCTTCCTCGAAGACGCTGTTGGCTGAGCGTAGTCACCACCGGAAGGGGGCTGGGGTTTAGGCCCTGGCCCCCTTTCACATCTAAGGAGAGCAATGGGAACCAACTACCGTGATTTCGATGATGTGGTGTACGTCGCTGGGGTGACCTTCCAGTCTGAGTACGGTACCCACGAAGCTGGGACAGTGGTGAAGGAAGCCACTTCGTTCCAGAACTTGGATGTCCTCGTGGACAACCGTTTCCTCTACCCGATTGCCCCTCAGCACGGGTATGAGTACCTACCGCAGAATCTGTTCAACCACATTGGAACCAGGGAGGAAGTCATGGCAAAGCTCACCGGAGCTCCTATGAACAACCCAGAGCAGTATGAGAATGGCGAGAAGCCCGAGGTCGTCAAGCAGGCAGAGCGTGAGGCCGAGCAGCGACTGACGGAGAAGACCAGCAAGGAGGCCAAGGCGCAGGCTGCCAAGGCTAACGAGGACACTGCCAAGCGCGCAGCTGACCTGGCTACCCCGGATGCGAACCCGGCCTACCAGGACAAGGCAGCTGACCTGAAGAAGATGTACAAGGGTGACAAGGAAGCCTTTGAGGTCATGGCTGACCAGGTGGAGGCTCACGAGGAGCAGGCTGAGGAAGCCGCTGAGGAGACTGCCAAGGCGGTCAACAAGGAGTCCACCGGTCTGGTCACCAAGTCCGGCAACGAGTCCAAGTCTACGAAGAGCAAGAAGGAGTAGTCATGGCCGTTTCATACTGGGGTGTGGACCATGGTGAGGATGTCTCCAAGGCATTCACTTCCAACACCTTTCGTGCGGCTGGCCGTCTCGGCAGGATGAAGATGAAGGCCACCGGTGGGAAGATGAGGAGCTTTGGGAACCGAGCAGCAAGAGCTACTCGGGAGAACAGTGGAGCAGTCAGGAGCAACATCAGTAGCAACAGGACTGCCTACGGTATTGGCGCAGGCGCTGCTGCTACCACCGGTGCCGGTGGTTACGCTATGGGACGGAGGAATCGTTAAATGACTATTTCATACTGGGGTGTGGACCACGGCGAAGAGATCTTCAAGGCCAACACCAAGTCTTCTGAGGATCGAAAGGCCCTTGTAGCAGGGCTGTCCGCTGTCTCACCGCTGGGCGCGGGTATCCATGGTGCCGTGGCTGGTAAGAAGAACAAGAAGGCCCGTGCCTTTGGCAACCAAGCTGGTGGCTCTTTTGTTGGCTCTATGGGTGGAGGAGCTCTAGGCGCTCTGGCTGGTGCAGCTACTCGCAATCCTACGGCAAGTGCGGTTGGCGGTGTCGGTGGCAGCTTGGTTGGCGGTGCCGCAGGTGGCTTGGCCGGTCTGTCTCGCAATGAGCGCAAGGGCTACCTGAATAGAGGCTAGAAATGACTATCTCTTACTGGGGCGTCGAGCATGGCGAGGACATCGGGAAGAGCAAGTACTCCGATGACTCTCCAGCTCGTCACTGGAAGATAGGTAGACCTCTGGAGAAGCAGGGCATCAAGGCGACTCCTGGAGCTACTAAGAGAATGACCCAGGAGGCGAACCGAGGAGCTAAGAGGGGCATGAGAAGAGTCCTTCCAGCCACACTCGGAGGCGGTCTTGTTGGTGCTGGAATTGGCGCTGCTAGCAAGAGTCCTTCTGGCCTTGTTACTGGCGGTGCCATTGGCGGTGCCACAGGTTTCTACGGGTCCTTGGCTGCCGCTATGGGATCTCAGAACAAGGACTTCCGCCGCCAGATGGATGCTGAGTATCGTAAGGGCAACGTCTCTTACAAGAGGAAGTAACTATGGCTTTCACCTACACGGGTAACCCAGCTGAAAGTGATCTACAGGCGATTCGCTTTCTGCTGGGAGACACCGACATTACAGAGCCTCTGTTGCAGGATGAGGAGATCCTCTTCTTGGCTTCTCAGTGGGCTCTGGAGCACTCGGTGTACTACGCAGCTGCCATCTGTGCTGAGACGGTGGCGGCTAGGTTTGCCCGTGAGGTGACTGTCAACTCTGACTCTCAGACGGTCTCTACCTCTGAGCTCCAGCAGAAGTACCAGAACCTGGCTATCCAACTTCGTTCTATGCACGAGCAGTCCATGGCTGGTGGAGTCGTTGATGTAGGTGGCATCCTGATCAACGAGTTCCGTGACCCGACAGTTAAGCCGCTGGCCTTTGCCAGGGGGATGCACGATGACCCTGAGGCTGGTCAGCAGGATGGATCAGCCTACCTGCCCTACAACTGGTACCTACTGGACGGATTTCAGCCATGATCAGCTACTGGGGTGTCGAGCACGGTGATGTGGTCAGCAAGGGCTGGGTCTCTGACAGATTCAACACTCGCAGGGCTGCTCGGCTTGAAAGGAAGGGCAAGGAGGAGTGGGTCTGGGGAGATAGAGACACCGGTGCCAAGCTCTCTCAGAAGGCTGACAAGGTGTGGGGAAAGGTTTCGCAAAAGCACCAGAGCAAGCTGTGGGCCGAGGAACTAGCGGCCCGTAAGGAACGGAGCAAACTCTACCAGTGAAGCACTTCGACTTCGCATCCAAGTACGTTCGGAGACGCACCAGCGACCGGATGGAGGATACCTGTCGTATCTATCGTCCCGGTGCGATGGTGATCGACCCGGACAACGACAGTGCCAAGCGTGGTGACGCTGACATCAAGTACGAAGGTAAGTGCCGGTTCTGGGAGGTCCAGGCAGGATCACCGGTGGTGATTGGTGACCAGCAGGTGACGGTCACCCAGTCCTACCTGTCACTTCCCTTCGACTCCTACGTTCCGGAGCAGGACGACATCGTGCTGATCATTGCGTCAGCTGACTCTGACCTGGTAGGTAGGACAGTTCAGGTGGTGGCTACGGTGCGTGGTGGAGGGTTACGTGCCTCCCGTAAGTTCCAGGTTCGCCTGGTCGAGTCCCAGAAGGCGACATGGTAGACAGCCACGCAGCTGCTACAGCAGACCTCACCTCTCTGGTCAATGATCTACGAGCTGCCCGTGAGAACGTCGGTAAGAGCTCAGAGGAGATCCTGGATGACATCGCGGAGAAGATTCGTGTCCTGATGGTGGAGTTCGCCCCCAAGAAGACAGGACGGCTTTACCAAGCCATCCGGGTGGTGAAGACCAAGGGACGACGAGAGATCGGTGCCTTCGGGGTGACCTACGCGGTCTATCAGGAGTTCGGTACAGCTACCCGTGGTGAGTTCAAGTCTCCTGCCTACATCATTGAGCCACGAGACCCAGGCGGTCGTCTGACGTTCAAGATCGATGAGAAGTGGATCAGCACCAAGAGAGTTGTTCACCCCGGTATCCCACCACACCCCTTCGCTCGGCCAGCTGCCAAGCAGGCTCTGCAGGGGATCACAGACGCCTACGCAACTATGGGCGTTGACCTCATACTCAAGGGTAAGCATGGCAATTGACCTGAGAGCTCTCAAGCGGTCCTACCTGACAGATCATCTTGTTGACTATCTGTCCACCGGTGGGATCGTGATCGGTGATGGCGTTGCACCTGACGCTGGTGGCTGGGACGGACCCAGTGACGGAGATACTTCCTCCTACGCTCCCTACGCAACAATCATCCCTGGCACCTCAGGAGACGCAACAGGTCCTATCGGGCAGTCCATCGCGGACGCTACAGTGCCTTATATCGTCACGGGTTATGGCCTTAGCAGGCGGCACGTGGAGCGCTATATGGACAAGATTGCTGGCGTCCTTGTAGCCATAGATAGGACAATGGTGGTGTTGGGAGATTCTTCTTGGAAGGTCCAACAGGCTAGGCGTGATTCGGTTGGTGGCGTGTCAAGGAATGACAGCATTGAGCCAAGCGAGTTCTCGCAGAGTGATGTGTACATCGTGTATATCTCGAAGGAGCTGTGACATGGGAAAGCAGAACAGCAGGACGGTCACGCTGGTCAAGGATGGCGTTGAGCATGAGTTCGTGAAGTCGTCCATGCCGGTCTGGGTCGCCCGTGGGTGGAAGCAGACTAGCGACAGCGAGAAGCAGTCTGAAGAGGCCCTTCAGGCTGAGGTCGAGGCCGCCAAGCGCCAGAACGAAATCGACAAGAAGCAGGCAGAGGCAGAGAAGGCCCTTCTCGATGAGAATATGGCCGCTGCCAAGGCCATGAACCAGGCGACTGGCAATAACAGCCAGACCGACACCAAGTAAGGAGTAAACGATGTCGCGCATTATCCCTAACGAGAACACTTGGGTTGGTTTCACCCCGACTGTTGCCGCCACGGACCTCGGCTCTGTTACAGCAGCTGAGATGACCGCCGCCATCGAGCTGCATCAGTGGCTCATCTCGATCAACGCGTCTACCCAGGGCAACACGGTTCCGACGCCGAGCATCGACACCCTGTTCGAGACCTCGATTGCAGGTACCGTTCAGGCGTCGTTCACAGCTGACTTCTACCGTGACGACGACAACGATCTGGCATGGAACACCCTGCCCCGGTCTACCAGTGGGTTCGTTCTGATCTCCCGCTTCGGTGGCTCTGGTGCTGGTTCCAACGTGCCGATTGCGGCTGACCCGATTGAGGTCTGGCCGATCCTTGTTGTGTCCCGTACCAACTCCAACCTGAGCAACAACACCGTGCTTACCTTCACCGTTACTGCTTCGGTGCCGCGTGAGCCGAACGAGGATGCACTTGTCACTGCCTAGTTGACAGGTTCACCGTCTATACAGGTGCTAATCTGAACACGTAACTACTCGATACCTGGAGGAAAACGTGTCAGAGGCTACGAAGATCTCGGTCAAGCGCGAGCGTGAGGACGAGGAGTCTGAGCCCAAGAGGGCAAAGGGTCCGTCCATCACAGACCGCCTCCTGAACAAGAGGCGTGCTACGACCGAGGTCACCATCGACCTAGACGGTGAGCCTGTCACTCTGCGTTTCGAAGCTGTGTCCTCTCACGAGATGGACGCACTCATCAGCCGTAACCCTCCCACCAAGGAACAGCGTGGGCGGGGCATGACCTACAACCCCAACACCCTGAATCCGGAGCTCGTCTCCATGTGTTCCGTTGAGCCTCGTCTTACCAAGGAAGAGACGCGGGACATGTGGCAGTCCGAGAACTGGAGTGCGGGTGAGCTGAACCAGATCAGCGATACTGTCCTCTCTCTGTGCTCTGAGGGTTTTGGTAGTTCTTTTACCAAGAGCGACTGAGGGCAGACCCTGAGTTCAAGATGGAGATGTCCTTCTGCACGGAGAAGGGTATCCCGCACTCAGAGTTCCTTAGTTGGGACATCGCTGACCGTGAGAAGGCGATGGCCTATCTGCTTGAGGACGCAGTTACCTGTCAGCTGTGCGGTACAGCACCATGGCAGTGGGCAGAGAACGAACACGCTTTCATGGCGGTCGATCACTGGTGCAAGGGCTGCTATCTGAAGAAGATCTCTTCTGAGGATGCTGGTTCTCTTCCTGGAACGACTACTGTCCTGGTCCCTATGACTGCTGAACGTCTCCAACAGATGGAGGAGCGAGATAGGCGTAGGGCTAGAATAAAGAAAGAGAACGAGGACTAGCCCGAAGGGGACGACATGGCAGGTGAGGATCGTAATGCCAATGTCGTTCTGACGGCTGATGTAAACGCCTACAACCAGAACATCAGTCAGGCAGAGCAGAACACCAGCAAGCTGCTGGCAGCGGTCACCGGTGTGACGGTGGCAATGAACAAGCTAGCTCAGTCCTCGGGTAAGTCCATCCAGCTGGTCGGCGCGGGAACCCTGGCTGGACTGACCGCTGCCACAGCCTCTGCTGCGCGGTTCCAGACCCAGATGCAGCAGCTGGAAGCGTCCGCCATGATGACGGGTCGCTCTCACGAGAAGATGACCCGGCAGGTCCAGGGACTTCGTAGTGAAGTTAACTTGACCACTGGTGAGATCACGGGTCTGATCACGCAGCTGAACAAGCTCGGTCAGGGAAACCGTGACGTAGGATCACTGGCTAAGTCCTTTGTCAGCCTTGGTGCTATCACCGGTGAGTCAATTCCGGCTCTGACACAGAGCATGATCCTGCTGCAGCGGCAGATGGGTACGGAGGGCACCAAGAACACCGAGAAGTACGCCTCGGTGCTGGCCACCCTGTCTACCAACATGGGTACCTCAGCTACTGGGATCACTGAGTTCGCCAACGCCATTGCTCCGGTGGCAAACCTGGCGAAGGTCTCTCAGCAAGAGGTCATGGGCTTCTCAGCTGTCTTCGCCAAGTCAGGTGCTGACGGTATCGCTGGAGCTAACGCCTTCAACAAGGTCCTTACTGACATCACCCGGTCCACCCAGTTCGGTGGTCCTGAGCTCAAGGCTTACGCAAACCTCCTTGGCATCACCACTGAGGAGTTCAAGCGGATGGGTTCGACCGAGCAGGTCACCCAGGTCTTCGAAAGGATCATCGATCAGGGGCCACAGGCCATCCAGACTCTGGAGAAGT
>Ga0079224_100017249_pt1 | contig 10170 bp, 12 predicted proteins | sample Stecom2015_FD_80414 | JGI IMG/M metagenome (GOLD analysis project Ga0079224, IMG submission 80414) | Agricultural soil microbial communities from Utah to study Nitrogen management - Steer compost 2015 | ecosystem: Environmental > Terrestrial > Soil > Agricultural land | place: USA: Utah... | reverse complement strand
TTAGCAAGACCATCCAATTGATCAAAGGCGAGTCCTCCCACTGGATTAATGAGCAGTGGGGGATTGCATGCCGACGCCGGACACCCTTGACATATCCATTTTCATGGCAGGAGGAATACTACGCCGGGTCCGTGTCGCCTCGCGACCTCCATCGTACCCGTCGATATATCCTCAACCAGGAAAGACATCACAGAAAAGTTTCCTTGAACGATGAGATCGAGTTTCTTCAAAATGTATGGCATTTGAAGAGGTACCGAAATTAATGGGTTCAATGGGTGAGTCGCTACTTTCCGTGAAGCCGGCTTCAGCCGCCTTAAAGAATTACTTTCCTGCGTGTCGTCCTAACTGCACTGACTCTGGTACCGGTGTCGTGTCATTATGGATTTGCTCCCGTGTGTGGGCGCAAATCAATAGCCTCCGGCTTCAGCCGGAGGATCGATATAATGTCCGTTAGGTGTTGCCTTCGGTTTGTACGCCGCGTGCATTCGGTTGTATTGAAAATGCTATGGAGCTGCGTTGCTGTCATGGGTGCAAGGGATTCATTATTGGAAATGTAAACGGGACGGATGAGTAGCCAGAACGGTAAGGTCACATCGAACGTTGACGATTACAGTTTCGCGACTATATTTGCCGGAATCCTAATGCTGTATGAAACACATTACTATCGTCTTTTCCCTTCTTTTGTTCGTCGGATGCTCGGAGAAAAAAGAATACACTCCCATTGACCCGACGAAGGTTCGGGAGCAATTGATGGCCTACGGAGACAAGAACCCGGAGAATGAAGTACTGATAGAAACTGAGTTCGGCGCGATCCGGGTACGCCTCTATGACGACACGCCCTTGCACCGGGCTAATTTCATCAAGAACATCAAGGAGGGCGTTTATGATGATGCCACTTTCTACCGGGTAATCAGCCAGTTCATGGTGCAGGCCGGAATCTACCCGCGCGAACTGGGTTACACCATACCTGCGGAGATAACTCCGAAATACATACACAAGAAAGGTGCTCTCGCAATGGCGCGCTCGGATGAAGATAACCCCGACTACGAATCATCGTCGAGCGAATTCTTCATCGTCCAGGGATCCCGTTACGCCGATTACCAGGTAGAAACGGATATGGAAAACTTTGGTCTTCAACTCACCCCTGAACAAAAGGAAACGTATATGACCGCCGGCGGATACATGTCGCTTGACCAGCGTTACACCACGTTCGGCGAAGTGATTGAAGGCCTCGAAGTGATCGACAAGATTGCCGCGGTCAAAACCCATGACGGCGACAAACCGCTCCGACCGATTAAGGTCACGGTGAGAATAGCGGAAAAGGGATAATCAGATCTCCAGCTTGCCCTCGCGACCAATCTCACGCCGTTCGCCAGTCATCGCTGCAGCGGCCATCTTCGTCAGGGTAATCATCTTATTGTGACGCGGCTCCCAGTAATACACTTCTTCAGGAGTCACGCGCAACAGGGACAAGTCCGGATCATCTTTCCCCTTCTCAAACCAGGCCTTCGCCATCGGGGACCACATTTCTTCTATCTTCTGCCGATCGTCAAGCACACTTGCCCTGCCATACACGGTTAGGAACTCCGACTCCGAGGTGTTGGCATATATCAACTGAACACGGGCATCTTCGCTGACCTGATGGTTCTTGTGGCTGTCTTTCGAACTCAAAAACCAGAAATTCCCCTCATCGTCTACCTCCTGCGTCGTCATGGGTCTCGTTTGCAGCGGTACTTCACCCACATTTGAGGTGAACATACAAACCGCGTTATGCTTCACAAGCTCCTGCATCTTCGCTACCGCGTCCCGACCCGTCAGTGTCCCTTCTTCCGTTTTCTTATCCATAGAATACAATCTTTATCTCGCCTATCGGTTTAACTTGTTTCCCTTCAACGACCGAAGCCAAGGATTTTCCAACCGCGATTGAAAAGGATATACGCCGTGAATTTCGTCAAGGCTAAGCTTGTTCGTCTCCAACATGTATCCGGTAGAATCGTAGTTCCGCAGCACGATCGTCACCTCGGCGTCAATTACAATGGCATCGACAGCCGTTACGGTCATCCCCTGCCCTAACGCAGCGGCGCATATTCCCACAGCAGTACCGTGCTCCTTGCTTTCGTCAAGGATATCAAGAATCTCCTGTCGGTCGATCACCAGTTCCAACCCCGTTTCCCGTTCGTGTACATAGCCCCGCTCCGGACGTCGTCCACGCAGCATTCTATCCATTCCCCCTCTTCCTCGCACAGCAATTATTCGTCAATCGTGAATCGTAATCTTTACAGTGACGGGGCGAAGCCTCCTTCACTGACTCCTTCACGGAAAAAACCATTCCCCATACACCCGGACGCAAAAAAAGCAAAGAATGGGCCTTGAGAGGCCATAAAGCCGCTACGCTTTCCAGCTGCTATCAGCCGTCGCCTCGGGAACAGCTTTTTTCTGCGTATCGGCAAAAGTGAAGTTGTATGCAGGGAATTATTACAGAACCACGACACATCCTCGGCGAACTGGTCGCCAGTAAGGACAGCGGACGTGAAATCGGCATCTGGGCTCCTTCGCTTGGGCCCGGCATCAGTATGTGCGCGGTGGAGAGTATTGTCGACGATGACTACGAGCACGACAAGGTAATTATTCTTCGAGACCGCGACGCACGCGGAAACCTGTTACCCTCCCACGTGCTCCTCCTTCAGGAAATCGAAAAAGTGTTCACCTGCCCGCCGCGTGACGACCGGCCAGCACAAACATCGCGCGGCGGACCTAACGGCATGGATACACGCCGACGCTGACTTTGAGTGCCCGGCGCTCTCTTTGTGGATCGCAAACCTCGTTTTGTCTGACAGCACCTTGCCGGTCAGTCAGGGAATGTTTTTAGTTTCTGTCGGCAAAACAGCGCATTGGGATGAGGGGTACGGAAGAACAAGCAGGACTGATCCGCGACAAGTCCGGTATATATGCCGGCCTCGTCCAAAGCCAATCGACAGGACAACAACTGGCGGTATGTTTCAGAAGCGACGAAAAGTTGTTTGTCAGAATATGCCTCGTCAAAGAAGTCGTCAGCGACGAGGAAGGTATTCGGACAATCCTACTCATTCCGGAAACACCAGACGATACGTTGACACTCGACCTCCATCAGATCGAGAGCATTTATCCGATCCACGAATATAATCGATAACGGTGTGGCTGTACGCGGTCAACACCCCTACTCCGAACGTCGAAACATCACCCTAACCGACCGTATCGGTCGCGCAGCTGCGGCTCAATAGCCGCTACCCGCGGCAAAAGGGCTATTTCCGGAGAATCCCTACATTATTTTGAACACGTGTAAAGGGTGTGTTACAAAATATCGTAACTTATAATCCTCGAAGTGATTGCCGGCTGGGCACCCCACGTCTGTATATGAAAGAACCTAAAATTTGTTTATTGGTCGATGACGACCCCGACGATCAGGAAGTGTTTCTTACCGCGCTTAACGATGTTGCCTCAAGTGTACTCTGTCTCGTCGCCCCCGATGGAGACCGCGCCCTCGAGTTGCTACATAACGAAGAAACCATTCCCGACTATATCTTCCTCGATCTCAATATGCCTCGCATGAACGGTTTCGAGTTCCTCGCCGCCATGAAAAAGAGCAAAATCCTCAAAGATATCCCCGTAATTGTCTACTCCACCACTGCGCAATCCTCCCAGATCGAAAAGGTCAAGAAGCTCGGAGCCACCGAGTTCTTCACTAAAACCTACAAGTACAAGGAGCTTTGCGCTATGCTGAGCCGTTATTTTGGCGATTGATCCCCCGGGAAGGGTGACGACGTCCCGGACCGGCACGTCCCGTATTTTCACTTTCTTAATTGGTCTGCACATTGTTAATTGCAGAAAAACTGCTCAGCCGTGGAATGGTATAGGGAAATCAGTACGACGGAGATCATCTTTGCGATCGCATTTGTTGTCTTTTACGCACTCTACCTCGTGCGCATTATCCGCATTGGCCGCGCACTCAAAACACCCTTTGGCCGGGTATTTATCAAACTCGCCCTCCGTACCGCCTTCTTTGCTTTGGTACTCGTCTCAATTCTTGGCCCCTCATTCGGTGGCGCCCGCAAAGAGGTGAAAGCCGTTGGAAAAGACATTATGATCTGTTTCGACTTGTCAAAGTCGATGGATGCGTTCGACATACAGCCTACCCGTTTGGAAAAGGTCAAGAACGAAATGAAGAAGGTCGTCGCTGCCTTTAACTCCGATCGCATCGGGCTCGTCATCTTCGGGTCGGAAGCTTTTATGCAATGTCCGCTTACCTACGACCAGAATGCCCTCAACCTCTTTATCGAAACCATGAACACGAATCTGGTGCCGGTCGGAGGAACGGACTTCGGGCCGCCGCTGAAGCTCGCGCTCGATAAACTCTCTTCGGAGAATAGCCAGCTGACAGACCCTAAATCAAAAGTCATTATTCTCATCAGCGATGGAGAAGACTTCGGAGAAAAGACCGCCGAGGTCGTGCGGGAGATTGAACGCCAGGACATCCGGTTATTTACCCTCGGAGTGGGTACCGAACGAGGTGGAAACATTTATGAGGGCGCTGGCGTTAAAAAAGATCAAAACGGAAACCCCGTCATCACGCGGTTGAACTCAAGCTCTCTGCGCGACCTTGCTAACCGCACGGACGGGGAGTATTTTGAAATAAACGAAAACAGAAACGATGTCTCACGCCTCATCAGTACGATAAGCCGTATCGAGGGCGAACTACGTGGCGCCCGGATTATGGATGTGACGGCCAACAAATACTTCTATTTCCTCGCTGTCGCCGTAGTCCTGCTTCTGGTCGACGTATTGATCGGCATCAAGACAATTTCAATATGAAATACCTGGCCCTGATATTACTTGCCGCCCTGACCTGGGTTGATCCTGCCACGGTTAAAAAGATCAATGAAACAAAATCGGCGGCTGAAAGCAGTTTCAAGAAGGGCGACTATTCGGCAGCCATCGAGAAATACCGCTACCTCGTCGATTCACTGAACGTACGTGAAGATGAAGTAATGCTCAACCTCGCCCATGCCTATTACCTGGCGAAAGACACCGCGAACGCTTACAGTGGTTACCAGTCGGTAACAACCAGCCCCGATCGCAATATCCGCTCAAGCGCCCAGTTGCAACTCGGACTTATCGCCAATCAGCAGGGGCGTCCGGAAGAAGCGCTGAATCACTTCCGGGAGTCGATTAAAGCAAATCCTTCCAACGACGATGCCCGCTACAACTATGAAATGGTGAAGAAAAAGCTGCAGGAGCAAAACGATCAGGACGACCAGCAGCAACAAAACCAGGACAAGCAGGATCAACAAAATCAGCAGCAACAAAAAGAGGAGCAGCAGCAGAACAAGGACGAACAGCAAAACAAAGACGATGAACAGGAACAGCAGCAGGATGAGAAGGACGCTGAGAATCAGCAGCGGAAAGACCAACAGGAGCAGCAGAAAAAGAACGAACAGGAACAGCAGGAACAACAAGAAGCTGAAAAGGAAAGCGAGCTTCCCAACGTTGATCGCGAGAAACTTGAGCAGATGAAGATCAGCGAAGAAAAAGCGCGGATGATCCTCGAAGCCATGAAAAATCAGGAAAAGCAATACCTGCAGCAGCAAAAGCGGAAGGCGACGCAATCGCGCGACCGCAACAAACCCGACTGGTAGAAATACTTGTCTGTCCGATAATGTCGGCCCGTCCCTCACACTGAGGCCGACACATTTTTTGCTACCTTGCAGTAATCAAGCATTAGCATTATGAAGGAAGTATATATCGTATCGGCTGTACGGACACCTATAGGAAGCTTTGGCGGCACACTCGCCTCGGTAAACGCGGTAACGCTCGGGGGCATCGCGGTAAAGGCCGCGGTTGAACGGGCGGGGATCGATTCGAAGCTTATCCAGGAGGTCTTTATCGGCAACGTCATCTCGGCGGGTCTCGGCCAGGCACCGGCGACACAGGTAGCCGCTGCCGCGGGATTGGGCTTTGAAATTCCCTGTACCCTCGTCAATAAGGTATGTGCTTCCGGAATGAAGGCCATCATGCTTGGAGCCCAATCGATCATGACGGGGCAAAACGATATCGTAGTGGCCGGAGGAACGGAGAGCATGAGCAATATCCCCTACTACCTCCTCAAAGCCCGCTACGGATACCGCTATGGAAACGGCGAACTCGTCGACGGCCTTCAGTACGACGGCCTGACCGACGTCTATAACCACTGCGCCATGGGCGTTTGCGCCGACAATACAGCCCGTGAAATGAATATCACGCGCGAGGACCAGGACAACTACGCCATCCAATCGTATAAACGCGCTGCAGACGCCTGGAAAGCAGGACGCTTCGCCAACGAAGTAGTGCCGGTGGAAATTAAAGACCGAAAGGGAAATGTCACCGTTTTTGCTGAAGACGAGGAATACAAGAACGTAAACTTCGACAAAATCCCCGGATTGAAGGCTGTGTTTACAAAAGAGGGCACTGTGACCGCGGCCAACGCCTCAACCATCAACGATGGCGCGGCAGCGCTCGTCCTGGTAAGCAAGGAAAAGGCTGAAGAACTTGGACTAAAGCCTTTGGCTAAAATCCGCGGTTTTGCCGATGCCGCCCAAGATCCGATGTGGTTCACCACCACTCCGTCCCTGGCGATTCCACGGGCAATGAAGGTTGCCGGTGTGAGTGCTGACGACGTGGCGTACTACGAAATTAACGAAGCATTTTCAGCCGTCGCACTGGCCAATAACATCAAACTCGGACTCAGCCCTGATCGCGTAAACGTCAACGGTGGCGCTGTTGCCCTTGGTCATCCCCTCGGTGCTTCCGGAGCCCGAATCGTCACCACATTGATCAATGTTCTTGGACAGCAAAAGGCCAGCATTGGCGTAGCGGGGATATGCAATGGCGGAGGTGGCGCCTCGGCGATGGTCGTCGAACGCCTGAACTGACGCACGAATTTCAGATCCCGATCGTTGTCAGGAGAGCATGCGCGCAATCACATCAAAATACCTTCTGGTCCTGATCCTTTGTTTTCCGCTGGCAGCGGAAGCACAAAAAGTCGTTCGCAAATGGTACGACCCCGCCGAACGTACGCGGCTCAGGGAAGAATACCAGGTCGCCGCCGATAACGAGACTTTCGTTGGGTTCTATCGCAGCTATTACGAGAACGGCCATCCCATGATGGAAGGCCACTTCAAGGACGGCGATAAGTCGGGCGTATTCACGGAATATCACGAAAACGGACAAGTAGCCCGCCGACTCACCTACGTAGCGGGTCGCCGTCACGGTCCGGTCGAAGTTTTTGACGAAACCGGAAAATCCATCCAGGTCGCCTATTACGAGAACGATCAGTTGCGCGACAGTGTAAAGACGTTCTTCCCTGACGGGGAGATCCGTAAAGAAACAATGTTCGTAAAAGGGAAGCCCGAAGGGCTGGTCAGAGAGTATTTCCCTAACGGATCGGTTAAGCGCGAAATCACCTACCGCAACGGCAAGCCTAATGGCATCGCCCGCACGTACTACGAAAACGGGTACCTCGAAACAGAAGCCAATTATGAAGATGGTGTACTGACCGGCTTTCTCAAGACTTATTATGACAACGGGCAGATGCAGACCGTGTCGACGATGGCCGCCGGCGCACGCAACGGAAGCTATCAGACTTACGATCGCGAAGGTCGTCTGATACTGGAAGGAAACTTCCTCGAAGGTCAACTTGAAGGTCCGAACACTGCCTATTTCCCCGACGGTGCAGTCCAGCACCGCTTCCAGTACAAGGCAGGCCGGAAGGTAGGTTCGAACTATGAGTATTATCCTAACGGACAAGTCCGTATAAAGGAAACCGGGTCGCACAATGGCGTAGACCTTACGCGGATTACCTATGATGAAAACGGTCTGGTAATTTCGGAGCAAAAGTTTCGCAACGAAAAACCGCACGGCACCTGGACGTACTATCACGAGGGCACCAAAACAATGCGCATTAAAGAAACCTATGATGCCGGAAAGCTAAGCGGTACGCGATATACCTATCACACCAACGGGAAGGTGGCTACAGAAGAAACGTGGCGATTCCACCTGATGACAGGCCCCTACAAGAGCTTTTTCGAAGACGGCAAACTGAAGTCGGAGGGCGCTTACCGCAACAGCCGAAAGCACGGCATGTTCAGCTACTACCATCCAAACGGAAAGCTACGCGAGCAAGGCGAGTACGTCGCCGACAAGCGTCATCGGGTATGGAGGGAATTCGACGAGCAGGGAAACGAAATCCGGGTACTAACCTATCGCGCGGGGGTTCTGGTCCCCGAAAAGAACTGACGAGAGCTGACGAAATCCTTCCAAGTTCCTCGATTTGCATTAATTTGCCGGCAGAACTATGGAAGCGATCAAGGAAACCCATTATAACTTCCCCGGCCAGACCGGCTTTTACCGCGGGAAAGTCCGTGATGTATACTACTTCGGCGATTACATGGCCCTTGTCGCCACCGACAGGATTTCGGCCTTCGATGTAATTCTGCCTCGGGCGATCCCGGACAAAGGACGTGTCCTGAACCAGATCGCCGCTATTAACCTCAAGGCCACCCGCGATATCGTGCCCAACTGGGTCCTGGATACGCCGGATCCCAATGTCTCGGTAGGCTTTCGTTGCGAACCTTTCCCCGTAGAAATGGTCGTGCGTGGATATCTGGCCGGCCACGCCTGGCGGGAATACCGCGCTGGTAAGAGAACCCTTTGCGGAGTCCCGCTTCCCGAAGGACTCAAAGAAAATGACCCCCTTCCCCATCCCATCATCACCCCGACCACAAAAGCCAAAGTCGGACATGATGAAGATATTTCCCGCGAAGAAATCCTCCGCCGCCAATTGGTCAGCGCCGAGGATTACGCCGCCCTCGAAGACTATACCCTGAAGCTCTTTGCGCGCGGTTCGGAACTGGCAGCCCAACGAGGCCTCATCCTCGTCGACACCAAGTACGAATTCGGCAAACACCAGGGTAAAATTTACCTCATCGACGAAGTCCATACGCCGGACTCTTCCCGGTACTTTTACCGCGACGGGTACGAAGAGCGCCAGAACCGCGGCGAAGCGCAAAAACAGCTTTCGAAAGAATTCGTGCGACAATGGCTGATTGAGAATGGATTCCAGGGGAAGGAAGGACAGTCCATCCCCGAAATGACCGACGACGTAGTCGCTTCCATCAGCGCCCGATACCAAGAGCTTTTCGAACAGATGACCGGCGAAAAGCTCGCCCCTGTCGAGTACGGGGCTATCAGCGCACGCATCGAACAGAACACCGTGAATTCAATAAAATCGATTAACTTACAGCCGTCCGGGAAGAAATCCTGACGCTTCAACAGGCTACCAATTGCAACATGAAATACACGATCGATAAGCAGGAAAAATACAGTCTACTTCGCCTCCACGAGGAAAAAATGGACTCAAGTGTGGCCCCCGCCCTTAAGTCGGAGTTGATTACGCTTCACGCGGAAGGGGTGCGTAACATCATTCTTGACTTGGCGGAAGTCAAATACACCGATTCATCCGGATTGAGTGCACTTCTCGTCGGAAACCGGATTGTCCAGGAAGATGGCGGCATCTTCGTTCTGGCCAGCCTCTCCGACCACACCGCCAAGCTGATCAAAATATCGCAACTCGACAGTGTGCTAAATATCCTTCCTACCGTCGAAGAAGCCATCGACGCGGTCTTTATGCACGAAATCGAAAAAGACCTGAAAGACGAAGGAGAGTAAAAGGATGAATTACGAATTACGAATTCGCAGTCGGTCATTGAAAGTTTGAACCGGGACGAGTTGAAGTACGAATTACGAAGTACGAAGTACGAGTTCGGAGTGGGTTATTGAGGGTATGAACCGGGTCGGAATGACGAAGGACGAGTCCGAGTGGGTTACTGAGGGTATGAACCGGGACGGAATGAGGAGGGACGAGTTACGAGGTACGAAGTACGAGTTCGGAGTGGGTTATTGAGGGTATGAACCGGGTCGGAATGACGAAGGACGAGTCCGAGTGGGTTACTGAGAGCATGAACCGGGACGGAGCGGCGGGATTGACGATTGACGTCCCGATAGCTATCGGGAGACGAATGACGAATTCGCAGTCGGTCATTGAAAGTTTGAACCGGGACGAGTTGAAGTACGAATTACGAAGTACGAAGTACGAGTTCG